>ERZ1673744.1112-NODE-1112-length-27317-cov-18.294366_pt1 | contig 27317 bp, 37 predicted proteins | sample MGYA00580207_ERZ1673744 | MGnify/ENA primary metagenome ERZ1673744 (study PRJEB41218, sample SAMN15661751) | gut metagenome | host: Homo sapiens | place: Canada: London | collected 2015-08-20/2019-03-30 | study: EMG produced TPA metagenomics assembly of... | reverse complement strand
TGAGGTGTGCGACAACGCTAGGGTGTACGGCGACGCTAGGGTGTGCGACAACGCTGAGGTGTACGGCGACACTAGGGTGTGCGACAACGCATGGGTGTACGGCAACGCTGAGGTGTGCGGCGACGCATGGGTGTACGGCGACGCTGAGGTGTACGGCGACGCTGAGGTGTGCGACAACGCTAGGGTGTACGGCGACGCTAGGGTGTGCGACAACGCTAGGGTGTACGACAACGCTAATATTTTTTGGTGTTCGAGTATTGGTTCCAGACATGCCACTACGACAATGTTCCGAAATAAGGATAACGGTATAACCGTGACTTGCGGTTGCTTTGTAGGGACGATTGAAGAATTTGCCGCGAGGGTGGAAAAGGCGCACGGGGACAGTGCCTTCGGGAAAGAATATAAGCTCTTAATAGAGCTTGCAAAAATACATTTTGGGTAATTATGAAAATAACGCACGTAGTGCAGGACACGCGCGAGAAACGCGGGAAGCACAGGAACATCGAGGAATACTTGCGCCAAAGCGGCGTGAAGATAATCCGGGATAAGGTGTACGTCGGCGACTACACGCTGCCGACCGACCGACGCGTAAGCATTGACATAAAGCAGGACGTAGTAGAGATAGCCGGAAACATATGCGGAGCGGAGCATGCGCGGTTTCGGGAGGAGCTGAGACGGGCGCAGGAGACGGGGACGCAGCTGTACGTGCTTATACAGCAGAACGAGTGCAACGGCAAATCGATTGCCTGTCCCGAAGACTTGCGGCATTGGGAAGCTCCGAAATTCCGCTACGGCGCAAAGCGGGGCGAGCCGAGAACGCTGGTCAAGGGCGAGCCGCTCGGCAAAGCCATGAGGACAATGGAAAGCCGGTACGGCGTAATATTCCTGTTCTGTGCTCCCGAAGAAGCGGGGCAATACGTATTGGAGTTATTGGGAGGAAAGAAATGACATATACGGAGTTTTTGAGATTTTGCGAGACGTGCCGCAGGTTGGGGCTTAAAACGCTGCGGGACGTAAAGAACTACACAGAGGCGACGGGGACAAGCCCCCGCGATCTTATAAACATGCAGGGCGGCGCTAAGCGTCTTCTTAGGAGCGTCAAATGAATAAGATAGCGGTTTTGGGCAGACTGACTGCCGACGTAGAAATGGGCGAAACGGCAAGCGGGCTTACTTTTTGTAAATTCAGGCTTGCGTCCCGCTCGAAAATGAAAGACAGGGACGGCAATTATACGACGGATTTTTTTCTCTGTACGGCATGGCGCGAAAAGGCGGAAATGCTTGCCAAGTACACGGGCAAGGGAAGTCAGATAATAGCGTCGGGGTCAATGCACAGCCGCCAATACGAGGACGGCGACGGGAAAAAGCGCACGGTGTGGGAGCTTACCATAGAGGACTTCGAGTTTGCGGGGTCGGGACCGGGCGAAGACGAGAACGAAGAGGGCGACAAAATAAAGCCCATAGGGCAGTCGAAAAAGAGGTCGCCGATAGACAAGCTGCCGTTGCTTGACGACGATACTGAGTTGCCTTTTTAAAGGGCAAAGATAAACAAAAATTTACACAATCGGGAGTGCAAACGCGAAATGAAGCATGGATTAAGAACATTTCCGTTGCCTGTTGATTTGGACGATAGTGTAAAACTTGTAGAAGCCGAGTTCGGTATAGAAGGATTTGCGGTAGTTATAAAACTGCACCAAGCGATATATGCGCGCGGCTACTACATGAAATGGGATATAGACACGGAGCTCTTGTTCATGCGAGATTACTGCTTATCTGCGGTGGGTCGGTCGCTCCTGTCCGAAATAGTATCTTGTTGCATAAGGCGTGGAGTATTCGAATCGACGATGTTCGAGAAGTATCGAATATTGACAAGCAGGCGGATTCAAGAAACGTTCCTGACCGCAACGAAGAGAAACACAGAGGTCGTTTTTAATAAAGACTACGCCCTTGACGTTGTATACACTTTTATCCAAAATGCAGACAAAAACGGCAAAAATGTAAACATTTTTTTCAAAAATGCAGACAGTCTGTATGCAGAATGCGACAAAAGAAAAGAAAATAAAATAAAAGAAAATAAAAGAAATATATATGCGTCGTCCGAAACGCCGACGCCGGCAAAAACGGTGCAAAATCTCATTATGTGTAACGGACGAAATTTTAGTGTGACGCAGGACATGGTGGACGAGCTTGCGCCGCTATACCCGGCAGTGGACATCGAGCAGGAGCTGCGTAAAATGCAGGGGTGGCTGTTGGGGAATCCGCGACATCGGAAAACGGCGAATGGCATTATGCGGTTTATAACGGCATGGCTGGGGCGCGCGCAGGACGGAGCAGCGGGCGGAAACGGACGCGCGGAGAAGAGCGACGGTAAGCGTGCACGAAAGACGGGAACGGAAAGGGAGTACAGCAGCGAAGAGTTGAACGCGCTGTTTGATAACCTTGACGACGTGAAGATATAGCGAGAGGGGAGAAGGGCGCAAGCGCATGAGACTGACTGCCGAGCAACAGGGGCTTATAGAAAAATCGCAATGGATAGTGAACGACGTTCTCAAATACTACGGCGTAGGGTATGACAACGATTTAAGGCAGGCGGCAATGTTGTACATGTGTAAGTGCTTGGAGAGATATGAGCCGGAGCGGGGCAAGTGGGAAACGTATGCGTATACGAACGTCAAGTATTACGTGGTGAAGTACATGAGGCGGCAGAAGGCGGAGAGGGCGCGGACGGTAGCGCAGGACGAGGACACGAGCGAACTCCCGAGCACGGAGGCGGACGCGACGGAGAGGCGAGCGGACGCAAGGCTGCGCGTCAAACGGATATTGGAATGCTGCGACGCGGAGGAGCGCGGGGTAGTCATAAGACTGCTTGCGGGGCACAGCAAGAGCAGGGTGGCGCGGCGCATAGGGAAAAGCCCGCAGACGGTGAGCGGGATAATAAGGTCGGTGCGGGAAAAGTACATACAATCGTGTTTGGCGGGCAGAAATTGGCATGAGAGCGGCGAAAACGTCTTTCTCGATAAAGATATCGATGAAAACGGTTTTGGCGGAAATAACGGCAAATAAAGGCGTGAAACGAAAAGCGAGGATTTTGAGAAATGGAGCTTACGCACATGAGCTTGTGCAGCGGCATAGGCGGGATAGACCTTGCGGCGGAGTGGGCGGGGTTCAGGACGATAGCCCAATGCGAGACGGACGAGTACGCAAGCAGGGTGTTGGCAAAAAATTTCAAAGGAGTGCCTAATTTACATGACATACGAACAGTTGGAAATGAGTGGCTTGCCGAGTACGGAATCGACAGAGGAGCAATTACGGTGTTGTCGGCGGGGTTTCCCTGCCAGCCTTACAGTCTTGCGGGAAAGGGTAAGGGCGATGGTGACGAGCGTGACTTGTGGGGAGAGGTTGCAAGATGTATCGGCGAGATTAAACCGCGCTGGTTCGTCGGTGAAAATACGCCCGGTTTGTTTGCCCGAGCTAATCAGAGATACTTCAAACGAATACTTGCCGACCTTGCCGCGCTGGGGTATAGCGTGTCATGGGGAATATGGGGAGCTTGCGACGTCGGAGCGCCTCATCAGCGAAAGCGGGTGTTCATTGTGGCTTACGCCGACGGCGACGGACGCAATGCGGAGCAATTTCAGTCTGGAAAGTCTGGCGAAACGCTGGATAAAGCACCCAAACGGGAATTTGGCGGAACAGGTTGGCTATATGGCGGTATTCCCGACGCCAATGGCTACGGGGTGGGGCAATTCGGGGAGCAGAAAAAAATTGAAAAAGTTAGAAGACGAGAAAATAATAAGCGAAGACGAGCGAAAGAAAATGCAATCGGGCGGTGGTGGCAAACTGAACCCGACGTGGGTAGAGTGGTTGCAAGGTGTCCCCATAGGGTGGACAGACTTAGAGGTTTAGGCAATATGGTAGTCCCGGCGCAAATTTACCTACTTTTCGAGGTAATAGCCGAAATTGAGAGAGGAGACGAAAATGCGTAAAAAAACAATAACGGACAGTCTGACCGCGTCACGGGCTTACAGCGGGCAGGTAAAAAGGACGCATACGGCGTTGGACGAGTTGACGGGAGAAGCGGCTGCGCTCGGCTTGACTTACGGAAAATACAAAGCGTTGCTGTCGTCACCCGAGCTGCTCAGAACGGTTGCTGCGGCGCGAGGAATAGACGTCGGGAACTGCGCGAGCGTGGACGAGCTGCGCGAGGCTATAAGGGGCATAAAAAATTAAAGGAGCACAAAATGAATAAGGAAAAACAGATAGACGAGATAGCAAGGATAGTAGAGGAACTGTATTGCGTGTACGAGACAACGCCGCGCGAAATAGCGGAAGGAATATACGGGGCGGGGTATCGTAAAATTGACGAGCCAATGAAGGAGGCGCAAAAATGAAGAACTTTTGCGAGAGCTGCTTAATTGACTGCGAGTGGCGCGGAGACGTTGTTTTTTGCGACGATTGTAACGAGCTGTCTTCATGCAACGAATACTGCATGTGTCCGCGCGAAGAGTTTGTGTCGCACAACGATTGCTACATACCGTATGAGTATCCCGAAATAAAGGAATGCGAGGACGGTTATAAGCCGCCCGAGAAGGAAGTAAAGGAGAAAAAGGAATGAAGCTTAGCGAAGCATTAAAGAGCTACGGTGATAGCCTTATAAATAAACTCCTTGTTGCTACACAGGAATAAAGGAGGGGGCATAATACCCCCTCCGAAACGAAAATATTTGACGCTCGAAAAAATGACCCCCCCTCGTTTTTCAAGGGGGGAATTTCATTGCCGGAAAAATAAAATTCGGAATTTGTGATTTTTTTGCCTATATAGGTAAATGTTGGTCGGGTGACTACTGTGTGTTGTAATTATGGTTACCATAAAAAAGTTGTATGGAAAAACGCTTGCCGACAGGGCAGAAAAATGGTAAAATAAGCATGCGAAGGTCGGGGAACGCCTGACCGTCGCGAATATTAAAAGGGAGGCAAGAACGAATGACTAAAAAAGGGGTTGAGCGTATGACGAATAAACAATTCGCCGCCGTTCTGGAGCTGCTCGCGCGCCTGATTGAAGAGGGCGCGAAGGACAGCCGGAGCGCGGCGGCAATGGTTCGGGCGATTAAAAAAGAAGTAGCCAAATAAAAGCAACGACCGCCCCACGCGGGAGCGGTCAAAAATGAATAGGCGCAGGGGGGAGAAGCCTCCGCCCCTCTGCCGCCTTTAATTCTAACGGGGGGCGAAAAAAAAGTCAACTAAATTAAAGGAAAAAAGGAGATTAAAAATGGATTATAATTATTTTGAAGCCGTATGCGATGACGTGCGCGAAGTGATAGCGGAGAGCTGGGCGGATAGGTTCGCTGATTTTGAAACCCTTGACGAGCTGCGCGAAGCGTTAAACGATGAGTTGTGGGTATGCGACCACGTGACCGGGAACGCGTCGGGGTCTTACACCTTTTCGACCTGGCAGGCGGAAGAGTACTTAGCGCATAATTGGGACGTGCTCGAAGAGGCTTGCGCGGAGTTTGGCGCGGACATGGGCGAAGAGGTTAAAAAGGGCGCGGAAAATGCCGATGTGTTAATCAGATGTTATTTTTTGGGCGCGGCAATAGATGAAGTCTTGCCCGACTTTGAAGAAGATTTCAACGCGGCGCACGAGGAGGCGCGGGGGTAATGAAGTTAATAGATAAGTGCAATTTATTAAACTTGCTGTACACGTTAAGCAATGAGATGTACGAGCAAGCCGAGCAAGGCGGCGGCGATGTAAATGAAACAGTCGATGAAGCGATTAGAACGCTTGTTTGTTTTTTAGATTAAAAGGAGGCAGGAACATGGCGATAAACTTATCACCAAGAGATTTTAACGAGATATTCAGGGAGCAGGAGGAGAACGAAAACGAGCTTGCGCGAATAGAGCTTGACCAAGCGCGGCAAGAGCTGCAAAGAGAAAAAAACGAGCTTGCTCGGGCGAGGAACGACATTGCAAGGCGGCGCATAGAGTTGGCCGAAAGAGAATTGCGGGAAAAAGAGGCGAGACAGGAACGCAGGCGGCAACAGCTGGAACGGCAGCGGAAAACGGACAATTTCGCGCTGATTATGTCATACGTAATTAGCTTTGCCACGCTTGCCGCCTCGGTGGGCATGCTGTTGGCGTTAATGCTTTAACGGGGGATTTTCCCCCGTCTTTTTTTCGCCTTTAAAATGGCATACAAGCGGCGAAAGCCTTCGCCCGTCCTTTTTCCCGTTTCCGCTTTCCCTGCCTTTTGCCTTTCCCCGCCCGCCTTGCGCCCCTGCTATATACTACTTTCTTTTTTCCCTTTAAAAAAATATCTCTTTTGATATAATTTTCTTTTTTCTTTCCCTTGAAAATGCATCTCTTTATATTCTTTTCACTCAAAAGAATACTATTTCAAGAAAGTATAATATTTTAAATTAAATAAATATAAATTTATAATAATATATATAAATATATTTTAATATTTCTTAGAGAGAGTAAATTTCTTTTGTAAATATTACTTTCCCCAAAAATGAACAGAGAAAAAATAATTTACTTTTGATAGTGAACAGAATACACCCCCTGCCCCCGACGGGGGGTTTTTTTATTTGGGGGGAACAAATTTCCACGTGACCCCTAAAAGGGGGACGGTATCTCAAAAAATGAGAATAAGTATTTTAAGGGAGGGGGTGTTTCCGAAAGAAATCGGAGAAGGCGGTATAATAATAAACGAGGGGGGCAAATAGGGCGGCGGCGGAAAAAGAGATAGATAAGGGGAAGGTGATTTTTTGAATAAGGTACAGCCGAAGTGGACGCAGCCTAAACGGATATCGTGTTTTACGCCGGAGCAGCAGTCGTATTATGCGGCGTTGCCGCCGAGACAGAGGGCGTATGTGGACGCGAGGGGGCGCGGGAACGGAAAGACTGCGAGCTATAAAATTGCGGGATACAGTACGGAGAAAAACGCGGGGCAAAACTCGTATATCCTTGAACGAAACAATCCGCGACTTGCGGAGCTTATTCGGGTGCTGGAAGAGGCGAGGCAGGCGAAAGAGGTTTTGCAGTCGGAAAGTGCGGAGGCGAGGCGTATAAATGCGCTTGCGGAGCAGAATACGGCTAAGGCGGTATTGGAAAAGATAGAGGGCGACGAGAGCGGGGAGCTTGCAAGGCAGATACAGTTTTTCAGGGACATCGCCGAAGGGAAGATAAAGACGGTCAAAAGAACCGTGTACAAAAACGGAGACAAGATAACCACCAAAACCGAGTACATAAGCGACGTAGACACGCGTATAAAGGCGAGAAAAGAGCTTGACAGGCTGTTGGGTATAAGCGCGTTACAGCCGCTCGGACAGATAAGCGCGGGCGGGAACGTGAACATCATGATTGTGGACGCAAGCAAAAAGGACGCGGTCGAAGACAGCAGGAACAATCCCGTGTTCATGGAAATGCAGGACAAGACGGAAGAGGCGGACGGCGAGGTAGTAATCGTTGCGGACAAGAAGGGCGGAGACGGACTTGCTGTCGTTGAGGTGGCGGACGAAGAAGAGGCAGAGATGACAGAATAAGAATGGGCGAAACAGTTGCAAAAGAGAAAGGCTATGCCGTTATAGACGAAAACGAGTACAGGCGACTGTGCGACGACATCACCGCGTCAACGGTGGTTGTTCCGAGCGTTTATCAGGAAGTGTTCCTTGACAAGTATCGGTACTTTATATTGTCGTCGGGGCGGTTGTCGGGAAAAACAAGCATACTCGTGGGGCTGTGGTGGGCGACCGTAAACAAGTTCCCCGACCGCGACATCGTTGTTTTACAGGCTACCGCTACGGAAATAAAGGACAGCATAATAAACGAGATTGAAAAGTTTTTGAGCAATTCGGGGCTTGACGTGGGGGACGCGCAATCCTGCGAGTGGTATATCCCGAAAAGCAAGTCGTATATTTCAAGCTCGTCAAGGAAGGGGCGGACGTATTTTTACCCCATAACCGACAGCAAGGGCGGGCAAAGGTCGAGAGGTATAAACACGCCAAATCCGTTGTCGCTCGTGCTGTATGAAGAGGCGCAGAAGAACAAGGACGCAAACGTGGTCGAGCAATCGGTCATTACGTTTATCCGACAGCTTGACGCGGAGGCAAAGCTGGTAATAGTCGGGAACAACGAGACTGCGGGGCATTGGTTTGTGGATTATGTATTCGACAAACGGAAAGACCCCGATTGGTGTTATATATACGCGAACTGCTATCACATATGGGAGCTGCTTAACGAGCAGACGCGGAAATACGTGGAAAGCGTAAAGGCGGCGAACTACACTGAGTTCAGGCGCGTGTTTTTGGGGGACATCAACGCGAGCGCGTCAGACGTGGTGTTTCCGCAATTCGACAGGTCAAAGCACTACAAGCGCGCGTATGAGCTTGAAAAGAAATACATAACGACGTTGTTCATAGGGGTTGACCACGCGACGGCAAACGATACTTTTGCCTGCGTGCCCGTTGCGGTGCTTGACGACGGTACGACGCAGACGCTCGAAGTTTTGTACGACGACCCCGAAGAAACGAACAGAACGCTGTCGCCGGTCGAGCAATGCGAGTTGTTGGACGATTTTCTGAGTTTTCTGGATAACAGGTACGGGATTGAAGCAAATCAGTTGCCGACCTATCTGTCGGTGGACAGCGCAGCAGCCACGTTTATAGCGCAGCTGCGGCACTTGAAGCGAACAAGCAAGAAAAAGGTGTGGCGGTTTATAAAGATTATGTCGTTTACCGCCAAGAAAAAGGATATGAATTTGGGGATTATAAAAAATGCGTTTGCGTATGGCGTTTTGACGATTCTTAACGAGGGCACAAAGCTGTACGACGGGCGCGTGAACACGCACAGACTTGCGCGGGAGATTGAAAAACAAAGGTACAAGAACAGGAAGCTCGACCCGAAGATACCCAACGACTTGGTGGACGCGCTCGAATACGGGCTTATTCCGTACTACTCGAACTGCTACAACCTGTCTTTCCCCGTAAGGCGGCGGGATTATCTCAAATCGGCGCATGTTGAAGAAATACGAAAATTAGCGGGCTTGAAAATTGCCGCGTAGAAAAAAAGGAGAAGAAATGATACGTTGCACGAGAGCAAAATGCAGATTGCACAACGAGAAGAACGCATGCAGGCACAAAGACCAATGGGGCATATGCGGATTGACGAAAGCGGAGTTTGATAAATACATAGTCAGACCCGCAACGCCCGAGAAAGAGGCAATGCCGAAGAGAGAGACGAAAACGACGAAAGAGGAGCGCAAGAATGGATAAAATTCCGTTTAAAAGCAAAAGCAAGCCGAAGCTGCCCAAAAAGACGCCCGAACAGATTATAGCCGAGAAGCACGACGGGTTGATGAACACCATAATATCCCAGACGTTTGCGCGGCATGCGGGGCTGTCCGAAAAAGAATACCTGAAACGGCTGGGCATTAAGGGGACGAAAATAAGCGAGGAACGCGCAGTGCGAATAGCAAAGTTCAACGCGACGCTTGCGCTTACGAAGGTTCTGCTCGACTGCGTGGGAAAAGCGAACATGATAACGAATTTTTATCGCGTGTACTTGCAGGAGAACGATTTGGTGGAGAAGGGAGACTGAAATGGAAAAAACACAAGCGACAAAAGAGAAAGTAGACATAAAGGCGGCAGAAATAGACCCTGACGTGTTAGGCGAATTGGGGCGGGACTGCGTTCTGAAAGTCATAGACAACGAAAAGGAAATGAGGCGGGCGGAGCTTAACTGCCTGTGCGAAATGCTTTCGCAGCTGAATCATTTGCATATCGCGCTTGACGAAATGCTCAACATACTCTCGATAGCGGGGAACGACAAGATAGTAGAGTTCTTTTCCGCCGTGCGGGAGAACATGGAGAAAGAGGAAGCGGCGGCGAGAGAGGAAAACGAAGGGAATTAGGGAGTAAGAAATGAGCCAACAAGTTTTTGACATAGATACCGTAGGCTTTTCGATGAACGGGATTAACGGGCTTGGCTCGTACTTTGACTTTTACGTCAACAATGTTTTTTACCTGCTTGCGCCGGAGTATTATTTTTCGTTTTACTCCATTTATCTGAACCGTTGTCTTTCGGTATACGACGGTTGGGTGAACGGTTGGCACAACGTGAGAAGCGGACTTGTGCCGCAGCGTATGTTACAGAGCCTTGCAAACGGACTGAACAATATGCTTTTCGCGCACGGCGTAGATTTTGCGGGGCGTACTCCCGACTACAATTTTGCGATTGATTGGGCAAAGCGGACAAAGTTCTATAAGGCGCTCAAAAAAGCGCATAAATTCGGAATAGCGGGGGGCACCGCGCTTATGAAGCTGAATCGCTCCAACAAGGAGCTGTTCATGTCGGCGCATAGAATCGACACTTTTTTTGCCGACATAGACGCTACGGGAAAGGTCGTGAGCGTGCAGGTTTTTTTCGACGCAATCCATAACACAAATCCGTCGGGCACGAAAACGCATTACGGCATATGCGAAGAAAGATATTTCAACGACGAGGGCAAGCCGGTAGTCCGTTCATCGGTGTACGTGGTAAACGGAAATTTGCAGACGGAAGTAGCGTCGCGCCAAGAGCCTACGCGCAATGTATCGCGTAAATATTGGTTGGAGCTGCCGCGAAACGTAAAAAAATACATTTTGGATAATTATCCGGATATTGTTTTAGACCAAGAAATAATGCTGCCGTTCCACAACTCGATAGGGTGTTATCTAATGCGGTTCACCGACGATATCCCGCAAATACCAAACACTCCGTTCGGTCAACCCATAGGGGATATTCTGTTCACGGAAAACTTCCAGTACGACCAGATGAAGTATTTTGAGAAAAACGAGGTTGACCTTGCGCGGGCAAGGGCGTTGCTGCCGGAAGAGATGTGGAACAAGGACGACCCGCTGTACGGCGACAGGGCGTTGAACGAAAGGTTTTATCAGAAAGTCGCGTCAATGGGCAACGACAACGACAAAGTCACGCCGTTGCAGTTTCTGTTGCGCGGCGGGGATATACGGACGCAGAAAGAGAACATCTACAAGGACATAGGGTTTAAGCTGCAAATATCCGCATCGTCCGTAGCGACGTTTTTGAACGAAGGGGCGGGAGCCAGAACGGCAACGGAAATAATAAGCGAAAGGACAAAGTCGTCTACGTGGATAAACGGGCAAATCAATTTGAACGCGCCCGAGATAAACGAGCTGTTAAGGGACGTTATGTATTTTTACAATCGCAATTCGGTGGATATAATCCTGCGTCCCGAAGACCAAAGTCCGTTTTTGGACAAGCTCAAAGTGTACAGCGATGTATTTTCGGCAGGGAATATGTCTGCGGAGCGGTTTGTACGCGGAGTATACGGCAATCTGTCTCAGGCTGAGCAGGCGGCAGAAATAGAGTACCTGAAAGAGACGAGGGCGGCGGCGGTAGAAATGGACAGGCAGGCTGCGTTTGCGTGGAACGGCGACAGAGCGCCGCGAAAGGTGGAGGAGCCGGAAGACATGAGTGCGCCGCTTGCCGAGAAAAAAGGACAAAAGTCGGGCTGAAAACGGCACGACCGAAAGAAAATAAAAAAAACGGTATAATAATAAACGGACAGGGCAAAACGCACAGCGGAGTAGCCTCAAAGAGTCCGAAGATTAAGGAGAACAAGAAAAATGCTGAAAAAAGCTCTGTTAAAAGCTCTGACTAACCTTACACCGGAAGAGAAAGACGAGGTTCGCAAGTCATTAGGCGAGGGGCAACCCGCGTCGGAAGAAAATGTAGACGAACATGAAGGTAAAGGCGCAGAGAAGAACGAAAAAACGGCAGAAGACACAAAAGAGAAGGCAGCCGACGGGAGCGCGGGCGAGGAAGATTTCGAGGACGAAACCGACGCAGGCGAAGAAGACGGCGAAAGCAAGGCAAATCCCGGCAACGAAACAACCGACTCCAATCCCGCCCCTGCGCAAGGCGGAAAGGTGTTGGAGGTAGAAGGGCAGGGGAACGGCGTGCGCGTGGAAGACCTTGTGACTCAGGACATGCTTACGGCACGTTTGGAAGCTCTGAACGCAAAGCTGAACGCTGTCATTGACGAGAACAAGGCGCTCAAAGACAAGTACGAAAATCCGGATTTCGGCAATCATGTCAAGAAGGGCGCGGGCGCAGCGGACAATCCGGCTGCCAAAAAGGCGGCTAACGAAAGTTTTGAGGAATACTCGAAGCAATTTATGTAAAAACCAAAAAAGAATTTATACAAAGGAGAGATGAACATTGAGTTTTGTAACTATTAACGGATTTGACGTGGAACACGCGTCGCAATTACTTATTTACGACAACCTTTTTCCCGAAATACAGCACATAAACGGGAAGGGAGTCACGGACACATACACCAAGACTGACGACGTCGAAAGCGTAACGTACATAGACGTAATGCGGGTGCTGCCGTATGCGCCCAGATTCCGTCAGCTCGGCGCGGCGAACAACGGAACTTTCCACAATCAGAAGAACGAGGGCGGTTTCGGCAATGCGCCGCAGTCGGTACATTACACAATCCCCGTCGATTTGATATACGACGAGGGCGTGGCTATAACGTCGCCTCAGATTTATGCAAACCCCGCCAATTTGAAAAGCGTCATCATGGCGCAGCTCATAAAGACGGCGGGCATGGCAATCAACGTCATCACATACGCGAAACAGTGGGAAGCGTTTTTCCGCGACAGCTATGACGAGGACGGAAACGACATAACAAGCGCGGGTGCGGCATTTGCCTACGACGCGTCGCTTGCGGCAAACGTGGAGGGCAGCGCGGCGGACGCGTTCATCGCGGCGAATGCGGCATTGACGGACGGCATACCTTCCATTGGCGCGTTGGTCGTGCCTGTGGAAGAGAGACAGGCGTTTGTGTCCACGCAATTCAACCGTGTCATGAAGCGTCAGTATATGCAGAACGCTTCCGAAGCGGCGGCGCGTATTCTCGCAAACGGATTTGCCAATCCGTTCAGAGAGGGGGCGAGCGTCAGAATCACTACGGCTACGGGCTTGTGCGGAATGTACGACGGCGTAGACATCTTCCTCATGAACAGAGCGGTGCGCGAATTTATGTACGTCGCGCTCAACGTGCCCAGAAATGTTCCCGCAAACGCGACGGTGCTTGCATTGCTTGACACTATCGACGCGTTTATCGTGTACGGCGCGGGCACGTGTCGCGGAATCGTCGGACCTTCGCTTACCGCCAACCCCAACGTATACTTCGGCGGCGTGTATATACTGCCTAAGATGAAGGTGGGCGTAGAGGTTCTGAGCGGCGAAACGATAAAGGTCGTAAAGAGAGGCACGGCGTGGACTGCGGAAAACATCAAGGCGATTGTCGCCGCTATTAAGTTTACTCCTATCGACGGTAAGACGGTAACGGGTAACGGCGTATTGGGCGACGGCGTATTTAACGACGGTACAACCAATTAACAAAAGACAAAGCCGAAAAAAACGGCGGAAACGGACAGGAGGGCGGGAGCAATCTCGCCCTTTGTTTCTTAAAGGTGGATTTATGGTTAAATTTGCAAAAGTGGGATACGGAAGCGACGGGCGCGGGCTTGGAAAAACAACCGACGGCTATACGTATGTCGTCAACGACAACGTGAGGGCGCAGGATATAATTTATCCGAGCGCGTACAATATCCCCGCGAAAAGAATCATAGGAACGACGGGCAGAGTGTTGAGCACGGCGAAAGAAACGTCTGTAAAGGGGCAGAAAATACGGCAGGAGCTTGACAGCGGCGGTGCGGACGGAAACAAAGCGCCTATCTCTCCCGCCTATGCCATGACGACTAAGGAAGCGGGGGCTAAGCCGGAAAGAGGCAAGACGGGCAGGTTCGACGCGGGACAGAACGGAACGGTTACCGCGCAGGGCGAACAGACGCGTAAGGCTAACGTGGCGGCGAGGGCGGCGCATGGGACTGTACGCGAAGGCGAAAGTTTCGAGAGTTACAGCGCGAGGTTCATGGGAAGCGAAAGAAAGGAGACGGAATAATGTACATATACAAAGCCCCCGAATACACAAAAGAAATGCTCTTCCAAATGGACGATAAGGACATTGTTTTTCCCTTTACCAACCGCGAGGGGGAGATAGGCGGAGTGTACGAAGGACTTTTTCATCAGTACCAACTTAACCCCGAATATTTTACGTTCAGGGGGCACAACCTCGAAAAGGAAATAGAGGGCAACGACGCAAACCGCGTCAAAAATTTTCTGGACTATCTCCGTATCAAAAGCTACGGCTGGATATATTCCGCGTCAAAAAGCAGCAGAAGTCAGATTAACTACATGATAGCGAAGGGGCGGCTGCTCGGATTTACGCCTTTCGAGTACAGGACACAGTTTTTGGAAGCCATGTTCCTGCAAGGCGAGTATATGCTTGCAAACGGCGATATTGCGGCTATAAGCGGAGTAGACCTTGACACCATGCAGAACATGAGCGCGGACGTGATAAGGTGGCAGGACAGGGATATGCACCCCAACGCTATGAAAGCGTGGCGGCAGCTCGGCTTGAACTACTACGGACGCTATGCGTTCAGACCGATTGGAAAGGATTGGTAAAATGTATTTGAAACCGAGAAGCACAACAAAAAATCCGCGCGCCATGCTGTACAGGCGTTTTACCGTGTTGGAGGACAGCTACACGAAAAAAGTTCTCTACCTTACGGAGGACGGAAAGTATTGGCTGTTCGACGCGCAGGGCAACGCTTTCGTCCAAGCGGACGGAAAGAACGCAAGCTCCGTCGTGTATAGCGTGGAATCGGACAAGGTTTGTTTTTATTACAACCATGCGTATTGGCAGTATACGGGAAGCGAGTGGACGCTTGCAATACCGGGCACGACTATCGAGCTGTTGCAGTCGTCTTTCGGGAATGTGGCGAAGTATCAGACGAACAGGTATTACTACGTCGGCTCTTTCGATTACATGATTAAGGGAAGCGTGGACGGCTCTACAATACAATACGTCAAGGGGCTTATAACGCCGCAGTCGTCGCTTAACATACGGACGTATGACGACATCGAAGTACGCCCCGACGACCTTATCGTGATTGGGGGAAGTCTTTACGCGGTGGAAAACCTCGAAGCGACGTATAAGCAAATGCCAAAGCGGTTCGGCATTTACTACATGACGCTGAACAACATTTTGTAGGTGGCAAATGGCGACGCGGTTTTCACAGATATTCACGCTCAAAGACATCTTCAACAACAAAAAGCTGGCGGGGAAAATCCCGCTTATAAACTATCGCGAGCGGGAGAGGGAGGACGGCAAGACGATGGTGCGGACAAGCCCCAAGAGCGTCCCGCGTCTTGTGTACGACACGTCGGTAAAAGCGGCGAGACCTTACTACAAGCCCTTAAACCCGTCTAAATCGGGAGATACCATAATAATCGACGGAACACTCGTCGGAGACCATGACGCGGCTGTAAACGCCGTTTACGCGGCTCTGGTGGCGCAGAAGCAAATAATGAAATGGACGGTCAACAATGCCGACATGATTAGGGACGCGTTAAAAGAGGGGGAAAAGAACGCTCGGTTGTATGGGATTAGCTCGAAGCTGTATCTGAGGGCGCAGTCCATGCAGGAGATAGAGGGAATGAGCAAGCGGCAGATTCAGGCGCTTATGACGGACATAATGGAGAACATTGTGTACGGCGACGACTTCCCCAAGACCAAGAAGAAGTGGGGAGTGGAAAATTTCGACGCTATACCGCAGCGCGGGAGATTGCTTGATTACGGGCAGCTCAGGCAAATGTGGAAAAATAAAGTAGGAGATTGAGACGAAATGAAAAGAACGATTTTGACGGCTGAGGATATAAAAAATATCTGGCAGGGGATTTTCAACGGAACGGATATTCCCGAACGGCAGGCGGACGGGAGTATCGCGACGCGCAGGGATAATCCCAATTCGGAGACTATTCTGCTCGTCAACGAGGACGGAGAGCGCGAGAACGTAGACCTTGCGGAGTATCTGGGCATTAAATTTTACACGTGGAAAGAGCGGCTTGTGGAAACAAAGGACGAGGGCGGGGGCGCGGCTCCCTATTCGGCGTTTGACGATTGGGTAAGGAGCATAGAGTTCTCGCTCTCTCAGGCGTATGCGCTCGTGGAGCTTGTGGACGAAGAGGTGACGACCAGCCAAGACATAGACAACGCGGTAAAGGCTGGGCGCATTACGTTCCTTATTCAGAGCGACAAGGTTAAGAATTTGGATTATTACGTGACCAAAATCCGCAACAACTACATAGGCAACCCCGAGCAAATAATGAACGCATACGGGGACACGGTCACCGCGTATCTGCTTTTGGGCACGCTCATGTACGACGAAGAGCCTGCGACTACACAATATGGGGAGTGCGTGCGGGTGAGCGCGGGGTTTAAAATAAGCTACATGTCCGACGCGCTCAACTACTCCGACCAACGCATAGAAATATCTCTCGACGGCGATGACGAATACGACGCGGAGGGGAATGTGGTGGGCGAGAGCAAGTTTTTGACGGTGCCCATAACCAAACAGAGCTGGCAGGCTATATTCACGTCCAACGCAATCCCGACGAGCGAGAGACCCGACCTTACGGGATTTTTGGCGACGACGCTGTCCGTCGTCAAGACCTTTACCTTTTTCGACTTCAACAAAACGCTTACGCAGCGGCTCAACGATATATTCTGGCGGTGCGGGGCTTACAGGGTGGACGGAATAGTGTCGGAGGCGCAGGACGTGAATATTCCCGTATACGCGCGCGTGACTACGGCGGAACACAGCTATGTCTTCAAGGACATGATAGACAACATACAGAAAGTTATAACCAACAGTGATTTCAACGTGTCGAGCTTAACTCTCAAAGGCTGGGGCAGACTCGGCTGGGAGATTTCGCCGCCTCCGACTCCCCAAACGTACAGCGTCAAGTACAGCGTGTGCGACAGCGGGCGTGGCGTTATTTTGGGCAATACGGAGCAGACGGTGGTAAGCGGCGGCAACGCAACGTCCGTTACCGCTTTCCCGCTTAACGGTTGGGAGTTTTCCGAATGGTCGGACGGACGGCTCGGGGCGACGCGGCAGGACGTGAACGTCACGGGCGACATTGACGTATGCGCAATGTTTGTGAAAAGCGTTCCCGAGCCTGTCGAAAAAGCAGCCGATTTCCCGTATACCGGCAGTGTTTTCGACGTTACTACCGTCCAAATGCAGGTTGCGCCCGAGCCTTACGGTTCATCGTCGCCTACAAATTCCGACGAGGCGGAAAGGCTCGAATATATAGAAATTCCGTTGACGGGAACACCGCTTGAAAATGTAGACATCATTGAAATTCTGCTTGTGGAAATGAAAGGATTTGAGCGGAACGACGACGCTATAACAGTCAACGCGGTCGAGTGGAGCTTGGAAAGCGGTGTGCTGCAAATAAAGTTTGCGCCCGTTCAACAGTATTGGGTGAGATTCCAAAATCAGACGAGTGCGGGAAGTTCGCCTAACGAATACCGCCGCTCAACCGTTACGGTCACGTATACGACCAATCCGTAAATAAGGAGAGGAAGAAATGCTGTATCAGCAGGGGACGCAGAGAATTGAAGTTATAGTGAGGAAGCAAAGCGGCGGCGGAATATCGGGGGGCGCGGGGACAAAGGAAACCGACGCCGACAAGACTACCGCCGCAGGCGGCGAGGAAAGCGAGGGCTTGGGAACGGGCACGGGCATGAATACGCGCACGAAGCGTATAGCGAATGCGAATGTGCAGCACATATTGTCCACCGTCAAGCAGGGGGCTGACCTTGCAATAGATTATTGGGCGTCGGGGATAGGGATTCAGAGCGGCGACCAAGCGTTACAGGACAGGACGGAGAGGAGGATAGAGATGTTAAAGGACGGCTCCTCTCTTGCTTTCAGCGTCGTCATGGGCGGCGTTTCAATGGCGTGGGCTGGTCCTGTCGGGATTATACTGGGTGGCGCGCTGTCGGAAATAACGTCGGGGGCGAGCCTGCTCTCCAAATACTCCAAGCGGGAACGCGAGTACAATTTTACTATTTTCAAAGAGCAAAGTTCAATCGAGTATCAGAGGGCGAGAGCGGGAACGGATTGGACAAACGGAAGATTGAGGTGATTTTTTATGATTATAACGAAAATTTATCTTTACGACAGCATGCAGGAAGAAAACTTTTACAGGGGCACGGATTATTCCGCACATCTCTTGCAGGGCGTGAGTACGGACGAGAAGTTGGACGAAACTCTCGACATGGCGGAGGTGACGCTTGCGGGGCTGAACTTCTCAAAGGAGTTTGCGCCCAAAACCAAGTTTATTTTGGAGTTTTGGGAAAAACGCAAGGGGAGCGCGGAAGCGCAGCTGTGGGAGAGCTTCCATTTGTGCGTTGCGCAGGATATTGTGACGCAGCCTATTATAAGCGACGCAAATTATTTCGACCACCATATCTATTTTGACGAGGCTTCCGTCGATGCGCAGGGGCGGTTGGTGGATAACATCGCCGTCACTTACAGGCTGAAAAATGTAAACTTGGACACAGCTGCTAACATTGATAAAACTGAAAAGGCGCGTCCTGATTACAGAGTTCCAGACTCGACTGTTAATGAAAATTTTGGGTTCGCTTCTTATGACGGCTATCGAGGCATGACGGGTGGCAAAAAATTCGAGTGGGTTTTCCCCGATTGGTATGAGGTGGATTTGGGAGACGGACTTGTTAAGCCGTCCGACGTTAAATGGGACAATTTTCTGAAATATCAGGAAGTGCCAACAGGAACAGGAGAAAAAGAAATACGGCTGCCCGTGCCCATGCTCAGGATTTATTACGGGACGGAAAATGCAAAGACCTACACATTGCAGGGGTACTGTTCTTTGAATGTAAAAGTTATAGAGAAGTCGCAATCAACAGGAAAATCTACCACTATTGTGGATATGAAAGTAAATCCCGTTGGCAGCGACCCGGTTGAAGGCTATTGGGATAGAGGCTGGGAATTAAGAGATGACTATGGGCAGGGCGTGACATGTGCCAATATGTTATGTTCCTCAATGGTTACGATTCTTCCTCCCGAAGTGCCTGCTTTTGGAATTTTGCTTGCTCGTATAGCACAATATGACACTGCAAGGCGAAACCGGGTAATACAATTTACTGCAAAAACAGGAAATGATTATACTATTTTAATAAATACGATAGCTTTTACTGAGTTTTCTGGTGTGAGAGTTAGTAGTCGCTACAAGGCTGCTTTGATTAAATCTTCTACACCACTTTATTGGCAGTCAAATAACGCGCAAAACAGAATACAAGACAACAATCCACAAGCAAGTTTGAATTTTTTTGCAGGAACACCTGTCAAAACATTTTTAGAAAGTGCAAACGAAGCGACCGCTTATGAATTGTTTAATAAAGCGCAGCTATCCACGCAGCTTGTGAGAAAAATTCCGGAGATACCCATAGACGAAACTCCACAATCGTATTACCTCGAAGAAAACGACGCGCTTGAATTAAGAAACACGCGGATTGTGGAGAACTTCTATAACCAAAAAAATTGGTGGGAAGTGCTTATAGACATAGGCAAATATATTCACGCCATACCGAAAGTGCGCTTTGGACGGGATAATCGCTTTGTAGTGGAGTGGCGCAGGTTGGGGATTACGGAGCAGTCAACAGGGGTTAATAATGACGTGTCTGTATTTAATTCGCGCAGCATAGAGGACTACATTGCAGCCTGTTCGTCCTACGTCACAAATATGGTGCAGCTCGGCGGTATAATAGAGGAATGGGTTGCGCCAAAATCTTCAAGCGAGGATTACCTCGTGTACAATGACGTTGCGGAAATACAAACATCGAAAAATATAATTGAGCTTGTAGAGTTAAAAGCTCGTGATTCGTCTGGCGTTGTTAGGGATTTAACAGAATACGTATATGAGAAAAACATATATCAGCTTTTAGATGTAGTGCCTACTACCACTCCCAACAAAGGATTTGCGGTTTACTACAATTTAAGTGAAAACAAAATACAAGGATTTAATTATAGGTTGCCGGCAGTAAATGAGGGAGAACAACAAAGAGAGTATGCAATAAAAAATATATTGGGTGAAGCATTTACCAACGGCATTGCTGATAACATAAAAGTCAATGAATATATATTTTTTGTAAAGTACAGAACGCAGGAGACGGTGCGCTCCGACCAGACGCGCCCCGATTTACGGAAATATTTGCTGCAAACAAAGTATGACCGCACCCCGCAGCACAGACAGTTCAATAACCAACAGGACACCGTCGCAGACAGCGTAAAATTCGGAGATAATACGTATGGTCGCTTAATTCGGACGGGCAACACCACATATACAATACGGGAGTGGACGGACGGTTTGTTTAACGTAAAGCGGGCGGGACAGCTATACGAGATACGAGGAGAACTTTATTACGTCACAAAGGTAAAAAGCGTATTTTATTTCGACCACGTAATATGCGACGTGGAGTTCAGTAAGGACTACAACAAGCTGTCTCAGATAATAGGGATACCGAGCGAGCCGCGTTTTTACGAAATAAGCGAGCAGAGCCAGATAAGGCGTTCAAAGGTCATTGCCGACTATCTTGTTTTGGGAACTTCCGACGGGGATAACAAGAATACGGACAGTTTCATACAGGAAAGCGGTTGGGATTATATACAGCGGCTTATGTTCCCGTTGAGTTCGCAGTCTCCCGCCACTTATCCGAGATACGCGGCAACAATCTTCAAAAACGACATTGATAAGGACGACAACGTGGCGGAAAACGAGACTTTCATGACAAGCGTATTACACCCTGTCGGCACGTATTCAATAAGGAACACGCTCACCATTTCGTGGAGAATGAAAGACAATTTCAGTGCGGGCGACCAAGTTGCTCCAACAGGAGAATGGGTTCCCGAATTAGGCAACGTAGACGGAGCATACAACCAATTACGTCCTTTTCAATACCCCGACGTTCACGGCAGAGCGGATATGTTCGACTTCTTAATCTTTCCCGCGCTTGAACTGTCGGATACGGCAGTAAGGGAATTGCCTGCATTGCCGAAAATAGATATAGCGGCGTTATTCGGGAGTGAAAACACTACCGCCGCCGCAATGAACAACACAAGCGGATTGGCGTTGCTTAAAGACAACCGCGAAGCGTTGAGCTTTGACTACAATCTCGAATTACTGACGGACAGCGACCGTTTTGTGGTTTCGGGTTGGGTGTGGAGCGACAAAACCGACGAAAGCGGCGAGAATAACGCGAATATAGCGATAGCATTGTTGAACGAGGAAATAAATAAAATTTCCAACGAGACGATTGACGCTAACTTTATTTCCCAATATGTATACTCAGATTTTTCAGTTGACACATCGGACGAGAAAATAGTCATAACAATCCCTGCTGCCATGCGTGCACCGATAGAAACGGGTATGTACAAAGCAATAGCGATTATTAGCACTAACGAGGTGAACGGCACGGCTAATTCAAGCGAAAGGTACTTTGTGTTTGGGAGAAATATAACGGGGCTGTCGGCAGATGAAGCAATGAAGTCGTGGACTATTAAGAAATTAGACAAGGACACATTTCCACGTCAATAATTGTTAATTGATAAAGGTGCAAAATATTAAAATATTTTGCACCTTTTATTTTATAAAAAATACTTGACAAGTTTGAAAAATTATAGATAATCTATTTAGGTAAGGCGAGGCTCAAAAAATAATGATTATTATAATTACAGTAGCTATATTTTGTATTTCTTTGACTATTCCCTGTTTTTTGCTAAGTAATTTTGTGCAGAAAAATAAAAAAAATATAGCGTTAAAAAAAATAAATGCGGTGCAATATTCTTCTTTTGTTTTATTGCTTGCAGTTTTGGCAACATATTTAGTTATTGTTTCAAGAGTACCCGAACTGAACGACATGACCTTTGGAGATTTTTTAATTTCTCTTTTATATAGTGTGCCAATCATTTTTTTGTTTTTTGGTGTGTTTTCATCTCTAATAGGCGCATTTGGACTTCTGTACCTTAACGCGATATGTATTATAATTTTGGCTATCGGGGACTATCCATCTATAATTTTAATAGGGTTGGTGACATTGATTGGGTTTGCTGTATTGTTCTTAATATTATCTTTAACTGCTGAAAGGCATTATCATTTTATTGAAAAAATAAAATTGCTACAACAAAGTACGACGGCAGAAGAACTTCAAAAAATATTCGGAGAGCCGACCTCGGAAGAGGAAGAAGATGACGGTAAACTAACAATCACCTACGAAAAAACGCAGTGGCGGGGATTTTTGCGCGGCGGAACAATCGTGCGCAGCGTAAAGGTGACGCTAGTAGACGAAAAGGTCGTAAAGGTGACGACGAAAAACATGGACGTTCCCGTTTGGTGAGCGGCAAGAATAGAATATTAAACACGAACACGGTCAAAAAAAGACCGTGTTTTTTTATGCGAAAAACCCTCCGCCGAAAGAAATCGAAGAAGAAGGTATAATAATAAACGAGGGAATAAACGAGGTTTAGCCAAATGAACGTAATAAAGATATATTTATCGGAGGGCGGGAGCACAGCGGACATAAAGCAAAATTTCTCGCTGTATCAGGGGGCGTATCAGAACAAGCTGCTTAACGTGTTTGTGCCCACCGCAATCATAGCGCAACAAACGGACGCGCCCATAACTACGGCGGTCAAGGTCGGCATGCTATACACCAAGCGGACGGGGAAGATAGCGCAGAGCGATTCGTACTTTCTGCGCTACGTGAAAAAGCTGACGTACAACGGAGCGGAGTATGCGCTGTATGAAAGACTGTTGCCGCAGGCGTTCACCGTATATGCGGGGCAGGGGGAGAACGCGCCCACGCTTGTTATAAACGTGGTGAACATGGCGGAGGGGGCGACCGCGCCAAACGAGCAGTCGGTAATATCCATAATCACGAGCCAGGCGGTTGCGCTGGAAGTAATGCCGAGCGCAGACCTAGAAAGCGACCCGCCCGTAGAGCCGAGCGACATAGAGAAAATAGAGGGCGACATAAACCGCCTGCAAGAACAGGTAAATTCCATACACGCGTCAACATGGTATACGGGAGCGGCTGACAGCCCCGCCGACATAGCCGCCGAGCTTTCCGCTGCGGGCTACACCCCCGACGAGTTCGACATATACCTGAACGCCGACAACGGCAACGTGTATCAGTATCTTGAAAGTAACGGCGCGTTGACGTGGCAACTGAAAGGAAGCATAAGAGGCGAGCAGGGCGAACAGGGCGAGCAAGGAGCTAAGGGCGAAAGGGGAGAAGACGGCGACGACCTGTACAGCTTTACGGTTCAGAACGGAGACTTAATCGAGGTGAAAGCGGGAGCTGCGAGCGACGAAGTGAAATACGGAATAGACGACAGCGGCTACCTCCGCATCACCATTACATACTAAGGAGAGAGAAAAAAATGGCGACAACGACAATCAATTTGGGGCGCGTCAAAGGGGCAATGTGGTACACGGGAACGGCGGACGACAATGTTACCATATCTACGGAGTTGGCTTCCGCCGGATACATACCCATAAAACTCGACGTGTACCTGAACACGGAGAACGGCAACGTGTATCAGTATTTGTCCAACGGCGACACGCTGAGCTGGCAGCTGCGGGGGAATTTGCGCGGAGCGCAGGGCGAGGGTTTTAAAATTTCCAAAACATACCCGAGCATAGCGGCGATGAACGCGGGATATGCGACGGACGGCGTACCGCTTTACGGATTTGTGCTTATCGATACGGGCAACGTAGAGGACGAGGACAACGCAAAGCTATATGTTAAAGGTGAAACCGCCTACGAATATCTGACCGACCTTTCGGGTTCGCAGGGTATTACGGGACCTGAGGGACCTCAGGGGGCGACGGGACCTGCCGGACCTGCCGCAGGTTTCGGCAATCCGACAGCAACGGTAGATTCGACGACTGGCACGCCGCAAGTGACGGTAACTGCAAGCGGTCCCGATACGGCAAAAGTATTTGCCTTTGCCTTCACGGGCTTGAAAGGGGCAAAAGGCGACACGGGAGCAACGCCGTTGTTTTCCGTCTCGGCGGTTACGTTGGATTCAAATCAGACGGCGTCGGTGAATCAGAGCGGAACGGCGGAAAACCCCGTTGTCGTTTTCGGAATACCGCGCGGCGCAACGGGAGCGCAAGGCGCAAAGGGCGATACGGGCGCGCAGGGACCTGCGGGAGAGGACGGAAAAACGCCGACACTGTCAATAAACGCCGACGGCGAGTTAATCGCCACGTACGAGTAACAGGGAGGACAAGCCATGTCAACGGTAAATTTAGGCAGAGTTCAGGGGGGCGGTTTTTTCGCGTCCACCTCGACAAGCACAACGTCTATTTCAAAATCCACAATCGAGACAACAACGGGCATGGACGTTTCGCCCCTTGTCGGCGACGTTATAGTAAACGCAAACGGCGACCTGCTGCTCATTAAAAGTATCTCCACAGCCTCTTATACGACAACCAAATTCGGCAGCATAAAGGGGGCAAAGGGAGATAAAGGCGACAGCGGCAGCGGGGGCGGAAATATAGGTTCTTATTGGGCAGTGATTCCCAATTCTTCAATTCCGACTTATTACGGCGACGCCTCTATTTCTTTTAGCTTTACCACAAATAACGGATATGACGAAAATCTTATCGGCGCGGAGTTGAAAGATATTTTGCTTGCGTCGTCCGTGAATATTTACAAAACGCAAACAGATTATGCCAGTGAACATCAAACAATGGATATGTCCGAGCTGTGTTCAACAATATATAACGGAGACGGAACAGCCGACGGAAAGCAAATAATAAAGGGCAAGGCGACAATTGATACAAGCGGAACCATGAAAGATTACGATTGCCTCTTGTTCGTTTATGAGTCAGGCACTGATGTTTACTTGACAATCGGGCTTGTTGATGAGGACAAGACCTCGGCGTATATGAGTAGAGATGTTCGTCTGGACCAAAGCGCGTCAATCCCTACGGCAGGGTTCTTTATAGGCAATTCGTAATAAAGATAAAGGAGAGCAAGCATGACAAACGTGTATTTCATAAGTAAAGAAGAAATAAAACGAAGAAGAGACATAAGACAGTTGAAAATGCAGCTGCAACCTCTTAACGAGGATTTGTTGCAGGCAATGGCAGGAGTTACTATTCCTAATCTGGAAGAAAAGAAAGCCGAATTTAAACGTATTCACGGAGACATTCGTGAATTGGAAGGCAAATCACGAGAAAGATAAAGGCTAGGGTAAAATGGAAATTTTGGATTTTGAACGGGAATACTCGGACTTTGCCGAGCAGGTGCGAAACGTGGCAAACGAAATACAGTACAACGTCACAGCCGAGAGCGAAGCAATAAACAAGTACAACAACCTTAAAGCGTGTATTCAACACACAACGCTTGACGCGGAACTCAAAGAGGCAATGCTCGAAGATATAGACGAAATAATTTCTGAGGAGCTTAAACATCAGAATATGCTCCAAGAAATATATTCCGAGCTTACGGGCATTGTGGCGGAGGACGACGAAAACGAAAAAACAAAAGAAAAGGAGAAATAAAAAATGCTGGAAAATTTAGGAGGAATCTTATCCATAGCGAGCGCGGCGGTCGGCTTGCTCATCACCACCGTGACCTTTCTGACGAAGTTCATAAAAAGCGCGAAAGGCAAGAAAACGGCGGAAAATATCCTGAAAATAAGCGGGGTAATAGAGCAGTTCATAAAGGAAGCGGAGAAGTTCGTGAACTATACAGGTGCGGAAAAAAAGGCGTATGTAATGGCGCAGGCAACGAGCTTTGCGGTCAAAAACGGGATAGACGTTGACGACAGCTACATAAGCAAAAAGGTCGAGGAGCTTGTGACGCTCACGAAAGAAGTAAATCAGCGCACGCAGGACGTAGTAAACACAGGAGAAAATGAATAACGAGCTGCTGCCTGTCGTAGAGCCGCCCGAAATTGTCGAGCCGCCCGAAAACTCCATACGGGACAAAATAAACGAGCTGACCACTGCCGCAGCGTTGCAGGACGACGAAATGCGCTCCAAGCTGGTCGTGGAAAAGGGGGCGGAACTGTCTGCGTTATCCGAAGCGCGGCGCATAGAAGCGGAATCGGAAAGACAGCGGGCAGTTCTACAAAAGGAGCATGAACGCGCCGAACACTCGTCGAGAATATACGAGGCGGAAAGCACGGAGCTGCAAAGCAAGGCGTTAAAGGCAAAGGCGTTTTACGACGCAAACAAGGCGGTGCTTAACATCATAGGGATACGGGAGCCGTTGGGGCTGCGTACAATGTGCGTGTTTTACGCAATCGCGCTCCCCCTGTACATTATCTTTTCAATCCTCATATCCTTTCCCGTCTCCGTAATAAATTTCATAGTCGGGATAGTAATCGACACCGTAGGGCAAATATCCAAAAAAGTAGCGTCCACGTTCTTGAAGGTGACGACGGGAATATTGTCGGTGGGCTTGACGGGCGGCGTGGTTGCGGGCATAGTCTTTTTGGTAAAACTAATATTTAAAATTTAACAAAGGAGAAAAAAATGGAAAAGTTTGAAAACGGTATATTTGAATACAGCGACACTAAAAAAGTTCCGTCGCTTGTGGAAATAGAAAACGCTTATCGTCGGGCGCGAGTGAACGGGGCGGATAAGTTTGCCGTAATAATAAACGGCGAATACTTCGGGTATAATCCGCAAAAGCGCGGGATATACAAGCTGAATGACGGCGAATACCAAATCCTGAATGCAGTCGCGCCCGCGCAGGGCGAACAAGCAGCCGCAGAGGTCGAGACTTCGCCTGTGAACGAAAATGCGCCGACACGCGACTGGATAATAGGCGTTGATGAAAAAGCCGAGCAAGAGCATTTTGTCGCCCCTGAAAGCCCTCACGCACTCGAACTGCTGGGCGAGCTTGAAACCGCCATACGCGAACTTGTAGCCGAGAACAAGGAAAGAGACAGGGAGATTGCCGAGCTTAAAAACAGGCTGGCAACCCTCGACGACACTTGCGACCGCTATAAGGAGCTTGCCGACAGAGTGCGCGAAATAGGCGAAATGTTGAAATAGTCCCTCAATCTTCTCATCTGCTAAGCTGCGGAATGAGCTGCGGAACCGCCCGACTTTTACCGGTCAGGCGGTTCTCTTTTTTGTCTCTGAAAACGGGTTTTTGACGCTAAAATTTTTTGGGGTACATTTGGGGTACATTTGGGGTACAACGATTTTTTTGCTTTTTCGAGGGTGCTTTTCGCCTGTTTTATAGGGGGGTGAGCAATAAAAAAGGGGCAAAACTTAGCGTTTTACCCCAAATTTTTGGTCGAGGCGACGGGACTTGAACCCA
>ERZ1673744.1091-NODE-1091-length-27790-cov-106.944186_pt1 | contig 27790 bp, 27 predicted proteins | sample MGYA00580207_ERZ1673744 | MGnify/ENA primary metagenome ERZ1673744 (study PRJEB41218, sample SAMN15661751) | gut metagenome | host: Homo sapiens | place: Canada: London | collected 2015-08-20/2019-03-30 | study: EMG produced TPA metagenomics assembly of... | reverse complement strand
AGAGTTTCTCTTAACTTCCTATTGATAGTGCAAAGATAAAAGTTAACTGAAAGCGCGTCCGCGTTGCGGACGTCGGATGCAGGGTTGTTGCCGGAGTCGCTGTGCAGGAAGCGTTGCGGACGTCGGATGCAGGGTTGTTGCTTGACGGACTCTTGCCGGTTTTTGTGGCACAGCAGGCATAGCCGTGGAAAATCAAGAAGCCCCGGACCAATGTCCGAGGCTTCTTCGGCAACACGTTGCCGTTGTGTCGTTTTACGTCCATTCGATATATCACATACTTCTTTTCTGTCAACGACGTAGGGAAATTTAGACTAAATGATTAAGGTTGAAGTGTAATATATTTTCTTGTAAAAAAGTACAATCAATCTTATCAAAATAAGACCTTTAGGCCCTAAATCGTGATACAAATGTAATGTATAAAATTTGTTCTGCAAAATAAAAATTTTAAATTGCCCCCCCCATTAACTTTTAATGAAGGAAATGCACAAACTTTAACAAGGTGATTACATTTTCAGCGACCATTCAAAACCGTCTTTTGTATCTTTAACATCGAAACCGATTGCGGCGAGACGGTCGCGAATAAGGTCGGACGTAGCCCAGTCCTTTTTCACTTTCGACTCCTTTCGGATTTCGAGCAAAAGGTCGACAGCCTTTTCAAACGGTTCGAGAGCCTGAGCGTCGTCGCCAGCCACGATTTCAGTGCGCACACCGAGGATGTCGATGAGAAACGCCTGGAACAAGTCTTTCAGCTCGTCGATGTCGTCCTTTGTCAGTGTCGCCTTTCCGTCGTTCACCTGGTTGATTATCTTGCAGGCATCGAAAAGTTCGGCGATGACGATAGGCGTGTTGAGGTCGTCGTTGATGGCATCGTAGCATTTCTTGCGGAATCCCTTCACGTCGACCGAAGACGAGTCGGCAGGCTTCAGCTCCTGGAGTCTGCGGTAGCCGTCAACGATTCGGTCGTAAGCCTTCTCGGCGGCTTTCAGCGCGTCGTTTGAGAAGTCGACCGTTCCACGGTAGTGTGCTTGAAGGATGAAGAAGCGTATTGTCATCGGCGAGTAAGCCTGTTCGAGCAGAGGATGCGACCCGTTGAAAAATTCCTCGAGCGTAATGAAGTTTCCGAGCGATTTGCCCATCTTCTGCCCGTTGATTGTAATCATGTTGTTGTGCATCCAGTAGCGCACCGTCTCATGGCCGTTGTGAGCCACCGACTGCGCGATTTCGCACTCATGGTGAGGGAACATCAGATCCATTCCACCGCCGTGGATGTCGAACGTCTCGCCCAGATATTTCTGCCCCATCGTAGAGCATTCGAGATGCCATCCTGGGAATCCGTCGCTCCATGGCGAAGGCCATCGCATGATGTGTTCTGGCGACGCTTTCTTCCACAGCGCGAAGTCGACCGGGTTGTGCTTCTCCGACTGTCCGTCGAGCGCACGCGTCGTGTTGAGCAACTCGTCGATGTTTCGTCCCGACAGTTTGCCGTAGTGGAAGTCCTTGCTGTACTTCACCACGTCGAAATATACAGAACCGTTGCTTTCGTAGGCATATCCAGCCTTTAGAATCTCCTTGATATACTCGATTTGCTCAAGAATGTGTCCGGAAGCGTGAGGCTCGATGCTTGGCGGCAGCACGTTGAGCGCTTCCATAGCCTTGTGGTAGCGGTTTGTGTAGTATTGTGCCACTTCCATCGGCTCCAGCTGCTCCAAGCGTGCTTTTTTCTCAATTTTGTCCTCTCCCTCGTCGGCGTCGTGCTCCAGGTGCCCCACGTCGGTGATGTTTCGCACGTAGCGCACCCGGTATCCCAGGTGGCGCAGGTAGCGGAACAGCACGTCGAAAGTGATGGCAGGGCGAGTGTGTCCGAGGTGCGGATCGCCGTAGACAGTAGGACCGCACACATACATACCGACATTAGGCTCGTGCAGCGGCACGAATTGTTCCTTTTTTCGGGAGAGCGTGTTATATATGAATAACGGATTCTCCATCGTATCTGAAAATTAATATGTTATGCTTTGCCAACCGGCATTCCAGCTTCAGGCTGTTTAGGCTTGATGGTGCCGAAGTTGGCCTCGTATTTGCGGATGTTGTCCTGGAGCGCCATCAGCAAAGTCTTGGCGTTTTCCGGAGTCATGATGATTCGGCTCTGCACGCGGGCTTGTGGAGCGTTTGGCACCACGCTGATGAAGTCCATAAAGAACTCATTTACAGAGTGGGTGATGATAGCCAAGTTGGCATATTTACCAGACGCCATTTCCGGAGTCAATTCAATCTTTATTTCTCTTTGGTCGTTTTTCTCATTCATAATTTTAAAATGTTTAGAAGATTATTATGTGCGAAGTTACTAATTTCCCGTAAACTCGCCAAATTTTTTTCGTCGTCGACATTTAGAGGGCGAGCGGGTCGGGCGTACCAACTGTTTAGGCACTGTGTCTTGGGAACCTATTATTTGTGTTATTAAACATATAAACAAACATTGTTTGTTTAAAACATTGTTTGTTTCTTTGTTCATATAAAAGTCACGAAAGAAAATAAATGGGTTCTTATGGATGTATTTGTATCTTTTATCATACTTGCAGTTATTGTTGCTGTATCATTCGCCTTGACGAAGTGCTTGCTTGCTCTTGCTCGGTATCTTGACCGGCATTAGTATTTATCACAATTTAGGCGTTTTTGTTGACGCATTTGGTCAGTGAATTGTTTGTAATCGGGAAATCCACTATTGCCTGGATATACTCCGTAATACACAAAGGCAATTGTATCGTTGAATAATATATATGAATTGCTTTGCCGATAGCTGTCAGTTATTGCTATATCTTTCGACCTATATATTTCATACACAGAATTAGTATAGCCATATCGCCTAAACAATAGAGAGATTGATCGTCTGTCACAGGAGTTGACACCTTGAACATTCGCTGCATGCATATAAGCATCCAGAACATCCAGTTTGTGACGCGATATCCCTGCCACGGTTTTGCCTTTTTGCCATTGGGCATTAATCTCTTTTTGATGTATCCATTTGCCTCCTGATTTTATGGAAAGAGTCAATATCTTACCGTTGACATTGGTGTAGTCAATTCCCCCGTCATTTCCAACATAATCTTCAATTAGTTCAACCAAACATTTCATTTCTTCAGCATGTTTGTAGTAATTGTCAGCCATTGCTTGAGCGGTAGGTGGTTCGCCGGAAGAAGGTAAAAATAAGAACGTAAGTGGTATGACAAAGATGTTGAACAGATGGATTCCAAAGATGAATTTATTATAAACGTTCTTTGTTTTGACTGACTTTATTATGGAGACAAACAGGGAGACAAGCAGGCAAACGGCAATTGGTATAGTTATAGGAAATAACCAAAAAAGCCCTACGGCACTTTCGCTGAGACAGTCAGTCAAAGTCGCTTTGTCTTCACAAGTCCATAATACACAAACAACAAGCACAGATATTGAAATTAACAATATCAGTTCAACAATACGTAATATGATGCCGAATAACCGCATATTATTGTTATTTTTTGATTTTATCAAACATGCAATTGCCAAAGCAGAACCCTGATGCTATGACAAATATGCAAGGAATTATTGGCCAAAGAAAAATTTCATTTGATTCGAGGTCTGTTTTATATGACAGTTCGTCCATTGTCATTATAAGAAACATCGCCATTGTCCAAACATCAACCATAATACATAATATGCGGAATAAGACAATGGTTAGTTTGTGGGGTTTGGAGGCACTGCTACAATCTGTCTTCTTGTAAAAAACTTTCTTAAGAGACCATATACAAAGAAAAATGGCAAACGAGAAAGGAATTTCCAGATAGAATAATTCGAAGACTAACGACCTATCGGGATGACCATTAAGCAAATTAAACATACCAATTACAACGAATATGGTCAACATAAGAATGTCGAAAAATGCGAATGCCGCTTTTAAAAGATATTCCATATTGTTATTCATTAAAAAGTTATTCACAAATATCTAATCTATCCAGACTATCTGAGGCTTCATATAAAAAGTTGTCAAGCAGTAGATACTTTCTGCCTTCGTTTAAAAATATGGAGAATGATATTCCGTTTTCTGCGAACAATGTGATTTGGAATCTGGTGTCAAAAAGTACATTTTTATTAGAAGGCACATAAGAATTCAATGATTTTAAAAGCGTTTCAATAGATTTGGCATTTAAATATTCAACCTTCTTCAAATCATCGCAAGTGTATTCAAATTTTTCAGGTGAGATGTCGGATGAGAAAAATATATCAGAAGGGATATAGCTGATTCTTGCGTTGCGAAATTTCATATTCTGTAGATCAGACAAATGCTCAACTTTTTTATTCTCAAAATCAGAAAATGAGAATGCATAATCTTGCAATGTCGGGTCGGGACAATATACAAAAGGAGGAATTGTCAGGCCTTCTTCTCCACCGAACACTGTCGCTTCAATCCGATCATTTCTAATCAGCATAATTTTGTAGGAAACTTTTAAATTAGAGAAATCCAGATCGCTGTTCTTTTCAAGACCCATGATTCGTTCTTTGACAAAATCCACACTGTCTACTGACACACTTTGTTTTATTGCCTTTTTTACGTTGAACTTATTGTCAAACGAAAAGACTGTCACTCTGTCGTTAGGTTCTGGAGCAATGCACGAAATCACAATCCTGTCTATCGGACGTGAGGAGATAATCACATTGCAACAGATTGTCAATATTATTGTAGTCAATAAAATTTTTCTCATTTCATTTTCCTTTTATATATAATTTCAGGAGAGCTTATCAGTTATCATTCCCTCTGTCGGATTCCAACTAATAGTATTATTGCTTGGATTAAATTGATTTTTGCCTTCTGTTATAAAAATAATTTCCGGCCGTTGCTCTAATTTTGCAAAGATACCACCAATATTATGTTCGTTTAGAATTTTTATCGCTATAGAGAATTGCTGTTTGAATTCGGAGGACACTCCTTTTGCAAAACGTATTTTCTTCCCATCCAAATCCACGTTGTTTACATGATTGTTGGCGCAGTAGGCGTAGGGGGATAGGGATGGGTAGGAGAGGGCGAGCGGGTCGGGCGTGGTGAAGCGCACGGGCATAGGGTCGTAGAAGCGGAGGCTCTCGAACTGCTCCAGCTCCTTGCCCACGTGCATGCGCCGCGTGGCTGGGATGTAGTTGGGTGATGTCATAAGCATTTGCATCTTAATCTGAATTTATTATGTATCTAAATTTACGATAGCCCAGATTGTCAATATTGAGATGCCCGTTTTTGTCTAATTTGCAACCTTTTAAAGACAATTTGATTGACAAGGTATTGCCGTAGATGTCCATATCGTCCCAAGTTATCCAATAGAATACATCTTTGTCAGTCTGTTTTAGGTTTGATACAATCTCCTCTTTACAGAGACTGTTGAATAAGAACTTCCCATTAGCCTTGTTCTCAAGGACTTTGCGAGTTAAAGTCTCTATAGAAATATCGTCAATAACGACATTGTTGACTAAGTTATAATAATCATTCAATTCTTTACAAAAGATAATCTCGCTAGGTGCGATATATTTGTAAAATATATTTGAATCAGAGTATATATGGAATGTCTGATTTGAATAAACATCAGATTCTATATCTATAGAGTCTTTTGTTAAACCGATAGGAAAATCATCTTCTTGTGTGCAGAGTGGACAACTGGGTAGTTTGACGATGCCGATGTATTCCCAAATATTTTTATCTTCATTCAGTTTATAAATAATCTGAATTCCGTCTTTTTGTTTATACGGATGTAACAAGTATTTCGCAACCTCGAATGTTATAAATTCTTGACAAGAGTAATATTCTGACGAAATGCAGAAATTTAAACAAATAGTTGTGTCTCCAAGATTTTTCTTAGCTATTAGTTCGTCTTGGCTCATAGAAGAAGCGCGAAGTATTCCAAGGTGCTTTTCTTTACTGTCAAATTTAAAAAACGGAGGCAGCGTATTGTCTGTCAATACAATCCTTCCATATTCTGCATATTCTGGATTCTTGGATATAATATCCTTAGTTACAATTCTGATACTCTCGTTTATTATAGAGTCCATATTCAACCTATATTGGGCATCGATTCTGCAGATACACAACAATGTTGCAGCTACGGTCAATAATATATGCTTTATCATTTGGTTATAATTTTAGGCATTACAAAATCATTCAATGGGACAATGGCTTGTACACCTGCTCTGTCGTAGATATATACTCTTCCGTCTCTCATTCCAAAGCAATAGTTTGCACCATCTCCTGCATACTTAATATCAGCGGAAGATGGCGGTTGTGGGTATTTCGTGTCGTCATTAGAATATATGCCAACACTTGCGCAGTAGGCGTAGGGGGAGATGGAGCGGTCGGGCTACCAACCGTTCTGGCACTGTGTCTTGGAAACCTATTCTTCATATAAGCAAAGATTGTTATAAGCATACAGATATGGGACGTCAAAACATTCTGAAATTTTGAACTGGGTATATATTTGCACAACTGATTCTTTTGCAATTGAAATTTTCTTTTTTATAGAAGGCTCTTTTTTGACTTTTTGTACCACGTTATATGAGAAGGACTCTCCTGGCTTCAAAAGCTTCAAGAATGTCTGACCAAGTATTTTTTCCGAATATTCGCCATCAAACCAAAGAAAGAATAGGCGAGGGCGTCCTGCACGAAAGAAATTTTTAATCTGTGTTTCCTCTGCGTAGTCCATAACGTTGTCGTTTTTGTTTATCCATGTAAGATAATTCTCAGCTGAATTATTTGTAATCACAAGATTCCAAACATACGTTTTCTCGGTGCCATAATAATGGTAATACTCATAGTTGTATTCTTTTATGGATATATTGTTATCTTGCGCAAAAGACAATGAAGAACCTATGAATATAAATAATATTAAGATTGTTTTTCTCATTGTTTTTCGTTTATTATAGTTTCTTTTTTAGCTTTTAATATCTTACCGACAAGGTCGGTATTTGAATCTTTTCAATATCAATTCTTTTGAAGGAAATAAGGCTCAATAACTTGTCTTACCATTCATAGCTTGTCTTACCATAAAATAATCATCATAATCAATTAATACAATCCGGTCAATGTGGACAGATTTTTTTATGAGTTTATATCGATTGAAAACATGTGGTTCAAACTCAAAATCTTTATCATGAGACAATATCTGCTCTAAGGTACGAAGGTTTTCATTGTATACCCATAAACTCATCAAACCGAATACTATTTCTTCACAGTCATTGACTGTGCTATCAAATGTGACAAAATTTCCATATTTAATACAATATGCCCTAACCATTTCCGGCAGATGATTCTTAATAAAATTATAAAAGCATAAATCAGAATCTTTATTTATAGGTCGTATGGTCAGAATGCATTCTCTGGTTGAAATGTTAATGAGTATATGTATTCTAACATATTTCTTTTCATTATAAAATGAATGTGTAATAGAATCTCCATACAATTCTGTCATCACATTTAAAAATCTTGATGTGGTTGTCAAATTGATTCCGTTTGCGAGACATTTAAATGCACGTTCTGAGTCACGATAATTTAATTTGTTTTCAAGGTTTTTTGCCCTATAAACATCAATTTTCAAAGACTCTGACATACCCCATGTTGGAAAGAGTGCATACAAAACTATTATCAACAAAACTTTTTTCATTTTATTATGTTCAGGAATTTATCAATCATTTTTGAAGTACTGGTAACTGGAACGGTATAATTCCCGGCGATTCCTTTCATATTATTGTTTTTTTGCTTTTATAATTATTTTGTCTTTATTGAGCACCGCTTTCTTCTGATATTCTATCCTGGTAAAGAAAGAAGTCTTACCTGTGCTGTATTTCACAGGATAGTCCGATGAAGACGAAGCGTGATAGTCGGCTATATAGACGGGGCTCTTCACAACAGCAGCGGATACGCAGACCAATGTTCCATCGGTTAGATAATAAACAATATCTGGAAATTCGTCTGAATAGACCAATAGATATTGGTTGTACAGCTCCATATATTCCGATGTCTTAATGAATTTTTTGGAATGTATTTCATAGAATCCCATTGTGTATTCAGAGGCATAATCTGCATAATTATAGAATTTGTTGACAAAGTCGTTACAATCATCATTTTCTGATAGCCTGTTCAGAAAAAAGAAGTCAGAAATGGCAACCATAGAATATGGTCGCTCATTTTTATTCAGAGGGGAGATGCTCAAAATATAGTAATAATGCTCTCCTTCCTCCAATTTACGGAAATGAGCGCCCTTGAAATTTATATAGCCGCTTGACTGCAGCGTTAAGAACAGGATTGTCATCAAAAACAGTTTTTTCATATTAGGAAGCGTCTTAAATGCTACAAATTTTACTGTTGTTCTTTGCTTTTTTTGTATGGTTTAACCACTTTGTAGTATGCATAAGGTGTTGGAAAAAGGATGTTATGCAGATTTGCATCGCTACGATAGTCCGGTACTTTTACATAGTCACAAATGCGGGTGTCGATAAATGACTGGTTGTACATTTTCCCTTGTACAAGATACAATTTATAATAATCTGGATTTTCATTCAATTTGTATTTCCCAAGGAAAAAGTCCGTCCGTCCTTCAATTTTTTTACCAACGGAAATAGGCATGGCGTCTTTGTAGAGTTTCATCGCTTCCTCAAACTCCGATTCAGAAAGGAACATTTCCATCTCGACGTAGTCCTCGGCCAGAACAAAGCACCCGTCTGTTTTGAATAGGTCGTTATAGTTGTGGATATTCGAAGCAATGGAGTCTTCTGCAATGAACAGGTATCCACCATCTACAACGATAAGCGAAGGATTCCCTATCTCTACAACTCCGCAATAATAACACGGTCTGCTCCCATCAGAAAGATATGTCGGACATGGCTCAATACCTTCTACATTTCCTGTCGGAACAACCAGAAATGAGAAAAGGAGCAATAGGATGCAATTAATCCCTCCAGTCATGTTCTGTTTCAATACGTTTGCCTGCATCTTTGTTAGTATTTGAATTGTTTATAATGCTTTCGACTTGTTCTGGAGTAACAATTGGCATCACAGCATCTCTGTTTGGATCCATTATTGTCCCATCCAAATGCACGTTGCATACAGGGTTGTTTGCGCAGTAGGCGTAGGGATAGAGCGAGCGGGTCGGGCGTGGTGAAGCGCACATAACTCATTGGTGCCTCCGCCGCAACCATAGGCAGGGCAAGCAGAAACAGTGATATGCCGACAAAATGCTTCATCTCGATGGTAATAGGTTTGTTGATAGCAAAGTAAACGAAAAAAAACTATAAATGCAATAGCAAATTCTGTAATTATGCAAACTTCTCCGATTTTTTATAGATGTGTCATTTCTTCAATACCGAATCGCTGAAAAGGATAGAGTTTTCACAGAAAACGGTGACGATGAACACACCGCAGGTTTCTCCTCCGATGTCGCAGAGCAGAGGGAAATCGGCATCTTTATATAATCGGATAGTTTTACCAGCCGCGTTTGTTATAAACACATTGGCCTTACCTGGAAATTCAGAGCATGCAATTACGAATTTGCCATCTGTTATTTTAGGTTTTATTGAGAACTCCATGGATGAGAAGCCGTTTGTTGCCTGAATTCTCCGTATTGCCGTGGATTTGTGCCGTTTTCCAAGGGCTCTCATCAAAGTTTCCGCTTCCTCCTTTTCTTCTTGAGACGGGAAACGCATTGGTTGCTCTGATGCGGGAATGAATGTTGCAGACTGCCTGAAGTCAACTTCGGCGAGATGGTTGTAAATGTGAGTTGCCTGCATTTCAACGATGGGCAATGGGTGGTTGGCTGACAACCATAGCCAATGCTCGTCTACAAATGTTACAGAATCTGTCATTGCCATAGCTGCAATTTCGGCATCTGTCAAGATACAATCTTGTGAACTGTTGTGCTGGCATTGGGGATCAATCAGAATGCCGCCGGTCCGCACTATGTGTAGGCGGACAATGTTTTTAATGGAGTCGCCGTCAGGCAAGGCTATCAACCCCCAACCGTCTGCCTTAACGCTGGAGACACCTGCGATTCGCAGGAAATCAGAATTGTTAAGAGTCCCGGACGCGTAAAAATGAGAAGAAATGCTGTCGCCGACGACAAACGGAAATTTCAAAATTTTTTCTGGCTTGGCGAACGAGATTTGTTGACTGTTGTTGAAAAACTGCGCCTTCTCATACCCGTCCTGTGTCGAAGAGAATAGAGCGCTTCCAAATTTGTTTATGACAAGACTTGAGGAATCATTCTGGGTAAAGGAATAAACATTTGAATGCTCTCCAGGGAGAATGTTGGAAAAATCCCATACGAGCAAGGAGTCGCTGTCATATTCGGTGTGGCGGATGCCAGCGTCGAAACATACCGCTTTTGTCGGATATGACATAGGCGAATGCACGGAACGTGACAGGAACGGCGTTTCGGACAACATAGATGTTGTAAGCGCAGTTGCCAATAATATGCACATCGTTTTTCTCATTTCAACCGATATTTGTATTCAAATTTTTTGATAAAAAACTCATTGAAATCTTTAATGCCATCAAGGCGTCCGAACTTGTCGTACGAAAAGAACGTGGAAGTCCCGTCGCAGTCGGTCTTTTCGGCTATGCCCGTCAGCCAATGATACTTTAGAGTGGTGATTTTCGCCTCGGGCAGATTCTCGCGGATGGAGTTGAAAAGGGATGTCAGCGACTTGTCGTCGTAAATCAACGATATGCCACCGCGACTGAATCCGGCAGATTCCGCTATTCTGGAGAGTGTGGCAAAGTCTGTATTCAGGGCTTCAACGATAGGATATTTCCCATTATATCCCCATAAGTATGAAGCGAGTACAATTCCATTGTAGCTTATTTGCGCTATATTGCCGTTGCTTTCATACAAATATTCATACTCTGGAATATTGATGAAGTTTTTCAAATCCTCGTTGATATGTGCAGATTTGCCTAATTCGTATTTAGGAACGACATCAGCTCCCGACTCTCCGACAAACGAGCGCACCAGGCGTCCTGCTTCGTCATATTCCATTCGTCTGGCGGCAGTTATCTTGCCGTCGCAGACGGTAACCTCGGAGTCAATTATGGCATATCGCGGATTTAGATAAGTGTAGAAAGTCTCTTGTCTGCGCCCTTTTGAGTCAAAAGTCCAATCCGATTTCTTCAGCCGACAGAAATTGCTGTCGTCGGAGAACGACGTTGAGAAATACGAGCATCCGTACTCTTGCTTGGAGACAGAGTCCCATTCGGATGTGGAGGATACGTTTGTTTTAACGAGCCTTTTGACAAACGGAATCAATTTGTATTCACTCACGGTATAATCGGCAATTAAATCCTCAGGTTCCTTAAGCATCAGATTTGAGAAATCGCTGATTTTTACGAAATCTCCCGTGAAATTTCCGCCGTCGCCTTCCACAACCTCGTATTCATAGACGTATCGCTTCTGCTGATTGTTGCCGATTGTGTTGAATACAGTCTTGCAGACCAAATCACCTCTTTTATGGGCATACGATGTGTATATGCGGTTGTTGGTCGAGCCGCAGTTGGAGAAAGCCATGTCAAGATGGTCCGGGTAGTCGATATATGTTGAAAAATCGTATTGGGTGATAATTTTATCGTCATTGTGTTCATCGGTCTCAAACACGCGGTAGTATAATATGTCTGCAGTGCCTGTGGCGGTTGTCGGCAAGCCATAAGACGAAGTGCCGTATACGGTTTCCAAATCATCACCCATTCCGCCGTCGACGTGCCCGCCCATAATAAAGTGGTAGGCATATTCCGGTTCAAACGGCACCACGCCGCTCGACGTGTTGCCTTTTGTATAATCCGTGGCATATTTGTAAGTCTTCCGGATCTTGGCGTTTGTCACGTCGTTGGTGCATGATGTTATGCTTTTAATCCTCAGCCCTCCCCAGAGTTTTGTCGGGGAAATAGTTGTGGAGGTTATGTCGTTGAAATTGATTTTGACTATGCCAAAATCGCCTTCGCTATTATCTCTTTCGAAATAACTTCTCAGAACGTCGAGGCTTATGTTGCGGGGATTGCAGAGACGAATCCTATATTGCCCCGGCTGGGAGATTGATATTATTTGTTTCCTTGCGCTGTTTTCCGAATCAATGAAGACGGTCGCTATAACCTCGTTCTTTTCATTGTATATTTTTACTGATGGATAGTCGTTTGAATATGCGGTTGAGTGGCTGTGGTTGTAATCCTTCCATCCGTCATCCCCTTGCAGGTAGCCCATACTCTTGAACATTTCGAAGTAGTTTGACACGTCCACATAGATATTTGTCGGGCTGCTTACGGTTACTGCAGCCTCCAGGACTTCGCCTTGTTTGCGTCCGCACAGGGTGTAGTTGTGGGGAGTTGTGGTAGTGATTGTTTTTTCTTCATTCTTTTTGGCGTTTACATACGCATAGTCGTGCGGCTCCCATTCGAAAGCCGTATGTCCACCAGTCGGATAAGTTATCTTGTTCAGAATTCCTATGGCGGCATACGCAGCATTCGGCTCTCTGTCGCCATAAGGGTAGCTTCCAAGTTGATGCTCAAACTGTTTGGTAAGCAGCGATGCGTTGTTGCAGCCGTTGTAATATCCCCAATGGTCTTGTGACTTGGAATAATTATTTGGCACAGAGCCTTTTTCATAATCAAATGAAAACAATGTCTGCTTGTTTTTGCCGTCAGCCGACACTTCCGAATTTTATTGAGCAGTCCGCCGCGTTTGCCCCGGAATGGACTCTCCGACTGTTCAAACACGAAATTCTTCACCGGAGTGCATTCGGAATCGTTTCTGAATATTGTGATTTTCGACAGTCTGTCGTAATGCGAAGTTTTGGTGTCGACATCCACGGTTGTTGTCTCATAAGAGAACTCCACAATCTCCGAACTGGAGACAATCCGCTTCAGCAGTTTGGGATAGTAGTCGATGTATGAGTCGGCGCCGGTGTAGCCCTGCACAAGTTCTTTGATATAATCGGAATTGAAACAGTCCTCATATCTATATGTGCCGCCAACCCGATAGATGCGCTCGCCCATATTCTGGTATTCAAACATAATCGAGTCGCCTTGCAAAGACTTTATTTTGGTCAGATGCCATGCGGAAATGAAGCGGTATTTATCTTTCTGCATATCCGCGTTTTGCAGCATCCGATAATAGTACAGGTAAGAATATTCGCTATATTCCGTAGCTTCAAAATAATAACGAGTGCCCTTGTCGTCGACAATCTCATAACGGCCGGGGTAGTAGTTGCTGTTCAAAGTCCTGCCATTTTCAAAATGGAGATAAGATGGCGACTGCAAGACCATCTGCCGGTTGTCGTCGTATATGAAAGTGCCGGTCATCCCCATTCCCGCAATCTGCAGCACATCGTTGGCAACGTCAAGACGGTTTTCTTCGTAAGGCTGGCAATAACGTGATATGTATTTGACGTAGTCGGAGTTTGCCACAGCATAGTCATATTCCTTAGGCTTGTTGCATACGTAGTTTCTGAGTTTTTTACCGTCAGATGTAATATTGAACAGTCCTCGCATCATCCCGCCCTCCGCGAGCATCTCGTCAGGCAGACCGTTGACCGTGCGCGATATCGTGGCTCCGGCGAGCAGCGTCCATCCCAGACCTACAATTCCCGCTTTCTCGTTCACCTTGATGCCGCCTCCGTGGTAACCTATGGAAATCGGCACAGACAGAGATCCGTGGCTCACCTCGTAAATCGGCAGGTTGATGTCGGGTTGCCCGGATGCGAGCGAGGCTCCGAAATCAATGTATCTGTTGAGCGACTCCACCTCTGGCGACGGTGGCAGCACGGAGAAGTTGTGTGGCGCATACTTCAGATTGTCGGCTGCCGCCGACAGGATTGATGCGATAGATAATGTTATGACCATCAAATATTTCATAGATCCGAATTTTTATTGTTGTTGTATCAATGCAACTTTTACGATGTTTCCGTCGTATTGCCTGTATTCAACGAATTCAGCTTCCATTTTGCGTTCATTTAATTTGATGCCGACTTCTTTTGCCCAGAAATTGGAAATTTCAATGGGATGTATTAGAAAAATTGTGTGGATATCTAAATTGAAATATGGCTCAAGATTCAGAGTCCGGACCAAGTCGCGTATGTTTCGATTTATTTTTATCAGTTCGAAACTTTCAATGACACCATTCCAAATTGTGTATGGATATCCTGGTTCTGGGATGTCTCGAATATATTCCAAAGTATCTTTTGGAGCGTGAATCGACACAGTGCTTGGCACGTCGTCATCGAACGTAAGAGAATGGCCTTTTTTCATGAAACGCATTCTTATTTGTCCTCTTGAGAGCTTTTTCAATTCATCCGGGAATACTGCTGGATTGTCAGTGACGGCGACCAATGTGTCGTTCGACAGCAGCACCTTGAATACCCGGCTCTCGATAGCCCGAACTGTATCTCCATTAATGTCTTTGGGGAAAAGCCTTGTTCCACGGAAAAACACATCTTTATAAAGGATGATAGAATCGGTCTCCGCATTGGGCGTAGAGGCGTTGGCCAAAGCCGGTAGCATAACGCTTAGTATTATTATGGATAATATCTGTCTCATATTTAGCGTGATTTAAGAATTAAGATATGAGTGATGGGATTACTAAACGTTGCTCCCGTTCGCGATTTGCCATTATATGTGTAATTAAAGAATGATGTGGCTCCTAATAATCGGTCAAAGTTTTGTGAAGCTTTGATTGATTCAGATTTGTTATATTCAATGTATCCGTTCAGGTTGTAATCGGAAGACAAAATGAAACAACCTTTGGTCCAATTCCTGGCATTGCCCCATCCTGTATGAAATCGGATACCACGTGCAGCGACTGTCCCTCCAACTCCAGGCTTCCTCCATTGTGCCCATGTCGACGGAGCGACAATTGGATATTCTCCATCAGGAATCCTTCTGTTGCTGCCATTCTCGGCACTTGGATATCCTCCGGGGGCAACATAGAAGCCTGTTCCTTCAGAATCAGAACCGGAAACATGATAAATTCCCAATGTATAATCTGTTTTATTTTTGCCTATTTGAAGATTAAGCATATCAACGCGATTTCCGTATGCCCCTTCTGAAAATACATAAGTTTGTTTCTGGTCTCCATTCGTGACATTAAAAACATCATCACCATTAGTTATGATGGGCTTTTCAAAAGTCCATTTATTGTTAGAAAACGAGATGTTGATTGTGTCAGAGCCTAATGGATCTATAACGTTCACTGGGTTGTTTGCGCAGTAGGCGTAGGGGGAGACGGATGGGTAGGATAGAGCGAGCGGGTCGGGCGTGGTGAAGCGCACGAGCAGAGGGTCGTAGAATCGGGCTTCGTTGTCATACCAATCTATGCTCTCGAACTGCTCGAATTCCTTGCCCACGTGCATGCGGCGCGTGGCTGGGATGCTGTTGAGCGCCTTGTAGACGGGCAGCCCGGAGGCGTAGTAGCAAACAGCCTGCTCCACCGTACCGGCGCTGTCGGTTACAGCCACGATGCTGCCGAGGGAGTTACGCACGTAGCGGTGGCTGTGCCAGCGTCCGTTGTCGTCCTTGGAGAAGAATCCGCCGCTCCACTCCAGGCGGCGAGTCCTGCCGCCGATGCGCAGCACGTCGCCGTAGTATTCGCGGAGGGTGGATCGCGCCCGCTTCTGCTCGCGCACCACCGTGTCGCCGTTCTCAACGCGAGTCACCGTCGTGACGTAATAGCTTGTCTCCGTCTCGCGCTCCTTCACGCCGTCGGCGTTGTAGCTCAGGCTCAGTGTGTTGCCGTTGTCCATCGTGAAGCGTATCGGCAGGTGACGGTCGTTGTAGAGAATTGATGCGATGCGGCGTGTGCGGTCGGCTGTTATGCGCCCGCACTGGTCGTAGGCAATCGGACGGTCGTATTCACCCTCTGCAAACCGCGGCGCATATACCGCCATCGCTGGCGACGATGAGTCGACGATGCGGCTCACGCGGTTGCCCTCGTATTCGATTGCAGCCTCCTGCACCGCCGGGTATCCGCGGTTTATCATCGTGACATTGCCGTTGAGGTCGTAGTCGAACGTCTCGGAGAAAAGTTCCGTGAACGGCGACATGTTGCTCTCCCCGCATATCGCCGCCGTCAGGAAGCGTCGGTCGCCGTAGTCGTACTCCATGCGCTGGACGAACTTCTCTCCGCCGTAGGCAACGCTTGTGGCTTTTTCCGCCACCAAGCCATTGGCGGCGAAGGAGAGCGACTCGCTGTAGCTGTTGTTGGCGATGGCAGTGACGCGCCCCTCCGCATCGAGCGTGTAGCCGGTCGCACCGTCGCTGCCGCCGCTCCGCCTCACAAGTCTGCCGGCGGCGTCATAGTTGTGGTAGGCACGCTCCCATTTTCCGCCGTCCACCCGGATTTCCTCCGCATATAGCTGTCCGCCGTCCTGCATGTATGAGAAACAGCGGTCGATGGTCACCTCGTCGGGATTCGTCTGAAACTCGCCTTGCGGCAGCGACAGCACGGTGCGGCAGCGCGTTGGACGCCCGATGAAATTGCAGTCGGTGAACGTGCTTTCGATGAACTCCGCCGTGTACTGCCTGCGGCACCGGGCGCGCTCGCGTCCGCGGCGGTCGTAGAGCCACACCGTGAACTCCGGGAAGCCCATGCCGCCCATCACGGCGCAACCCGTGGGCTTGCCCAGGCGCGACGGCGCGCGCTCAAAGGCGTATTCCGCGTCCGACGGCAGAGTCCAGTCGGAAGTCCAGAAGTCGTATGAGTCGTAGTACCAAGCATTTGTGAAATTGTAGTCGCGGTCGGGCGCATTCTCGAGACGGTAGCACATGTGCATATCCTTGTCGACCGCGGCGTCGAACACCGCCGAGATTTCCGACTGTGCATATTTCCGTTCCAGCTCCTCCCGCGTCCACGGCAGTTGTGAAATTCCAGCCGTCACGCCCGCCACGGCAAGCCTCTTGTCGCTGTCGTAGGCATAGAAACGCCACTGCCCGCGGCTGCGCAGACTGCCGTCCTGCTCGAGCGCCAGCCGACCGAGCCGGTCGTAGACATAATATGTCGGCGCCACGCCGGGCACACGGCTCATCGTCACCCTGTTGCGTCCGTCGTATCGCCACTCCGAGCAGTATTGCTCCACTATAGTTGAGTTGCACACGCCGTCGGCCGTCAGCCTCCGTGCCCCCTCGGGCGACACCGTGAACCTCAGCCTTCCGCACTCGTCGTAGACCCAGAACGTCCAAGCGTCGTCTTCAAGCTCCGCCACCTTGCGTCCGTCAAAATCAGTGAAAACCGAGCGCGAATAAGCACTCGTCTCGTCGGTCTCAATCGTGAACCTCAGCGTCCCCTCCTTGTAGTATCCCTGGCGCACCAGCCGCCCTTCGCCGTCAACATCAAAAATCGGAACCGTCTCGTCGAAGCAGAATCCATGCTCCATGATGCGGGGCTTCGATGCCCCCGGGCGCATCATCGACACCGGTCTGCCTTCCTCCGACAACTCGTATTTAAAAGCCGTCAGCGGGCTGTCGCATCCGTAGAACGCCTTGGCCTCTCCGATCAGCGATGCCGGCGCCACAAACGCCCCTCCGCTGTGCGTGCCCACCGGCAGCCACCGCTCCGCTACCTTGTCGCCGTGGCCGTAGACCGTCAGCTCCGCCACGTCCTCGAAATCGCCGCCTGCACCCACGCGTACAGTCTCCACCGGGCGTCCAAGTCCGTCAAAATAAGTTGTCGTGACACGCGCCATATCGAAGAATGCCGCCGGCTCGCTGCGCGACGGCGAGTAAGATTCAATCACGCGCACATAACTCATCGGCGCCTCCGCCGCAATCATAGGCGGGGCAAGCAGAAACAGTGATATGGCAAAGACAGGTTTCATATAGACGCCAAGCTTGTAATTTTCACAAAGATAGAGTGTTGTTTCTGAAAAAACAAGGGCGGAGGCTATAAAAAGCGGGGCAGGAAAGGTGGAGGAAGGGCGATTTAAACATTTTTAGGCGAAGAAATTGCACAGGGATGACGCTATTTGCTAATTTTGCATAATTAAAGGAGATGTGAAAAATGAAGAGACTTTTGCTTGTGATAATCGCAATGATGTCGCTGCTTCCGGCATTCGCCGGCGAAAAGGCGAAGATGACGCTCGTGACAAAAGTACATGACTTTGGATATGTCAAGGAGAAAGGCGGCGACGTGACATGCTGGTTCGAGTTTCGCAACACTGGCGACGAGCCGTTGATAATCCGCACGGCGCGCTCTTCGTGCGGCTGCACAAAGCCCGCTTATCCAAAGAAGCCCATTGCCCCCGGCGAGACAGCCAAAATCGGAGTGACGTATAAGCCCGACGGCCGCCGCGGAGCGTTTGACAAGACCGTCACGGTGGTGACCAACGGCGGGACGGCGTATTTGAGGATTAAAGGCAACGTGATACCGTAATGCGCAGACTGACGGTGATATTGACGGCGGCGCTTGTCGCTGCGGCTGCCTCCGCACAGCTGCAATGGAAGGAGACGGCGTGGGACTTCGGCATCATCAAGGAAGCCGATGGCAAGGTGGCTCACCGGTTTGCCTATCGCAACGGCGGGGCCGACACGGTGGTGGTGAAGCGCACATCGTCATCGTGCGGCTGCACGACGGCAAGGCTTGCCGACACGGTGATATTGCCCGGCGACAGCGGCAGCCTTCTTGTGGAGTTCAATCCGTCGTATCGCCCGGGTCCGTTCAAGAAGCATGTGGCTGTGCATACCGACAAGGGAACCACACAGCTGCAGATAGCAGGCAAGGTGCGCCCCGAGGGAGAGACCGTAGGGCGGATTTTTCCGGAGAAAGCCGGTGATTTGCGGCTTACGTCGCGCACGGCAGTGGTTGGCGACGTGCGGCAGGGACACCGCCGCCAGACAAGCGTGATAGCCTACAATGCCGGCCGCGACACCCTCAGACTTTCGTTAGAGAGCGCCGACAAGCGTTTTGTCGTGGTTGCCGATTCCGCAGAGGTGGCTCCCGGCGACCTGACTTCGTTCAGCATCGTCTTTCAGACAGACAGTGCCGACGAGACAGGGCGTGCCGACACGCAGATAGCCGTCAAAGCCAACGGCAGGAGTATGGGCGTGATAACCGCCACGGCGCAAGTGGTGGCAGCGCATCCAGAGAAAGTGGACTATGCCTCCGCACCGCAGTTGAGGCTTCGCGCCGACAGAGTGGACTTCACCCCGATAGGCACGAAGAAGATTATGCGCAGCGTGGAGATAGAGAATATCGGCAAAGCCGACCTTCACATCACCGGCACCGGCACGATGGACGATGCGGTGGCAGTGAAAAAGACGGCGCGATGCCTGAAGCCCGGTCGGAAAGGCAAGATCTGCATAACGCTCGACCCGAGCAAGATGGCCGACGGCCGACTGCTCAACAGCAGTGTGGTGATATTCACCAACGACCCGCTGCAAGGCACCGTGCAGATACGCACTGTAGGCACAACAGAAACAGATAAAAAACAAAAATAACAAAAGACATAACGATATGGAATTTCTTGATCATGACGAGCATCACAATATGGTGAGCCATCCGGAGAACAGCGAAGAGTTTGCCGGACTTGCTGTCAACAGTGGAGTGGCAGAGCCACCGAAAGTCAACCCTTACTTCCATCCGCGCAAGCGCCGCCGCACGATGACAGCCGGCGAATATGTGGAAGGCATCCTCAAGGGCGACGTGACTGTGCTGAGCCGAGCGGTGACGCTTGTGGAGAGTCTGGTGCCCGAGCATCAGGCATTGGCTCAGGAAGTGATAGAAAAGTGCCTTCCGTCGGCAGGCAACTCGCGCCGCATCGGCATCACCGGAGTGCCGGGCGCCGGCAAGAGTACGTCGATCGACGAGTTCGGACTGCATGTGCTTAAAGACGGCGGCAAACTCGCCGTTCTCGCCATCGACCCGAGCAGCGAGCGCACCAAAGGCAGTATCCTCGGCGACAAGACCCGCATGGAGAAACTGTCGATTCATCCCAAAGCCTTCATCCGCCCCAGCCCGTCGGCAGGCTCTCTCGGCGGCGTGGCACGCAAGACTCGCGAATCCATCGTGCTTTGTGAGGCCGCCGGCTTCAACAACATCTTTGTGGAGACCGTCGGAGTGGGACAAAGCGAGACGGCAGTGCATTCGATGGTCGACTTCTTCCTGCTGATACAGCTGGCAGGCACCGGCGACGAGCTGCAGGGCATCAAACGAGGCATCATGGAGATGGCCGACGGCATAGTCATCAACAAAGCCGACGGCGACAACATTGAGCGCGCCAACCTTGCCAAAGCACAGTTTCAGAGCGCGTTGCATCTGTTTCCGCCCACATTGTCGGGCTGGATACCCGAAGTGCTGACCTATTCGGGCTACTACGGCATCGGCATCAAAGAGGTGTGGGATATGATTGACCGCTATTTCGAGTTTGTCAAAGGCAACGGCTATTTCGAGCACCGTCGCATGGAGCAGGAGAAATATTGGATGTATGAGACAATCGACGAGCAGCTGAAGGCGCACTTCTACCGTGACCCTGAGGTGGAAGCGTTGCTGAAGGTGAAGCAGGACAATGTGCTTGCCGCCCGTCAGAGCTCGTTTGTAGCAGCAAAAGACGTGCTTGACTATTATTTCCAAAAAATGGGTTTGAAATAATTTGCACTAACTTTTGATAAGTTAGGCTGCGTCTCGGAAAAATCAAAATTTCAAGCAAGCTTGATTTTGCTTTTTTGATAAAACCGGCTGCGCCTCGGAAAAATTGAAGCGAGCTTCATTTTTCACTCGGCTTGCGCGGTTTTTCACTCGACTTGCACTAACTTTTGATAAGTAAGGCTGCATCTCGGAAAAGAAAATTGTGCAAGCACTTTTCTTTTCACTCGACTTGCACTAACTTTTGATAAGTTAGGCTGCGTCTCGGAAAAATCAAAATTCAAGTAAACTTGATTTTGCTTTTTCACTCGACTTGCACTAACTTTGTGCGAATTTTAAAATTTGGGCAGAAATTGGAAAAAGAAAAGATAAAGAAATCGTTGGGCACGGTGTGCAAGGTGGTCATACCATTGGTTGTCGGAGTAGGATTGTTTTATTGGCTCTATAACAATGTCGATGTGGAGCAGATGAAAAAAATCCTCCGCTACGACGTGGACTACACTTGGATAGGCGTAATGCTCGTAATATCAACGTTCAGCCACGTGTTCCGCGCTATGCGATGGCGTTTGCAACTGCGTGCGCTCGGCATCGATGCGCCGCTCGGAGTGCTTGTGGTTTCGATTTTCGGCACGTATGCTGTCAATCTTGTTTTTCCACGCCTCGGAGAGGTGTGGCGCTGCGGCTACATCTCGCGTCGCCAGAAAGCCCCGTTTACCAAAGTGGTAGGCTCGATGGTCGCCGACCGCCTGTCGGACACCGTCACCGTTCTGACGTTGACCCTTGTGGCGATGTGTCTTGCGTGGTCTGCATTCGACAAGTTTTTTGATGCCTTCCCTCAAGTCAAGGACGGCATATTCAATACCGTGACATCGCCCGTCACATGGATAGGAGTGGCAGTTGTCGCCGGACTTGTTGTAGCGTTGTTTAAACTCGGCAAGCACTTCGCGTTTATCCAGAAAATCGACAATGCCATCGCCGGACTGTGGCAAGGCTTCTACAGCATAACAAAGATGAAAGGCAAGCGCTGGTTCCTGTTTTACACGCTTCTCATCTGGGGCTGCTACTTCACGCAGCTCTACGTTTGCTTCTTTGCCTTTCCGTTTACGAAAGACCTCGGCATTGTTTGCGCACTGGTGTGCTTCGTGCTGAGCAGCATCTCGATGGGCATACCCACCAACGGAGGCCTCGGCGCATGGCACATTGCGATAATCTTCGGACTGTCGCTCTACGGAGTAGGCACGTTCTCGATCAATCGTCCCGACGCCAACGCCACCGCGTTTGCCATGCTCGTTTGGGGCACACAGACATTGTTGCTGATAGCGTTGGGAATCTATTCCTACGTCTACATATTGATGAATAAAACAAAAGAAGGGAACTAAGAGATGGCACTTAGAATAGACGATTATTTCGATGAGGACGAGCGTCCGGCAGAAGAACGCGACGACGAGGCGCAACCCGCACAGCAGGAGGCGCAAGCCGCGCCGGCAGTGCCGGAGGAAGAGCAATACCGCGAAGACTTTATCGTGACCAACGGTCAGCGCCGCCGTCGGCGGTGGCGCCGGATAATCATTGCCGGCACGCTTCTTGTAGTTGCGGCGATAGTTGTCAACATGCTCTTCGTGTCGAAGAAAGTGGACAAAGGCTGTGTACGCGGCTATCTCGTGAAGGTGGAACTCAGCAGCGGACTGCTGTTCGACTCCTACGAATGCACTATGGTCACCGACTATCCCGACCGAGTGACCGACGCAAATGACTTGATTTTTCATTTTTCCGTGCGTGACCAGAAACTTGGCGAGAAAATCTACAAAGCCATGCGCGGCGACAGCGTGCTGCTTGTAGACTACGTGCGCTATTCAATGAAAATGCCGTGGCGCGGCAACTCCGACGTGTATGTCGACAGTGCCACGGTGATGAAGTTGCCCGTGCTCCGCAGTCCCGAACAGGTGGCTCTCGACAAGGCGACATACGGCGCCAAGCCCGACACCACAAAACGAGGATAAGACATAAAAACAAAATAATCAAGGATGGTTGCTCCTTTTCGCGCTCACGGCTGCGGAAAGGAGTTTAATTTTGCATAAAAAGTAAAAACGAAATGCTATGGAAAACAATTTTGTTGAAATGGAATGGAGCCGGCTGTGGTGGCTTCTCAGTGTGGTGGTTACGGAGTATGTGCTCGTTCTCGCCGCGGTTGGCGCCGACATGGCAAGCGGCATCAGCAAATCCCGTAAGCGCGGCGAGGCAACACGCAGCCGCTCGCTCCGCCGCACCGTCGACAAGCTGGCGCGCTACTATAACGTGCTTGTGGTGCTTACCGTTGTCGACGCCATGCAGATAGCCGGCGCGTGGTTTATGCGCGCAGTTGAGGGCTATGCCGTGCCCACCGTGCCGCTGTTCACGCTTCTCGGGTCGCTCGGCATGGCAGGGATAGAGGTGAAAAGCATCTTTGAGAAAGGCAGCGACAAGGAGCGCACCGATGTAGGCGCGTTGCTCGACCTGCTCGAATCCGCCGCCGACAATGAGAAATTAACCAAAATTATCAACAACCTTAAAAACTTGAAGAAATGAAACATTTTACCATTGAAGAACTTACACATTCAGACACCGCCATCGGCCACGGCATAGCCAACAATCCCGGCGCCGTGGAAAGGGAAAACCTGCGCCGTCTCGCCGAGCGCGTGCTCGACCCCGCAAGAGAACGCCTCGGCGCGCCAATCTACGTCAACAGCGGCTACCGCAACTGCGCGGTGAACCGACTGGTGGGCGGAGCGCGTCGCTCGTATCATCTGCAGGGGCGCGCCGCCGACCTCGACACCCGCAGCGGCCGCAACGGCGAACTGATGCGCATCCTCCAGTCGCTTCCCCACACCGAACTGCTGTGGGAACAGGGCGGCCGCTGGATACACGTAGCCCTGTGACGGCAGCCGACGGCGCCTTTCCCGCAGTGAAAACGGCGGAAAATGGCGGTTTGCGCGCAGTTTTTTAACAGAAATCGGATGTCGTGGTTTAAAAAATGTGAAAAATAAAGCCAAACCGCTAAATATTAGAGGTTTGGCTTTTATTGTTGAGTAATAAAATGTACACATTGCGCGCGATGCGCGTAAATTTGCAGCATAAAACCAACATAATTAAAATCGTATGAAAAACTTATTCACCATTATTGCAGCCAGCCTACTGCTCGGCACGGCATCAATGGCGGCAGAGCATACGGGGATTGACAACAATTCGGCATATCTTGATTTGCGTCCAAACGGCACGACGCTCCGCACGACGGCAGCCTCACGCATCGTGGTTTGCAACGTGATGGGTCAGATGGTGGCCAACACAGAGGTACCCGAGGTTTCAACCGCAGGTTGGCAGCCGGGACTCTACATTGCCCGTCAAGGCAATGCGGTAGTGAAATAGGGAAATAAATAAAACAAACATTAAAATTTATACAAATGAAAATGAAAAAGAACTTATTAAAAATGGCGTTGCTCGCTTTCGCAACCTTTGCGGCAAGTGTGGCAAGCGCACAAAGCACCTATGTGCTGTATGGCAATGTAGGTGAGGGTGAAGTGAAATTATCAACAACAAGAGACAAAGCCAGTGGAGGTACTATGACCGTGTCGGACTACAGCGAGAACGGTCAGAAGGTAGGATTTACACAGACTATAACAGGAACTGGAGGTTGGTTTATGTCTTTCGATTTGTTAGGCTCGGAAATCAACCCGACAATACTTAAAAACACGGAATATAATCTTGTATACGATGTGCGAACATCATGGAGTGGCGATGTGAAACTGAAATTTGAAGTTCAATCTGCGAACGTGCATACAGAAAAATCCGTTTCGTTCGACCATGATGGAGAATGGCATACCATAACAATTCCTGTGCAGAGCTGGGTTGACGCCAACGTATTGCAAACAATAGAATCCTCGTCTCGTGTGATATTTGGTTTTGTTGGCGGCAATTGGGATGTCAAAGAGCCGACAACGATTGACTATAGAAATGTGAAATTGGTTCCAGTAAATGTGGTTCCAGACACCGAAGTTCCGACGTGGGTATCGGAGCCAACTGTAGTTGCAAACTCAACATCGGCAACGATTTCGGTCAATGCTAATGACAATGTCTCAACGACGCTGACATACGAAGTGTCAAAGACTGCGGATTTTGCGACATTGGAGGCAACAGTAAACGGAAAAGCAAATGGAACTACAGAAATTGCGTTGAAAGGACTGTCGCCAGAAACAGACTATACATATTACGTTCGCGTTAAGGATATGGCTGGCAATGTTGGAGCTGTTAAAACAGTAACGTTTATAACAACAGCACAGGCAGCAGTCGTTGCAACTTACTATGGTGTATTCTATACCAACGATTGGGCAGAAAAGGTAACAGTTGACGGAAAAGAGGTAGCACCGCAAATCAAGTGGAAGGCTGAAACGCTGGAAGGATATAATGATGTGATTGTTACCGCAGAATTGTCAGAAGCACTTCCTGATGGAGCGGCGCTTAAATTCTGCGCTTTTATTGAAGGTGGAGTCGGTCCAGTTGAAAACAAGGTAATGGCGGCAACTGGCAATGCAAATGAGTATACAATCAAGTTGAGTGAAGTGCTTCCAGAAGGTAAGACATTGGAGAAAGACCAAATTTTTGGCCAGTTCTTCTTCCGCCTATTTCCTACAGGGGAAGGGGTTTTTTCCATGACAAAGATTCTTACAGCAGTATATAAGGTAGGAGCGTCAAACGATCCTATTGCCACAGATACTAAGGCTCCGGAATGGAACGTAGATCCAGTGGCACAAAACGTAACAGACAAGACTGCTGAAATTGTGGTTAATGTGACAGATGATTCAGGCAGCGCCGTCATTACTCTGACAGGTGATAATGGATTTGCTGAATTGAAGAAAGAGGTGAAAGCCGACGGCTCAAATCAGACAATCGCGTTGAACGGACTTACGGCAAACACTACCTACAATCTGACACTTGCCATTGCCGACGCAGCAGGCAATGCCGGCGAGAGCAAAACAGTTAATTTTACCACTCTGGAAACGCCGGACCGTGAAGTGCTTTATCATTCTTTCGATTTCACTTCAGAGAACTGGACAAAATATGGAAAGACAAACTCATTTGCCCCTAACGGCAGGCTTCTTTTGACAGTGAATGCCGATAACACAGTGACCGTTAAGGTTACGGTTGATGAAGGTGCGGAAACCGTAGATAACGCATGGGTCATACTGCACGGAATAGACTCTTTCATGATTAATGCGCAGGAAGATGGCTCATTTGTGGGCACTTCGACAAAAAGCATTAGCAATAGAGACGCTTCTCAGATATTCCATTTGAATTTCGTGTTGAAAAATGGTGTCGGAAACTCAGAACTTTACAGAGACGGAATGTCTTTCACACCGTCAGAAGGTTCGACATCAGCAGTAGCAGAGGTTGAGACAGAGGCAGCTAAGGTTGTTGCAGCCAACGGCGTAATCCGCGTTGAGGGCGACAAGACGTTTGCAGTCTACACCGTAGCCGGACAATTGGCATTCCGCGGCATGGGCGAGGTTCGCCTTGACAAGGGTGTCTATGTGGTTGTTGTCGACGGCAAGGCACAGAAAGTTATGCTATAAGAAAACAATAATTGATTAAGGCGAAGAGCGGGGCTTCCGGGAAACGGAGGCTCCGCTCTCTGCGTATGGCGCAAGGCGTCACGGGGTAAACCGATGGGATGACGGTTATACAACCGCTCTTCGGCGGTAGATGTGCGTGCATTGATGTCACGGGGTAGGCGAGCCAACCCCGTGCTAACGTATTAAACCGCTCTTCGGCGGTTTTTCGCATCGCGCCGTTGGCGCAATCAGATGATGATGGCGGACGATGGGGCAATCCGATGATGATGGTGGACGATGGGTGAGGCAACCGCCGAAGGTAGGGGAGGTCGGTAAATGTGAAAGTAGGAGGTAAATGCCTTTATGAATAACATTTACCTCCTACCCAATTTTCTACACTTCGCTATGCTTCTTTCAGCGGCGGCGCTCCGCGGCGCATATGCGTCGGTGCGTGTACCCCCGACGCGGTCGGGGGAACTGAAGGCGTGACCGCTTGCGCGGTCGGCGCAAGAGCGCATCTCCGAAGCGCATATAGATGGATGGCGGACGATGTGGATGCGCAATCTGATGATGATGGCGGACGATGGGGTGAGACAACCGCCGAAGGTCGGTTGTATAATCGTAGCCCCAGGTTGGCTTGCCTACCTGGGGATGGTTGTTGAAAGAAAAAATAAAATATAAGTCAGTATATTTGTGAGTTACGATGAAAAGATGTAACTTTGCACCGCTTTTCGTAATCTCTGGCAAGACAAGTGGCTTGTGAATATTGCGACAATTATTAACTAATTAATTCACAATAAAATGGATTTGATTAAAGTTGCCGAAGAGGCATTTGCAACCGGCAAACAGCATCCGGAGTTCGGACCGGGCGACACTATCACAGTGGCTTACCGTATTAAAGAGGGTAACAAAGAGCGTATCCAGCAATATCGCGGTGTAGTAATCCGCATTTCTGGAGAAGGCACAAAAAAACGCTTCACAGTGCGTAAGATGAGCGACAACATCGGAGTAGAGCGTATCTTCCCGATTGAGTCACCGTTTATCGACAGCATCACAGTCAACAAGTTTGGTAAAGTGCGTCGTGCAAAATTGTACTATCTGCGCAACCTTACAGGCAAGAAGGCTCGTATCAAAGAGCGTCGTGTTGTCAACAAGTAATCGCACAGCAGAACGTAGCGATACAGAGACCGATGGTTGGAATCCCAACCATCGGTCTTTTTTTGCTTGCCTCGGCATGAGCATTGTCTAACGGGTAAAAGTCCTAATAGCGGGAATTGCATAGTCAAAGGCAAGGGTGTCCATCGCGAGGTGGAATCTGAAGGAAGCTGACGACAAATATCTGACCTAACGAACAGAAACTTCATATAAGGCATTTGACCGTAAAGTCCAATAGCTATTCGGAACGGTCGGTGGTGTGGGAGGTCGGTAAATACCTTTATGAATAACATTTACCTCCTACCCAATTTTCTACACTTCGCTATGCTTCTTTCAGCGGCGGCGCTCCGCGGCGCATATGCGTCGGTGCGTGTACCCCCGACGCGGTCGGGGGAAATCTAGGATTTGAGCAAGGATAAAGTGTTAAAATATTTGCATTTT
>ERZ1673744.1087-NODE-1087-length-27851-cov-4.343862_pt1 | contig 27851 bp, 25 predicted proteins | sample MGYA00580207_ERZ1673744 | MGnify/ENA primary metagenome ERZ1673744 (study PRJEB41218, sample SAMN15661751) | gut metagenome | host: Homo sapiens | place: Canada: London | collected 2015-08-20/2019-03-30 | study: EMG produced TPA metagenomics assembly of... | reverse complement strand
GCTCGTTCCGTTCAACTACGAGAAGGTGCTCGCTTCGGTCAAGAAGACCGGCCGCATCGTGATCGCCGGCGACGCGACGGCCCGCGGATCGTTCCTGAACGATCTGGCACGCAACGTCAACGAGCTGGCGTTCGACTATCTGGACGCACCGGCCGTCGTACTCGGTTCGCGCGACTGGATCACGCCGGCCTATGAGCTGGAATACGCTTTCTTCCCGCAGGTGGACAGCTTCATCGACATCATCCACGAGAAGATCGTTCCGCTGCCCGGGCACGTTCCGACGCGCAACTTCACCGAGGCCGAACAGATCCGACGCGCCAAGGAGGGTATCTAAGGACCTGTAACGGGCTTCATCTTCAGACAAAAGGTCGCATAGATATTCAACAAATGTCCGTGTGGCCTTTTGTCACTTTCTACCATTCAACCGAAAAACGAACCTATGGATTCAACGAAAAGAAACAAGATCGAGGCGGTCAATGTCAACGCCCATCTGCATACGCCCTACTCGTTCAGCGCGTTCGACAAGCTGAACGATGCGCTCGACAGGGCCGTGGCCGAAAACGTCCGCGTCGTCGGCGTCAACGACTTCTATTCGACGGACGGCTACAAGGAGTGGAACGACGGATGCCGCAGCCGGAAGCTGTTCCCGTTGTTCAACATCGAGTTCATCAGCCTCCAGCAACAGGATCAGGCCGCCGGCGTACGGGTCAACGACCCGAACAATCCGGGCCGCACCTACCTCAGCGGCAAGGGCCTCGCCTATCCGGTCGAACTGGCCGAGCCGTACGCCTCGCAGCTGGCCGCGGTGCGTGCCGAGTCGAACGCTCAGGTCGAAACGATGTGCGGCAAGCTGAACGACGTACTTCGTTCGTACGATGCAGGATTCGAGCTCGACTTCAAGGAAATCGAGCGGACGCTGACCAAAGGATCGATCCGCGAGCGTCACTTGGCCAAGGCGTTGCGTCTGGCCGCATACGAGCACCTCAAAAACGAGCCGAAAGCGATCGCCGCCTTCTTCGAGAAGATTTTCGGCGGCAAGCCGCTCAAATCGGACGTAGCCGACCACGCGGCCGTCGAGAACGAGATCCGGGGCAACCTGCTCAAGGCGGGAGGCGCGGCCTTCGTGCCCGAGGACCCCAAGGCGTTCCTGCCTATGGAGACCGTCCGCAAGATCATTCTGGCGGCGGGAGGTATCCCGACCTATCCGTTTCTGGCCGACGACGCAAAGGGCGGCTTCACCGACTTCGAGCAGGACGTCGTGAAAACGGCCGAGACGCTCCGCGAGCGCGGCATTTTCTCGGTCGAGTTCATCACGACGCGCAACAGCGTGGAGGTGCTCGAAAAATACGCAGGCTACCTGCACGACAACGGGTTCGTCGTCACGTTCGGCTCGGAGCACAATACGCCCGCGATGGAGCCGATCGAGCTTTTCGCCCGGGGCGGAGCTCCCCTGACCGAGCGGCTCAAGTACATCAACTACTGCGGCGCATGCGTCGTGGCGGCCCATCAGGACATCGTAGCCAGCGGCATGCAGGGCTACGTCGACAGCCGGGGCAAGGCCGACATCGACAAACGCGACGAATACATCAAGCACGGCGACAGCGTAATCAAAGCGGCCATCCGGTAAGACCGGCCGTCGCGTGAACGAAGCCCGGCAGGGTCATCCTGCCGAAGCGAAACGCAATCATTAACAACCGAAAAGAAAATGAAAGAGATAGAACAACTGATCGAAATATCGCGCAAGTACGGCCGCGACAGCCGCTACGTGATCGCGGGAGGCGGCAACACCTCGTACAAGAATGCCGACAAGCTGTGGGTCAAGGCCAGCGGATGCGCGCTGGCGACGATCACCGAAGACGGCTTCGCCGTGCTGGACCGCAAGAAACTGAACGTCATCCCGGAAAAAACCTACCCGGCGGATACGGCCGCGCGCGAGGAGGAAGTCAAGAACGACCTGGCGGCCGCATGCATCACGAAGGACCGCCGCCCGTCGGTCGAGACCTCGATGCACAACGCGCTGAGCGCCGCGTTCATCGTCCATCTGCATCCGACGATGGTCAACGGCCTGATGTGCGGACAGAACGCCGAGGCCGAAACGGCCCGCCTGTTCGGCGACGAGGCCGTATATATCCCGTATACCGATCCGGGATACGTGCTGTTCAAGGAAGTGGACGACCGGATCAAAGCCTACAAGGCCAAATTCGGCAAGGAACCCGCCATTCTGCTGCTGCAGAATCACGGCATCTTCGTCGGCGCCGACACGACGGCCGAGGTCGAGGCCATGTACGACCGCGTGCTCTCGACGATCGAGAAGGCGGCCGGCGTATCGCTGCCCGAAGGCGACAAGCCGGTATGCGACTGCGCGCAGGAAGTGCTCCCGGCTATCCGCATGATGCTCAGCAAGCAAGGAATCAAGACGCTCCGCGTCCGCAACAACGCGCTGATCGAGCGTTATGCCTCGTCCGAAAGCGAATATGCGAAAGTTGCGGCGCCCTTCTCGCCCGACGCGATCGTCTACTGCAAGTCGAAATACATCTATCTCGCCGCCGCCGATAAGCAAGCGCTGCTCGAGCAGGCCCAAACACAGATCGAGCAATACGTCGCAGCGAACGGCTATACGCCGAAGGTGCTGCTCATCAAGGGTATCGGCTTGGTGGCGGTCGGCGACAACGCCGCAGGCTGCGACATTATTCTGGACGTGTACGAGGACATGATGAAGATCGCCGCGATCGCCCAGTCGTTCGGAGGCGAGCACCCGATGACCCAGCGCCAGATCGACTTCATCGACAACTGGGAGGTAGAGAATTACCGCCGCAAGGTCAGCGCGGGCGGCGCATCGGGACGCGTCGAGAACAAGACGATCATCGTGACCGGAGCCGCTCAGGGCTTCGGCGAGGGCATCGCCCGCTGCCTGATCCAGCAGGGAGCCAATATCGTCGTGGCGGACCTGAACGAAGCGGTCGGAGCGGCGACGGCCGAGCGGCTCAACGGCATGGCCCGGAGCAACCGCGCCATCTTCGTCAAGACGAACGTAGCCGACACGGAGAGCCTGCGCAACCTGATCCACGAGACGGTTTGCCGCTTCGGCGGACTGGACGTGTTCGTCAGCAACGCGGGCGTGCTGCGCGCAGGCGGGTTGGAGGAAATGACTCCGGAAAACTTCGAGTTCGTCACGAAAATCAACTACAACGCCTACTTCTACTGCGCTCAGGCCGCATCGCGCGTGATGAAGCTCCAGAACAAGTATGCCGAGGACAACTACGGCGATATCATTCAGATCAACTCCAAATCGGGCCTGCGCGGCTCGAAAGCCAACTTCGCCTACGCCGGCGGCAAGTTCGGCGGCGTGGGTCTCACGCAGTCGTTCGCGCTGGAACTGGCGCCGTTCCGCATCAAGGTCAACGCGGTCTGCCCGGGCAATTTCTACGAGGGGCCGCTGTGGTCGAACCCCGAGAACGGCTTGTTCCTGCAATATCTGCACGCAGGAAAGGTCCCGGGAGCCAAAACGGTCGAAGATGTCCGAAAGTACTACATGGACCAAGTGCCGATGCGCAAGGGAACCGGCCCGGAAGACGTCACCAAGGCCGTGCTGTACCTGATCGAGCAGACCTGCGAAACGGGTCAGGCCGTGCCGGTGACCGGCGGGCAGGTGATGCTGAGCTAAACCGGGTATCCGCCCCGGCTTCCGGCACGGAGAGAAGCCGGGGCGAATGCTTAACGATTCGATAACGCGATTCCGACACATATCGCAGCAAAAATTCGCACGGAACGAATATAATGCATATCTTTGCGGGAAAATTCGGATGTTTCATGTGAAGCCTTGCTGCAAAACTCTTAAAACCAAAAACACATGAAAACGAAAGCTGTAAGACTCTACGGTAAGAACGACCTCCGGCTGGAGGAGTTCGAGCTGCCGAAAATAAAGGACGACGAGATACTGGCCAAGGTGGTTTGCGACAGCATCTGCATGTCGTCGTACAAAGCCTCGCACGAGGCCGATATCCACAAGCGGGTTCCGCGCGACATCGCCCAGAATCCCGTTATCATCGGACACGAGTTCGCGGGCGAGCTGGTCGAGGTGGGCAGCAAGTGGAGCGGCCGCTTCAAGGCGGGCGACAAATTCTCGATCCAACCCGCGCTCAACTACGAGAAAGGCCCCGTCGGCGTGCTGAGCGCGCCGGGCTACTCGTACCGATTCATCGGCGGCGACGCGACCTACGTCGTGATTCCGAACGAAGTGATGGAGCAGGGATGCCTGCTGCCGTTCACCGGCGAGGGCTACTACCCCGCCTCGCTGTCGGAGCCCCTGTCGTGCGTGATCGGCGCGATGCACGCCAACTATCATATCACGCCCGGATCGTACAAGCACGACATGGAGATCAAGCAGGGCGGTAACATGGCCATTCTGGCCGGCGTCGGCCCGATGGGTCTCGCCGCGATCAACTATGCGATTCACCGCACCGACCGCAAGCCGAAGCTGATGGTCGTGACCGACATCGACCAGACGCGGCTGGACCGCGCCGCCTCGCTTTACTCGCCCGAGGAAGCGGCCAAGAACGGCATCGAGCTGAAATACGTGAACACGGGCAGCATGGCCGATCCGGTCGAGGGCCTGAAAGCGCTGACCGACGGGAAGGGCTACAACGACGTGTTCGTATTCGCGCCGGTAGCCGCAGTCGTCGAGCAGGCCGACGCGATTCTGTCGTTCGACGGCTGTCTGAACTTCTTCGCCGGTCCGGCCAAGACCGACTTCAAGGCTCCGTTCAATTTCTATAACGTGCACTATGCTTACACCCACGTCGTAGGAACCAGCGGCGGCAACACGGACGACATGAAGGAAGCCCTCGCCATGATGAACGAAGGGCTCGATCCGGCCGGTCTGGTCACGCACGTAGGCGGTATCAACGCCGTAATCGACACGACGCTGAATTTGCCGAGCATACCGGGAGGCAAGAAACTGATATACACGCATATCGACATGCCGCTGACCCCGATCGCCGAGTTCGAGGCCAAAGGTAAGGAAAGTCCGGTCTACGCCGAGCTGCACAAGCTCTGCCAGCAGCACAAGGGGCTATGGAATACCGAGGCGGAGGCCTATCTGCTGGCCCATGCCGACAAGCTGTAATTCGGGAACGAGGCAACGCTCCGGCGGCGCGCGCCGCCGGAGCGGAACCCCAAGGGAAAGGATACACGATTAGGTTAGTTAAAATAAACAACTTTTCGGCCGAGGGGCCGAAAGAACAATGAATTAGGTTATGAAACAGTTAGACACCAAGCTGATGCATCCTGCCGACCAGATCACGGTCGTCATCAGTCGCATCTACCGGAGCGGATTGACTACCACTTCGGGAGGCAACATCTCGATCAAAGACGAGAACGGTGACATCTGGATCACGCCGGGCGGTATCGACAAGGGATCGCTGACCCCGAAAGACATCATCTGCGTGAAGCCGGACGGAACGATCATCGGTCCGCACAAGCCGTCTTCGGAATTTCCTTTCCACAAGGCCATCTACGAGATGCGTCCGAAAATGACCGCCGTCATCCACGCGCATCCGCCCGCACTCGTATCGTTCAGCATCACGCACCAGATACCCAATACGAACATCATTCCGCAAGCCAAGCGCGTTTGCGGGAAGATCGGTTTCGCGCCGTACGATGTTCCGGGCAGTCAGGGCCTCGGTCAGAAAATCGCCGCCGAGTTCAAGAATCACCCCGACTACAAAGCCGTCATCATGGAGAATCACGGCGTCGTGCTGTGCGGCGAGGACCTGATGGACGCGTACCAGCGCTTCGAGACGCTCGAGTTCTGCGCCCGCACGGTCATCAACGCCAAGACGCTGGGCGAGCCCACGTATCTGACCGACGACCAGATCGAGCAGCACGAAAAGTCGCTTCCTACGGATTATCCGCACTTCATGGGCGTCACCTATCCGTCGGACGAGCGGGCGATCCGCAGCCTGATCGTGAAAATGGTGCGTCGCGCCTGCGATCAGGGCCTGATGATCAGTTCTTACGGTACGGTTTCGGTGCGCTGGCGGGGCAACGACTTCCTGATTACGCCTCCGGGCGTTCCGCGCTGGGATATCGAGCCGGGCAACATCGTGCAGGTTAAGAACGGCATGGTCGAGGCCGGCAAGATTCCGAGCCGCTCGGTCGCCCTGCATCAGGAGATCTACCAAAGCCATCCGGAGATCAACTCGATCATCATCACGCAGCCTCCGCACCTGATGGGCTTCTGCACGTCGGGCGTCAAGTTCAACGTGCGCACGATCCCCGAAAGCTGGATTTTCCTCAAAGACACCCCGATCATTCCGTTCGGCGTGCAGTACGAGGATAACAAGAAGATTTCCGACACGCTGAAGAGCGTTCCGGCCGTACTGCTGGCCAACGACTCGGTGCTGATCACCGGCGACGGGCTGTTGCAGACCTTCGACCGTCTGGAGGTAGCCGAGTTCAGCGCCAAGTCGCTGATCATGGCGGCTCCGATCGGCGAGCTGAAACCGATCAACGACAAGGAAGTCGAAGACCTTCGCGTCGCATTCCACGTCAAATAGCGGCCGTGCGGCTCGTAAGAAGCATATCGGACTCCCCTGTCCTGAACGGACTGTTGGAGGAGCATCTGTTGACAGAACGTCCCTTAGGGGACGTTCTGCTCTTCTATATCAACCGGCCGTCGGTCATCGTCGGACGCAACCAGCGGATCGAAGCGGAGGTAGACACCGATTACTGTCTGCGGCACGGCATCGAGATAGTCCGGCGCCTTTCGGGAGGCGGAACCGTCTACCATGACTACGGAAACATCAATTACGCTTTTATCGTAGACAAGGACGAAAGGCCCGTTCTGGACCGCGATTTCGCCACGCCGATCATCGACGCGCTGCGACCGCTCGGCGTCGAGGCCGTCTCGGGAGAACGCAAGGAGCTGCTTGTCGGCGGCTACAAAATCTCGGGGACCGCCTCGCATGTCGCACGCACGCGGATACTTTTCCACGGCACGCTGCTGCACCGAACGGACCTCGGCGCGCTGGACAGAGCGCTTCGCGGAGACGTCTCGAAGCGCGGTCGGAAAGTCGCGTCGGTTCCGAGTCCGGTCATGAATCTGGCCACGCTGACCGGAGAGCAGGAAACGACGGAACACTTCCTCGGCAGACTGACCGGATTTTTTGAAAACTATTACGGCACGGCGCTTCGGCTGGAACCGGAGCCGGAAACGGAAGCCGCGCTCAAAAGAAGAGCGAACGAGTTGTCCGGGCCGGCATCGGGAAGCCTGCAGCCGCCCGTCTCCGAAGCGGAAAGATAACAGGAAATCCCAAACGGAATAAAGCCGGGCAGGACGATCCGAGCGGAAATCGCCGAAGGATTCGGACTCCCATATTTCCCATATGGAACAGCCGGCGGGAAAGATCGCATCCGTCCGTGAGGACAAGGGAGCGGAGACCGACGGTTTTATGAAAATAAAAACTCTTTTTCTATTGGATTTCCGGACTTTTTGATTTTCTTTGCAATGTTATTCTAATTCAACTTTTATGAAAGGTACAGTAAAGTGGTTTGATTCGGCCAAAGGTTATGGCTTTATCACGACCGAGGCAGGTAGTGACATTTTCGTACACTACACGGGTATTAACAAGGAAGGGTTCCGCGGTTTGGAAGAAGGCCAGAACGTCGAGTTCGAAGTGAGCGAAGGCAAGAAGGGCGAGCAGGCCGTGAACGTTTCCGTAATAGGATAAGATTCTGTATTTATAAAAAGATACTGATTTTTTCTATTTTTCATCCGAAAAAAGCCGCAGATTCCCTCTGCGGCTTTTTTTATCGCCCGGACCTCTTGCGGTCAGCGTCCGAGCGATATGCGGCAAGACGCCTTTCCCCTCTTTTCGTCCGACACATGGCACACGATATGCTGTAAGGAATAGCGTAAAACGACCGACAGCCATGACTCCGCAACGAACCGCTCGGGAAACGAAGAGCATCATACTGAACAACGTCGTCATATTCAACGGCAAAGAAGAAAGCACCGTCCGGGGAAGCGTCCGGATCGACGGCAACCGGATCCGAACGGTCTCGACTGAACCGATCGGGACCGACCCGGACCGGCCGGCCGAGGTGATCGACGGCCAAGGAAAATTCCTGATGCCGGGACTGATCGACGCGCATTGGCATGCCTTTCTCGCCCCGAATACGATGATGGACCTGATGACGGCCGACGAGTCCTACACGCAACTGAATGCCGGACGCGAAGCCGAACGAACGCTGCTGCGGGGCTTTACCACGATCCGGGACGCCGGAGGACCGGTCTTCGGCCTGAAGCGCGCGATCGACGAGGGAATCGTCGCCGGCCCCCGGATATTCCCCAGCGGCTCGATGATTTCGCAGACGGGCGGTCACGGCGACTTCCGGGCCGTCTATGACATTCCCCGGCCGTTCGACTGCTGCGATCCGACCCACACCGAAATGATCGGAGCGGCGACGATCGCCGACGGTCCGGACGCCGTCGCCGTCGCCGCAAGAAACAACCTGAGACTGGGCGCCAGCCAGATCAAGTTGATGATAGGAGGCGGCGCCGCCTCGCTGTACGACCGGCTCGAGGACGTCCAGTTCTTCGAGGAGGAGGTCCGGACGGCGGTCCATGCGGCCGAAAACGCCGGCACATACGTCATGGTGCACGTTTACGTCCCCGAGGGAATCAGGCAGGCGATCCGGGCCGGAGTGAAAAGCATCGAGCACGGACACCTGATCGACGAAGAAACGATGAAAATGATCGCCGACAACGGCGTATGGCTCAGCATGCAGCCGTTCACGGCCGACGACAACGCCTACCCGAGCGAGGAACAGCAGCGCAAGCACGAGATGATCGTCGCCGGCACGGACAATACGTACAAGCTCGCAAAAAAGTACGGCGTCAGGCTCGCATGGGGAACCGACCTGCTGTTCAACCCGGCCAAAGCCAAGGACCAGAACCGAGGAATCGCCAAGCTGGCCCGCTGGTTCTCGAACTACGAGATATTGAAAATGGTAACCCGCGACAACGCGGAGCTGCTCGCCCTGTCGGGCCGCAGGAATCCCTATCCGGGCCCGCTCGGAACGATCGAGACGGACGCCTTGGCCGACCTGCTGCTCGTCGACGGCAATCCGCTGGAGAATATCGAACTGCTGACCGAGCCGGAGAAAAACTTTCTGCTGATCGTCAAAGACGGAACGATATGCAAGCGACAGGGCGTCTGAAAGCGCCGGACCCGCGAGAGGCCCCCCGAACGGAGAAAAGACAAACGGACCGAGCGGTTCCCGGCACGCCGGTCTCAAGCCGACGAAGTCCCGAAGCGATCGGACAAATGCAAGGCCGACCGTGCGACAAGCGACTGCACCCGGAAACACCGTCGGCCGGACCGAGCGGGTCCAAGTATCCGCACGGGGTTCCGTACCCGCTTCGACAAGTATTTGCACTCGGAATCGTTCCGGCAGACCGGCACGCTGTCATCAGCCAGACCGGAGACCGGTCCATACGGCGGCATTCCCGGGCCGACAAACCGGAGCCGGGCGTTTCAACCGTCATACAGAGATCGCGCAAAATTCGTCGGAGAATCCGGCAACCGGATCGCTTCGACTATTTTCCCAGTGAGATAAGACCGAGCGAACGGGGAGTATTCCCCGCAAAGCATACCGGCCCATAATCCGATCCGGCTCAAGCCCCGAGCGCGTTCAAAAAGGAAACGGCCGGTGGCCGGAAAACAGAACCGCCACCCATACGGAACAGAACCCGGACCCCCGCACCCGTCAGGGCGATCCGCCGAACCGAACGGAAAGATCATGCACCGGCAGAACCGTCCTTGGCCGCCGGTCCCACATCCATGATCCTCGTCCTGACGAAACAGTCCGGATAGTTGTCTTGAAGAAATTTCAAAAGTTTTTCCCGAACATCGACCGAAAGGTCCCACCGCGAGCCCGAATCGCTGCTGCTGAACAGCACCCGCACCTCCATGTAACGTTCTTTCATGTCGGTCACCTGCACGTTCGAGGCGCGTCCGTCCCATTTCGGGTGATCTCTCAATATCCTTTCAGTCTCCCTGCGCAGGGCTTCCAGCGGCATGCCGTAGTCGAGATACAAGTAGACGGTGCCGAGCAGCTGGGCCGAATTGATCGTCCAATTCTGAAACGGCTTCTCCAAAAAATAGGTCACGGGCAGAATGAGCCGGCGCTGATCCCACAGGCGCACGACCACGTATGTCAGCTTGATCTCCTCGATCACGCCCATTTCGCCCTCGACGATCACGCTGTCGTCCAAGCGTATGGGTTGCGTGATAGCCAGCTGGATACCGGCCAGTATCATGCCGAGACTCTTCTGGGCGGCAAAGCCCACGATAATTCCGGCGATTCCGGCGGACGTGAGCAAACTGACGCCCACCGCCCGGATCTTGTCGAACGTCATCAGGCAGACGGCTACGACCACGACTACGATCAGTCCGGCGATCATCCGCTCGAAAATCTTCATTTTCGTCAGGCTCCCGCGTACCTGCATATCCTTGTCGGCCTTCGCATCGAGCTTTTTCTCCAGCACGTAAAACAATATGCGCGTCAGCTTGATCAGAATCCATCCGATCGTAACGATCACGAGAATCTCGATCGCATGATTCATTGCGCCGAAATATCGGGTGTCGTAAAACACGGTCTGACTGAATATCCGGAACATGATCCAGATCAGCAGCAACAGGAAAGGCATACGAAGCACGTCGATGACGAAATCGTCGAACAGACCTTGGGTTCGGCGGGCCCGCCGGGCCAACTTGCGCGTAACATAGCGGTACAGTATGACGACCGCCGTGACCGCGACCGCGAAAATCAGAAAGCCGACGACGATCCGAGCCGTCTCGTTTTGTGCGTAGATGTTCACGGAATCCATATCATAATTGTTTTGATGTCCGCCCCGGCGTCTCGCAGCGAGACGGAAATCCTTGCACGGAAGAGGCGGAGACTTTCCCTGCAAACATCGTACAAAAGCCGCCGCGTGCCCCGGACGAAAGAGTCCCCTAAAGAAACATGAACCGAAAACAGGCCGAGGATTTCCGTATCCGGTCCCGGCATAGTCGAAAAGCCCAAGAAACTATGGCTTTTTTGACATAACTATTTCTCAAAAAGCACCGGAGTTCCGAAATTCAGGCATCCGTTCGTAATAAATTTACTAACCGTTTAAAATCAAAACCTATGAAACATCAGACATCGTACTTGAAACGAGCGCGGGAAATACAACGAATCGTTTCCCGGCATTACGAACCAGGAAGACAGGACCGGAACCTGAGCGCGGTATACCGTCGCCACGTCGAACCGCGATTCGGCATCACCTACAAGACCTTTCTGCGGGCCCGGAAGATCGACACCTCACCGCTCGGTCAGGACGAGGCCGTCCGCGAAACAGTCCATTCCGACGAGCCATGCGGAGAGTGAGCCGATTCCATTTCGAGCCGGGTACGGTGTATCTGTTCACCGAATCAAGAAAAGACGAGCCCGAATACGGTCTGTTCGGTCTGTTCGACTGCATGGACCGAGGGAAAATCAAACTCGAGGCGGTCCAGCATCGGCCGTGCGGCCTCCGCTACGAAGAATACCTTCCGGACGAATATCGTTACGTGCGCAAAGCGAAAGGAGACGAGATCAGGGACTTCTGCTATCTGCACGGATACGACCGCTGCCGGATAGAGCGCCTGCATACCCCGGATCTCCGCAATCCGGCCGCAGGCGTTCCCTGATATCTTATGTTGTCGATATTCGCCGTTGCTCTTTGTGCGAAAAATCGTTTTGATTACCTTTGCACGATATGAACGGATGAGATAACCGAATATAGACATACGCGAGATTTAAGCTCGAACTGTTTATTCCAATTCTGAAAGACGCCATTCACCCGATAGAGCAGGAAAATAGACAGTTGAAGCTTGTGCACAGCACGGGCTTCGACTTACCCTGCACGGTCGATTGGCGTCGCCTCAGAATGTAAGATCAGAGTCCGTGCCTTTACTTCCGCCCTCCCCCACGAGTCTCGGGAAAGCGCCCGAACGCTCTCCGATCGTCTGCTTCGGACCGTTTCTATCCGGATCGCCGAACAGAAAAAAGCTGCAGGCAGAACCTGCAGCCTCGTTTCCGATCTTTCGATACCGTTCCAACTACTTGCCGTTCTGAGCAGGCGCGCTATTGGCATCGGCCTTGGCTTTGGCATCGGCCTTAGCCTGATCGGCCGGCGAGACGACCATCGACGCGCACTGTTGCATCGCATCGGCCACCTCGGTCGGAACTCCGGGCTCGTCGAACAGCGCGATGGTGAACAGATCGGGCGTACGGTACAACTCCTTGATCTTGCCGGTCAGACAACCGTAGAACGATTTGACCTGATCGTTCGACAAACCGGCGGGAAGAATACCGTCCTGCTGCAACTGGTCGTAGGGGAACAGCAGCGGAAGATTCTCGTAGTTGGGACCGATCGTGAAGCCGAGGCAGTCGACGATCACGGCGTCCACCGTATCGGTCTTGCCGGTCAGTTTGTCGAAGCGATTGTAGTCGGGATACGTCTCCTCGATCGTCGTCACGACGCATTCCTCGAGATTCGTGTAATTTTTCGCCTCCATGTGGCGGATAGCCGAACGGTCATGGCGGTCGCGCACGACTTTGCGGACCTCGTCCCTCTCCTTGTCGGTCCACTTCCGTGACTGGGAACAAGAAACAACCAGCGCGATGGCTGACAGAGCTAAGATAATTTTTTTCATTGCTTTTTGAATTAGGTTATTAAACTCTACGGGTAATTGCGTATTTCTTTCTCGCTCGCGAATTTACGGAGGGAAAGCCTGCAAAAACCGCACACGGTCTCCGCAAGCGGTCGTGTCGCGGACAACCCGCGCAACCGGCCCCGAAACGATACGGCAGAGGACCGAACCGATTACGGAGCGAATGAAATGAAGCAAAGCCGCGTTTCAAAATCCCGTTTTTATTTCTATTTTTGTTTTCGGACCTATCCGGCCCGGCCCATACGGTTTACCGCGAACGGCAAAGCGAGGGGCGGGAACTATCCGAACGTCCGATAAATGCGTCCATATGGATATACTCGACGTACGCGAACTCTGCCTGTCTCTGCCTCAGAGCGAGGAAACGACCCCTTTCGACGAGACGACGCTGGTCTACAAGGTAGCGGGCAAAATGTTCCTGCTCGCCGACATGACCGACGGTCGCGCCGTCAACGTCAAGTGCGATCCCGATCATGCGATCGCGCTCCGGGAGCGATACGCCGAGGTGACGCCGGGCTGGCACATGAACAAACGCCACTGGAATACGGTACGCATCGACGGCGACCTGCCGGAAAAACTGATCCGCGAATGGGTCGTCGATTCGTATCGTCTGGTGGCCGGAAGCCTGCCCAAAACCGTACGCGGACCGCTACTCGAAGCGCTGGACGCATGCGCCGAGGAAAACGAACCCGAGAAACCAATGAACCCGAACCGATGAAAAAACTGTTTCTGCTTACGCTCGCTCTGCTGGCGGCCGCGACAGCCGGCGCCCAGATCCACCTCGAAGGCTACCGCCAAAGCGACATCGCCCCCCGCTGGACCGAAGGACGATGGGACGCACGGTGGATCTCCGTCCCCGGAGAACCGCTGAACGCCTATGGCGTCTATGTCTTCCGCAAGACGCTGAATCTGCCGTCGAAACCGGAACGATACGTCGTGCACGTATCGGCCGACAACCGCTACAAGCTCTACGTCAACGGACATCTGGTCAGTCTGGGTCCCGCCCGAGGCGACATCTACAACTGGAACTACGAGACGGTCGACCTGTCGCCCTGGCTACGGCAAGGCGACAATACGCTGGCCGCCGAAGTGTGGAACTTCGTCGAATGGAAGCCGATCGCGCAGATCAGCTTCAATCAGACCGGACTGATCGTTCAGGGCAACGGCCCCGACGAGCAGGGCGCCAATACGGACGGCAGCTGGAAATGCCTGCGTAACGACGCCTATGCCCCCCACACGACCGGAATCTACGGATATTTCGCCGCCGGACCCGGCGAGCGGGTCGACGCGTCGCGCTACCCATGGGGCTGGCAGCAACCGGACTACGACGACTCCGCCTGGGCGGCGGCCCGCGTCGGCATGGAAGGCGCGGCCAAGGGCGCCCGAGACTATCCGGGCCGGCTGCTCGTCCCGACTCCGATTCCGCCTATGGAGTACGCCGAGGACCGTTTCTCGCGCGTGCGCCAATCGGAAAACGCCCGGATTCCCGACGCCTTTCCGCGCTCGGCCGCTTCGATCACCGTTCCGGCCCGCACGAAAGCCCGCATCCTGCTCGACAACGACTCGCTCACCACGGCCTATCTGTCGCTGCTGTTCAGCGGCGGACAGGGCTCGCAGATCACCGTCGCATACGCCGAAGCGCTCTATATGGACACCGCCCCGCTGTCGAAAGGAAACCGGGACGAGATCGAAGGCAAGAAATTCGTCGGATACGAGGACATCATTCTGCCCGACGGCGGCAGCGACCGGCTGTTCACGTCGCTTTGGTGGCGGACGTGGCGTTACGTGCAGCTGACGATCGAGACGAAAGACGAGCCGCTCGAAATCGGCGACGTGTACGGCACGTTCACGGCCTATCCGTTCGAGCGCGCATCAACGTTCGACGCACCGGGACATCCGCAGCTGAACCGCATGCTCGACATCGGCTGGCGGACGGCACGCCTGTGCGCGAACGAGACCTACATGGACTGTCCCTACTACGAACAGTTGCAATATTTCGGCGACACGCGGATTCAGGCGCTCATTACGCTCTACAATACGCGCGACCGGTACATGGCGCGCAATGCCATCGAACAGGGCCGCCAGTCGATCGTGTCGGACGGCATCACGATGAGCCGCTACCCGTCGGGCATTCACCAGTTCATCTCGTCGTTCTCGCTCTATTGGATATGCATGGGACACGACTATTGGCGCTACCGGGGCGAGGAGGAATACCTGAAAACGCTTCTGCCGGCATACCGGGGAGTGTTGTCGTGGTACGAAAGTTTTCTGAAAGAGGATTTCTCGCTCGCATTCGTGCCGCACTGGTTTTTCGGCGACTGGGCATCGAATTTCGAGGCGGGAGAGCCTTTCCGCGAGAAGGACGGCAATTCCGCGTTCCAAGACCTGCTGTTTGTCATGGGACTCGAAGCGGCCGCCGACATGGAGGAGGCTTTCGGCATACCCTCGTACGGGAAACGCTACCGCGAAACGGCCTCGTCGATCAAGCGGACGATCAAGGAGAAATATTGGGATGCCGAACGCGGCCTGTTCTCCGACACGCGCGACCGGCGCAACTATTCGCAGCATGTCAACGTGCTGGCGATCCTGAACGAAGCGGTCGAAGGCGACGAGGCGCGCGCCGTCATGGAACGCACGCTGGCGGACACCACGCTGACGCAGACGACGATCTATTTCCGCTACTATCTGAACCAAGCGCTGAAAAAAGCCGGGCTGGGCGACCGACTGTTAGACAACATGCAGGTGTGGGAAGACCAGATGGCACTGGGCCTCTCGACCTGGGCCGAACAGCCCGAACCGTCGCGCTCGGATTGCCATGCTTGGGGCTCGAGCCCGAACATCGAATTTTTCCGCACGATCCTCGGTATCAACAGCGACGGACCGGGATTCTCGCGCATCCTCATCGAGCCCTCGCTCGGCAAGCTGAAGGAGGTTTCGGGCACGATGCCCCACCCTCGCGGCGACATCGCGGTAAAATACCGAGTCGGCAAAAAAGGTTCTCTGTCGGCCGAAATCACGCTGCCCGAGGGAGTCGAGGGAGAATTGATATGGAACGGGGAACGCAGGCCGCTTCACGGAGGATTCCAGCAATTGACCGTTCGATAAAACCGTACGCATACGAATCCGACGAAGGTCGCGGAAAATCCGCGACCTTCGTCATCTCTGAACAGTTTAATGGGCCATCGATCAACTCGGTTCAGGCATCGCACCTTACACCGATACCCGACAAACGCGTAAGGATTTCCCTCTCAGGCAGGCATAGCAGCCCGAAAACACCGCATCCGACAACCAGCCGCAGGTACCGACCGGCAATGCCTTTTCCAAACGCTTCTCATGCCAACGAGGACACTGGCCTTCTGAATATCCGCAGCCCGACGGAGTCCGGCATGTGCCGACGCGCGGCAAGACAACACGTACCGGAACGCTGCGAGACCGATACATGGCCTATCCCAACATGATAGCGTTCCTCGCTCTTACAAATAACGCTCCCATGCGAAAATGAAGAGAGCGGGGACGGGGAGAATAGGGAGAGTAAGAACAGCGGGAGAGCGAGAACAGTCGCACAAGAACCGGCCCGCCGGAGCAAGACCGGACGTTCCGGGGGAAGCGCCATGCCGGATCGAAGCGACTCACCGTCGGTCGAGGTCTCCGAAAAAAACTGTTACGGACGGCGACGGAATGCCAGAAGAATTGCCGAGCCTCCCGGTTTACGCCCGGCTAACACGAGAATCGCTCGCCCCTACATCAATGCGGGAGCCATGTATTTGACCAGCAGCCAACCTCCCCCCACAAGCCACACGAACAGAAGCAACGAGAGCACGAAAGGCTTGGCACCCGCCTTTTTGAACTTTTCGATACTGGTCTCGGCTCCCAGAGCGGTCATGGCCATCGTCAGCAAAAAAGTGTCCAGCGAATGGATGAACGACACGGTCGCCTCCCCTAACAGGCCGAACGAATTGAAGCCTATCACCGCCAGAAACCCGAGCGCGAACCACGGCACGGCGATCCGCCGAGTCACGCCGCCGCAGGACCGCCTGTCCGCAAGCCGACGCCGCCGGGCTCTCGCAACCGAAACAGAATAGCTTATCGTCAGCAGCACGGGCACCAGCATCATCACGCGGATCATTTTGACGATGATCGCCGCATCGGATATCTCCCCGTTCATCGCGTTTCCCGCCCCCACCACATGAGCGACCTCGTGCAGCGTGGCTCCGGTGTAAATGCCCATCTGCTCCGGAGTCAGCGAAACGATACCGTGACGATAGAGAACCGGATAGAGAAACATCGAGATCGTCCCGAAGATCACGACCGTCGAAACGGCTACGGCCGTTTTATAGGGTCTGGCGCGGATCGTCGACTCGGCGCCGAGCACGGCGGCGGCTCCGCAGATACCGCTACCGACCGACGTGAGCAGCGCAATGCCCCGATCCATCTTCAGCAGCCGTCCCAACAGGACCCCTCCGCAAATCGTGACGGTCACGACGACCGCATCGATCAGCAGGGCCGGAGCGCCCACGGCCAGCACGTCCTGAAAAGTCAGCCGGAAACCGTACAGAACGATACCCAGCCGCAAAACGCGCTTCGAGCAGAACAGAATGCCGGGAACCCACGTAGCCGGCAACCGGTTGCGCAGACTGTTCGCATAGAGCATGCCCAGCACGATGCCCACGATCATCGGGCTGAACGAAAGGCTTTTGACCCAAGGGAAATCGCCGATATAGAACGCTGCGCAGGAGAACAGAGCGATCAACAGAACGCCGTGCAGCATATTGCCCCTTTCTTCACTCATTTTCATCATCCGGAACGTTTTTACGTCAATGAACCGGGGACAAAGAAACGACATTCGGAGCAAACTCCGAACGACCAAATTCTTATACGCCATAACCGAAAGTTATCGGGCGGTCGTCATGCGACCGGCGGCACCGGCGAATCGCCCCGCGACACAACCGCTCGCCCCACGATCATAGACGGGCCAGTCATGGCCAGTCCCATGCAAGACCTACCCGCGCCACGCCACCGATATGTCTGAACACGCGCGACTGTCAAGGAAAACACCGTTCAACCCGATACAATGGAAACGAACAAGAAAAATCTCGGGAATCCGTTGGCGCTCTATCCCGAACCAACGACGGTTGCCGGGGCGGAGATCGAAAGAAAAGCGAACCAACTCGCAGTGGAACACACGGGAGTTATCGGCCATGACCGGATACCGGTCAGCCTGAGCAAGAGTCATCACACCAATCAAGGCATAAAGAAGGCGAAAAGACTTTTCGTCAATCTCGTGAGCCGTGACATGCTGCCGAAAGCCGACCATGTAGGGAGCGTAAGCGGTGCGACGGTCGACAGACAAGTCGGAAGCGTTGGCCTGCCGGACACACAATCCGACAGTCCGCCGCCAGAAAAACCCTACACTCTCAAACATCGTCGCCGTGCCCCTCAACGAGACACGGCGACGACTTATACGTTTTTCGGAAGCTCTTACCAAGCGAACAGCGGATAATTCGCCATCAGATCGTTCACCTCCTTGCGGACGGCAGCGATTTCCGTTTCGTTATCGATATCCGAGAGCACGCGGTCGATCAGCGATACGATCGTCTCCATCCGGTCCTCTTTCAGTCCCCGGGTCGTAATGGCCGGCGTACCGACACGGATGCCCGACGTCTGGAACGGCGAGCGGCTGTCGAACGGAACCATGTTCTTGTTCGTCGTGATATCGGCCTGCACGAGGGCTTTTTCGGCCTGCTTGCCCGTCAGATCGGGGAACTTCGTCCGCAGATCGATCAGCATCAGGTGATTGTCGGTACCGCCCGAAACGATCTTATAGCCGCGCGCGGCAAACGCCTCGGCCATCGCCTGAGCGTTCTTGCGCACCTGCTTCTGGTACTCCTTGTACGAAGGATCGAGCGCCTCGCCGAACGCGACGGCCTTGGCCGCGATCACATGCTCCAGCGGCCCGCCCTGAATGCCGGGGAAAACCGCCGAGTTGAGCATGGCGGACATTTTCTTGATCTCGCCCTTCGGCGTCTTGACGCCCCACGGATTGTCGAAATCCTCGCCCATCAGGATCACGCCCCCGCGCGGCCCGCGCAACGTCTTGTGCGTGGTCGAGGTGACGATATGCGCATACTTGACCGGATTGTCGAGCAGTCCGGCGGCGATCAGGCCGGCCGTATGGGCCATATCGACCATCAGCAGCGCGCCGACGCGGTCGGCGATCTCGCGCATGCGCTTATAGTCCCACTCGCGGCTGTAAGCCGAAGCTCCGCCGATAATCATCTTGGGTTTGTGTTCCAATGCGAGCTTTTCCATCGCATCGTAGTCGATCCGACCGGTACGCTCGTCGAGCTTATACCCCACGGCATGATAGAGAATGCCGGACGTATTGACCGGCGAGCCGTGCGACAGATGGCCGCCGTGCGACAGATCGAGCCCCATGAACGTATCGCCGGGCTTGAGCACCGTGAAAAATACGGCCATATTGGCCTGAGCGCCCGAATGAGGCTGCACGTTGGCATACTTGGCTCCGTAGAGCTCGCACAGGCGGTCGATAGCCAGCTGCTCGACCCGATCGACGACCTCGCAGCCGCCGTAATAACGCGCTCCGGGATATCCTTCCGCATATTTGTTGGTCAGCACCGAGCCCATGGCCTGCATGACCTGTTCGCTTACAAAATTCTCGGAGGCGATCAGCTCGATGCCTTGCATCTGCCGCCGCTTTTCGCTCTCGATCAGATCGAATAGTTTGGTATCCTTTGTCATTATCTTACGGGTTTTAAACGTTGTGCCGATCGGTAAAACGGACGCTCAAAGGTAGTAAAAAAGAGCGACAAAACACAGCGGGCGGTTCCCGATGCCGAAATAAATTGTTACCTTTGCGAAGCTCTTCGCCTCCGGATTTCCGAAGCCGGCGACGGTCCCGGAAACGCGGAGCGCAACGACAGCCCGGAGACGGAGCGATGGCGCCCCGCTTCGGAGCGGAAAACAAAGAGCCATACATTAACTTAAATACAAGCAGATGAAACTACTTGAAGGAAAAGTCGCCGTCGTAACCGGAGCCGCCCGCGGCATCGGCAAGGCGATCGCGCTGCGTTTCGCGGAGGAAGGCGCCTCGGTCGTTTTCACCGATCTGAAAGTCGACGAGAACTTTCAGAACACCGAAAAGGAGCTGCAGGCCCTCGGCGTTCAGGCTAAGGGATACGCGTCGAACGCGGCCGATTTCGAGGACACGGCCGCCGTGGTAGCCCAGATCGTCAAGGATTTCGGCCGGATCGACGTGCTGGTCAACAATGCCGGCATCACGCGCGACGGACTGATGATGCGCATGAGCGAGCAGCAGTGGGACATGGTCATCAACGTGAACCTGAAGTCGGCGTTCAACTTCATCCATGCCGTCACGCCCGTGATGATGAAGCAGAAAAGCGGAAGCATCATCAACATGGCTTCGGTCGTCGGCGTATCGGGCAATGCGGGACAGTGCAACTACTCGGCATCGAAAGCCGGACTGATCGGTCTGGCCAAGTCGATCGCCAAGGAGCTCGGCCCGCGCGGAATCCGCGCCAACGCGATCGCCCCGGGCTTCATTATCACCGACATGACCAACGCGCTGTCGGACGAGATCAAGGAACAATGGGCCAAGCAGATTCCGCTGCGGCGCGGAGGTACGCCCGACGACGTCGCCAAGGTCGCCCTGTTCCTCGCTTCGGATCTGTCGTCCTATGTCAGCGGCCAGGTAATCCACGTGTGCGGCGCAATGAACACCTGACACGAAATTCCCGATCCATTCTCTCGAAAGCCTGTCCTGCGGACAGGCTTTTCTCGTTCCGAAAAGCTGCGAGGGGAAAGTTATGAACACACAATAGACAAACAAGGCCGGAATATTCAACAAAAAGACGGAAGCTATGAACAATTCGGGCTGCTTTTGAACAATGCATCGACATGCTATGAACCGATTTGGCCGAAAAACGGGAAGCCGACCCGATCCCCTCCGCCGCACCGAAGCGATGTGCACAAGCGGAACAGCCGGGCCCGACCGTCCGTTCCGCACGAAGCGAACAGACTCACTCTACCGGCTTTCCGCACGAAGCAGGCAACGCCGATAACCATGAACGACTGATTTCCGGCACATATCCAAGAAGTTCTTCCGTGTTCCGATATTTCGTCCAAAGTATGAACACTCAAAAATGAGGGGACGGTCTTTCGACCGTCCCCTGCTTATTTTACACCGAACCATACCGGTTATTGCTGAACGGCGTCCATCGTCGTGAACTCCTCCGAGAACAATCCCGTCGTAACGCCGCTCATATAGCCGAAAGCGATGGCCAAATACCGGGTTCCGGGCTTCAGCTCATCGCCCAGCAGGTCGCTCTGGCAGTAAAGCCCGTCCATCTTGCCTCGAACGCAATACATCTCGATATAGTCGCCCAACGTATAGACGACGGCCTGCATGAACTCCTCGTCGGTCGTATAGTAGCCGCGCAACTCATAAGGCACCACTCCGATATAATACAATTCGTCGTCGACAGAAGGCGTGAAACTCAACACGCACGATCTGTCGGTCCGTTCGCCCACCTGAATTTGGATGGTCATGTCGGACTTCTGGAATTCCGCGGTGGTTACGTTCTTCGTTGCGACCTGCGTCGTGCGTTCGCCCTCGGCACTCACACCGAACACGAACACCGTATAGTCGTGCTGAGGTTTGAACGGAGCGATGCCCAGATCGGAATTCGAGTTGAGCGTCTGCGCCCCCGAATGAATCCGGGGATCGTTGACCCAATCGGTCTGCCAGCCTTCCTCCTCACTGATTTTCATAGCAGCCACTTCGTCCGGCGTGTGCGTTTCGAGGATAGAGGACTCCATGAAAGTCGCATAATAGCGCGTCGAGGAATTCGACGGCACGATCTCCACATCGACGGTCGAGGCTCCGATCTCGACGAAGCGGATATCGAACGTGCAGTCGTCGGTCAGCTCGGCTGCCGCTGTTCGGAAGGGCTTCTTGGAAATGTCGGTCGTGATCGCCCCACGGTCGAGGCCGAAAGCGAACGCATAATAGTCGGTACCGGAAAGAAGCGAGGCCACAGGGAACGACTTGGCCCCCAAATGAACGAAGTCGGACCATGTGGCGCCCGTCAATGCCATGTTGGACCTGATCTGGGCGACGGTCGCCTGCATCAGTTCGCTGTCGCTGCCATGGAAATCGTTTTCAAAGGCTTTTCGCTCGACATAGGCGACGTAATAGGAAACATCGTTGCGCTCGGGCGTCACCTCCAACAACACGCTGTTCTTGGTCACATCCCGCGGTTCAATCGTAAAGGAACAGTCGGTCATAGCCACCGTCTCGAAAATTTCCTTGACCAGCCCCGTCGTAAACTCGCCGTTCGCATCCATACCGTACGCATAGGCGCAATACTCGGTTCCGGGTTTGAATCCGTCTTTCGGAAATACCTGCTTGCCGGTATATAAGACACCGAACTCGAGATATTCGCTCAGGCTCATGCCCCATGAGTCGGCATCGGCTTTGAATCCTTCGAGATCGTGCTCCATCATCTCGCGACCGCTCGCATAAGAATCGATCACGCTCTTTTCGGCAACACCCAAAATGTACGTCATCGAAGCATCGTCGGGCTCCCAGGTTACCCGAGCCGAAGTCGTGGTCAGTTCCTCGATGCGAATGCCGATCGGGGGCTCGGCTCCCTGCTGCTCCACGACAAGTCGGACGCTCTCGGCATCCTCATAGGTCACGATCACTTCTCCCGTGCGAAGATCGTAATCGGGATTGGCATCGACATAGAAAAAAATTTTGCCCTCTGTCGAACAATCGAACGAATGAATCCATGTCGCCCCGCTCGACGAAGCTCGGACGCTCCCGCCGTTCGGGTTTTCAACGAGGCAGGATAGCTCCTGGGGGCCGCCGTCCGCACCGACCGTCAAAGGATTAGGAGTCACCGTCAACTCGGCGGGAGCACTCCCTCCTTCCGACGAATCGTCGCAGGACTGAACGCCCGGCATCAAAAGGACCGTCAGGGCCCAAAAGAACAGTAAATGCTTTTTCATAATCGAACCAATAGTTTTAACTGCCGAACAATTCGCTCCGGCATTCGATGCGCTAAAGTATGAAATTTCCACGAGAAAATACCACGAAATATTAAGCACGGATAATATAAACGGGCTGTCGACCGACAGTTTTTGCAGACAATACGCAAATCACGGTTACATCATAACCGTCGTTCGCATATTTTCAAGGAACACGCCCGAACACGGTTTTGAATAACCGCATCAAAAATCAAAAGACAACTACCCGACACGGACAGACGCCGCATCCGGCTTTTCAAGCAGCGGATCGATCTGGCAGCAGATGGAACGGAATATCTCCTCTATGCTGCCGATTCCCCGAATCGCACGGAATTTGCCCTGCCGGCGATAATGATCGGCGACGACGGCCGTCTGAGCCTTATAAACATCGATCCGGTTCCGGATCACCGACTCGCAACTGTCGTCGGCACGTCCGCTCTCCTTGCCCCGCTTGAGCAGACGATCGATCAGCTCGTCGTCGGAAACCTCGAGCGCCAGCATCAGATTGACCGGCGTGCCGTGCTGTTCCATAATCTTGTCGAAAGCCTCGGCCTGCGGCGTCGTGCGCGGAAAACCGTCGAAAATGTTTCCTTTGCTCTCCTTATGCTTCGACACATAGTCGGCGATCAGGTCGATCACCAAAGCGTCGGGAGCCAGCTGCCCCTTGTCGATAAAGCCCTTCACGCTGAGGCCGAGAGGCGACCCCTGACGAATTTCCTCGCGGATCACCTCGCCGGTCGATATGTGGTGAAACCCGTATTTCTCGATCAGTCGGGCGGCCTGCGTCCCTTTGCCGGCCCCCGGAGGACCGAACAGCACGATATTCAGCATCGGAATCGAAATTTAGCTTGATATGGAACAAACGTTGACAAAATTAATATAATTTTTCACCTGCGCAAAAGATAAACTATCTTTGTAAATCTGCGACAGCAACCCGAATAACTTATGGAAGGAAAAAAACGAACCGAAATCGCCGAAATCGGAAAATTCGGACTCATCGAACGAATCTGCTCGCGCGTCGAGCCGCAAAACGCCTCGACGGTCAAAGGCTGCGGCGACGATACGGCCGTAATCGACGCAGGCGACCGCTACGTGCTGCTCTCGACCGAACTGCTGCTCGAGGGCGTACATTTCGACCTGACATACTATCCGCTGCAGCATCTGGGCTACAAGGCGGTCGTCGCGGGAATTTCCGATATCCTCGCCATGAACGGAACGCCGCGGCAGATCGAACTGGCGCTCGGCATCCCGGCCCGCTTCTCGGTCGAAATGGTCGATCGGCTGTATGACGGGATACGAGCGGCCTGCGACCGTTACCGGACCGATCTGGCAGGCGGAGACACGACAGCCTCGGTCAACGGACTCGCAATCGGCGTGACGGCAGCGGGCGACGTCGCCAAGGACCGGATCGCCTACCGCAGCGGAGCGAAGCCGAACGACCTGATCTGCCTGAGCGGAGATCTGGGCGCCGCCTACATGGGACTCCATCTGCTCGAGCGGGAAAAGAGGGCATGCGGCGGACAACCCGATCCGAAACCGAAGTTCGAGGGACACGAGTACATTCTCGGGCGGCAACTGAAGCCCGAAGCCCGTACCGACATAATCGAACGGCTGGCCGAAGCGGGCATCGTGCCGACCTCGATGATCGACATCACGGACGGCCTGGCGTCCGAAACGCTGCACCTGTGCAAAAGTTCGGGTTGCGGAGCGCGCATCTACCTCGACCGCCTGCCGATCGCCCGACAGACGCACGATATGGCCGAAGAACTGCACGCCGATCCGGTCGTCGCGGCGCTCAACGGAGGTCAGGACTACGAGCTGCTGTTCACGGTGCCGCTATCGAAACAGCAGGAAATCTTCGCGCTGGGCGTCGACGTGATCGGGCACGTCACGGCCGCAGGAACCGGCGCCATGCTCGTCACGCCCGACGGCTCGGAAATCGCGCTGAAGGCGCCGGGCTGGAAATAGCCGCGCGGCAGAAAACGCCTCCAAGGACGAAACGATGCAAAAAATCGAATACGGCGATCTGTACAAATTCTTCGTCTCGGTCGGAGTCATTCTGATCGGGTTCGCCGTACTGATTCCGTACTTTTACCTGAAAGAGGATTTCGGGCTCTGCGTCCCGCAGTCCGACATGGCCCGCTTCGAGCCGGAAGTACGGCAGATCATACGCACGAAACAACAGCTGCTGCTCCGCGTGCAGAACTACGTTCCGTACCTGTCGCTCGCCATGTTCGCGACCGGGACCCTGTCGGTCGCTGCGGGACTGTACAAATGGAGCCGGCGGCAACGGCAGGCCGACGCCAAGTTCGATCTGGAAGTCAAACGGCTCGACTTGCAGATACGGGCGCTTTCGCCTGAGGAAACGAAAGAGAAGATCGCCCGCGAGGTGGACGAAATCACCCGGCAGGAACCCTCGGGAGCGAAAAAACCGGACAAGCCTTCCGGCCCGGTACAAGCCGGAGAGCGGGCAAGATACATCAGCGAATACTACGACGTCGAGCGGGCGGTTATCGAATCGTTCGAGAAACGGCTGTCGGACAGGAAAGAATACGAGATAAAACCGCAGACGGAGATAGGCGACCGGCTGCACTTGGATATGCTGCTGCTTTCCCGCGACAACGGGCTCCGGAGCGACAAAATAATCGAGATCAAGTATTTCAGAAACGGGCTGAGCGGGAAATACGTTCTCGACATCGTTCGACAAATGAATACGTGCCTCTGCCGCTACCGGGGCCTTACGGGCAGACGGGCCGCGCCCGTGCTGCTGATCGTCTACAACCGGGAACGCGACTCGGCGGAAAGCGCGGCCCGGTTCGGCGACAGAATCCGCTCGGCGGCCGAAGGTCTCCCGGATATGGAAGAGTTGAAAATGCGGCTGATCGACCGCTCGGAAATCGGTATGTTCGACCCGAGAGAACTGGTCGCGCAATAGCAGGAAACGTTCCGCAACGAGTAACTTTTTCCCGCTTTTCATTCCCCGGAAATCGCGCCGTTCCCGTTCGAAATAAAATTTACGAGAACCGGACGAAGTCCGTTTCGGAGCGCAAGCGGCGACTTTCGCCTACTTCGGCCCGTCCTCGGAGCCGCCCGGCCGCAGACCGTTTGTTACGATCCGCCACACGCGAGTTTCATTGAGTACGAGCCGGCCGCCACCATCGGCTACAAGCGACACGAAGCCGAACCGCATTGTCCGTTGACTTCAGCGTAACGATACGGGAACGCCGCCGAACAGAAACGAATTCAGGGAACGGCCCCTCTCCCCGCAGTAGGTACGAACGGACGCGCCGGCACCTTCCGGAGTCGCAAACGGGAATACACGCGCATGTCCGGGAAGCAGGTATTTACGCCTGCATATTTTCCAGTTTGTTGAGCATCTTGAGCGTGGCCTTGATCGCCGCCTCGGTCTGGTCGGCATCCAGCCCGCGCGTCTTGAACGTCTCGCCCCGGTATTCCCAGGTAATGTAGGTCTGGACGAAAGCGTCGGTCCGGCCGCCGGGAGGAATCGAGACCGTATAGTTGACCAGCATCGGGAACTCGCGCCGGAGCTGCTCCTTGTCTATCTTGCGAAGCGCGCGCATAAAGGCGTCGTACTGGCCGTCGCCCGACGAGGTCTGCTCGTACTCCTCGTCGTTGATCCGGATCTTGAGCGTGGCCACGGGCCGGAGGCCCTGCGACAGCGACAGGTTGTAATTGAGAATGTGTACTTGCGTCTCGTAAACGTCCTGTTTCAGTACGTCGGCGATGATGTAGGGCAGGTCCTCCGACGTGACGGCCTGCTTCTTGTCGCCCAGCTCGATGATCCGCTCGGTCACCTTGCGCATCGCCTCGTCGTCGAGATCGATGCCGAGCGTTTCCAGATTCTTCTTGATATTGGCCTTGCCCGAGGTTTTCCCCAACGCATACTCGCGGACACGGCCGAAACGTTCGGGCAGCAGATCGTTGTAATAGAGGTGGCTTTTGTTGTCGCCGTCGGCATGAATGCCCGCGCACTGCGTGAAGACATTTTCGCCGACGACCGGCTCGTTGGCCGGGATATGGATACCGGTATAGGTCTCGACCAACCGGCTCACATGGTTGATGTTCTTCTCGACGATCGCGTTACGCACCTTCAGATGGTCGTTCAGCACAGCCGCAACGCTCGACAGGGGCGCGTTGCCGGCCCGCTCCCCCAGCCCGTTGACGGTCGTATGGATTCCCCGTACGCCCGCCTTGACAGCGGCCATGACATTCGCCACGGCCAAATCGTAATCGTTGTGGGCATGGAAGTCGAAATGCAGTTCCGGATAACGCTCGACCATCTCGCGGCAGAACGCATAGCACTCGTCGGGAGCGAGCACGCCGAGCGTATCGGGGATCATGAAACGCGCGATCGGCCGATCGCGCAGCGCGTCGATCATCCCGTAAACGTAATCCTTGGAAAAGCGCATGCCGTTCGACCAGTCCTCCAGATAGAGATTGACCGCGATACCCTAGGCCGAGGCAGCATCGATCGCCTCGTAAATATCGGCTACGTGCTGTTCGGGCGTCTTGCGCAACTGCAACTCGCAATGGCGCAACGAACCCTTGGCAAGCAGATTCATCACGCGGCATCCGGCATCGGCGATCCACCGCAGCGAAACTCCGCCGTCGACGAAACCCAAAACCTCCACCCGGTCGAGAAAACCGCGTTCCTCGGCCCAGCGGGCGATACGCCGCACCGACTCGAACTCTCCGTCGGAAACCCGGGCCGAGGCTACCTCGATCCGGTCGACATGCAGTTCGTCGAGCAACAGACGCGCGATGCTCAGCTTCTCGCGCACGGTAAACGACACTCCCGAAGTCTGCTCGCCGTCGCGCAAGGTCGTATCCAGTATTTCGATGCGATCCACCATAGACAATCAATCTCTTTTTCAAAATCCGTCCGGAAATCCGTTCCGAGTCCCCGTCCCACCGGACGACAAGGGGTAGGGTCCTCGGCCGCGCGTTCCGAATCGCCGGCACTCGTCCCGACCGGCCTTTCACTCCGCCCCCCCGGACCGC
>ERZ1673744.1055-NODE-1055-length-28673-cov-14.341044_pt1 | contig 28673 bp, 20 predicted proteins | sample MGYA00580207_ERZ1673744 | MGnify/ENA primary metagenome ERZ1673744 (study PRJEB41218, sample SAMN15661751) | gut metagenome | host: Homo sapiens | place: Canada: London | collected 2015-08-20/2019-03-30 | study: EMG produced TPA metagenomics assembly of... | reverse complement strand
TACCGGCAGCCATCAGATCGTCCAGAGACTTGGGAACCTCGGTGATGCCAGCCTTGTTAAAGGTGGTCATGTTCCAGAAGAAGATACGGCCGGTCATGGAAACGGGCACGCACTGCTGGGAGTTTGCAACGTAGCAGGCATCCATGGCAGCCTTGTCCCACTGGGTCAGATCCAGGAAGTTGGACACGGTGTTCAGGTCCACGAACTTGCTGCCGTCAGCAGAGTAGTTGTACAGCCAGTTCCAGTTCACCTGGCACACATCCTGTGCGTTGCCGGCGATGAAAGCGGCAGCCATCTTCTCTTCCCAGCCGGACCATGCGGCGAAGGTGGGCTCGATGGTGATGTTGCTGTGCTCAGCCTGGAACTCCTTGATGGCGTTCTGGTAAGCCTCGTGACGGCTGTCGCCGCCCCACCAGCTGATGGTCATGGAAACAGGGCCGTCAGACAGGGCCAGGCTCTCGTCTGCGGAAGCAGCGGGAGCGGATGCCACGGAAGAAGAGGCTGCAGTGCTGGAAGAATTGCCGCCGCAGGCAGCCAGCAGACCAGCTGCGCCCACAACGCCAGTGACCTTCATGAAATCACGACGGGAAATTGCCTTGCTCATTTTTGTTCTCCTCCTAAAGATGATCAAAAACATCGTCTTGCACGGGGGTTCTGCACACACCCCGTTGTATACAATTATGATAACAAAAGGCGGACAAAAAAGAAAGACGCAAATTGTGGTTATGCAACTCGAAAACGTACAAATATTGCTCTGTTTTCTGCGCCGGATTTGACGCCATTGCTGAAATGAATAAACTTCGGACGAAAAACTGTGCAACATGTATACTTCAACAGGTTGCATAGAAAACGGGGACGCAGGATGGAAAGAACAGCGAAATTTGCAATAATTCTGTAAACATTTGCATCCTGCGCCTGAGAAAAAGCAGAGCGTGTCCCAGCGGCGTGGGTGCAAAAGGCCGGTGCCGGACGAAAAAATGACTGATATATCAATTGCGCAAAAAAAGTGCGTCGGTGCCCTTGAGTGATATATCAGTCCGCACCGGAGCCGGGCGGCTTTGCGGGAGAAATAAGAGCAGCAAATATACGACGTCGGATGTCTGATAAATCCAACAAAAACCGCCGCACAGAAGTCTGTGCGGCGGCTGACGGAACAAAGTGTGTTATTTGCGGCCTGCGTAAAAAGCCCGCCGCGCGCGGAAGTAGCACTGCGGGCACATGCTGACGTACTGAACGTCGTTTTCCAGGTCGATGGCCACCTGTTCGCCCTCAAAGACGAACTGGCCGTTCACCTTGCGGCAGTTGCAGATGGCCTTGCGGCCGCAGGTGCAGATGGTTTTCATCTCTTCGATGGTATGGGCCAGCTCCAGCAGGCGGGTGGAGCCGGGGAAGCCCCGCAGCGAAAAGTCGGCCCGCAGGCCGTAGCAGATCACCGGGATGTTCAGGTCTACGGTGACCATGAACAGCTGCTCGGCCTGCTCTGCGGTAAAGAACTGGCTCTCGTCGCACAGCACGCAGGCCAGCTTGGTGGCCTGGCTGGCTTCGCGCACCACCTCGAACACATCCATGTCCGGGCGGATCAGGCGGTCGGCCTTGCGGTGCACGCCCAGGCGGCTGACCAGTTCGCCGCCGCCTTTGGTGTCCACCTGCGGCTTGAGGATCAGCACCTGCATGTCCTGCTCTTCATAATTGTGGGCCACCTGCATCAGGGCTGTGCTCTTGCCGCTGTTCATGGCACCATAGCGAAAATACAGTTTTGCCATGGCGTCACTCCTGGTTGCGCAGGCGGTAGCCCAGGCTCATCAGGCTGTCGCCCAGGTGAACGTTCTCCACTACCACATCGGGGTAGGGAACGGAGAGGTCGTAGTGGGAGAAGTTCCAGAAGCCCTCGATGCCCAGATCCACCAGACGGCCGCTGACCTGCTCGGCACCGTCGCGGGGCACACAGAGCACGGCCACCTTGGGGTGGTGCTCGGCGCAGAAGACCTCCAGCTCGTCCACATGACGGATCTGGATGCCGTTGATCTCCTTGCCCACCTCGTTCTGGGCCACATCAAAGGCGGCGATCAGCTTGTAGCCGTTGGCGTCGGTGGTGATGAAGCGGCTCACGGCCTTGCCCAGACGGCCGCAGCCGATCAGGATGGTGGGCAGGCGGTCGCCGTTGCCGAACAGCAGGCTCTCCAGAATGGAAAGCAGGTTCTCCACCGAGTAACCGATGCCCTGTCGGCCGTTCACGTCGCCGATGCAGTTGAAGTCCTGCCGGACCTGGGAGGCCGTGGTGCCCATCTGGGCGGCCAGCTCCCGGGAGGAGATGCTGGTGATGCCGTCAGCCTGCAGAGAGCGCAGGTAGCGGTAGTATTTCGGGAGGCGCTTGATCACGGGGAGCGAGGCTTTTGCGGGGGTATTCATGAGAAAAATTCTCCTTTCAAGCAAAAAATCGCCGCGTTTGCCCTGCACGAAAAAACGCCGGCGTGTGCAGCGCGGTGGGTACGACACCGCGTATTGTCAATTCCATATCATTATAAAGTATACTGCACGGGAGACGAATGTCAAATACCAGACGGAAAAAAACAAAAAAATTACAAAAAATTAAGTGGTATGACCCTGCCGCAGAGGGATAACCGCCGGTTGGACGGGGCATGATGATGCAAAACAGAGCAAAAGGAGAACACAGAATGCCGGATACACACACCACCTCTGTGGACCAGCAGCGGCTGGAAAAAGAACGCATCGAGGACGACGGTACGGTCACCCTGACCCGGGGCGGCCATGCCATCCACTGCCTGACCGTCATCGGCCAGGTCGAGGGGCACACGGAAGCGCCGCAGGGGCAAAAGACCACCAAGTATGAGCATGTGATCCCCCAGCTGGCCGCCGTGCAGGAGGACCCCCGGATCGAGGGCCTGCTGGTATTGCTGAACACCGTGGGCGGGGATGTGGAGGCCGGTCTTGCGCTGGCAGAGCTGATCGCCAGCGTGTCCAAACCCAGCGCCACGCTGGTGCTGGGCGGCGGGCACTCCATCGGCATCCCGCTGGCCGTGAGCGCACAGCGCAGCTTCATCGTGCCCACCGCCACCATGACGGTGCACCCGGTGCGGCACTCCGGGGTGATCCTGGGCGTGCCCCAGACCATGCACTGGTTCGACCAGATGCAGCAGCGCATCACCGGCTTTGTGGCGGCCCACAGCGGCATGACGGAGAAGCGCTACACCGAGCTGATGCTCCACACCGGGGAGCTGGTCATGGATATGGGCACCGTGCTGGACGGCCGCCGCGCCGTGAAGGAAAAGCTCATCGACGAGCTGGGCGGTCTTTCGGATGCACTGGACTGGCTGCACCGTGCAATCGAAACCCGAGAATAACACAACAATAGGTTTGCCATTTGCCCCGGTGCGTGGTACAATAATAAAATCAAGAATTGTGTCTATGCGAACTGTGGAGAATGGAGAAGAATGGCAACGAAGAAACGAAAAACAACGACACGGCGCTCAACGTCGCGCAAAAAACGCGCGGAACAGCGCCTGCCGGCAGGGCTTGGGACCCTGTTTGCGGGGCTTTTGCTGGTGGGCCTTGCCTTTGTGGAAGGCGACTCGGTGTGGAAAACGCTGCATCAGGTGCTGTTTGGCCTGTTTGGCTGCGGCAGTTTTGTGCTGGGTGCAGCGGTGTGCTGCCTGGCCGTGCTGTACACGCGGGGCGAGGATCTGCTGCCCCACATCTGCAAGCTGGCGCTGGGGCTCGTGTTTGCAAGCGGCACGGTGATCGTGTTTTCCGACATCCAGCCGCAGGGGCTGTCGGCCTTCCAGATGGTGGCGGCCTGCTACCAGAACGGTTATCAGGCGTGGCTGTCCGGCGGCGCACTGGGTGCGGTGCTGGGCGGCAACCTGCTGCTGCTCTGCGGCCGGCCGGCAGCAAACTTCATCATGCTGGTGCTGGCGCTCTGCGTCAGCCTGTACATTTTTGACCTCACTCCGGCTGAGGTCTGGCAGTGGCTGTGCGACGTGTCCGGCGGGGTGCACGCAAAGGGCGTGGCCGTGTACGAGCAGGGCGCAGCCCGCCGTGCTGAGCGCCGCGCCGAGCGGCAGGCCGCGCAGGAAGCCGCAGACGAGTACGACGAGACGGAGGACCTGGAAGAATACGAGGACGAAGCCGAAGCGGAAGAGCCCTTCCGTCTGGGTCTGCCGGACTGGATGTCCGGTGTGCTGCACTGGGGCCATAAGGTGACCCAGGAGCTGGAGCAGGCCCCGGACAGCCCGGCCGGAGCGCCGGACCAGCCCGTGCAGCCCCAGCCGGAACCGCAGGCGGCCCCAGCCGTGACGCCGGTGCGGGTGCGGGCATCCCGCCCGCGCGCTCCCTTTGATGTGGACCTTGGCCCGGACAGCACCGAGGTGAAGGAGGGCGGCAGTGAGCCCATCGAACCCTTCATCCCGGGGCCGGGCGGCACCTTTGGCATGGACCCGCTGCGCGCGGCACCCAAGCCAACCATCCGGCCCATCGTGCCGGATGCCGTGGAAACGGCGGCTGAGGACTTCTTTGCAAAGCCGGAGGAGACCCCGGCGGCAGAGACTACGGAACAGCAGCCCCGGCCGGTGCCCGGCAATCCCTTTGATACGCCCATCGCACGGCCTGCGGACCCGGCAGAACCGGCTGCCGCGGCTGCGCCCATCCAGCCCGTGGTGCCCACGCCGCAGCCGGACCAGCCGACCCGTGTGAGTGCCGAACATGCCGTGGCCCAGCGCAGCGACCCGGATGCGGACGGCTGGATCAGCATCACCGCCGAACCGGTGGAGGAAAAGGATATCAACTCGCTGGTGGCAGCAGCCATGGAAAAACCGGCGGCCTCCGAGCAGGCAGCCGCTACGGCCCCTGCAGAGGAAGCCGAGCCGGTGGACACCTACCAGTATCAGTACCCGCCCATCGAGCTGTTTGAAAAATCCAAGGAGGAAAGCGACCCCAACGCCGAGGATGAGCTGAAGGCCAACGCCCAGAAGCTGGTGGACACGCTGGAGAGCTTTGGGGTCCGCACCCGTGTGCTGGATATTTCCCGCGGGCCGTCGGTCACCCGGTATGAGGTGCAGCCCATGGCGGGCGTCAAGATCAGCCGCATCACCTCGCTGGCCGATGACATCGCCCTGAACCTGGCCGTGGCGGATGTGCGCATGGAGGCCCCCATCCCCGGCAAGCCCGCCGTGGGCATCGAGGTGCCCAACCACAAGCGCAGTGCCGTGTCCATCCGCAGCGTGTTCGAGAGCCAGAGCTTTCTGCGCATGACCTCGCCTTTGGGCATTGCCCTGGGCAAGGACATTGCGGGTGTGGCCCAGGTGGCAGACCTGTGCAAGATGCCCCATCTGCTCATTGCGGGCAGCACCGGCAGCGGCAAGTCGGTGTGCGTGAACAGCATCATCATGAGCCTGGTGTTCCGCTCCAGCCCGGAGGACGTCAAACTGCTGCTCATCGACCCCAAGGTCGTGGAGCTGGCCGAATACAACGGCATCCCCCATCTGCTCATGCCGGTGGTCACCGAGCCCCGCAAGGCGGCCGGAGCCCTGGGCAGCGCCGTGCAGGAGATGGAGCGCCGCTACCGCATGTTTGCCGAGAACAACGTGCGCGACATCAAGTCCTTCAACAAGCTGGCGGTGGAGCGGCCGGATCTGGAAAAAATGCCCTACATCGCCATCGTCATCGACGAGCTGGCCGACCTGATGATGGTGGTGGGCAAGGATGTGGAAGATTCCATCTGCCGCATCGCCCAGAAAGCCCGTGCCGCCGGTATGCACCTGATCGTTGCCACCCAGCGCCCCAGCGTGGACGTGATCACCGGCCTGATCAAGGCCAACATCCCCAGCCGCATCGCCTTTGCGGTGTCCAGTCAGGTGGACAGCCGCACCATTCTGGACGGTGCCGGTGCCGAAAAGCTGTTGGGCCAGGGCGATATGCTGTTCATGCCGGTGGGTGCGCCCAAGCCCACCCGCATCCAAGGCACCTTTGTGCGGGATGAAGAGATCAACCGTGTGCTGGACTTCATCAAGTCCAGCGCCACCGTCCAGTACGACGAGGCCATGATCGAGGCTATGGAAAAGCACGCCATCCAGGACGGCAAGAAGGGCAGCAGCGGGACCGATTCCGATGACGAGTCGGACTCCGACCCGATGTTCCAGCAGGCCGTGGAGGTGGTCATTGACGCCGGGCAGGCCTCCACCAGCCTGCTGCAGCGCCGCTGCAAGCTGGGCTATGCCCGCGCGGCCCGCATCATGGACGAAATGGAGATGCGGGGCATCATCGGCCCCCACGAGGGTGCCAAGCCCCGGGCCGTGCTCATCAGCCGCCAGCAGTGGCTGGAAATGCAGATGAACCAGCCGGAGGAATGAAACCTTCTCAGGCGCTGACGCGCCAGCTCTCCCGAAGGGAGAGTTTTATGAACGGGTAAGACACATTCTGCATATCAAAGAAGAGAGACTGAACGGAATACAAAAGAAGCTCCCCCCTCGGGGGAGCTGGCAACGCCGTAAGGCGTTGACTGAGAGGGTATTGAATCAACAAAAGGAGCATTATGGACAACTCTTCCCCAAAGATCTACACTGAATTTCTGCCCATCAGCCGGGCAGACATGGAAGCACGCGGCTGGGACCAGCTGGATTTTGTGGTGGTGGGCGGTGACGCCTATGTGGACCACCCCAGCTTCGGCACTGCCATCATCAGCCGCCTGCTGGAAGCCGAGGGCTACAAGGTGGGCGTGCTGGCCCAGCCCCGCTACACCGACTGCGAGGACTTCAAGCGGTTCGGCAAGCCGAAGTACGGCTTCTTCATCGGCGGCGGCAACGTGGACAGCATGGTCAGCCACTATTCCGTGGCCAAGATCCCCCGCGCCGAGGACGAATATTCTCCCGGCGGCAAGGGCGGTGCCCGCCCGGACCGCAGCGCCACCGTGTACACCAAACTGGCCAAGCAGGCATACCCGGATCTGCCGGTCATCCTGGGCGGTCTGGAAGCCTCCCTGCGGCGCTTCGCCCACTACGATTACTGGATGGACACCGTGCTGCCCAGCATCGCTGAGAGTTCCGGTGCGGACATCATCAGCTTTGGCATGGGCGAACACCAGACCGTGGAGATCGCCCGCCGTCTGGCCGCCGGGGAGCCGGTGGAGACCATCACGGACGTGAACGGCACCTGCTACCTGACCGATTTCGACCACCTGCCCCAGCGGTATGTGGAGTGCGCCGGTTTTAAAAAGGTGGCCAGCGATAAGACCGCCTACGCCAAGGCCTGCCGCATCCAGATGGACAATCAGGACGTGGTCAGCGGCCAGATCATCGTGCAGAAGCAGAGCGAGAAGTATCTGGTGCAGAACATCCCGGCAAAGCCGCTGGTGCGCTGGGAGCTGGACAAGGTCTATGCCCTGCCCTACACCCGCCGGTATCACCCCATCTACGAGAGCATGGGCGGCGTGCCCGCCATCCGGGAGGTGCAGTTCTCCATCATCCAGAACCGCGGCTGCTTCGGCGGCTGCAACTTCTGCGCCATCCAGCTGCATCAGGGGCGGCGGGTCACCAGCCGCAGCGCCGACAGCATCGTGGAGGAAGCCGAGCGCATGACCCACGAGCCGGATTTCAAGGGCTACATCCACGATGTCGGCGGCCCCACCGCCAACTTCCGGTTCCCGTCCTGCCGCGAGCAGATGCTGCGAGGCATGTGCAATGGCGGCAAGCACTGCCTGGCCCCCACCACCTGCTCCCACATGATCGTGGACCACAGCGATTACCTGAAGATCCTGCGCCGGGTGCGGGAGCTGCCGGGTGTGAAGAAAGTGTTCATCCGCAGCGGCATCCGTTTTGATTACCTCATGGCCGACCCGGACGACACCTTCTTCAAGGAGCTGGTGGAGTACCACGTCTCCGGCCAGCTGAAGGTGGCCCCGGAGCACTGCGCGCCCAACACCTTGGCCTACATGGGCAAACCGCCCATCGAGACTTTCAACAAGTTCAAGGATAAGTTCTATGAGCTGAGCAAGAAGGCCGGCAAAAAGCAGTATCTGGTGCCCTACCTCATGTCCAGCCACCCGGGCAGCACCCTGAAGGATGCCGTCTATCTGGCCGAGTACCTTTATAAGAACCACATGCGTCCGGAGCAGGTGCAGGATTTCTACCCCACTCCCGGCACCGTGAGCACCTGCATGTTCTACACCGGCCTGGACCCCTACACCCTCAAGCCGGTGTTCGTGGAAAAGACCCCCGAGGGCAAGGCCCTGCAGCGTGCATTGCTGCAATACTATGAGCCCCGCAACGCCGAAAAGGTGGTCAAGGCCCTGAGGATGACCCACCGGGAGGACCTCATCCCCCTGCTGGTGCCCGCCGAGGGCCGCCGCGCGGTGCAGCGCTCGGCCCGCCGCGCCGACAGCCCGGAGGTGACCATCCACAACGACGGCACCTACACCGTGCGCCCCAACCAGAAGGGCAAGGGCAAGCCTGCCCACGGCCCGAACCGCACCGCCGCCCCTGCCGGGCGTCAGCCCAGCCCGGGTGCCCGCTTTGCGCCGCACTCGGCCCCCGGACACAAACCCAAAAAGAATCAACAGAAAGAGAATACATCGTGGAAAACTGGAACAAAGAAAAAGTGACCCCGAAAAAGAAAGCTGGCCTGCTGCAGCGGCTGCTGTCGCTGGCCGCTGCAGCCGCACTGGCCCTAAGCCTTGTAGGCTGTGGTACCTCGGCTGTGGTGCCGGGCGGCAGTGCCGACGTGGTGCCCAACCCTTCCTCTACGGCAGCCAGCGTGGATGCCCCGTTCGAGATGCACTTCATCGACGTGGGGCAGGCGCTGAGCGTGCTGGTGGAATGTGATGGCCAGTTCATGCTGTACGACGGCGGCAACGTGGACGACGGCAGCCTGGTGGTGTCCTACCTGCAGAAGCAGGGGGTGGAAGAGCTGCAGTATGTATTCTGCTCCCACGCCCACGAGGACCATGTAGGCGGCCTGGCGGCTGCGCTGGCCTACTTCCCGGCCAATCATGTATACAGCCCGGTGACGGAGGCCTCCACCAAGTGCTTCCGGGATTTTGTCAAGTACACCCAGCAGCAGGGCCTGCAGGTGGAAGTGCCCGCCGTGGGCACCACCTGGCCCCTGGGCAGTGCTAGCGTGACCATGCTGGGCCCCGTGGCGCAGTACAGCGACACCAACGATACCTCCATCGTGCTGCGCATCGACTACGGTTCCACCAGCTTTCTGCTCACCGGTGACATGGAAAAGACCGCAGAGAGCGACCTTGTGGCCAGCGGTGCCAATCTGAAAGCCGATGTGCTGCAGGTGGGCCACCACGGTTCCAGCACCTCCACCGGCTATGCCTTTCTGAACGCGGTCCTGCCAGAGATGGGCATCATCTCCTGCGGGGTGAACAACAAATACGGCCACCCGCATGAGGAGACCCTGAGCATCCTGCGGGACGCCGGGGTGAACGTGTACCGCACCGACCTGCTGGGCACCATCACCATTGGCAGCGACGGCCAGAACTACACCGTGGGCACCGAGCATTTTGCCGCCGATGCCGAGTTGAACCCCACGGACCCTGCCGCCTCCAGCACCGCCCAGCAGGGGTACATCGGCAATGTGAACAGCAAAAAGTTCCATCTGCCCAGCTGCCCCAACCTGCCGGCCGAGAAGAACCAGATCCTTTTCTCCAGCTACGACGAGGCCATCGAGGCAGGCTACACGCCCTGCTCCACCTGCATCAAATAAGAGTACTCCCTCAGTCAAACCCTTCGGGTTTGCCAGCTCCCTCTGAGATGGAGCCTTCTGACGGAACCGGGATGTTTCCTGTTGAAAGCGGAACGTTTCCGGACCGTCAAGGCCCCCTCCCCGAGGGGGCTGGCACGGTGTGAGCCGTGACGGAGGGATTTTTTGCATTCTCCGGGATTGATAAAATCCCACAGCTGCGGTATACTTAAAATCACTTTATTTCAAAAAAGCAAGGAGGAACCGCAGATGCAGCTGGGGCAGAGCAGGACCCTGCCGGTGGAAAAACCGGAGCAGATCGACCTTGCGCAGGCAGCGCGGTATTTCGGCGCGCGCGGGGAGGCGGACACCGCCACCATGGCCCTGCTGCAGCGCTGCGCCGTACCGTTGCTGGCCGCTGCGACGCCCCGCGCCGTCTGGCTGCGGGCGGAGGTGAAGGCGCTGACCGAAGCCGGCATCCTGCGGGGCAGCGACGTGATGCGGCATCTGGAGGGCTGCGGGCAGGCCATTCTGCTGGCCGTGACCCTTGGCCCCGGGGTGGACGCCCAGATCCGCCGCGCCGGGGTGGGGGATATCGCCGCCGGTGTAGCGTCCGATGCGCTGGGCAGCGCCCTGGCTGAGCAGACCGCCGACGCGGCGGAAGCCGAGCTGCGCCAGCTGGCTGCAGCCGAGGGGACTTACCTCACCGGGCGGTTCTCGCCGGGCTATGGCGACTGGGACATCGCGGTGCAGCCGCTGGTGGCCGCCGCGCTGGACACGGCGCGCCGGGCCGGGCTGTGCGTCACCGATACCAACCTGATGACCCCCCGCAAAAGCGTGACCGCCATTCTGGGGGTCAGCGACCATCCGGTCAAGGGACATCTGGCCGGGTGCGGGCACTGTGTGCTGCGCACCCGCTGCGAATACAGAAAGAGGGGAAAGACCTGTGCAAGTGAATGAACTTTTCAAGCAGAGCAATACCATCCTGCTGGACGGCGGCATGGGCACCATGCTTCAGGCGGCCGGCCTGAAGCTGGGCGCCCGGCCGGAGGAACTGAACATCACCGACCCGCAGCTCATCGAGGGCATCCATGCGCAGTATGCCGCAGCGGGCAGCCGCATCATCAACGCCAACACCTTTGGCGCGTCGGCCCACAAGCTGGCGGGCAGCGCCTACAGTCTGGAAGAGATCATTGCGGCGGGCATTGCCAACTGCAAGCGGGCCTGTGCGCCCCATGGTGCGCTTGCCGCGCTGGATGTCGGCCCGCTGGGCGAGCTGCTGGAACCCAACGGCACCCTGGCCTTTGAGGATGCCGTGGAGGAATACGCCCGCATCGTGCGGGCCGGTGCGGCGGCCGGGGCCGACTTGATCTTTTTTGAGACCTTCACTGACCTGTACGAGCTCAAGGCCGCGCTACTGGCCGCCCGGGAAAACTCCAGCCTGCCCATCCTGGCCAGCATGAGTTTTGAAGCCGGCGGCCGCACCTTTACCGGCTGCACGGTGGAGAGCTTCGGCGTCACCGCGCGGGGTCTGGGGGCCAGCGCCGTGGGCATCAACTGCTCGCTGGGCCCCAAGGAGATCTTCCCCATGGCAAAGCGCCTGACCGAGGCCGTGCCCGGCAACTTCCCGGTGTTCGTCAAGCCCAACGCGGGTCTGCCCCGGGCCGACGGCAGCGGCTACGACATTACCCCGCAGCTGTTTGCGCTGGAAATGAAGCCCTACCGGGAGCTGAATCTGTTTGCCGCTGGCGGCTGCTGCGGCACCACGCCGGAGTTCATCCGGCTGCTGAACGGGGTGTTCAAGGGCTGTGTGCCGGGCCGCCCGGCCCACGCCATGCCCTCGGTGCTGTGCACCCCCATGAATTATGTCAACGTGGACGGCATCACCGTGGTGGGCGAGCGCATCAACCCCACCGGCAAAAAGCGCTTCCAGCAGGCACTGCGGGAGGGCGACATGAACTATGTGCTGGAACAGGCCGTCAGTCAGGCAGAGGCCGGGGCACAGATCCTGGACGTGAACGTGGGCGCACCCGGCGTGGACGAGCCGGTGCTGATGGAGCAGGTGGTCAAGGCGCTGCAAAGCGTGACCAGCCTGCCCCTGCAGCTGGACTCCTCCAACGTGGAGGCGCTGGCGCGGGGTCTGCGGGTGTACAACGGCAAGCCCATCGTCAACTCCACCAACGGCGAGCCGGAAAAGCTCAAGGCCATCCTGCCCCTGTGCAAAAAGTACGGCGCGGCCATCGTGGGCCTTGCCATCGACGAGCGGGGCATCCTGCCCGCCGCAGAGGACCGCGTGGCCATTGCCCGCCGCATCACCGAGGCGGCACTGGAAGCCGGAATCCCCCGCGAGGACATCTACATCGACTGCCTGACTCTGACCGCCAGCGCCCAGCAGAAGGATGTGCTGGCCACGGTGCAGGCGCTGGAAGCCTGCAAGAAGGAGCTGGGCGTGCGCACCATCCTGGGCGTGTCCAACATCAGCTTCGGCCTGCCCTGCCGCCCCTACCTGAACACCACCTTCCTCACCATGGCCATGTATGCCGGGCTGGATCTGGCCATCATGAACCCCTCCAGTGAAGAGATGATGGCCGCCGTATATGCCTACAACGTGCTGACCAACCGGGACGCGCAGAGCATGCAGTACATCGAGCGCTACGCAAACCGGGTGCCTGCCTCCACGGCCCTGAAGCAGGCAGCCCAGGCCGCACCTACGGCGGCAGCTTCCGACGGGAGCGCTGAAATTTCTGGCCCCTATGCGGCGCTGATCAAGGCGGTGGAAAAGGGCCTGAAGGGCGACGCCGCCGCCCAGACCCGCGCCCTGCTGGCCGAAAAGCAGCCGCTGGAAGTGGTGGACGAAGCCCTGATCCCGGCGCTGGACATCGTGGGTGCCAAGTATGAGAAGGGCACCCTCTTCCTGCCGCAGCTGCTGCAGGCCGCCAGCGCCGCCCAGAGCGCCTTTGAGGAGATCAAGACCGCCATTGCCCAGAAGGGCGAGGGCAGCGCCAGCAAGGGCCGCATCGTGCTGGCCACCGTGAAGGGCGACGTGCACGACATCGGCAAGAACATCGTCAAGGTCATTCTGGAAAACTACGGCTTTGAGGTCATCGATTTGGGCCGCGATGTTCCGGTGGAGACGGTGGTGAACACCGTGCGGGAAAAGGATGTGCATCTGGTGGGTCTTTCCGCTCTAATGACCACCACCCTCAAGAGCATGGAAGAGACCATCGCCGCCCTGCACGAAGCGGGCCTGGACTGCAAGATCATGGTGGGCGGTGCCGTGCTGACCCCGGAATACGCCGAGAAGATCGGCGCGGACTGGTACGCCAAGGACGCCAAGCGCAGCGCCGACATCGCCAAGGAATTCTTTGGGGTGTGATTCCTGCAAAAACAGAGAAGGAGAAAACTATGAAAAATACGGCTTTCAGCCTGATGACGGCATTGCTGGCAGTGATGAACGAAAGTGAACCGAAAGATCCGTACTATGTGCTGGCGCAGTATTTTTTGTATCACTTCGACCAGCTGCGGGATCTGAACATCTACGACGTGGCGGATGCCTGCTATGTGTCCCGCAGCGGCATCCGGCGGTTCTGCCAGTCCATCGGCTTTGACAACTTTTCCGACCTGAAGGCTGAGGCCGATGAATGGAAGCGCCAGTGCAACTACTTCATCGGCTACAGCGTGCGTCCGGACTACAAGGAACACCTTTCCGGCAGCATCGGGGAGATGATGGAGGAAATCAACCGCATTGCCACTCCCGCTGTACTGGATAAGCTGGCCGAAAGTATTCATGCCAGCCGACATGTGGTGCTCTTCACCTCGGATTTTTCCGGCATGGCGGCTCGCAGCTTCCAGCAGTCCATGGTGGTCATGGGCAAGCTGGTGCAGATCGTGTCCGATGCCCACTATACGCTGGATTATCTGAAAGTGCTGACACCGGAGGACCTGCTCATTACAGTTTCAGCCACCGGCAACTTTGCCACCCTGATGGAGCCAATGGTGCAGAAGGCTGCAGCCTATAAGGTGCTGGTGACGGTCAACCACGCCATAAAAATGTGGAAAAGCTACGATCAGGTGATCTACCTGAGCGAAAAGGACAACAGCGGTGCCCGCACGGTGTACTCCCAGTATGGTATGACCTATTTCTTTGATATCCTGTACAGCTACTATGTGAATAAATACCGGGAGACTGACCTGCTGCAGGGTCCAATTTCTGAACTGCCTTTGTCGGATTCTCAAAAAATGCGGGTGCAAAGATGTGCAGAATGACGGGTGAAACCGTGGAACTGCTCAAAAACAAAAGAATAAATTGTTCAACCATCCAAACGGGGTTCGCATCGCGAACCCCATTTTTTGTCGGAGATGTGTTACGATAGTCCTGCAAAGAATTGAACCCGCGGGGGCTTCTGCGACGGCAGAACAGACTGACAAAGATGGAAAGGATCACACTATGTATTACGGACACAACCCCAAATTCCCGGACAACTTCATGTGGGGCGCTTCCAGCGCTGCCTGGCAGGTGGAAGGCGGAGTCGCCGATGGCGGACGCACGCCGGCCATCATCGACCTGAACTCCAAGACCAAGAAGCCGTTTGCGGATAACACCTATGCGGCGGATCACTATCATCACTACAAGGAAGATGTGGCCCTGATGGCAGAGTGCGGTTTCTCCAGCTATCGTTTCTCGCTCAGCTGGTCCCGCATCATCCCTCATGCAGACGGCAAGGTGAACCCCGAAGGCATCGCGTTCTACAATGATCTGATCAATGAGCTGGTGGCCCACAACATCACCCCCATCGTTACCCTGTATCACTACGACCTGCCGGTCTGGGTGGATGAGCTGGGTGGCTGGAAAAGCCGCGACACCGTGGAAAGATTCGAGCACTACTGCCGCGTCTGCTTTGAGAACTTCGGCGACCGGGTCAAATACTGGCTGTCGCTGAACGAGCAGAATATGCAGATCTGCTATGGCAACTGGCTGGGCGTCAGCAAGGGCTGTGACGACTGGTTCAAGGATCAGTGGAAGATCAACCATATCATGAACCTGTGCCATGCCAAGGCTGTCAACGCCTGCCATGAGATGGTGGCGGGCGGCAAGATCGGCCCTGTGCCCGGCTGCGTGCCCATCTACCCGGAGACCTGCCGCCCCGAGGATCAGATCGCTGCTATGAACGCCGAGGAGTTCACCGAGAAGTTCTGGATCGATACCTATGTTTACGGCGAGTACAGCAACTTTATCAAGCACTACTGGAAAGAGAGCGACATCGACATCGGAATGCAGCCCGGCGATGCAGAACTGATGAAGAGCGCCAAAATCGATTTCATCGCCGTCAACTGCTACCGCAGCAACGTTGCAAAGTATGCGCCGCATGACGCAAAACAGCAGGATTATCTGCTGAATAAGAACGGCGTCAAGGGCCAGATGGTGTTCCCCGTGGAGCCGGGCCGCTACGCTCTGACCCGCAATCCCTATGTCGAGTACACCGACTGGGATTGGGAGATCGACCCCTCCTGCCTGCGCTATGAGATGCGTTACCTGTGGGATCACTATCACCTGCCCATGATGATCACCGAGAACGGTTACGGCGCTCATGAGACGAAGGACGCCGACGGCCAGGTGCACGATCAGGGCCGCATCGACTACTTGCGGGAGCACATTTATCAGCTGGGCATGGCCATCGAGGACGGCTGCGAGGTCATCGCATACAACCCCTGGTCCTTCACCGATCTGCTGTCCACCGGCAATGGCATGGCAAAGCGTTACGGTCTGGTGTACATCGACACCACCGATGAGGAGCAGAACGCGGCCAAGAGCGTGGAAGAGCTGTCCATGAAACGTATCCGGAAGGATTCCTTCTACTGGTACTCCAAGCTGATCCGTTCCAATGGTCAGGACTGGGGAAAGGAGATGCTGAAATAATGGCAAAGAAAGATTATAAGGCCATGGCGGCCGGCATCATCAAGCAGGCCGGCGGAGTGGACAACATTGTCAGCGCGACCCATTGCATGACCCGTCTGCGCCTTGTACTGCGGGATAGATCCAAGTTTGACACCGATGCCGTCAAGCAGGTGCCCGGCGTGCTGAACGTCATCATCCAGAACGGCGAATATCAGGTGGTCATCGGCCAGGATGTCCCTGACCTGTATGAAGAGGTCGTCAAGATCGACGGCATCCAGGCCGGCGGCAGCGTGCAGGACGATGAGGCCGCAGCCAAGGATCTGGCACAGGATCACGGCAACATCGGCAACGCGATTCTCTCCTTCATCGGCGGCACGTTCAGCCCGGTGATCCCGGTGCTGGTGGCAGGCGGCCTGACTGGTGCGGTGCTGTCCCTGCTGACCAACGTGTTCGGCGTCTCGGCGGAGTCTGGCACCTACACCATCTTCTACGCCATCAACCAGGCGACCTTCTACTTCCTGCCCATCTTCATCGGCTTTGCAGCCGCTGCCCGCCTGAAATCCAATGGTTTCCTGGGCGCATTTCTGGGCGCGATCCTGCTGTACTCCAGCATCAACGGTGCCGAAGGTCTGGACTTCTTCGGCATCCCGGTGCAGGCTATCAGCTATAACAGCACCGTGTTCCCGGTCATTCTGGGCGTGCTGTTCATGAGCGTGGTCTACAAGTTCCTGCAAAAGCATATCCCGGTCTTTCTCAAGACCATCGTCGTCCCGCTGCTGACCATGCTGATCACGGTGCCTGTCACCCTGATCGTTCTCGGCCCCATCGGCAACACCGTGGGCACCTGGCTGGCAAACGGTGTTTACGCTCTGTACCAGGCAGTTCCCGCGCTGGCCGTCATGGTCATCGGCATCACCACCCCGCTGATGGTTTTCTTTGGCATGAACAACGCCACCTACCCTGTGGTCTTTGCCCTGATGGCAGCTGTCAACTCTGACCCGCTGATCTGCACTGGCATGGCTCCCGCAAACGTGGCCGTTGGTGGTGCCTGCTTGGCCGCATCCCTGCTGTCCAAGAATGTGGAAGAAAAGTCCGTCAGCGTTTCCGCCGGTATCACCGCTCTGTGCGGCATCACCGAGCCGGGCGTCTACGGTGTGCTGTTCCCCAAGACCTACCCGCTGATTGGCGCTATGATCGGTGGCGGCATCGGTGGTCTGTTGGCCGGTATCCTGGGCATGACCCAGTACGTTATCTCCACGCCGGGCTTCATCAGCCTGCCTGCCTACATTGACCCCACCGGTTCCAGTTACAACCTTATCGTCTCGGTCATCGTGATGATTGTGGCTGTGGTCCTGGGATTCGTTGCAACCTACGCACTGGGCAAGCGCGCCGAAGCTAAAAAATAAGCCCCTGCAACAGGAAGAAAAGCAAGATCCCATCTGCAAAAGAAGAGCCGCTGCATCACACAAGAGAACGACGCGGCGGTTCTTCTTTTTTCGGCCCTCACAGGGAAGTGCTGTGGTGGGCCGGTACCGTAAAGTGTGGCCGACAAAGCAAATAAAAACACCTTCCATTGGAGCCGTTCTGCTCCAGCGGAGGGTGTTTTACATTATACGCTTTGTTTTTTCCTAGACTTGTTTGCCAGGCTGTCAACGAGCCACGATGCGAGGGCACCCAGTGCAATGCCCAGCACAAGGCCGCCCAGCACATCGGTGGGGAAGTGCACATACAGGTACAGCCGGGTAAAGGCGATGAAAGCCGCCAGCACCAGCGCGGGGACGCCCAACTTCCGGTTTTGCAGCCAGAGCGCAAAGGCTGCCGCAAAAGCCGAGGCCGTGTGCCCGGAGGGGAAGGAGTGCCCGTGGGGACGCTTGACCAGAATGGTGATCGCCGTGTTCACGTCGCAGGGGCGGGGCCGGGCGAACAGCGGCTTGAGGATGCAGTCCCCGGCCACCAGATACAGTACCAGCGCCGTGGCCATGGCGCACCCGGCCTTGCGGGTGCGGCGGAACAGCAGCAAAAGCAGCGTGAACGCGATCCAGATCTCACCGTGCTCACCGGCGTAGTTGAGAAAGACGGCCAGCGCATCCAGCACCGGGTTGTGGAACTGCTGCAGCCAGTCCAGAAATGCGAATTCAAACGGCATAAAGAACCTCCTGTCTGTTGGTTCTATGGTAACATATCTTCCGGCCCACCACAACCCGGCAGGCAAAAAACAGGAGTGCAGAAATAAGTTACATCTGTTATATTGTGGCGCAATATTACAATACGGAAAGCAAAAAACGCCCGTTCCGACGGCAAAGGCCGGAACGGGCGCAGGATGCGAGAAAATCAGAGGCCCATCTCGGGCAGGGTGGGGTAGCTGTCGATGGCACCGTGCTTCTGTACGCTCAGGCCGCAGAACCGGTTGGAAAAGTCCAGGTACTCCTTCAGCTTTTTGCAGGACAGCTTTTCCAGCTTGTCCACCGTCACGCCGTCCCGGCTCAGCTGCCACAGGAAAGAGCCGATGAAGCCGTCGCCCGCACCGGTGGTGTCCACGGCCCTGACCTTCTGGCAGGGGGCAAAGGCATGGGCGGCGCGGGTGTAGGCGTAGGCCCCCTTGCTGCCGCAGGTGTACAGCACCAGCTGCACGTCCCCGGCAAACAGCTGGGGCAGGGCGGCTTCGATGTCGGCGGTGCCGGTGAGGAACTCCAATTCCTCGTCCGAGACCTTCAGGATGTTGGACAGCGGCAGGAACTGCAGCACGGTCTGGCGCAACATCTCCCGGTCGGGCCAGAGGGGAAAGCGGAGGTTCGGGTCAAAGCTCACGATCGCACCGGCCTCCCGGGCGGCTCCGATGGCGGCCAGATGAGCGTGGCGCATGGGGCTGTCCACCAGCGAGACGCTGCAGAAGTGCAGGGCAAAAGCGTCGCGGAACCAGGCCAGGTCGATCTGCTCCGGGGCATACAGCAGGTCGGCCGAGGGCTTGCGGTAAAAGCTGAAGGTGCGGTTGCCGTCCGCCTCCAGGCTCACGAAGGCAAGGGCGGTGTTGGCCTTGTCGGTGAACACCAGATGGCTCAGGTCGATGCCGCAGGCTTCCAGCTCCCGTGCGATCTTGTGGCCGAAGGGGTCATCGCCCAGCTGGGTGAGAAAGCTGCTGGCACCGCCCAGACGGGCAAAGGCAGCGCAGACATTGGCCGGTGCACCGCCGGTGCGCGGGCTGAAGGACGGCACCTCGTCAAAGGTGCATCCCACGCGGGACGGGATCATGTCGATCAGCGCTTCGCCGATGGAAAACAGAGTATTGCCGGGCATAGAAAACCTCCAGGTCACAAATTGCAGAGTTCACAGGCTGCCCCGGTCAGCTTTATGCTCACGTCGCCGGGGGCAGGGTAGTACCGGGTACTGAACACCGTGGCTCCCCCGTTCAGGAAAATTTCCAGCGAGGAATTGTCGCCCACCACCCGCAGGCTGCGGCAGGGGGCTGCCAGCCGGGCGCGGCGCACGGTGCGGCCGTCGGCCAGAGCGGGGTCGGTGAAGCGCAGGGTGCAGGTGCAGTCCTGTTCAGTATACACCAGCTGCACCCCCTGCGCAACCGTCAGGCAGAAGTCTCCGGCGGGTGCGGCGGTCAGGTCAAAGCGCGGGGCAAGGAACACTTCCTCGCCGCTGGCGGCATGCAGGGTGGCAGCGCTGCGCTGCGCGTCCAGCTCCGGCACCGGGTTCTGCAGCAGGGTGCCGTCCGGCCCGGCCGTCAGCACGCGGGGCACGGTGAAGCAGTGCTGCCAGCCGTAGGCCACGGTGGGCGCGTTGCCGTAGTCGGCGTCCGGCATGCCCATCCAGCCGATCTGGATGCGGCGGCCGTTGCCGTCCACAAAGCTCTGGGGGGCGTAATAATCAAAGCCTGCGTCCAGCTCGTGGAATTCGCTCAGGGTGCAGTCCCCGCGCCAGTCACCGTGGATGGCAAACCAGCCGCAGCCGTAGACGTTCTGGCACTGGATGCCCTGGGGGGACACCGCCAGATACCATTGCCCGTCCAGACAGAACAGGTCCGGGCACTCCCACATGTAGCCGAAGGGTTCCGGGGTGGTCAGGGTGTTGATATGGGTCCAGCGGAGCTTGTCGGTGCTTTCCAGCACCAGCACTTCGCCCTTGTCCTCCAGCGTGCGGGCACCCAGCACCATGTAGTACCGGCCTTCGTAGGCGAACACCTTGGAATCCCGCACATGGCAGGTGAGCCCGGCGGGGTAGTCGCGGTTAGTCAGCAGGCACTGCTTGCTGTCGAGGGTCACGCCGTCCTTGCTGACGGCCAGGCAGACGTTGTGCCCGCGGCCCTCTTTGATGTAATCAAAATTGCCGGGGTGCTTGACGTTGCCGGTGTAGTAGAGGTACATGGTGCCATCCTCCACCAGGGCTGAGCCGGAGTAGGCACCGTGGCAGTCAAAAGGCTCGTCCGGATAGAGCATCACCGGCAATTGCTCCCAGTGGAGCAGGTCGGTGCTGACGGCGTGGCCCCAGTGCTTGACCCCGCCGTTCACGTCGAAGGGGCCGTACTGGAAGAATGCGTGGTACTGCCCGCCGTAGACGCACAGGCCGTTGGGGTCGTTCAGCCAGCCTACCGGCGGCTGCAGGTGGAACCGCTGGCGGTGGGGGTCGGCGGCGGCCTTTTCCGCGCCGAGGGATTCCACCAGCGGCACCAGCTTTTTCAGGTCGCGCTGGAGTGCGTTCATACCTTGACCTCCTCAGGGCTCCAGATGACCCAGGTCACGGCGAAGGACACGCCGAAGGAGATGGCCATCATGATGATGTACTGCAGCGGCATGTGCAGGTGCAGCAGGATGCCGAAGATGCCGGTGACGCCGGTGCCGGTGGCACCCAGACCCACGATGCTGGCGTACCATGCGCCGCAGGCACCGCCCAGCAGGCCGCCGAGGAAGGGCTTGAAGTAGCGCAGGTTCACGCCGAAGATGGCAGGCTCGGTGATGCCCATGCAGGCGGACAGGGCAGAGGGCAGGGCCATGGACTTGACCTTGGTGTCCTTGCTCTTGAGGGCCACGGCCAGAGCGGCACCGCCCTGTGCCACGTTGGCGGCGCTGGCCAGCGGCAGCCAGTAGGTGTAGCCGTAGCGGGCCAGCTGGCCCAGGTCGATCAGGGTGTACATGTGGTGGATGCCGGCCACGACGGTGACCGCGTACAGGCCGCCCATGATGAAGGAGCCGATGCCGTAGGGCAGGGTGATGAGGGTCTGCACACCGGTGATGATGCCATTTTCCAGCTTGGTGAACACGGGGCCGATGGCGGCCAGGGTCAGGTAACCGGTGACGAACACGGACACCAGCGGGGTGACGAACAGGTCAAACATGGCGGGCACCACCTTGTGCAGCCGCTTTTCGATCTGGCACATGAGCCACACGGCGATGATGACCGGGATGACGTGGCCCTGATAGCCCACCAGCGGCACCGAGTACAGGCCGCCGAACACCGGCTGCATCACGTTGACGCCGTTGGAAACGGTCCAGGCGTTCTGCAGGTCGGGGTGGATCATGATCATGCCGATGACTGCACCCAGATAGGGGTTGCCGCCGAACACCTTGGCGGCGGAGTAGGCGATAAGGATGGGCAGGAAGGTGTAGGCCGTATTAGAGAACAGCTTGGCGAACACATACACCGAGCCGGTGGTGTCGATGTTCAGGAAACCGTTGTTCACCATGAAGTTCAGCGCTTCCATGATGCCCATCAGGAAGCCGGAAGCCACGATGGCGGGGATGATGGGCACAAAGATGTCGCCCAGGGTCTTGATGGCTCGCTGATACCAGGGTGCTTTGGCAGCGGCCGCCTGCTTCACGTCCTCCTTGCTGCTGCCCTCGATGCCGGCCAGCTGGATGAACTCGTCGTATACCTTGTTCACCGTGCCGGTGCCGAAGATGATCTGCAGCTGGCCCTGTGCCTCAAAAACGCCCTTGGCGCCCTCGGCGTTTTCCAGCTCCTGCTTGTTGACCTTTGCGTTGTCTGCGATGACCAGACGCAGGCGGGTGGCGCAGTGTGCGGCCGACAGGATGTTGTCTTTTCCGCCGATGCAGTCCAGAACCTGTTGTGCTGCGTGTTTGTAATCCATAGTGCACTTCTCCTTTGCTTGATGCTTCCTTTTTCTGCGCTGCAGGGCAGTTTTGGAATTGACTTGACGCGCGGGGTGTGCTACAATACCGCTTTGTGTATGACAATTTCCGGGAAAAAGGGAAAAACCAAGATGAATCTGACAAAGCAGTTCTTTAAATATGTATCGCAGAATATTTTCGGTCTGCTGGGCACGTCCTGCTATATTCTGGCCGATACCTATTTTATCTCGCAGGCGGCGGGCACCGACGGCGTGACCCTGCTCAACCTCTGCCTGCCCATCTACAACTTCATTTTTGCCATCGGTTCCATGATCGGTCTGGGTGCGGCCACCCGCTACGCCATCCTCCGCGCACAGGGCGAGGAGCGGACGGCACAGCGGTATTTCTCCAATGCCGTCTTTTGCGCCTGCCTGCTGGCCGTGCCCTTTGTGCTGGTGGGCATCTTCTGCCCCGGCACACTGCTGCGGCTCATGGGCGGCGATGCCGGCATCGTGGCGCTGGGCATTCCCTATGCGCGCATCTTTCTGCTGTTCACGCCCTTTTTTATGTGCAACTACATCGTGTCGGCCTTTGTCCGCAACGACGGTGCGCCCTCGCTGGCCATGGTGGCCACGCTGAGCGGCAGCCTGTTCAATGTGGTGTTCGACTACATCTTCATGTTCCCCATGGGGCTGGGGCTGGCCGGTGCGGCACTGGCCACCGCCGTTTCGCCGATGCTCAGCATCGCCATCTGCAGCCGCCACTTCTTCCAAAAAGACAACACGGTGCAGTTCGTGCGGCAGCTGACCTCGGCAAAGCTGCTGGGGCAGAGCTGCCAGCTGGGCATCTCCGGCTTTGTGGGGGAGATGTCCTCCGGCGTGACCACGACGGTGTTCAACTTCCTGCTGCTGGGTCTGGCCGGGAATGTGGCCGTGGCGGCCTACGGCGTCGTGGCCAACTTTGCGCTGGTGGCCACCGCCATTTTCAACGGTGTGGCCCAGGGTGCCCAGCCGCTGGTGAGCCGCTGCTACGGCCACAGCGACCGCGCCGGAGCCCGGAAGCTGCTCGTTCTGGGCAGCTGCACCGCGCTGGCATTGGCGGCCGTGCTGTACGCGGTGGTGTTCGGCATGACCGATACGCTGGTGGGCTGGTTCAACAGTGAAAACTCGGCGCAGATGGCCCGGTTTGCCCACAACGGTATGCGGCTGTACTTCGTGGGCTACTTCTTTGCCGGGTTCAACATCGTGGCGGCGGGCTACCTTAGCGCCACCAACCGCCCGCTGGAAGCCTCGGTCACCTCCATCTGCCGCGGCGTGGCGGCCATTGTGGTCTGCTCGCTGGTGATGAGCGCCCTCTTTGGCATGAACGGCGTGTGGGCGGCCTTCCCGGCATCGGAGCTGCTGACGGCGCTGCTGACCCTGTTTTTGCTGTTGCGGAAGAAAAAGCAGACTGTGTGAGTTCCAGCGGTGAAATATCCGCAAAAAACAGAATGCTTGAGTAGAACGTGCAGACGCCGCGATGTACCGGGTGAAGAACGAGAAAAAGGCAGCGGCAAGATCTTAAATATAAAGTTCCTGCTCGCGCAGAGCTTCTTCGGGCGAAAGCCCGGACTGCGCAGTGTGACCGGCCAGCGCCCGCCATTGTGCGGGGGACTGGCCGGTTTCTTTTTTGAACACCCGGCACAGGTAGTTGGCACCGGAAAAGCCGCACAGGCTGGCCACCACGTCCAGCGTGTACTCCCGGTGCAGCAGCAGCCGCTGGGCGGCTTCCACCCGCACCCGGGTCAGGTAGCGCCCCGGCGGGATGCCCAGCGCGGCGGTGAAGGTGCGCACCAGATGGCTCTTGGACACCCCCAGCCGCTCGCTGAGCTCCTCCACGCCGTAAAGGCCCGCGTAGTTGGCCCGGATGTCCGCGATGGCGGCCTGCACCAGCGGCGGCAGGGCGGGGGCGGCGCTGTCGGCGTCGGCCAGCTCACACAACAGGGCAAAGGCCAGCTGGCTGCGCACCCGGCCCGGCAAGTCCTGCTCCGAGGCAAGGCGGTCCAGCAGCTCGGCGGCGGCGGGGCAGGTCTCGCCCCGGGCCAGAAAAGGCAGCTCGTGCAGCCCGGCCAGAAACTGGGCGCTGGCCTGCCCGGTGAGCTGGACGCACAGCAGGTGACAGCTGCCCTCCGGCTCCAGCACCAGCGGGGCGCGGCTCAGCACCAGATGCCCGGCCGGGACGCTCTGGGGCGGCAGCAGCAGCGCAGCCCCGGCAGGCAGGGGCCCGGCGGAGGGCACACTGGCGGTGCACCGCCCGCTGGAAACAAGGCAGACCCACAGCCCGTCGCCGGTCAGGGTGAGGGGCGCGCAGGGCTGCACGTCCTGCACCTGACCGGGCGCGGCCACGGCATTCCAGTCAAACAGCAATATCCGACACCTCAAATCAATAAAATGCTATTTTATATCACAAAATAATCTGTTATTATAATACCAACGAACCGAAGCGCCGTCAAGGGCGCTGCAAACACAAGATTATGGAGGCAAACGATTATGGCTTCGATTAGCTGCCAGCACATCTATAAGATTTACCCGGGCGCTACCGCTCCTTCCGTCACCGACTTCAACCTGGAGATCCAGGATAAGGAATTCATCATCTTCGTCGGCCCCTCCGGCTGCGGCAAGTCCACCACCCTGCGCATGATCGCCGGCCTGGAGGAGATCTCCAAGGGCGAAATGTACATCGGCGGCCGTCTGATCAACGACGTTCCCCCGAAGGATCGTGATATCGCCATGGTGTTCCAGAGCTACGCTCTGTACCCCCACATGACCGTTTACAAGAACATCGCTTTCGGTCTGGAGCTGCGCAAGACCCCGAAGGACGAGATCGACAAGCGCGTGCACGAGGCTGCTAAGATCCTGGAGATCGAGCACCTGCTGGACCGCAAGCCCAAGGCTCTGTCCGGTGGTCAGCGTCAGCGTGTTGCTCTGGGCCGTGCAATGGTTCGTAACCCGGCAGTCTTCCTGCTGGACGAGCCCCTGTCCAACCTGGATGCTAAGCTGCGTACCAGCATGCGCACCGAGATCATCAAGCTGCACAAGAAGCTGGCTACCACCTTCATCTACGTTACCCACGACCAGACCGAGGCTATGACCATGGGCGACCGTATCGTGGTTATGAAGGACGGCATCATCCAGCAGGTCGATACCCCGCAGAACCTGTACGATATGCCCTGCAATATGTTCGTTGCAGGCTTCATCGGCAGCCCCCAGATGAACTTCCTGGACGGCACCCTGATCAAGAAGGGCGAGCTGTACGGTATTGACCTGGGCGGCGACGTGATCCCCCTGCCCAAGGAAAAGACCGCCGACGGCAAGCTGGATGCTTACGTTGGCAAGAAGGTCAAGATGGGCATCCGTCCCGAGGATATCGACGACGAGCCCGAGTTCATGGCAAAGCACACCGACTGCCAGCTGGAGGCTCAGGTCGAAGTGTCCGAGATGATGGGCGCCGAGATCTACCTGTACCTGGAGTACAAGGGCAACAAGATGACCGCTCGTGTGGCTCCCACCTCCAAGGCCCGCAACGGAGACACCGTCCGCGTTGCCTTTGACCCGCACAAGGTCCACCTGTTCGACATCGAGACCGAGCAGACCATCCTGAACTAAGCTGCAATTATGTGACGATCATTTTTGATCCTCCTATCATCATACAGAGAACCGTCGGCAGGGAAACCTCCGGCGGTTTTCTGTGTCTATGGACAATGCAAAACCACCCATCCGCTTTGTGCGCAGCGGATGGGTGGTTTTGCGTTGAGTAGCTTGAGCGAGCGACAACCACCAGCTAAGCTGGTGGAGTAAAAATGCTTTAGCTACAAGATTCGAGCGAAGCGAGATGACAAAGAAATTGTCATCTTAGAAGATGCACTTTATGATACTGCTCGTTAGAGCGGTAGGGCAAGTAATGCAGATGAAAGATGCTTGCTCGTGGCCCCTTGCAGGGACTTTGCCAGTAAGGTGCCCTTCTAGGGCTTACTCAAGCCACCGGCTCAGCCGGTGGTTTTGACTATCGAAGAGGTAAAAACGGGAAGGTCAGTCGTTATGCCGGGCCAGCCGGGGCAGATACTGCTCCTCGCAGGCATCCAGCCCCTCCTCCAGGTAGGCCCGGTAACAAACAGCTGCATGGAAATGTCCTTTCTGTCTGTGTTCGATGCTCTTTTATTGTACCACAGCCGGCAGCTTTTGTCACAGCGCAAAAAGGGGCCGGAGCCCCTCCCCTGCCAACAGGCACAAAAAAGCCCCGGAGGGCAGCTTTGCAGCCACACTCCGGGGGAAAGGATGAAGAATTATTGTTTACTTGTGGGGGTTCTTGACCCGGATAGAAAGGCCGATGTAGCTCTGCTCGGTGTCGGACAGGATCACGATACCGACCTTGGACCAAGTGCCACTCTGGTTCACATTGGCCTTGACGCCGATCGGAACCTTCGTGGAGGTCTCAATGGCCTTCAGTAAGGCACTCAGGAGAGTATCACTGTAAACGTAGTTGGCGGTAACGGTAACGATTGCGTAATCGTCCTCCACGCCATCCACATGGACGTTGGCAAAGAACTTATGGTTTCCAAGCTGGAAGCCGCCCTTCATATCCTCTCGCAGATGTCTTTCAGCCGTTGCACGAAGCTCTGCATCGCTGGTCACTTGGGCGCCCTTCTGGTCTTTGATCAGAGACATTACTTTCTGCTCTTCGGTCTTGTCAACGGACCCGCCGCCGCCACCGCCGCCACAGGCGGTAAGCATCAGCAAGGCCATGGCACCTGCCAGTAACAGGGCCGCGAACTTCTTCAGGTTTTTCATAGGATCTCCCTCCAGTCTGGTTGTTTTTGCGGATATGTTTCGTGATTCACGAAGATGCATCCCCGGCCGGGGACGCTTTCCTTGTCTCAATTATATCGAACAAAAGCCAGGGCTGTCAATGGGGGAGTTCCCTAAAAAATCAGAGGCCGATTCGTGAAAAAGTCACGAAAATAGGTGATATTTGTTGCGCTATTGTAACTGCCATACCAAACTTCGCAAAGAACCTTTGCCGTTTGGAATTTCCTGCCAGCGGCCCGGAGGCTGGGGCTGTTTTTCCGGCAGAGACAGTGCACTCAAATTTGGACAGATGTTGTATCCAAGGCGCCCTCTCCCCGGCCCCCCAGACGGCAGCGGAAATCCTGGTAGCCAAAGTGGGCCAGCCGGGCCAGGCTGCCGTCGGACCGCAAAAGCCAGATATCCGGCAAAGGCATGCCGTTGAAGGTGTTATTTTTGCAGGTGGTGTAGATGGCCATATCGCCAAACACCAGCCGCTGGCCCGGGGCCAAGGGGGCGTTGAAGCTGTAATCGCCCATCACATCTCCTGCCAGGCAGGTGGGGCCCCCCAGACGCACGGTGCAGGGCTTTTCGCCGGGTTCTCCGGCGTCCAGCAGGGGCGGACGGTAGGGCATCTCGATAACGTCCGGGGTGTGGCAGGCGGCAGAGGTATCCAGGATGGCAAGGCTGGTGTCTCCATTCTGCAAGGTGTCCAACACGGTGGTGACGAGGTAGCCCGCGTTGAGAGCCCAGGCCTCTCCCGGCTCCAGGTACACCTGCACCCCGTAGGTCTGCTGCACCTGGCAGATGCACTGCTCCAGGGTGGCCAGGTCATAGCCGGGCCGGGTGACGTGGTGGCCGCCCCCAAAGTTCACCCACTTCATCTTGGGCAGCAGGTCCCCGAACGTTGCCTCCACTGCTTTCAGGGTCACGGCCAGGGCGTCGGAATCCTGCTCGCAAAGGGTGTGGAAGTGGAGGCCATCCAGCAGCTCCGGCAGCTCCGGGTGAGCCGCCACGGCGGCATCCCACTGGGCCCGGGTGGTGCCCAGGCGGCTGCCGGGGGCACAGGGGTCATAGATGGCATGGCCCTCCTGGGTGGAGCACTCCGGGTTTACCCGCAGGCCCACGCTTTTGCCGGCAGCCTTGGCCGCCGGGCCAAACTGGGTCAGCTGGCCGGGGGAGTTGAACACGATGTGGTCGGCGTACTGCAAAAGCTGGGCAAATTCCTCTGCCCGGTAGGCAGCGCAGAACACATGGTTCTCCTTTTCCGGCAGCTGCTCCCGGCCCAGGCGGCTCTCGTACAGGCCGCTGGCCTCGGTGCCTGCCAGGTAGGGGGCCAGCACCGGGTACACATCAAAGTTGGAAAAGGCCTTTTGGGCCAGCAGGGCCCGGCATCCGGTGCGCTGCTGCAGCTCCAGCATGATCTGCCCGTTGCGGCGCAGCTGGGCCTCGTCCAGCAGATAGCAGGGGGTGGGCAGGCTTTGCAGCTGCTGTTCCGTCAGGTTTGCCAGCCCCGCAAAGGGCGGGCGGCGATCCTCCAGCCGCATCAGTCCACCAGAGCCGGGCTGTGGCTCTCGCTGCGGGGCAGGCCGTACTGATCCAGGGCCTCCAGATACGGGTCCGGATCAAACTCCTCGACAGTGTGGACGCCCTTGGTGGTCCACTTGCCGGTCAGCAGCATCAAGGCACCGCACATGGCAGGCACGCCGGTGGTGTAGCTGATAGCCTGGCTGCCCACCTCCTGGTAGCATTCCTGGTGGTCGCAGACGTTGTAGATGTAATAGGTCTTATCCTTGCCGTCCTTTTTGCCGGTAAAGATGCAGCCGATGTTGGTCTTGCCCTTGGTCCGGGGGCCCAGGCTGGCAGGATCCGGCAGCAGAGCCTTCAGGAACTGGATGGGCACGATCTCCTGGCCGTTGAAGTTCACCGGGGTGGTGGACAGCATGCCCACGTCCTCCAGACAGCGCATGTGGTCCAGGTAGCTCTGGCCGAAGGTCATGAAGAAGCGGATGCGCTTTGCCTCCGGGATGTTCTTAGCCAGCGACTCGATCTCCTCGTGGTGCAGCAGGTACATATCCTTCTGGCCCACCTGGTCGAAGGTATACTCCCGCTTGATGCTCATGGCCGGGATCTCCACCCAGTGGCCGTTCTCCCAGTAGCTGCCGGGGGCAGACACCTCGCGCAGGT
>ERZ1673744.1053-NODE-1053-length-28696-cov-6.304214_pt1 | contig 28696 bp, 29 predicted proteins | sample MGYA00580207_ERZ1673744 | MGnify/ENA primary metagenome ERZ1673744 (study PRJEB41218, sample SAMN15661751) | gut metagenome | host: Homo sapiens | place: Canada: London | collected 2015-08-20/2019-03-30 | study: EMG produced TPA metagenomics assembly of... | reverse complement strand
AAAACAAAAATTATCCGGAACAATTAAAACATAAAACATGCAAAAATGAATTTATGCGTTCCAAATCAGAAGCTATGATTGCCATGAGCCTTTATGTGCAAAAAATTCCTTATCGCTATGAGTGTGAATTAAAACTCGGCAGCATTACACTTTTCCCCGATTTTACGATTCGTCACCCTGAAACCGGAGAAATATTTTATTGGGAACACTTTGGAATGATGGATAAATCCGAGTATGTGAAAAATGCATCAGATAAAATTTCTTTGTATATGAAATATGGGATTTATCCAAACGATAAACTGCTTGTGTCCTATGAAACGCAAAAGCAGCCACTTTCCACTGAGCAGATCCAGCGACTATTACAATTTCATTTCGACTGCCAGTTTCAATAACAAATTATTTCTAAAGGTACTGTCGCATTGGGGCATATCAATAGCAACTGAAAATCGGTAATTCATTTCTATCTTTTGCAACATTATCTATATTTGAAGGCACGCTGGTATCTATAGTATTAAAATTACTTGCTCAGGTGACATTTTTGCCTTATTTCACGCTTCAAATCAGATATTTGTCACCTATAGTCTAAAATCACATCAAAAGATACCGCTTTTTGTCCAAAAGCGGTATCTTTTGATGAATTTTTCTAATATAGAGACTAAACGGTATCCTGCTCATCAATTTTTTTACTATAGAGACCACCGTGGTATCTTTTTTCATGTTTTTACTTCTATAGAGACCGCCGTGGTATCTTTTTCATGTTTTTGCTTCTATAGAGACTACCGTGGTATCCTTTTCATGTTTTTACTTCTATAGAAACCACCATGGTATCCTTTTCCATGTTTTTGCTTCTATAAGAGACCACGCAATATCTTACATCATATTTCTGCCTATAGAAACCATGTCTCTAGCTTTCCAGCTCCTCAAGCTGCTGGGAAAGTGCCTCCCAGTTTTCCATATCTGCCATGATTTCTTCCTCGAGCGCATCGATTTCGCCCTGAATCTCTGTCAGTTTGGAATAGCTGGACTGATATTCCGGCCGCAGCAGTTCCTGTTTTAAAGCGTCCAGCTTCTCCTCTTTGACTGCCAGCTCTTCCTCGGCCTTCTTCACTTTTTTTTCAATTTTCGAGCGCTCCTTGCCCGGATTGTAATACGCTTTCTTACCACCGGTTTCCTGTGTGCCTTTGCTCTGCTGAATGCCACCGTTCTGGCTGATTGCACCGCCTAACGCTGCAGGATTTTTACGATAATCATCCCCGGATTCTGCCGCTTCACGATCCAGTTTTTCCTGATATTCCTCGTAACCAAACTGATACAGATGTGTCGTGCCGTCCTCAAAAACAAGCAGACGGTTTGCTACCTTTCGCACAAAATATCGGTCATGCGATACGAAGATCAGCGTGCCGGAGAAATCTTTTAACATACTCTCAAGCGTTTCTTTTCCCACAATATCCATATGGTTGGTTGGCTCATCCAGCACCAGCACATTCGGTCGACGCTTTAAGATCTTACACAGTGCCAGACGCACCTTCTCCCCACCGGAAAGCATATCAATATTTTTAAATACATCCTCCCCGGTAAACATAAAGGCTCCAAGCGCATTCCGCGCTTCTGTCTCGGTCAGATTCGGGAACTCATCCCAGAAATCATCCAGCACCGTCTTCCGGCTCGAATACATCGCCATCTGCTGGTCAAAATAACCAATCTGCACATTTGTTCCAAAATTGTACTCTCCGGCCAGCGGGGCAAGCTGTCCCACCAGGGTTTTTAAAAGTGTCGATTTCCCCAGACCATTTCCACCGAGGATTCCCAGCTTTTCCCCTTTTTTCAGATCAAAACTGACCGTAGAAAGCGGATGGTCATATCCAATCGCAAGATTTGTCACCAAAAGCACATCGTTTCCGGTTTCTTTGTCCGGCTGGAAATTTGCATGGAATGTCCGGGTATCAAAACGATCCGGAGCTTCGAGTTTTACCATATGTTCAATGGCTTTCTCCTTGGAATGCGCCATGGACACCTTGGTTGGTTTATTTTTAAACCGGTCAACAATGCGCTGCAATCGTGCAATTTCTTTCTGCTGCGCATTGTAATCTTTCATCATCTTATTGTAGTTTTCTTTTTTCCGCTCCATGAAATTGGAGTAATTGCCCGGATAACGGGTCGCTGTGCCGTACTCAATCTCGTACACCACGTCCACCACATTGTCCAGAAACATACGGTCATGTGATACCACGACCACAGCCTTCGGATAATTTTTCAGATACGTCTCCAGCCACTCGATCGTTGTGATATCCAGATGGTTCGTTGGCTCATCCAGAAGCAGAATATCCGGCTTGCTCAACAGCAGCTTGATGAAGGCAATCTTTGTCTGCTGTCCACCGGAAAACTCGGACAGCGGTTTCTTTCGCTCTTCCTCGGAAAAGCCGAACTTACGGATGATTACATCATACTCTTTTTCAAAATAGTATCCGCCGTCTTCCTTGAATTTTTCTTCCATTGCGGTATAACGTGTCACGGCCTCTTCGGAATAATCAGTCTCAAGTGCCTGTGCCGCAGCTTCCAGTTCTTTTTTCCGGCGCTCCATCGGAGCAAAGACTTTACGCACTTCCTGCTCCAGCGTAACGGAAGGATCTTCAAACGCAATCTGTTTTAAGTAACCGATCTGCGGATTGCCTGCTTTTGCAATAAAAATATCCTCATCACTGTCTCTTTTGTCCAGCTCCACATCCCCGTGGATCAGCTTTAAGAGCGTGGTTTTGCCGCAGCCGTTCCGCCCGACGACTGCAATTTTTTCCGTATTTCTTATTTCAAAATTGATGTCATGCAGAATCTCTTCATCGGCAAAAGAGACTGCTCCATGGCAGATCTGATATAACATGTTTTCTCCTTTTATTTAAATGCATCCGGCTGGGAAGCAAGATAGCTGACAAACTGCTCTGCCGTACGTCCGGAAATGCCTCCATGGCTCAATTCCCACTTGTTGGCCTCTGCACGGAGTTCCTCATCCGGTAAGGTAACCCCTGCACGTCTTGCCAGATGCAAAACAATATCAAAGTATTCTTTCTGTGTCGGCTTCGAGTAGTTAATGGTCACACCAAAACGGTTCACCAGGGAAAGTTTCTCTTCAACCGTATCGGAATGGTGACGATCATTGGAATTATCCTGATCGTTTCGGTCATTCCAGCTCTCTTTGATCAGATGCCGCCGGTTGGAAGTTGCATAAATCAGAATATTTTCCGGTTTGGTTTCCACACCGCCCTCGATAACAGCTTTTAAGAACTTATACTCAATCTCAAATTCCTCGAAAGAAAGATCATCCATATAGATGATAAAACGATAGTTTCGGTTTTTGATCTCTGCAATGATTTCGGACAGATACTTAAACTGATGCTTGTAGATTTCAATCATACGCAGGCCGTCTTTGTAATACTGGTTGACAATGGCTTTGATACTGGTAGATTTACCGGTACCACTGTCACCAAACAGCAATACATTGTTTGCTTTCTTTCCCTGTACAAACGCTTCCGTATTGTCTACCAGCTTCTTTTTCTGAATCTCATATCCGACCAGATCGTCCAGCATAACGGTATCCATATTGTTGATTGCACGGAATGTAAAGCTTCCCTGCGGTGTATCATCAATCCGGAATGCTTTGTTGAGACCAAACATTCCAACACCGTAGTCTTTATAAAACCCAGTCACTGCATCAAAGAATTCTTTTTCATCCTTTGCCGCCTCCAGTTTTTTGCTTAAAGAGCGGACTTTTTCGCTGACATTTTTGTTGTACATCAGATCCTTTTTATGGATGGCCTTATAATTGGAAATCTGGCTGAAACAGTTGATTCCCAGATCTTTTTCGATTGGTCCGAAATCATAGTCAAACAAATCTTTAAAAATACGGAAATCATTTTCCACCAGTTCATTGACACTTCCATCGCTGGCTCCCACCTTTTCACAGGTCATGCTGAAAGGATTTTCACTCATCATAAGGAAAAATGTCAGATAATTATGCCACAGATTATCATCAAATCCATAATCTGTTGCCACTTTTAAAATCCGTTTTACCTGCGTATTGATATCGCGGACAAGTCCGGTTTTATTATATTCACCGGTCTCATATTTCCCGAATACTTCTCCCATCTGTGCAAGGATTGAATCCTCGTCCAAATCTCCATACATCAGTAACTGTGATATTTCCTGATACATTGTATCTCGCCTCTTTCTTTTCTCTTCCTATTTATTTTACCTATATTACACGAAAAAAGGGACTTTGTAAACCAAAGTCCCCTGTATGCAGCTAAAAAGCTACTGTGATCGTTGTTCCTTTTCCCGGCTCACTTTCCAAATGAAGTACCGCATCATGCAGTTCCACAATATGCTTGACGATAGCAAGTCCAAGTCCCGTACCACCGGTCTGTTTGGATCTGCTTTTATCAACACGGTAAAACCGCTCAAAAATACGTTCCTGCTGGTCTTTTGGAATCCCGATACCATTGTCTTCCACAGAAAGCATCGGCTGTCCTTTTTCGTAGTACACACGCACGTGCACCTCACCACCTTCATTATTATAACGGATCGCATTCTGACACAGATTTTCCACAAGTTCCGAAATCATGCCCCTATCTGCCCGCAACATACAGGACACGCCTTCATAATACAGCGTTACATTCCGTTTCTGTGCATTCATCTGCAGATTTTTCACACAGGTACCGGCTACCTCATCCAGATCTACCTGTTCAAAACACAGCAGATTATCTTCACCGCTGTCCAGCTCGGAAAGCCGGATGATATCATTGATAAGAGAAAGCAGCCGTGTCGCATTCTGCTGGATTTCAAGTGCAAAGCGGGTCTCCTGCTCCGGATCTACCATATGGTTTTCGATCAGCTCCGCATATCCGGAAATTGCAGTAAGCGGTGTCTTCAGTTCATGGGAAACATTTGCCGTGAAATCCTGCCGTACTTTTGCTGCCATCAGGATATTTTCATGCTGTTTACGAATCGTATTTACAAATGGCACAAGTTCTTTGTATACAGGTTCTTCTATGGTATCTTCCATGTTTTCAGCAAGCCGTTCAATCGGATGCAGCAATTGTTTGGTCAAAAAATGTGCCAGGACAATACAGATGGAAACAATCAGTATCAGTATCAGCATCACAAATGGGGATGCCGCAAGGAACACACTGTAGACACTGCGTGCCTGTGTTGCCACACGGATAACCGTTCCATTTTCCAAACGGAGCGCATAATAGTAATTGTCCATCTGCATGGTATCCGACCGCCGGACACTTTCTCCCTCCCCCTGAAACAACGCCTTCTTTACTTCCGGGCGGTTTTTGTGGTTTGGAAGCTGTGAAATATCCAGATCATTATCAAAAAGTACCGTACCATCCTTTGCAATCCAGGTAACACGCAGGTCTTCCCCGACTTCATAATATTCGGAAAGTGAAACATTTGTATTGTCCGGATCATCAAACAATCCCGTGCCGGAAAGCAGTCTTGCATTGATCTGCAGATCCTTGCGCACCTGTCCTTGAAACAGTTTATAATAAATACCGGTCATACAGACCATGGTTACAATCACTGCAATACCTGCAATCAGAATCAGCCGTAAATTGATTCGTTTCTTCATAACAGCTCCTTACTCTATCACATATCCCACATTTCGAACGGTACGGATTTTGCTTCCCGCTTCTCCAAGCTTCTGCCGCAGTGTCTTGATATGCATATCAACGGTACGGGATTCCCCTTCAAATTCCGTTCCCCACACATGACGCATAATCACCTCTCTGGACAATACAACACTCGGATTGGTCATCAGCAGACGAAGCAGTTCATATTCCTTAAACGTCAGTTCCACCGGCTTATCATCCACAAAAACCATGTGGCGCTCATGATCCAGTGTAATGTTTTCTACCTGCAGGATTTTAATATCCTCGGTTTCTGTCCTCCGTAACAGTGCCTTTACTCTTGTAATAAGTTCCATAATGGAAAAAGGCTTCTTAATATAATCATCTGCCCCTTCGTCCAGACCTTTGATCATATCCATTTCTGCGGTCTTTGCCGTCACCATAATGACCGGCAATTTCTTTGTCGCAGGATTTTTCCGCAGTTTACGCACGATATCATACCCGCTCTCATCCGGAAGCATAACATCCAAAAGCACCAGATCCGGCATAATATCCTCCAGTTTTTTATAAAATGTAGTTGCCTTTTCAAATGCGCAGACCATATAATTGCTGTTTTTCAATGCAATTGTCTCAATCTCCCTGATATTTTCATCATCTTCTACGATATAAATCAATGCCATAACTTTTCCCTCTGTCTATCTTTATATATACCTCTGCAACATCAAGCAGGACGGCCATGCCTGCACAAGACCGCCCTCTCACACGTATTCTATCTGTTTCTTATCATAGCATACGACATGTAAAATCCAAAGTATCGTTTATGTAAAATTTATGTAAAGTTCTATCCACTGTCAGGATTCTTTTATTTCTTTTTTATCATTCAATGCAAAGATAACCCATTCTGCAATATTGGTCGCGTGGTCTCCGATTCGTTCAAAATATTTTGCAACCATCAGCATATCCGCCGCCTGCTCGCCTTTTTCCGGATCATGCCGGATCAGTTCAATGATATCTGCCTTATTTTTATCAAACAGGTCATCTACAATATCATCATGCCTGATGACTTCCTGTGCCTTATTCATATCCTTTTCCACATATGCTTCGATGCTGCGGATCAACATAATTACAGTTTCACTCGCCATCTTTTTGATGTCATCCAGATTCAGCACATACGGTTCTTTTGAAAGCATGATTGTGATTTCCGAGATATCTGCTGCATGGTCTCCGATTCGTTCCATATCCGTTACCATCTTCATGGCTGCGGAAATCACACGCAGATCCCTTGCAACCGGTTGTTGCTGCATCAGCAGATTAAAACAGATGTTTTCAATTTTCTTCTGTTCATGATCCACATCAGAATCTGAATTCATGATTTTTTCTGCAAGCTGCGCATTCTGAGCTATCAATGCTTCTATTGCTTTCTGGATGGAATCCTCGATCATGGTTCCCATATACATCATTTCCTGATTGAGCAGTCTAAGCTGCTCGTCGAACTTTGAGCGCATTAACCAAACCTCCCTGTAATATAATCTTCTGTCCGTTTATCCTTCGGATAAGAAAAAATTGTTTTCGTATCGCCAAACTCAACCATTTCTCCTACAAGGAAAAATGCCGTATCATCCGATACACGCACTGCCTGCTGCATATTATGGGTAACAACAACTACCGTGTATTTCTTTTTCAGATCCTCCATCAGTTCTTCAATCTTTGATGTGGAAATCGGATCCAGTGCAGATGTCGGCTCATCCATCAGCAGAACCTCAGGCTGTACGGCAAGTGCACGGGCAATACAGATACGCTGCTGCTGTCCACCGGAAAGACCCAGAGCGGATTTCTTTAAACGATCCTTGACCTCATCAAAAATAGCTGCTCCGCGCAGACTTTCTTCAACGATGGCATCCAGTTTTGACTTATCTTTCATTCCATGTACACGCGGACCATATGCAATGTTGTCATAAATACTCATCGGAAACGGGTTCGGCTGCTGGAACACCATGCCAATTCTTTTCCGAAGAACGGTTGTATCTACGCCTTCCACATAGATATCCTCATCATCCAGTTTCACTTCTCCTGTGATTCTCACGCCATCCACCAGATCATTCATCCGGTTTAATGTTTTTAAGAATGTTGATTTTCCACATCCGGACGGTCCGATAAAAGCGGTCACGCAATTCTCACGAATATTCATGTTTACATCCTTGAGTGCATGGTTTTCACCGTAATACAGGTTCAGATCACGGACAGTAATTTTTGTTCGTTTTTCCATGTTTCTCTCCTCATCTGCAATGGTTTTCTCTCACTGCAATTATCCATTTCTTAGGATTTATGAATATTATAAAGAGAGATTGTAAAATGCACTGGACTGGGAATGTAAAATTTTTGCAAAATCAATGTAATGGATGTAAAGTTTCTTGATACGCCAAATTTGCAGGTTGATGTTTTAAATATAAGATTTCTCTAAGTGACGTAAGAAGGGGGACATTTCTTCCTGTTGGTTGAAGAAAATATAATTGAAAGACATCCCGATAAATTAATTGATGATAAGGCCCGGTATCTATAGATGAAAAATTAAAGCCTAAGGTGACGTTTTCTCAAAATTTTAATGCTAGAAATCTGGACATGTCACCTATATGATAAAAATTGCTTCTCCGGATACCGCTTTTTTCATAAAAGTGGTACCTGAAGAAGCAATTTTTGATCTATAGAGACTTTCCGGTATCTAAATATTTAATTTTCGGTATATAGGTACCACAACGGTATCTTTTACATGAATTTTATTGGCATAGAGACCACGCCGATATCTTTCCGATGAATTTACCGGTCCATCTTTTCCACAAACATAAGCTGAAAACTGATCAGAAGCAGTCCGCTCGATACCCAGATCATATGATATCCAAACCGGATAGAGAGATTTCCTCCAATACCAGCCCCGAGTCCGAAAAATAAAATAATGCCAAAATAATACAGTGCCTTTTTTAATTTTTCTGTGTCATGGGTCTGCAGATAACCGGTAAATGCTTCTGTTCCGCTACGAAGATTTCCGATGCACATTGTGCTTGCATAAGAATATCCGCTTACTTTCCGGAACGTCTGTACCTGCATTGCACATGCAAACGATACCAGCACGGTAGCCAGCAGATCCAGGTGTTTTGGCATGAATCCAACAAAAAACAGAATCACAATTTCCATCAAAAGCACACCCTGCCGCCAGTGCAGTTTCTTAGCATATTTAAAGATCACATGAATCTTCTCTGCAAAGAAAACACCCGATGCAAATGCCAGAAGCGGTAATAAGTATCGTAACACATCCAGCCATTCTCCCATCATCAGGTGCGTACTCATCAAAACAATATTTCCCGTCTGTGCGTTGGAAAATACTTCCTCACGCGTAAAGTATGTATACGCATCCTGAAAACCTCCGGACAGTGCCAAAAACACACTTGTGACAAATGCTTCCGACATTTGGACGTCCGCATTTGTCTTAGGATTTCCTAGTTTCATCACTTCACATCCTTCTTTTTAATATATAAACTCTATATATTATAGTGTGCTTTTATACAAAATTCAACCTAAATTATAAGAATGACCGCATCGAAAATGTCAACATTAAATGCGAAAAAATTTTTATAAATTTTATTTTGGTTATTTTGTCTAATTTTAAGTCGCTTTATTATGCAACTTTCCTAATTTCCTCATTGTATAGATCTTCTGCCGTCTTATATCCAAATATTTTGCGCGGATAATTGTTAATCCATTCCGCTATATTGTCCGCGTCCTTTTGTGTCTTATTGTCGAAATCTTCGCCCTTTGGTATGTGTCTCCTCACTAATTTATTTTGGTTTTCATTGCTGCCGCGTTCCCAACTGCTATAAGGGTGGCAGTAATAAACCGTTGTTCTTTTCTTTTTGTTTCTCCTGCTGCGCTCCATTCCCTCGTAGTCTTGAAATTCCGATCCGTTATCTACCGTTATCGTCTTAAATGTATTTCTAAATCCCTTTTCTCCTAATCTTCTTTCTAATTTATCCAACGCCTTTACAACTGCTGCCGCAGTATGTTCTTTTAACAAAAATATAATTTCTTTCCGTGTTTTTCTTTCTGTCAATACTAATAAAGACTTTTTAGAAACGCCTTTCTTGCCTACTACCGTATCCATTTCCCAATGCCCGAACTCCTCGCGTGTGTCGATCTCTTGCGGTCTATTCTCTATGCTTTCTCCCTTGCTTGCGCGCTTGGCTGTTGTTTTTCTGTATGTTCTCTTTTTTTCATTCCTTTTTACCGGCAATTCTTTATTTGTCAAATTCAAAAATACGCCCTTATCAATGTAACTATATAGTGTGGTTACACATATCGAAAAGTCGTACCCCTCCTCTTTTGCTTTTGCTAATGCTGCCGCCGGGCTATAACCATTCTCTAATATAATTTCTTCTATTCTGTTTGCAAACTCTATCTCGCAGCCAATTTTTAGATCTGCTCCCTTGTTTGCTAGAACCTCGTTTTTTCTTTCTTGTGCTATATCCGGGCTATATCGCTCCTCTGTTGTTTCATCTGTATTTCTCGCCGTAAACGTTCCCCGCTTTAGTTCTCTATATATTGTACTTATGTGAAAGTGTAGGATTTCTGCTATCTCCTTTGGCGTATGTCCTGCTTTAACTAAAACCTCTATCCTCAATCTGTCATTAAATGTTAATTGTTTGAATTTCTTTCCCATAGCCTTTCCCTCCAATATAAAAACGCCCGGCATACTTTTACTTTGTAGCCTGCGGCGTTTCCTCTAAAAGCCATTCTAAATTAACATTTAATACCTTTGCAAACATTTTTAACTCATAATCTGCGACAAACCGGGATCCATTTTCTATTCTGCTGATACTGTCGCGTTCTAATGTAATTCCCTCAATCTGCAATTTTGCGGCTAGATCGCTTTGTGAGATCCTTTTAATTACTCTCGCCTCGCGTATTCGTTCGCCGCACAAATTGTTTTTGCCGTGATATGAATATATTTTCACGTCCACGCCTCCTTGTGCTAATGTTCTGCAATATTCTTGACATTAACACACATTCGCCGTTAAAATGTGTTAAAGGTCAGAAACCTTTATATTTTCAAAAATATTTCAGAAAGTGAGGCGTTTATTATGTTATCTTTGCAAATTGGTAATGTGCCTAAACCCGATCGCTCCGGTAAAGGAAAAAGCATAGCTGCATTTCCTAGCGATTACGTCGTTATTGATGTAGAAACCACCGGCTTGGATCCTACATATTGCGAAATTATAGAACTTTCCGCTATTAAGTATGTAGGCGGCGTTGCCGCTGATCGTTTTACCTCTTTGGTTAAACCTACTGATCCGATTGATGACTACATAAGCAAACTGACCGGAATAACAAACGAAATGTTGGAAACTGCGCCGTCTCCTGCGGTTGTTCTTCCCGATTTTTCTATGTTTATTTCAGATAGTGTATTGGTCGGCTACAACGTAAACTTTGATATTAACTTTTTGTATGACAATCTCTTGCCGCTTGGCGTTACTCTCTCTAACTCATTTGTTGATGTGTTGCGTATTGCCCGGCGTGTTCTGCCGGATCTTCCAAACCACAAACTTATTACCGTTGCGGATTTTTTCGGCATATCTCCCGATATTTCGCATAGGGCTTTAGCCGATTGCGAAACTTGCAATAATTGTTATTCTAAATTGCAAGCGGTCATAATTGAAAAATACGGATCTCTTGACGCTTTCGCCGTCAAACCTAAACACAATCTTAAGGCGTCCGATATTACCGCTAATACTTCCCATTTCGACACGTCGCACCCTCTTTATAACAAAGTGTGTGTATTTACCGGTACGCTCGAACGCATGACACGAAAAGAGGCTATGCAAATTGTCGCAGATCTCGGCGGCATATGCGGTAATAGCGTAACAAAGAAAACAAATTATTTAATTCTTGGTAATAATGATTTCTGTTCCTCTATTAAGGACGGTAAAAGCAGCAAGCAGAAAAAAGCAGAGGCTTTGGCTTTGGACGGCTTGGATATACAAATCATTTCCGAAAATGTGTTTTATGAATTGATCTAATCGCTTTGTTCTTGGGCGGCAGGTTCTAGCCTGCCGCCTTTTCTTTGTTCCTCGCCTATTTCGATTTCCAAAACAGAGTCCGCCGAAACGTTTAGCACTCTGCATATTTTCGCAAAAATTTCTAAACTCGGTAATCTCTCTCCATTTTCCCACCTGCTTATATCTTTTTGATATACTCCAAGTGCCGCGGCTAATTCCTTTTGCGTTATTCCGGACGCTTTGCGTGCTTTCCTTATATTATCGTTTATCATTTCTTTCCTTTCTTTTCTTGGCGTGATCTCATTACTAGAGAAACGCATAACTTTATAATTCCAACTGTTACTAAAAATACTCCTAATTCTAGTATCATGCTCTTTACTCGGCTTTGGGTTTATGATATATTGTTTATAGGCGGCGGGCTTATCGCCCGCCTGTTGGTTAGGGCTTTCGCCCTAACCAATGTACTTACCTATTATGATAAGTATTATACCTATGATTAAGTCTATCAATGCGTTGATTGCTAGGTCTCGCCATTCGATAGGCTTTTTCTTTTGTTTCTTGCGTTTTCTTTTCTTACCCATTGTGCCGTTTCTCCTTTCTAGTGGCTTTGCCTCTTATTTGTTTTATCTCCTTTCTATGATTTAATTATATACCCATTTGGGTATATTGTCAACATCTTTTTATATATTTTTGCACAAAAAATAAACCCCCGGAAATGCCCGGGGGTAAAATATTGTGTTTCATTCTTTATAAGTGCCTACTCGATCTTGGCATCGTCAAAACCCGCAGCCTTAACCGCCTCTAAATTTGCTCTTGCGTCCGCTGCGCTTTCATACGTTCCAAACAGTAATACAAACTCGTTATCTTTTACATAAAGTCCGGTTCCTTTGTAGCCTTTCTTATGTGCCTCTCTTACCGCGTCGTTTGCCTCTGTTTTGCTCTCGAAACTCTTACCTACAACTTTATACGTTGCTTTCTTTTTAGGCTCTGTGTTAGCCTCCTGCGTTGTCTCATTTCCTTTTGTTCTTGCTGCCATTGTGCAACCCTCCTATTTCTTAAGATATTTGCTCGATACGTAGCCGGTAATTCCGTTTGCAGCCACCAAATACCACTTAACGCCGCTTACCGTTGTGTAATATCCGTAGCACGCTACCTTTGTTTCTTTTTTCAGGTCTCCAATATCCGGTTTATTTTTGCCCGCTCCGGATCTGATGTTAAGTACGTCTGCGGTTACCGTATATGTTCCCGCTAACTTCTTATCGAAACTCTTTGCGCTTTCTACCTTAGTCGCTTTACTTGGTGTCTGCGGTTTGCTTTGTGTCTGCGGCTTTGTCTGCGGTTCTGCGTCATATTTTGGATAGCCGAAAATAACTTTCCCTTTGTAATCCGCAATCTTGTATTTCTTCGCCTTTACTCCTCCTCCGTTAGATACCACCGTAGACGCTCCGGACGTGTTGCCCTCCATTGTATAGAAATACGTGCTATCTACTTTTGTTACTAATCCGGTATGGTGGCAACCGCTAACCTTTCCGTTTCTTGTAAAGAATACCTGCGATCCGTATTTTGGTGTTGTTCCTAATGCTCCGTGTTTTTCGTACATACTTGCGCTCGCTACGGTGTAGTCGTCGAAATTTCCGCATAAAAGGCTTTTCGCCGTCGCTACTCCGTATGCCTTATAAAAGCACCAATCTACGAACGCGTCGCACCAATACGCCGGAAAATCCATAATTGCCGGATAGATCTTGTGCATATCTCTACCATACTTTGTGTAGTTGTCTTTCCCTGCGCCGTCCGTCTTTTTATCTAAGACTTTCGGATCTTTCTTGTATGCCGCGACTGATTTCTCTAAATAGCCCTCCTCGGCTTTCGCAACCTTAATTACCTTGCTTGCATAATTTCCCATTGTTTCTGCCTCCATTCTGTAAAATAAAAGCAGGGCTTGTCTTTGGCGTTATGTTTAATTCTTCCTCGAAACGCTTAATTCCCTCCTCGTTTGCAAGCAATATAAACATATTTGCCAAAATTTGATCTACTTGTTGTGCCAATAAATCAAACTCCGGCTGCTCTGCGGCACATATTTCTTTCATTTCGCGGATTTTGCCAACAACCGGCGGTAAATACTCAATTAGCATTTGTTACCTCCCCTGAGTCCGATTTTCTCCTTAGAAGCGCCCTTTTCCACCAATTTCTGCACATCCAAAATAAGCTTTTGGGAAAACTTTTCCTTTTTGCTCACCTTTTCCTCCAGAAAATTCAAAGCAAGGAAATAATTCCGTACTTCCTGCTCCGGTTTCAGATAATGCTTTCTTTCATCGCGCTCGATTACTTCATCCACCTGTTTTTCCGACAACGGATTGCCTTCAATTTTGTTTGAAGCGTAAGAACTTTTTTTCTTCGAATTTTTACGAAGCCTATTCATAACTGGTTTGGACAACTTCACGGATGATACCTTGTATCTGTTGTGCTCGATCTCTGTGATATAACTTAAAATCTCATTTGTTAATGTCACCTTCATCATACAAAAAAAACCTTCCTTTCAAATAGTATTATACCCAGATCGAAGAATTTTTTCCATTAAAATTCCACTATTATTTCACTATTTTTCACTATTTTTACACTATTTTTCATTAACCACATGCGCAGACCCCGCCCCGGTTTCCTGCCACCAGAACACGGGTAGCTGGCGGGGCGCGAATCTCGTCATTCTTGAATTGGATTCCGGGAAAAAGATCACGGTGAAACCATCTGAGATTAAGATTTTGGAAGAATAGCATTTGAAGGGAATATGACAAGGAATTTTGTTTCTTGTCTTCCCATTCAATTTTTGGTACAATAAATATGTAATCGAACAGAAGTACGGATGCGATTTTCCGATTGTTGACTGCCCTCTAGTATTACGAAAGAGAGGGTGATGCCCTATGAGTACATCAGAAGTATTAACTTTGCTGCTTGTAGTCTTCGCGGCACTGTCTTACATAGACAACCATAACAATAAAAAGAAATAGCATCCTCTACCCTCGCAAAGTTTAGGATGCTATTTCTTTATGAAATATAATTAACTGAGGGCAAATCGGAAATCTCTTCCGATCAGCTTCTAACTAGATTATAACGGAAGGCGCTTGAGAAATCAAGTGCCTTTCGTTTTATTGTGGGATAATCAGTTTTCTAAGAAACCCGTAAAACAGCCATTGACTGATTTCACAGAGAAATTTATAATCCAAGAAAAAAGCAATTACAAAAAGGAGAATGTGCATATGACATATACGGTTGGACAAATGGCAAAAATGCTTGGGCTTGCGGGTTCCACGCTACGATATTACGATAAAGAAGGCCTTCTTCCCTTTGTGGAACGTTCTTCCGGCGGTATCCGGATGTTTCGGGAGAAAGACTACGAATGGCTGCAGATCATCGAATGTCTGAAAAAAGCAGGAATGTCAATCAAAGATATCAAAAAATACATTGTCCTTCTGCAACAGGGAGATTCCACAATTCAGGAACGTTTAGAGTTATTCCAGCACCAGCGCACCGTCTTGCTGGAGCAGATGGCTTCCCTGCAGCAGACACTTAATACCCTGGATTATAAATGCTGGTATTACGAAACCGCATTAAAAGCCGGCACCACCGATATACTGCAAAACATGCCTATAGAAGATATTCCGGAACAGTTTCAGGAGGTGCGGCAGAACCTGACGCATGTTCCCATGCCTACCAGCGCATAGCTTTTCAAAAATACGCAAAAATCCTTCGAAAGCGGTTTTCCGAAGGATTTCTTTATATATATATTTATTTATCTGCGGTTGACATCAAATTTCTTTGCCAGCGCTTTGGTAAGCAGGTTAATGCCAAGAACAATAATCAGCAGAACCACTGCAATACCGAATGCCACTCCGAATTCACCCTTAGTCGCACTCAGGTAAAGCTGAATGGTAAGAGTTCCGGCCGGCATTTTCGCCTTTGCAAACAGATCGGCAAAGCTCTTCGGGAGGAGGCCCGAGCTTCCCGCTGTAAACAACAGTGCTGCTGACTCACCGACAATTCGTCCGATGGCAAGAATAACACCGGTGATGATTCCCGGCATCGCTGACGGCAGTAAAATAGTCCTTATCATATGCCACTTTCCGGCTCCCAGACCGATGGCACCGCTGCGGTAACTGTCCGGAACTGTTTTTAATGCTTCCTGTGTATTACGTGTAATCAGTGGAAGCACCATCAGCGTCAGAGTAAAGGAACCTGTCAGGATAGAATATTTCAGATGAAGTGTCTGTCCGAAAAACATCATACCAAACAGACCAAAAATAATGGACGGAATACCTGCCAGCGTCTCGGTTGCGAACTCAATCATGCTGACCAGTTTTCCCGGTTTTGCGTATTCATTCAAATAAACCGCTGCACCAACACCGATGGGGGTAGCAATCAGCATGGTTACAATTATGATATAAAGCGTATTTACAATATTTCCAGCAATACCGGTTGTTCCTTTTAACACCGAAGTGACACTGGTAAGGAATTCCCAGTTAACGCTCCGGATACCTTTGACAAATACATACACAATGATTCCGAGAAGCAGCGCAACGGAAAGAATTGCACACACATAGATGGCAACATAAGTAAAGAAATCCGCCGGATGTCTGGTTTTCGTACGAATACTTGTATTACTTCCTGTCATTTTTCAACGGCTCCTTTCTTCTCGACCTGCGCAAGCACCAGATTGATGATCATAATAAAGATAAACAGTACCAGACCTACGGTAAAGAGTACTTCCCGGTGAAGCCCTTCCGCATAACTCATCTCGCTGACAATCTGTGTGGTCAGGAAACGTACCGAGTTGAATGGAAGCGGCAGATTTACCGAACCTCCGGCAACCAGATTGATTGCCATGGCTTCTCCGAGCGCGCGGCCGATACCAAGAACCACACCTGTCATAATACCGGATCTTGCTGCCGGAATCATAACTTTAAATATCGTCTGGATATGTGTTGCTCCGAGGGCAAGCGAAGCAGATTTTAAATGTCCGGGTACTGCTCGGATGGAGGAAACACTGATATTGATTACCGTAGGCAAAATCATGATTGCCAGTACAATAATCGCAGAAAGCAGATTGGAACCACCGGTAAACTGATGGGTTGTACTTCCCGCAAACACCCGTTTTTCCAGGCGGTACATCAATGGATTTAAAACCATAAGTCCAAGCAGTCCATATATTACAGACGGAATTGCTGCCAGCAGCTCTACCGCCGGCTGTACAATCGCTGCCAGCTTTTTATTGGAAACCTCTGTGATAAATACCGCTGTCAGAATTCCAATCGGTACACCGATCAGAATTGCCACTGCAGTACCTACAATAGAAGTCAGAATAATGTACAAAATACCATAAGATGGTGTTGCTGCTGTCGGCTGCCATACAGTTCCAAATAACAGGTCAATCACCCCGACTTTTGCCAGTGCCGGGGTGCCCTTTGCAAACATATAAACCGTTATGGAAAGAACTGCTACGATGGCAACGGCTGCGCATATAAGAAATATTACTTTTGCAATCGTTTCCACGATGTGCTTTGTTGCTTTGCCGCCTGTCATATCTTTATCCTCGTTTGCCTGTTTACGTGTTTCTTAATTTACATTATTTACTGTTTGGGATGATCAGTCCTACAGACTTGATAACATTCTGTCCGTCTGCAGAGTTGATAAAGTCGAAATATGCCTGTACCTGCTTGCTCTGCTCAGAAATCTCACCCTTGGTAGCCATTACGAACGGTCTCTGTAATACATAGTCGCCTGCAAGAATATTGTCTTCTGTCGGCTCTACAGAGTTGATCTTTAATCCATTTACGGTGTCATCCAGCACATCTAAAGATACATATCCAACTGCTCCCGGAGTTGCTGCAACCTTTGCTAAAACAGCACCTGTAGAATCAAGTTCCTGCGCATATTTGCAGGAATCCTTTACATCCATCAGTTCCTCAAACGCATCTCTTGTACCAGATCCCGCCTCACGGCCGATGACTACGATCTGCTCATCCGGTCCGCCGAGATCTTTCCAGTTTGTAATCTCTCCGGTATATACTTTTGCAAGATCTTCAGACTTAATATCTGTGACTGTGTTTGCTGTATCTGTAATAACTGCGATACCGTCAATTGCCACAATATTCTCTACGACACCCTGGCTTTTCTCATCGTCAGAAAGGGCACGGGAAGCATCTCCGATATCAACGCTGCCGGCTGTAAGAGACTCGATTCCTGCACTGGACCCTGTAAACTCTGCGGTTGCGGAAACATTCGGATATTTCTCCATGAATGCTTCATTCATGGCATTTGCAAGCTTCTCCATGGAAGTACTTCCTGCCAGTGTAACGGTTCCACTCAGATCCGCTCCATCTGTTGTATCTGTATTTGCAGTTGTATCAGATGCCGTTGTATCTGTATTTGCATCAGCACTTGCATCACTGCTGTCAGAACCACATCCCATCACACCTGCAGCGACCATTGTTGTTGCTGTCAGTAAAGCCATCATTTTTACAAGTTTGTTTTTCATGATTTTCTCCTCTTTCTTTCATGTTGTTCCTCATTACAGTTGTTATCTTATCGGGTCTGTGTAAAATGCATAACCAGACTAATGTAAATTCAATGTAAAAAATATGTTGTCCTGTAAAACGACAAAACTTACGAATGTTTTAAGTTTATTTAAGGTTCCCGTCTTATCTTCTATATATAAAGATGTTACAATATAACGGAATGAGGAGGAACCACGATGCGATTACTTCTTGCGGAAGACGAAAAAGACTTATCCGATGCGCTGGTGACAGTGCTCAAACATAATAATTATTCGGTGGATGCCGTATACAATGGGCAGGACGCCCTGGACTATCTGACAGAAGGAGACAACTACGACGGTGCGATTCTTGATATCATGATGCCGAAACTCGATGGCATCAGTGTTTTAAAACAGGTACGTGCCCAGGGAAACCATCTGCCGATTCTGATGCTGACCGCCAAATCCGAAATTGATGACCGTGTCAACGGTCTCGACAGCGGCGCAGATGATTATCTGACAAAACCATTTTCGATGAAAGAGCTGCTTGCACGCATCCGGGTCATGACAAGACGACAGGCCGAAACCACCGATGCCATCCTTTCCTTTGGCGATGTCCGGCTGGACCGAAGCACCTACCAGCTGTCAACAGATACCGGTACACTGCGGCTTGCGAACAAGGAATACCAGATGTTAGAGATGCTGATGACCAATCCAGGACAAGTGATCTCTGTAGAACAATTTATGGACAAAATCTGGGGATACGACAGTGAAGCGGAATTTAATGTTGTATGGGTATACATTTCCTATCTGCGCAAAAAACTGACTTCCCTGCATGCCCATATACAGATTAAGGCCACCCGCGGTCTGGGATACTCTGTGTGTATGCTTTCATAAGGAAAGGACATTTTACGAATGATCAAGAAACTTCGAAAAAAATTTATCGCCATTGCCATGTGTTCCATGGCACTGGTACTGTTTGTCATTATGGCCGGCATCAATACCGCCAACTACACAAACGTCTGCCGCAATGCTGATATGCGAATACATGTCATTGCGGAAAATGACGGAAAGTTTCCGGAAAATCCGGCAGATGACAACCCCCAGGATGACAACCAGACACCTCCGGAACCCAAAAAAGAAAAAGAACTGGCCCGGCGGGATATCTCTCCGGAATCGGCTTTTGATACCCGCTTTTTCACAGTAACTCTCACAGATAAGGGAACCGTGGATCAGGTCGATACCGGAAAAATTGCGGCTGTTTCCACCAAAGAAGCAAAAAAATATGCGGCTTCTTTGTATAAAAAGCAGCATACCCTTGGATTTATCAGCTGTTACCGCTATCAGCTTGTCACTACAGGCGATAACACGCGTATGTATATTTTTGTCAACTGTGAACGGGAATTAAACACCTTCCACACGTTTCTGCTTGCCAGCATCGGAATCAGTCTTGCCGGACTGCTGCTGGTATTTCTTCTGGTAGTTCTGTTTTCCGGCATGCTGGTAAAGCCTGTCGCAGAAAGCTACGAAAAACAAAAGCGTTTTATTACGGATGCCAGCCACGAAATCAAAACTCCACTGACAATCATCGATGCAAACACCGAAGTGCTGGAGATGACCGGCGGAGAAAACCAGTGGACAAAAAGCACACGCAAACAGATTGCCCGCCTGACCTCCCTGACGGAAAAACTGGTTTTCCTCTCCCGTATGGATGAAGAGTCCACGCAGCTGGAAATGACGGATTTTGCAATTTCTGATGCCGTAATTGATACTGCGGAACCTTTTGTTTCCTATGCAGCTTCCCGGGGCAAAACTTTAGAACTTGACATTGCCCCTGACCTGACTTATCACGGAAATGAAGGCTGTATCCGCCAGTGTGTTTCCCTTCTTCTGGACAATGCTGTTAAGTATTCCACGGAAAACGGAAAACTCCGGCTGACTTTCCACAAACAGGGACGCGCGCTCACACTTACCGTGTGGAATACAACCGATCCGATTCCTGTCGGCCGGCACGACGAGTTATTTGAACGTTTTTACCGCCCGGATAGTTCACGCAATACCAAAACCGGTGGACACGGTATCGGACTTTCCGTAGTCCATGCCATTGCAACCGCACACAAAGGGAAAATTTCTGCTAAAAGCGAAGATGGAAATTCCCTGACTTTTTCCATTCTTCTCAATTAAATATCCCATGTTTCCACAAAAAAGAGAAGGAGATTCTTACATAACATGCAGAATCTTCTTCTCTTTTTCATTGGATCTTTATAAGTTATTTCAAAAATCCGAAATTGCTGACTATGGCAGCTTCCTTCGCCTTTCCATTGCAGACATTGACAAAACTGATGATACGGACAACCAATAAAATGATAAAACATACGGCTGCTGCAATCGGAACGACAACGGTCCAGCAGAGCACTACAGTAATCAGTCCCAGCAGAACTTCAGACACAAGGATCCTGATTCCCTCACGCACATGAAATCCGACATAAGGAGAATCCTTCGCCACAAGAAGTGCCACGATGGTTCCCAAAATTCCCAGAAGATATGGAAGCATTGCAAACAGTTTGTGATCTGCAATATCCTTTCCGTCAAATTCTGCGGAATGATCCTTTGGATCTACATAAGGCTGCCCGTACGGCATCCCATTGTTCATCTGTGGATTGCCATAATACGCTCCGTTGTTTCCCTGTGGATTTCCGTAGCCGTATGGCGTCCCCTGCGAATTCTGATTTTCCTGTGTTCCTGTATGTAAGCTGGCTCCGCATCTGGTGCAGAATGTACTGTCATCCGGCATTTTGCTGCCGCACTTCGGACATATCATATAAAATTCCTCCTCTTCGTTTGAAATGAACTCTGCGAACATCTCCGCGCTTTTTATTTTATATAAGTTTATGTTGCAAGTCAATTTAGATTCTCTTAAGTTTTCCTTTTCTTTCTTCATAAATTGTTTTCAGAATACCTGTGTGCCTTTTAAAGTTCATTTAAAGTTTCCCCACTATACTAATCCTATCAAAGCAAAGGAGAACTACCATGAGTGATCAAATGATCTTTAAACGATACGAAATGAAATATCTGCTCAGCCGTACCCAATACCTGCATATAACAGAAGCCTTTGACGGCCGGATGAAACCGGATATCCACGGAAAAAGTACGATTTTAAGTCTTTATTTTGATACACCGGACGATCTGCTCATCCGCCGTTCTCTGGAGAAACCACTCTACAAAGAAAAACTCCGGGTACGCAGCTACGGCATTGCAGACACAGATACCACCGTATTTGTGGAGTTAAAGAAAAAATATCAGTCCGTTGTATACAAAAGACGGATCGCAATGTCCGAAGAAGAAGCCCGGCGCTATCTGCTTTCCCATACTTCCGTTATGGACACACAGATCTCACGGGAAATTGACTACTGTCTCTCCCACTACCACAATCTGATACCCCGGATGCTGCTTTCCTACGACCGCGCAGCTTTTTATGCAATGGATAATCCACAGTTCCGCATCACCTTTGATGAAAACATTCTCTGGCGGGATCAAGATATAACCCTTACCACAGGCATCGGCGGCACCGCAGTACTTCCGGCAGATACCATTCTGATGGAAGTCAAAACTGCCGATGCCATTCCTCTCTGGCTGGTTCAGCTGCTCAGCCGGGAAAAAATATATAAAACTTCATTTTCCAAATATGGAACTGCCTGGCTCCAGAAGCAGCGCAGATTCTGATTAAAAGAAAGGATTGATTTAATTATGCATACACTTTTTGAAGGAATTTTTACCACAAGTACCATTACCGTCACAAACTTTCTGCTTTGTCTGTTTGTGTCCCTTGCCATCGGCATGTTTCTTGCCCTGATTTATGACAGAAAACTCTGCTCACGCAGTTTTCTTGTTACGCTGGCACTGCTGCCCGCCGTAGTCTGTGTCGTAATCATGATGGTCAACGGAAATGTCGGTGCAGGTGTCGCTGTCGCAGGTGCCTTCTCCCTCGTCCGCTTCCGTTCTGTACCCGGCACGGCACGGGAAATCGCAACACTGTTTCTTGCCATGGCAGCAGGTCTGATCTGTGGCATGGGATACCTTGGTTTTGCTCTTCTCTTTTCCCTGATACTCGGACTTGTAATGTATGGGCTGAACCATTTTGCCTTCCCACAGAAACACCCACAGAAATTTCTTCGTATCACTATTCCGGAGGATCTCAACTACAGTGACGTATTTGACGATATTTTTACCTCTTACACCAGTACATACAACCTGGTATCCGTAAAAACCAGCAACATGGGCAGTCTGTTCAAATTACAGTACCATGTAGCTTTAAAAGATGACACGACAGAAAAAGCATTTATTGACGCACTCCGCTGCCGTAACGGTAATCTGGAAATTGCGCTCTATCAACAGGAGGTGGATTCGTATGAGTTATAACAAATTACTTGCCGGAATCATCAGTTATTCCCTTTTGGCCTGTGCGGTCTGCGGATGTGCCGCAGCACCGGAAACAACCACGGAAAGTTCGCAGGCCTCTTCCGTCAGTGACTCCATCACTTATCTGGATGCAGCAGACATGTTTACCAAACGCGACAAGCAGAGTGACTATGCCTCGGAGGATGCCACAGAGATCACCCTTTCCGATTCAAAGAGTACCTGTAACTCCCCGGCAGTCCGGATTTCTGATAATCAGATCACCATTACCAGAACCGGTACCTATGTTCTGGGTGGAAGCCTGACCAACGGACAGATCGTTGTGGATGCTTCTGGTGAAAAAGTACAGATTGTGTTAAAAGATGCCAGCATCAATTGCGACACCAGTGCCGCTATCTATGTAAAATCTGCTGACAAAGTATTTGTAACGCTTGCCGAAAACACTTCCAATACCTTAACAAACACGAAGGATTTCGTTGCTATTGATGACAATAACATTGATGCCGTGATTTTCTCCAAGTCCGATCTGAGCTTAAACGGTTCCGGAACCCTGACCATCCATGCTGCTTACGGACATGGCATCGTATCTAAAGATGATCTTGTCATCACCTCCGGCACTTACGACATCACCGCTGCCCGGCATGCGCTCTCCGGAAAAGACAGTGTGCGTATTGCCGACGGTGACTTTACCTTAAATGCCAAAAAAGATGGGATCCACAGTGAAAATACAGACAATGATGAAAAAGGATTTATCTACATTGCCGACGGAACATTCTCCATCACCTGTGATTCCGATGGTATGGATGCCGAAGAAACTTTGCAGGTAGACGGCGGCACCATAACCATCGCTGCCGGGGATGACGGATTGCATGCCGATGGCGACCTCGTCTTAAATGACGGAACCATCACAATCACAAAAAGTTATGAGGGCTTAGAAGGTAAAACGGTTACCATCACCGGAGGCAGCTACGCTGTAACCTCAAGTGACGATGGTGTAAATGCCGCCGGAGATGGCACCGCTGGAGATTCTTCAGATTCTGCATCATCCGATTCTTCCAAAGAGCAAAAAATGCCATCCGGCACTCCTCCCAAACAGCCACAGAATTCTTCAGACTCCACGGAAATGCCGCAGCCTCCACAAAACAGTGACTCTACAGAAGCCCCGCAGCCTCCGCAAAATTCCGATTCCACAGAAGCCCCGCAGCCTCCACAAAATTCTGATTCCACAGAAATGACGAATGCCCCAAAGGGGGCACCGAATGGTAATGGAAATCCCGGATCAGGAGGCATGGAAGATGCCACCGACTATAACCGGATCCAGATCAGCGGAGGAATGCTGACCGTCAACGCTGGCGGAGACGGTCTTGACTCCAACGGTGACCTCACTGTCACCGGAGGTGAAATTTATATTGACGGCCCGGTACAGGGTGGAAACGGTGCTCTGGATTGTTCCGGTGCCGCAACAATCAGCGGTGGAACTGTCATTGCTGTAGGTTCCAGTGGCATGGCAGAGAATTTTTCCAGTTCATCCACACAGGGAAGTATGCTCGTCACTGTATCCGCTTCCATGATCTCCGGAGAAATTACACTACAGGATTCCAATGGAAACTCACTGCTTTCCTATACCCCTGCCAAATCCTATAATTCCGTTGTAATCAGTTGTCCAAAGCTCACCAGCGGAGAAACGTACACGCTCCTTGCCGGTGATACCACCACAACGGTTACATTGGATTCCCTTGTAAAATCGGTAAAAAAATAAAGTGTGCGTTTACCGCACACTTTCGCGCCCTTGCGGAGACACAGCATCATCTTTGACTCCGCAGGGCGCGCATCTTTGCAGGCTGACCTGCTTTAATTGCCAAGTTCCAGCATGGTATCAATACAGCGTTTTGCTTTTATACGCACTTCTTCGTCCAGCTTGATTTCCTCTCCGCCGGTGCCCTTTACACACTGGTATACATCTCCGAGTGTGGTCAGTTTCATATTGTGGCAGACACAGTCTCTTGATAATGGATAAAACTGCTTGTCCGGACATGCAAACTGCAGATGCTGCACAATACTGTTCTCGGTTCCGATAATGAATTCCTTTGCATCACTTTTCTTTGCATAATCCATGATTCCGGTTGTACTTCCCCGATAATCCGCCAGCCCGGAAACCTCCGGCAGACATTCCGGATGTACCAGAAGAAGTGCGTCCGGATGTGCCTTTCGTGCTTTTTCCACATCCCGTTTCGACATGCGGACATGCGTTGGACATCCCCCCTGCAGCAGTTTGATATTTTTCTCCGGCACCTGATCAGCCACCCATTTTCCCAGATTGCAGTCCGGGATAAACAAAATATTTTTATTCTCTATATTCTTTACAATCTGAACTGCCGATGAGGAAGTTACACAGACATCACAAATCGTTTTTAACTCGGAAGTCGTATTAATATACGCTACCACGGTATAATCCGGATACATCTTTTTCACCCCGGAAATCAGTTCCACATCCATCTGCTCTGCCATCGGACATCCCGCATTGCTGTTGGATAACAATACCCTTTTCTGTGGGGACAGAATCTTGACCGTCTCTGCCATAAAACGGACTCCGCACATCAGCACAGTGCTCTGCGCTGCCTTGGCAGCCTGCACGCTCAGCCCATAGGAATCCCCTACATAATCAGCCACCTCCCAGATATCATGACTCTGATATGCATGTGCCAGAATACAGATATCCTTTTCTTTCTTCAGGCGGATGATCTCGTCCTGCAGTTCTCTTGTCGTTAACATAAAATACTCCTTTTCACGAAATACCCTTCTATACAGACATTTCTTGTTACATTCAACACATTACATAGAGTATACTCACATGCTCGTCAGGTGTCAAGACACAAAAGGTTTAAAACCACGGAAGCCTGTGAAACGGGATGATAAGGATTTCCTTCGACTTCATGTCATCCGTTGTAATGTAGGTATGTTTCCAATATCGCGCATCCAGGGAAATTTCCCGGTTATCCCCCAACATGAAATAAGAGCCCTCCGGAACGGTAAAGGTTTTATCTTCTTCTCCACAATCCGTTTCGACAGTGTCATCCAGATAAGCCGATTCATCCAGCGGTTCCCCATTGATGTATACTTTTCCGCCGACAAAAGAAACCGTCTCCCCCGGAAGTCCGATCACACGTTTGACCATGGTTTCATTTTCATCTTTCTGATAAAACATGACAATATCGCCGCGTTGTGGTTTTTCTTCCTCATATGCATGACGGTCTCCGATGAGCCAGTCATGAACCATCAGTGTCGGTTCCATACTCTCAGATGGCACCCGCCCGATCATCAAAAAACAACGGAATGTGATAATAATGGCAAGAAGAACTGCTATGTAAATCACCCACCCCACGATATCTTTTCGTTTTTGTTTTGTCTGTTCGTCCATAGATTCCTCCCTGTATGTTTTTCATTTGGAATTAATCATATCATACCAGAGGCAAAGATGTATAAATTTTTTTAAGATTGTAAGTAACGTGAAAAATTTATGCAATTACTGTAAATCTCTGTGGATATTTTCGGTTGTGAGAACCCCGGTGTTTATGTTAAGATGGGGGTGTCTGTTATAGAAAGGAGAAACAGATTTCGAAAAGTTAAAAACTTTAGCGCCATGTACCCTGTGATACAGCTTTCGCTGCACCGAAATAAGGAGCACATTGCATGAAAATTCCGCTTTCGCGGAAGCAATGTGCGAATGTGATACAGCTTTCGCTGCACCGAAATAAGGAGCACATTGCATGAAAATTCCGCTTTCGCGGAAGCAATGTGCAAATGTGATACAGCTTTCGCTGTACCACAAGGGTTAACGAGGATTCAGGTGATCGAAGATTCGGCGGATGCCTGAACGCAGAAAGGGGCTGCGCATACGAATCACAAACAGGATGGTAACATCCGAACAAAGGATTCGTACCCCGATGGAGCCAATTGCATGAGAATTTGCTTACGCGAAGCAATTGGCATAGGTGATAACACTTACGTGTTACCACATAATGTACAATGAAAAATATTCTGATGAACGAAAACAATATCGGGATCATAAAATTATATGAGAAAAAGGAGATTTCAATTATGTGTGGAATTATTGGATTTACAGGTAAATTAAAAGCCCAGGATGTCTTATTGACAGGACTTGCAAGCCTTGAGTACCGTGGATATGACAGTGCGGGAATTGCATACTTTAAAGATACCGGAAAAATTTCACTTCGGAAAACTGTCGGAAAAGTAAAAGATCTTCGTGCCATCTGCGATGATGATAACAATTCTACGTGTGGAATCGGCCACACCCGCTGGGCAACCCATGGTGGCGTTACCAATGCCAATGCACACCCTCATAAGGTCGGACAGGTTGCATTAATCCACAATGGTATCATCGAGAACTATCATGATCTCGCCACCAAATACGCTCTGACGGATGAACTGATTTCCGAGACGGATACCGAAGTTGCCGCCGCATTGATCAATAAACTCTACGAAGGAGATCCAAAAGAAGCTCTGCGCAAAGCAGTAGCCGAAATTGAAGGTTCCTTTGCCTTCTGCGTTCTGTTCAAGGATCATCCGGGTGAAATTTATGCGGTAAGAAATGTCAGCCCTATGGTTGCAACATACTGTGATGACGGTGCTTTTATTGCATCTGACCTGACTGCTTTTATCGCATACAACAAGCGTTATTTCATCGTGCCGGAATATCATATTTTAACTATGACTGCGGACGGCATTACGTTAGAAGATTTAGACGGTCATTCCGTAGAACCGGAATATATGGAAGTAAACTGGGATGTTACTGCAGCCCAGAAAGATGGTTATCCGCATTTCATGATCAAAGAAATTCATGAACAGCCGGCTGCCATCACAAGAACCATTACCCCACGTATCAAAGATATGCTTCCGGATTTTTCGGAAGATGCCATTGCGGATTCCTTCTTTGAAAATGTAAGCGACATTACAATCGTTGCCTGTGGTACTGCAATGTACGCGGGAATGGTAGGAAAAACCATGATCCAGAACCGCCTGCATATTCCGGTTACCGTGGCAATCGCATCGGAGTTCCGCTATGAAGAACCGGTAATCAATGAAAAATCCATGGTGATCGTTGTATCCCAGTCTGGAGAAACCATTGATACTTTGGAAGCTCTTCGCCTTGCAAATAAATATACAAAGAAAACACTGTCTATTGTAAATGTAAAAGGCTCCAGCATTGCACGTGAAAGCAGCTATGTATTATATACACATGCCGGTCCGGAAATCGCTGTTGCAAGTACAAAAGCATACACCGTTCAGGTTGCTTCTTTTTACCTGCTTGCATGCAAACTTGCCATGACACAGCAAAAGATTTCTGTCGAAGAGGCACGTACATTTGTTGGAACACTGCAGGAAATTCCAAATTACATCGAGGAAGTTCTTGCACAGGCTCCTGATATTGAACAGCTGACCAAACGCATGATCAATGCCAACAACGCGTTCTTTATCGGTCGTGGACTCGATTATACCCTTTGCATGGAAGGTGCTTTGAAATTAAAGGAAATTTCTTATATTCATGCCGAAGCCTATGCTGCCGGTGAATTAAAACACGGAACCATTGCCCTGGTCTGTGAAGGGGTTCCTGTCATTGCCGCTGCTACCCAGAAACATGTATACAGCAAAGTTATTTCCAATATCCGGGAAGTAAAAGCCCGTGGTGCTTATGTCATTCTTTTGTCCAAAGACAAAGAAATCACAGATCCTTCTATCTGTGATGTACACATCAATCTTCCGGATGTATCCGACGAATTTACGATTTTTGAATCTGTTGTAATTTTCCAGCTGATTGCATATTACACATCCGTTGGAAAAGGCTTAAATCCGGATCAGCCACGTAACCTGGCAAAATCTGTAACGGTAGAATAAGAAAAAACTGTCGCGCGAAAATTCGTGCGACAGTTTTTTTGACATAGAGCCTTTCTAAAACTTTTGAAGGCAAAAAAAAGAACCCCAGAAGCTCTCTAAAAGCCTCTGAGGTTGCCCCTGCCAAGGATTCTCTCACCCATGTACCGGAATCCTTGTATCGTCGGCGCGACAGG
>ERZ1673744.1047-NODE-1047-length-28870-cov-4.856012_pt1 | contig 28870 bp, 25 predicted proteins | sample MGYA00580207_ERZ1673744 | MGnify/ENA primary metagenome ERZ1673744 (study PRJEB41218, sample SAMN15661751) | gut metagenome | host: Homo sapiens | place: Canada: London | collected 2015-08-20/2019-03-30 | study: EMG produced TPA metagenomics assembly of... | reverse complement strand
ATCCAGCTGATTCATGGAAAATCCTCTCTTTCTCAATATGCCTTTGCCCACAGCACCATATGCTGTGCGGGCTTGCCGCAGCAAACACAGGTGTCGGCAAGATGCTCCTGTGCCAGCGGGATGCAGCGCGAGCCGACGCCCGTTTCCGCCTTGACCGCATCCTCACACGCCTCGTCGCCGCACCACATGGCTTTGATGAAGCTGTCGCCCTTGTCGGCAAGCGTTTTTTTGATCTCGTCGAGCGAGGTGCAGGCAAAGGTGCGGTTTTCGAGGTTTTCGAGCGCCTTTTTGTACATGTTGTCATGCACCTTTTTGAGCAGCGCGGGGATCTCCTCCTCCAGGCTGTCGAGCGACACGGTGACCTTTTCGCCGTTGTCGCGGCGGGCGATGACACAGCAGTTATTTTCGATGTCGCGCGGGCCGATCTCCAGCCGCAGCGGCACACCCTTCATTTCATATTCCGCAAATTTCCAGCCTGCGGACTGCTCGCTCACATCCAATTTGACGCGGGCAAACCTTTTGATGCGCTCATACAGAGCGGTCGCCTTTTCGACAACGCCCTCCTTGTGCTGGGCGATCGGGACGATCACAACCTGCACCGGCGCAACGGCGGGCGGCAGGCAGAGACCGCTGTTGTCGCCGTGCGTCATGATAACCGCGCCGATCAGACGGGTGGTCATACCCCAGGAGGTCTGATGCGGATAGTGCTGCGTGTTGTCCCTGTCGGTGAACTGGATGCCAAACGCCTTGGCAAAGCCGTCGCCGAAATAGTGCGATGTGCCCGCCTGCAGCGCCTTGCCGTCGTGCATCATCGCCTCGATGGCATAGGTCGCGACAGCGCCCGCAAACTTGTCGCTTTCGGTCTTTCTGCCGCGCACCACCGGCATCGCCAGCGCATCCCGACAAAAATCGGCATACACATTGAGCATACGCTCGGTCTCCTCGATGGCTTCCTCGGCGGTGGCGTGGATGGTGTGTCCCTCCTGCCACAAAAATTCGCGGGAGCGCAAAAACGGGCGCGTGGTCTTTTCCCAGCGCACCACGCTCACCCACTGGTTATAGAGCTTCGGCAGATCACGGTAGGAATGGACGATATTCGCATAGTGCTCGCAGAACAGCGTCTCGGAGGTCGGGCGCACGCAAAGGCGCTCCTCGAGCTTTTCGCTGCCGCCGTGGGTGACCCACGCCACCTCCGGCGCAAAGCCCTCGACATGATCCTTTTCCTTCTGCAAAAGGCTTTCGGGGATGAACATGGGCATACAGACATTCTCGTGCCCCGTCTCCTTGAACATACCGTCCAAAATGTGCTGGATATTCTCCCAGATCGCATACGCATACGGGCGGATGACCATGCAGCCCTTCACGCTGGTATAGCCCACAAGCTCCGCTTTTTTCACGATGTCGGTATACCACTGGGCGAAATCGTCCTCCATAGAGGTGATGGCCTCCACCATCTTCTTGTTCTCTGCCATATGATTTGACTCCTTTATATAACACATATAAAATCAGTATACCAAAATTATCCGTTTTTTTCAAGACTTTTTCGCCGCAAATTCTTCGACAAGGTCGTTTGACTGTCTGTATCATTTATTTCGACAAAAAAAGACGAAAAGATCGTGTATAAAATGCAAAAACCCGCGAAAACGCGGGATTATTTCAACCTTTCCACAAAGTTTTCCACAGTGCTTTCCCCAAAAAAGGTTTACAAATAGTTGAATATGGGACGACCGACGGTCCATACTATATGCTTGCAAGGGTATTTTGACAAAGCGTTCAAAAAGAGGAGTGAGCGAGCATGATAAAGGGCATCAACCGGCAGATGATCGAGATCACCGATACCGGCAGCCCCTATTTTGAGCGGGCGCTGTTGGTGGTGCAGCCGGACATGAGCAGAACGGACGACACCACTCTGCATCATGAGGCGCACGAGGTGCTGCGCGGCGCGGACTCCTGCAGTCAGCTGCGGCGGCAGCGGCGGCAGTTGCTGTTTTCCCGCCTTTGGCTCATTCTGCTTTCGGGCGGCGGCGGTGCGGCGCTGGCACTGCTTTTGGAGCGCCTGTTATAACCAGAAAATGCCACCCGTTCGGGTGGCATTTTTCATTTCTTCTTTTTGCGGAAATGCTTGCCGTTTCGTTCCTTCCACAGCTCCTCCACCGGCACGATGTCCTCAAACACCGCGCGGTGACGGCTGCTCATGGCGCGGTCGAGGTGCAGGCAGCCGAAATACCAACGGGTGAAGTGCACCGTTTCCTCCAAGGGGTTAAACAGCAGGTTGATCCCGCTCGTCGGCGTGCCGAGTGAAAAATAGCCGTTTGCCTTGCCGGACGGCTCATGCGTCAGGATATAGTCCACCGTGTTCCCGACCGCCTGCAGGTGCGCCGTCGCGTTTTCCATGTCCGCCGCCGTCGGCATCTCCTGCTCAAAGAAGGTGCCCGCGTGCATCCGAAAATCGTGATCGGGGCTTTCGCCGCCGCCGAGAGCGAGAAAGGTCTTGCCCTCGATCGTGTAGATCTCGCCGCGCAGCAGATGCACGACATTGCCGACAAGCGTCTGCACCCGTCCGCCGTTCCACTCACCCGCGGGATAGGCGGCAAGAAGATCATAATTTTCATGTCTGCCGTCGAGAAAGGCGACGGTATATTTTTTCTTTCCGAGCTTTTGCAGCCGTTTCTTTTCCGCCGCGCTGCCGTCCCACACAAAGCCGAAATCTCCGAGAACAATGAGCGTGTCGCCCTTTTTCAGTTTCTTTGCCGCCGCCGTCTCAAAACGGGAGAGATCGCCGTGCGTGTCGCCGGTTATGTATACCATGAACACTGCCTCCGAAAAAATAATATAAAAAAAGCGTGCATAAACGCAAGAAGTATGGTATCCTAAAATCATACTATACTTATACGGTGATTGTCTATGCTTTTGAAGAAAATTTTTTCCGCACTCACGGTGCTGACGCTCCTTTGCGCACTGGCAGTGGGCTTTGCTGCCCCCGCAGCGGCATACACGCTGCCCGAGGATGTGCGGCTCAACGCGCGCGCAGCGGCGGTGGTGTTTCTCGGCGGCAGTGCCGAGGAGGATGCCTTCATCTATGAAAAGGACGCCGACGCGGTGCATGCGCCGGCGGCTTTGGTGCGCCTGATGGCGGGTGCATACACCTTAAAGCAGGTGAAGGAAAAGGGGCTTGACATGAACACCGTCGGCGGTACATACACCCTCGATCTGTTCAACACCTATGTCGCCGGCACGGGCGTCACCGCGGCGGGTATGGAATTCGGCGAGCAGTGGTCGCTGCGCGATCTTTTGACCGTTTCCATGATCCAGACAGCGAGCGACGCGGCGATCACGCTGGCGGCGACCGTTTCCGGCAGCGTGGAGGAATTTGTCGCGGGCATGAACGCGCTGGCGACCGAGATCGGCTATGAAAAGACGCATTTTGCCAATGTCACGGGGCTGGACTCCCTCAGCCAATACACCACGGTGCGGGATCTTTACCGCATCCTGCGCTATGCCATGCAATATCCGGAATTTGCCGAAATATGCTCGCAGGTGCAATACAATGTGCAGCCGCTGTCCGGCGGCCGCGGCTATACCATCGTCAACCGTCTCGACATGCTGCGCGCGTCGAGCACCTTCCGCTATACCCCGCTGAAATACGGCAGGACGGGGCTTTCCGAGCATGAGGGCTGGGGACTGGCGTCCGTCGCGTCCGACAGCGGCTATGACTATCTCGTGATCGTTCTCGGCTGCCCCACCAAAGGGGAAAACGGGCAGGTCGGGCTGCACTATCTCGACACCATGGCGCTGTTCCGTTGGGCGTTTCGCAACTTTACCTACAAAACGCTGCTTGCCGACAGCGAGATCCTCAGCAGCGTCAAGGTACGCCATGTGTGGGGCAGACAGTCGGTGAACCTCGTCCCCGCAGAGGCATTTTCCACCGTCGTGCCGAACACGGTGGAGGCGGGCACCGTCATCAAAAAGGTGACGCTGACACAAACCGAGCTGACCGCCCCCATCGAAAAGGGCACTGTCTGCGGCAAGGTGGAGCTTATCGTCAATGTCGACGAAAAGATCGGCGAGGTGGAGCTGGTGACGGCAGAGGGCATGCAGAAAAACGCCCTGCTCGCTGCCCTGTCCGGGATCGGCAGCGTGTTCACCTCGGTGTGGTTCTGGCTCATTTTCTGCGTGCTGCTCGCGCTCATCATCGGCTATGTCGTCTATGCGGTGCTCGACGCCCGTCGGCATCGGCGGCGTGTCGGAAAGAAAAGGTGAAGCCATGGCTGAGTTGACCGATATCGCCTATATCAAAGCGCTGCTCACAAGGCACGGCTTTCACTTTTCCAAAAAGCTCGGACAGAATTTTCTCATCAATCCCGCCGTCTGCCCGCGCATGGCAGAGGCGTGCGGTGTGGACGGGAAAAGCGCCGCCCTCGAGATCGGCCCCGGCGTCGGCGTTCTGACAAAGGAGCTGGCAAAGCGCGCGGCAAAGGTGGTCGCCGTCGAGCTTGACGACCGTCTGCCGCCGGTGCTCGCGGAGACGCTCGCCGATTTTCACAATGTCACCGTCGTCGAGGGGGATGTCATGAAGCTCCCGCTCGACGCACTCATAAAGGAACAGTGCGGGGACATGCCGGTGCACATCTGCGCCAACCTCCCCTACTATATCACCTCGCCGATCCTGATGCTGCTGCTCGAAAGCCGCCTGCCGGTGGAGGACATCACCGTCATGGTGCAAAAGGAGGCAGCCGAGCGGCTGTGTGCCGCACCGGGGACGCGCGCCTGCGGCGCGGTGAGCCTTGCGGTGCAGTATTATGCCGAGCCGACGCGCCTTTTCTCCGTTTCACGCGGCAGCTTTCTGCCCGCACCCCATGTGGACAGCGCGGTCATCCGCCTTGCCGTGCGCAAGGCGCCTCCGGTCGCCGTCGGGGACGAAAAACGCCTTTTCGCCCTCATCCGCGCCGCGTTCGGTCAGCGCCGCAAGGCGCTCGTAAACGCGCTGTGCACCGCGGGGTACACAAAGGAAGAAAATCTCGCCGCCCTCGAGCGAGCGGGCATCCCGCCGACGGCGCGCGCCGAGCAGCTGACGCTCGCGCAGTTTGCCGCCCTCGCAGATGCCTATGCATAAAATCAAAATGCCGCCCTCACATGGGCGGCGTTTCTTCTTTGTTCTCGCGAATGAAATAGCGCTCATTTTTGCTTGCGTGGCGATAAGTCCCCGGCGTCATGCCCGTTTCGCGGCGAAACACGGTGTGAAAATATCCCGTTTCCGCAAATCCCAACCGCCGCGCGACCTGTGCCGTCGACATACCCGCATCCAAAAGCTGCATGGCGCGCTGGATCTTGACGGTGAGAAAATACTTTGCCACGCCGCGATCGGAGTAGCGGCTGAAGATGCGTTTCATGTTGCTGACCGAGCAGCCGCAAAGCTCTGCAAGCTGCTCCACCGACAGGTCCTCCTCACAATGCGCGTGCAGCACCTGCAATATCTCGCGGAAGCGGCACGCCCCCGGCGTCAGATCGTGCTCGTCGGCGGGATCGTGCCCCCTGAGTGCCTGCAGCAGCAGCTCCACCGCCAGCGCCGCATCGAAGGCGGCGTCCGCATACCCCTCCTTCGGGGTCTCGGGATCAAACAGCGCGACGGCATCCGCGACCTTTTTGCAGGTCTTGCCGAACTGCCGCTGCTCGGCGGCTGTCAGCTCCATGCAGCAGCCCTCAAAATGCCGCATGCCCGCGCCCGTTGCGTGAAAGGTCAGGATCTGCAGATGCGGCGCCGTGTTGTTTTCCGACCAGATGCGGTGAAACTCCATCGGCTTGTGGAAAAGCAGCTGCCCCGTGCGCAGCGCGATGACCTTTTCGTCGGCGGTGGCGGTCGCCTGCCCGTTCACCACGAACACCGCCTCCCAAAAGTCGTGCATTTCACCCGAATAGTAAAACCCCTGCGGGCGCACCACATCGATGGCGTTATACAAAGCATCCACCACAAAGGGACGCTCCACCGGCTTTAACTGATACACGACGGATCACCTCTGCCTGAAATTATAGAAAATGCCTCTTTTCTTCTCAATAGTATAACATTCGCACACGCCCGTCAAGAAAATTTTTATTGACTTTATAAGGAAAAAATGCTACTTTTACGATAGTAAGAAAAAGGGGGAATTTTCATGTATTGTAAGAATTGCGGTAAGCCGATGGAGGACGCCGCTGTTGTTTGTGTCGGCTGCGGTGTACCGCGCGGCGCGGGCAATCAGTTTTGCCAAAACTGCGGACAGCCGGTGATGCCGAATGCCTTCGCCTGCACCCATTGCGGCGCACAGGTCGGCCCCACGCCCGTTCCGCAAGCAAATCCCGCGGCGAAGTCCCGCATCTGCGCGGGTCTGCTGGGCCTTTTCCTCGGCGGTCTCGGCATCCATAACTTCTACCTCGGCTACACCGGCAAGGCGGTGGCGCAGCTCATTCTCACTATCACCGTTCTGCTGGCGCCTATCTCCGGCATCTGGGCGCTCATTGAGGCTATCATGATCCTCACCGGCTCCATCGCGGTGGACGGCAAGGGATTGCCGCTGCGCGACTGAGTTTTTGCTATCTTTCGGCGACACCGTTTTCGGTGTCGCCGCTTTTTTTGCATACCCCTTGTGTCCTGCGGCAAAATGTGGTACAATGGACGCGATTACGGAAAGAAACGGAGAAATTCCTTTGGAAAATGTAGAAAAAAGCGGATTTTCGGCGCTGCATTTGCAACCGGAAACGGAAAAAGCACTGCAAAAGATGGGCTTTGTCGCCCCGACGCCCGTGCAGGAGCAGACCATCCCCGTCATGACCGAGGGGCGCGATGTCATCGCCAAAGCCCCGACCGGCACAGGCAAAACCTGTGCCTTCGGCATCCCGCTCATCGAGTGTCTCGACACCTCGCTCACCAACCTGCAGGCGCTTGTCATCTGCCCGACGCGCGAGCTATGCCTGCAGATCACCGACGACCTGCGGCATCTGGCGGCGTTTCGCCCGGATGTGCGCATCGCTGCCGTCTACGGCGGGCAGCCGATGCAGCGGCAGATCACCGCACTCAAAAAAGCGCCGCATATCGTGGTCGCCACCCCCGGCAGACTGCTTGATCACATGGAACGCGGCAACATTTGGCTCGGCGACATCTACACTGCCGTTCTCGACGAGGCGGATGAGATGCTGAAAATGGGGTTCATCAAGGATGTGCGCCGCATTCTCAACGCCACCCCTGCCGACACGCAGGTGGTGATGTTCAGCGCCACCATTTCGCGCGAGGTCATGGATGTCGCGTGGGAATATCAGCACGACGCCGTGGAGATCACGGTGGAGTCGGCAGGCGACAACCGCCCGAAGATCGACCAGTATCAGGTGCCGGTCGCAGGGCAGGATCGCTTTGCGCTGCTTTTGTCGCTCATCGATCGCCTGCACTATCACCGCGTCATGGTGTTTGCCAACCGCAAGACCACCGTCATGGGGCTCGGCCGCCGCATGGAAAAGGCGGGGCGCTCCGCCGACTGCCTGCACGGCGACATCCCGCAGGGGCAGCGCAACCGCGTCATGCAGAGCTTCCGCGACGGCAAGTTTGAGATTCTCGTCGCCACCGATGTCGCCGCACGCGGCATCGATGTGGACGATGTGGAGGCGGTGTTCAACTATGATGTGCCGGACGAGAACGAATACTATCTGCACCGCATCGGCAGAACCGGCCGCGCCAAGCGCCGCGGCGCCTCCTTCACCTTCACCGGCGATGCGGATGCCTTCCGCATCCGCGACATCAAAAAATATACCCACTCGGACATGACCCTCCTCACCCCGCAGCCGGACGGCACCTTCCTCAAGCCCGACGGCACGCCGCTTGAGGCGGAGAACTGACACACAAAAAAAAACACGCCCCGCGGTGGTATCGCCGCGGGGCGTAACTTATGATCTTTGTAGGCGTTCTGCCATTTTGGCTAAAAGTTCTAAATCTGCTTCCGACAAACCGTCGACTGCTTTTAACAATCGATGCGTCTCTTGCGGCAAGTGCTTCGTATCATCAAAAAACTCTTGCGGTGTCACCTGCAAATATTCACAAATATACAAAAACTCCGATAAGGAGGGAAGTGAATTGCCGGATGAAATGCTTTGCATATATCCTTTGCTGTGTCCGAGATCCAGACTCATCTTATATTCAGATACGCCCATTTTTATGCGTAATGCCGTAATACGATTGCGAATATATGCCACATCCAATGCTTATCACCTCTCGTAATAGTTTATACTATTTTTGGAGGTAATAATTCTTGTATATATGCCGATTTTTGTTGATTTATACTTTTTATAGTAGTATAATTAACAAATAGAGTACATATACAAGAGGGCGTTATGATGATATGCACCTTTTTTGGGCACAGGGATTGTCCCGACAGCATGGAAATAGACTTGGAAAACTGTTTGCGCAATTTAATAGAAAATGCAGGTGCTACCACTTTTTATGTAGGCAATCAAGGAAATTTTGACCGTTTAGCATATAAAGTCTTGAAAAGAATGAAACAAGAATACCCGTACATCATATACATGGTCGTACTGGCATATATGCCAAAAAAAGAAAAACAGCCTCAAGAAACATTGTTACCGGATGGCATAGAGAATGTTCCGCGCCGCTTTGCTATATGCTATCGCAATCGCTTTATGCTCAAAAAGGCGGACTGTATCATATTCTATGTTCGTTATATCAGCAACGGCGCTTACACATACCACATAGCCGCCGAAAAGGCCGGAAAACGCTGTATTATGTTGTAAAAAAAGCACGCCCCGCGGTGGTATCGCCGCGGGGCGTGCTGCAGCTGTGTTATTTTGTGTCTGTCGCGTTCGGTGCGACAAAGGGGGCGGAGACCTTCGTCGTGTCTGCGACGCGAACGGTCTCCACGCCGTCCATGAGCCATCGCTCCACCGGCAGCAAGAACAGGCGGCTGCCGACCGCGTCATCGCGCAGCGACTGCGGCAATATCTCCAAAACCGTTCCGTCAACATGAGCGAAAAGCGCGGTGACTGTGCTGTCGGGCAGATAGTAGATAAATAGGCGATGCGTCTTGAAAAACGCTGCATCATAGGACGCCAGCTGTGCTTGGAGACCCGTATCCTCCGTCTGCTCGGCAAAGGCCTTGACCGTTTTTTCGTCATCCGCCCAATACACCGTTTGCGGCAAGAAGGGCACATCGGCCACTGTCAGAACGGTGGCAGAGAGCATCATTTTGTAACACTCGGTGTCGCCGTCGGCGGTATCGTCATCGACGGAACCGTTCGTGTCGCCGCTTTGCCCCGCAAAGCGGGTCGCCTCGGTCTTCTGTGTCCCGTCGGCGGACTCCTTTGTCGGCGCGTTTTGCGGCAGGCGCAGGAAAAACGCCGCCGAGATGCCCGCCACGCACAAAATCGGCAAAAGTGACAGCATCGCCCGTCTCCGACGGCGGCGCACGCGCAAAACGGCGTCGCGGCGGGCAAACACCTCCGCTTTATAGGCTTCCTCCGATCTCATACTACACCTCCCAACACTTCGCGCAGCATGCCCTTGGCGCGGTACAGCAGGTTGTCCACCTGCTTCGGCTTCTTTCTCATCACAAACGCCGCGTCTGCATAGGACAGCTCCTCGAAGTATACTAGATATACCGCCGTTTGCATATCCTGCGGCAGCGAAACGATCGCCTCGTGCACTGCGCGCTTTTGCGCGTCGCGCAGAAAGATCGCCTCGGGCGTGCGCTCATCCGCTGCGTTCTCGTCAAGCGGCAAGAGGGGGTGCGCCCGCCGATGACGCAGACAGTTGAGCGCACGGCTGCGCCCGAGCATATACAAATAGGTCTTGAGCGAGGTTTGGAAGTTATAGTGCTTCGGGTGCAGCAGGACATACACAAAGCAGTCGACGGAAATGTCCTCGGCGGCATGGATGTCCCGCACAAAGCGATCGATGAACAGGATGAGACCGTCGCGATACAGCGCCATGATCTCCTCAAAGGCCGCCTCGTCGCCGCAAAGAAACTGTCGATACAGCTCCGCTCCCTTATCCACAAAACTCCCCCCTCGCATTCTTTATACACCGAAAGAGCCGACTTTCCTTATGAAAAACAAAAAATGCCGCATTGCGGCATTTTTTTGTTTTTCAGTCTTTCAGCAGCCGGATCTTGCCGATGAGCGGCAATTCCTTTGCCTTGCCGTTTGCCGCATTGACGATGCCGATGATGGTAAGCACCAAAAACAGCAAATTCACCAGCCCCAGGATAGCGGTCACAAAGCCCAGAAACGGCGAGATGGCTCTGAGAAGTCTGCCGAGCACGCCGGTAACGGCACTCCACACGACCTCCGACACCAGCAGCACCAGTCCCTGGTTGGCGTGAAACCGCGCAAACCGCGAGTCCTTCGCCGCAAACAGCGGGATGAGCACCAAAACGGACAGATAGGACAAGAGCGCCATCCCCTTGTTTTGCGCAATGTCCTCCGGCGCAAACTGCGCCGTAGTATCGGCTGTGTCGGTGAAGGCTTCGACCGTGTTTTCAACGGTCTTTTCCGCCGTCTGCTGCGTGCCGTCGGTCGTCGCGCCGCAGGCGGGGCAGAACTTCGCCTCGTCCGGCAGCTCTTTTCCGCATTTTGAACAGAACATCTTCATTCCTCCTTTTTGGAAAAGCATACCACACCGCAACGGGAAATGCAAGAGGGCAGCTTTTTCGACAGCGTTTTTCATTTTTTCTTGCTCTGCACTCTTTTATATGCTATACTGAAAATATGTACAGTATAGTGAGGGAAAAGCATGCCGTTTGAAAAAACCGAAAAAGCGGAAAAAGAGCTCCGCAGCGACCGCATCGTCGGCCGCAACGCCGTTCACGAGGCGCTGAAGGCGGAGCGCGAGATCGACTCTGTTTGGGTCGCAAGGGGAGAGCGCGGCGGAACGCTGCCGATGCTTTTGGCGCTTTGCCGCGACCGGGGCATTCCGATCAAGGAGGTCGACATCCGCAAGATGGATGCCACCGCCGCCCACCATCAGGGCATCATCGCTTTTGCTGCGTGCAAGGCGTATGCCACAATAGACGAGCTGTTTCAAAACGCCGCCGCACACGGTGCGCCGCCGTTTTTCATCCTTTGCGACGAGCTGGAGGATCCGCACAACCTCGGCGCCATTTTGCGTACCGCCGAGGCGGCGGGCGCACACGGCGTCATCATCCCCAAGCGGCGCGCCGTCGGACTGACCGACACGGTGTATAAAGCGTCCGCGGGTGCTGTGGAATATGTGCCGGTCGCGCGGGTGACAAACCTCACCGACACCGTGAAGGAACTGAAAAAACGCGGCGTGTGGGTCTATGGACTGGACATGGACGGCGAGACCTGGTGCAAGGCTGATCTTGCGGGCGCTGTCTGCTTGGTGGTCGGCTCGGAGGGCCGCGGCATCGGACGCCTGCTCCGCGAACAATGCGATCAGATCCTTTCGCTGCCGATGTCCGGCAGCATCAACTCGCTCAACGCCTCGGTCGCCTGCGGCATCGTTTTGTATGAGGTTGCCCGTCAGCGCGCCGGTATTGCGGCAAAAAACTGAGAAAAGGGGGACGCGGAAAATGGACGAGCAGGATATTTTGGCGGAGCTTTTGAAGGACTATGCCACCGTGCCCGACCACGCGGCAGAAAAAGAGGACACGGCTTCCAAAGAGCCGTCAGAGGCTCCGACCGATGCGGCAGAGCCCATGGAGGAAGAACCCCTCATCGAGGAAGACCCCGCCGTTGAAGAAGTGCCCCCCGCGGAAGAAGAGATTGCCGAGGAGGTTTCCGTCGAAGAGGAGCCCGCCGAGGAGGAGCTCCGCGTCGCACCGCTTGAAGCGCCGACGCAGGTCATCACCCTTTCCCAAACGGCAGAAACAGAGCCGCCGACAGAGGACGAGGCGGACGACGGGCAGATCACGATGGCGGAGCTGGCGGGCGAGGAAGAGCCGCCTGTCGAGGAAACGCCCGAGGAAGTGCCCGACTGGGAAGAACAGCTCATAAAGACCCGTCAGGAAAAGATCCGCGATTTTCAGATAAAGCAAAACCGCGAAAATCTTGATTTTCGCTTTGCGGGCGACGCTGCGCCGGACGAAGAGCCGGAAAGAGAGCCCGAAAAGGAAGAACCCAAAGCGCCGGAGGAAGAACCGCAGAAGGAGCGCCGTTTCACCGGTGATTTCACCGATTTTTCGCAGGCGGAGGATGTGCGCGCGGAATTGCAGCACCGTCACCGCTCCGGCACCTTCCGCATGTGGCTTGCCGCGGCGGCGGGCGCGCTGCTCCTTTGGAGCGACATTTCCGTTATCTACTATGGGCAGCCGACGCTTGCCCCCTCGCTTTTCCTGCTTTTGAATCTGCTTTTGCTTGCCTGCATGGCGATCCTTTTGTATCCCATGCTGCGGGACGGCACGACGGCGCTTTTGCACGGCAAGCCGACCGCCGAGACCGTTCCCGCGATCGTGACGGCCGCCGTTCTGCTGCACACGCTGGTGCAGTGGAGCGATCTTGCCGCCCTGGAGGCGGGGGAGGCGCGCCTGTTTACCTCTCTTGCCGCACTGTCTCTGCTGCTTTGCGGCATGGGCAGAATGGCAAAGCTTGACCGCATCCGGCAGAATTTCACGCTGGTGTCCCACGACACGCAGAAATTTGCCGCCGTGGAGATCACCGACGAGCGCGCCGCGACCGAAATCGGACGCCGCGCGGTCGCAACCGGCGTGCCGCGGGTGGCGTTTTTCCGCCCTGTGCGGTTCCTCGACGACTTTTTGGCAAACGCCTATATGGACGACCGCTATGACCGCATCATGAGCCGCTTTCTGCCGATCGCGGGTGGAGTGTGCCTTGTCATCGGCATCATCGCGGGCGTGGCGGCGAAAAGTGCTGCCGTCGGCTTTTCCGCCTTTGTCGGCGCGCTGTGTGTGCTGCTGCCGGCAGCGCCGCTGGCGCTGAATGTGCCGCTTTTCGGCACCTGTCGGCGGCTTTTGCAGGAGGATAACCTCCTTTGCAGCTATGCGGCGGCGGAGCGGTTCGGCAAGCTGCACGGCGTAGCGCTCGATGTGTCCGACCTCTATCGGCAGGACAGCGTGGCGCTGCACGGCATCCGCACCTTCTGCGACACCCGCATCGACGAGGCAATCATGGACGCCGCCGCGGTCGCCATTCGCACCGACGGCCCGCTTGCGGGACTTTTCCTGCGCATCATTGAGAAAAAGACCGAGATTCTCCCCGCGGTCGAAAACCTTGTCTTTGAACAGGACATGGGCTTTTCCGGCTGGGTCGGCGGCAGACGGGTGCTCGTCGGCAACCGCAAGCTGCTTGAAAACCACGGCGTGGACACGCCGTCGGGCGACTATGAACGGAAATATAAAAAGGACAACCGCGAGCTTGTTTATCTCTCGGTCGGCGGCGCACTGTCCGCTATGTTCATTATCAGCTATCTTGCCGATCCCGAGGTGGAGGAGGCGCTGCACGAGCTGCAGGATGCGCATCTGTCGCTGCTCATCCGCTCCTGCGACCCCAATGTCACGGAGGAGAGCCTTTGCGCGGGATTTCATTTGGACGACTATTATGTCGATCTGTTGCCCGCGTCGGCGGGCAGGCTGTATGACGGGCTGCGGCATGAAAACGCAGATCGCGTTTCCGCAGGTGCTGCCGTCAACGGCAAAATTTCCGGCATCGCCGCGCTGCTCACCGCCTGCCGCCGTCTGAAGCATCGCGGCACGGCGGCGATGGTCACACAGATCGCCCTTTCCGCCGTCGGCGCACTTTGGTGTCTCGGCACGGCGTTTTCCGGCGGTATCCTGTCCGCCATGGTGATGCTGCTGTTCCTGCCCGCGGCGGCGCTGCTCTCCGTTTTGCTGCCGCTGATCGTTCGCTGAATGAAAGATAAAAAAACACGGAAAACCGAACGGTTTTCCGTGTTTTTTTCTTGCGTTCTCAGCGCAGCTTGCTGCCGAGCGGCAGATCGTCCGCAAACAGCACGCTTGCCGCTGCCTCCCCGTTTTCGTCCTTTGTGTCGGCGGCGAGGATCATGCCCTGACTCTCTACGCCGCACAAAACGGCGGGTTTGAGGTTTGCTACCATGATCACCTGTCTGCCGACAAGCGCGTCGGGGGTATACCACTTGGCGATGCCCGAGCAAACGGTGCGCGGTGCGCCCGTGCCGTCGTCAAGCGTCAGCTTCAAGAGCTTTTTTGCCTTTTTCACCGGCTCGCACGCGACGACCTTCGCCACCCGCAAATCGACCTTCGCAAAATCGTCGATCGCAATTTCCGGCAGCAGCGGTAAGCTCTCCGTCTCCTTTTTCTCCGGCTCTGTGGGCGCCATTTCCGCTGCAATCTCGTCGAGCATCTTCTGCATGTCAATGCGAGCAAAAAGCGGAGCGGCTGCGCCGACGGCAAACGCCGTCACCTTGCCGAACACAGCGGCAGACAGCTCCGTGTCCGCGTCTGCGACCTGCAGCTGCCGCAAAATTTGAGCGCCGGTCTCCGGCATAAACGGCGTGAACAGGATGCCGAGAATACGGATGGTCTCCAGCAGGTGATACAGCACCGTTTCCAGCCGTGCCGTCTGCGCCTCGTCCTTGGCAAGCGCCCAGGGGGCGGTCTCATCGATATATTTGTTGCAGCGCTTAGCAAGCTCCATGAGCGTGCCCGCCGCGTCGGCGTTGTGATAGTCCTCCATCTGCTGCGCAAAGGTCGAGAGCGTCTCCTCGACCGCCGCCAGCAGTGCCGCGTCCGGCTCGCCCGCAACGCCCGCGTTCTTCACCGTGCCGCCGAAATATTTATTCGCCATCGCAACGGTGCGGTTGACGAGGTTGCCGAGCGTGTTGGCGAGATCGGCGTTATACTTCGTGATGAAATCCTCATAGGTGATGGTGCCGTCCTGCGCAAAGGGAATCGCCGACAGCAGATAATACCGCACGGCGTCCACGCCGAAGTGCCGCACGAGGTCATCGGCATACATGACATTGCCCTTCGACTTGCTCATTTTGTCGTCGCCGGACAGCAGCCACGGATGGCCGAGCACCTTTTTCGGCAGCGGCTCGCCGAGCGCCATCAGGATGATGGGCCAATAGATGGTGTGGAACCGCACGATGTCCTTGCCGATGACATGCAGGTCAGCGGGCCAATATTTCTTATATTTCTCCGACGAGCCGTCGGGGTCATAGCCGCAGCCGGTGATATAGTTCGAAAGCGCATCGATCCAGACATAGATGACATGCTGATCGTCAAACGGCACGGGCACGCCCCATTTGAACGAGGAGCGCGACACGCACAGATCGGAAAGTCCCGGCTTCAAGAAATTATTGATCATTTCATTGCGGCGGGACACCGGCGTGATGAAATCGGGGTGCTCCTCATAATACTGCAAAAGGCGATCCTGATATTTCCCGAGCTTCAGGAAATAGGCCTCCTCCTTCGCGTCGACGACCTCTCTGCCGCAGTCGGGGCATTTGCCGTCCTTGAGCTGCGACGGGGTGAAGAACGACTCACAGGGCACGCAGTATTTCCCTTCATAGGCGCCCTTATAGATGTCGCCCTGCTCATACAGCTTTTTGAAGATCTTCTGCACGACCCTTTCGTGATCGGCGTCGGTGGTGCGGATGAAGCGGTCATAGGTCACATTCATGCAGTCCCACACGCTCTTGATCTGTGCGGAAACGCCGTCGACATATGCCTTCGGGGTGACGCCCGCCTTTTCGGCATATTCCTCGATCTTCTGTCCGTGCTCATCCGAGCCGGTCTGAAACAGCACATCAAAGCCCTGCATCCGCCTATAGCGCGCGATAAGATCGGCAAGCACGATGTCATAGGTGTTGCCGATGTGCGGCTTGCGGGAGGTATAGGCGATCGCCGTGGTGATATAAAACTTCGGTTTTTCCATGTAGCGGTAAACTTCCTTTCCGTCATATACAGGTTTATTTTACCATACTTTATGCAAATTACAAGCCCCGCTTTTGAAAAATCAGCTTTCGCAGCAGATCGGCGGGCAGCACCGTCAGCGACAGCGCCATCACCCGCCGCCATTCGTGCAGCGTCAGAGGGGCGGCGCGGAAAAGACTGCCGCCGTAGATGATGAGCAGCACCTGCACCCCCGCCGCCGCAAGCATCACCGGCAGGAAAGCGCGGTTGCCCGACAGATGTGCAAGGAGATTGAGCCGCTCGGTGCGGGCGTTGAAGCTGTTGAAGATGCCGCAGAAAATGAAAAGAGCAAAAAACGCGCTGTAGAAATAGGTCTCACCCGCCGTCGGACGGAAAAAGCCGAAGAAAACGGGCAGCTTGAGAAAGGTGATGCACAAAAGGACGGTGAAGCCGCCGCACCACAGAATCTGCAGCAGCATCGCTCGGGTGAGCACCGGCGCGCTGCGGGCCTTGGGCGGCTCGTGCATATATTCGGCAAGCGGCGGCTCACCGGCATAGGCAAGCCCCGCCAGCGTATCCATGATGAGGTTCACCCACAGCATCTGCATCACCGTCACCGGCGTGTCGATGCCGATGAACGGGCCGATGACGGACATGCCGACCGCACAGAGGTTCATGGTGAGCTGGAAAACCAGAAATTTGCGGATGCTCTTGAAGATCGTCCTGCCGTAGAGCACGGCGTGCACGATCGAGGCATAGTCATCGTTCAAAATAACGATGTCCCCCGCCTCCTTGGCGACCTCGGTGCCGCTGCCCATGGCAAAGCCGACATCCGCCTTTTTGAGTGCGGGCGCGTCGTTGATGCCGTCGCCGGTCATGCCGACGACCGCGCCCGCCTCCTGTGCCACCCGCACAAGGCGGCTTTTGTCGGAGGGCAGGGCGCGCGCGACCACCCGCAGCGACGGCAGGCGGCGTTTGAGCTCCCCGTCGGTGAGAAGCGCCAGCTCGCTTGCCGTGATGACTGCCTCCCTTTGCGGTTCCTTCGGCAGGATACCGGCGGCTTTGGCAATGGCAACGGCGGTCTCGCGGTTATCCCCCGTGATCATCACCGTCTGTATCCCCGCGCGCGTCATTTCCCGCACCGCCGCGGCGGCGGTCCTGCGCACGGGATCGCTGATGCCGATGAGCGCCACGAGCGCCGCATCGGAAAACGGGGGCGCCGCGCTGCCGCCGAAGGTGGCGATGAGGGCGATAACCCGCATGGCGTTTTCGGTCATGTCCTTCAGCTGTGTCTCCACCGTGTGCTTTGCGGTGAAGGGGCGCAGCTGCCCGTCGGCATCCACAAACCGCGTGCAGGCGGGCAGCAGCTTTTCGGGCGCGCCCTTCACCAGCACCCGTCCGTCGGCAAGCGTCGCGGCGGCATATTTTTTCTCGCTGTCAAACGGCGTGCGTTTCACCGCCGCGGCAGAGCCCGTCAGCGGCAGGACATATTGCAAAAGCGCTCTGTCGGTCGCGTTGCCGCCGACGGGTACCCCGTCGGCTGTCACGCTGTCACTGTTTGTCGCGCACGAAAGCTCCATCCACTGCCAGAACCCGCGCGCCCTACGCAGGCTCTCCCGCCGTTCGTGCCGCTTCCCGTCGCCGGTCACGGCACAAAAGACCGACGGTCTGCCCTGCGTCAGCGTTCCCGTTTTGTCGGTAAACAGCAAATTGAGGTTGCCTGCCGTCTCGATGCCGAAAAGGCGGCGCACCAGCACATGGTCCCGCAGCATACGGCGCATATTGGCGGACAGCACCACCGTGATCATCATGGGCAGCCCCTCCGGCACGGCGACCACGACCACCGTGATGGCAAGCGTCGCCGCATGCAGCAGCGAGGCGATGAGCGTTTCGGGGTTTGTGATGAGCGATAGGGTGCTTTGCAGACTGCCGCCCGTCTCGATCCAAAAGGTGTGCAAAAGATCGGCAAGCCCGACCAGTCCCGCCGCGACATAGCCGATGCGGCTGAGAACTTTTGCAAGCTGCGTCAGGCGCAGGCGCAGCGGGCTTTCCCTTGTCTCCTCCTGCAATTCCTGCGCCAGCCCGCCGTAGAAGGTGCCGTCCCCCACCCGCTCGACCAGCATGACGCCGTTCCCGTCGGTCACCACCGTGCCGCGGAAAAGGCGGTTTGCGGCAAGCAGGTCGCGGATGGAGCTTTCTTTTTCGGTGGGCGTTTTGTTTACCTCCGCCGCCTCGCCGGTGAGCGCCGCCTGATCCACCGTGAGACTGCCGGAAAGCAAAATGCCGTCCGCGGGCACGCGCTCACCCGCCTGCAGCAGCACAATGTCCCCGACCACCGCCTCGTCGATGGGGAGCAGATGCACGCCGTCTTTTCGCTTGATGCGGCAGGAGATGCCCGCCGCCTCCGATTGCAGCTTTTGGAACGCCGTCTCGCTGCCGTATTCCGACAGCGTGGAAACGGCAGTCGCAAGGAACACCGCCGCCGCGATGCCCGCCGTCTCATACCAGTCGGCGGTGCGAAACAGAAACACCACATTGACGGCAAGCGCCACAAGCAGGATCTTGATGATCGGGTCGCCGAACCCCGCAAGAAACTGCCGCCAAAGGCTTTGCCGCCCCCGGCGGGTGAGGCTGTTGTCGCCGAACTGTCGGCGCGCGGCGGCGACTTCTTTTTCGTCCAGTCCCGTATACATGAAATCCGCTCCCTTCCCATCATGTATATGTGGAAAAAAAGCGGGACATACATTGACAAACGGGATGTCCCATGCTATCATAAGCGCAAAGGAGATGGTATGGATGCTGTCTGTCGGTATGTCCACCGTGGGCAAAACGGTCGATGCGGCGCTTTTTGATGCCTATGCCGCTGCAGGGATCGCCGCAATGGAAATTTCTCAACATGACTATACGACGTTTGACTTTGCCGCAGCCGCAAAGGAAGCGGCGCGCGCCGGGGTGCGGCTGTGGTCGCTGCATCTGCCGTTTGATCCGTTTGACACAGTCGATATTTCGTCGCTCGATGAAGACCTGCGCACCCGTTCCGTGCAGCTGAACGCGGACATCATCCGCCGCGCCGCCGCTGTCGGTATCGACAAATTTGTCATTCACGCAAGCGGCGAGCCGATTGCCGACGACAAACGATCGGAGCGGATGAGCCGTGCAAAGGAAAGCCTTGCCGCGCTTGCCGATGTGTGCGAAAAAAGCCGTGTCCGCCTTTGTGTTGAAGATCTGCCGCGCACCTGTCTCGGACACTCGATTGCCGATATGCAGACGCTACTGGAAGATTCCCGCCTTTTTTGCTGCTTTGACACCAACCACATCACCGTCGAAAAGCCGCAGGATGTCATCCGTGCGCTCGGCGCGCGGATCATAACACTGCATGTTTCGGATTTCGATTTTGTCAACGAGCGGCACTGGCTGCCCGGCGAGGGGAAAATTGCATGGGATGCCGTTGTGGCGGCGCTTGATGCGATCGGCTATGACGGCGTGTGGATGTATGAAATCGCGACCGCCTGTCCGAAAACCATCTATCGTGACCGCGATCTCACCTGTGCGGATTTCCGCCGCAATGCCTACGAAATTCTGAACGGCAAAGCGCCGACGGTTTTTTCAATACCGAAGGTTCCGCTCGGTATGTGGGAGTAACAACAATAACTAAAAACAGGACGGAGCAATCGCTCCGTCCTATTTTTATGCGCCGCGCTCCAGCTCCTTCTTTTCGAGAAAAGCCGACACAAAGCGTGCCTCCGGCGTTGCCTCGGTCTGCAATGCGGCAAGCGATGCGGCGGCAAGATCGTTTTCGTCAAGCGTGCCCGCCGCCTGCAAAAACAGCGCCGCGAAAAGGCAGCTCGCCACGAAATACGGCCGCAGTCCCTGCGGCGCATCGTAAAACGCCCGCAGCCCCTCGATGAACTGCGTCACTTGACGCGGCGACCACCGTCGCCACGCCACGCCGAACCGCGCCTTGTCGGTCACGCTGCGCACAAAATCGGGGTCGATGAGCACACGCTCCATCTCGATCTTCAGTCCCCTGTCGGGTGCGCCGTTGCCCGCATAGATGAGCATTTCCCAAAGGAAGAAGTCGAAAAGCCGCACCGTGCCGAACCGCGCCGCGTCCTCCGCCGACAGGTGGGCACGGAAAATCTCATCGGCGACGGGCATGAGCGCCCGCCGCTGATACCAGATGGTGTCGCGGCTCTCCCAGAAAGGCGCGCACGCCATTTCCGCGATGCAGGATTTTTCCGCCGCATCCGGTGCGGCAACACAGTAGTGATAGAGAATATCGCTCACCGACACGATCTTTTTCGCGTTGAACATGTTGGCGATGCCGAACATACCGTCCTCGCAGAACTTCATCCCCTCGATGAACGGCGTTTTGATGACCGCGCGGCGATACAGCTTGTTCCACGGTACATGGCCGGCAAAGGTGTGCTGATAATAGGCATAGACCTCTTCGGTGTTGCGCATGTCGAAAACGCGGTCACCCGCATATTCCGCAAGACACGGGTGATCGAAGGCACAAACGCAGATGTCCGCCTCCTCGCGCTTCAGGGCGGCAAGCATGACGGCAAACATATCCGGCTCCAGGCAGTCGTCCGCGTCCACAAACTGGATATAGTCCCCGTCCGCCCGGGAAAGTCCCTCGTTGCGGGCGCGGGAGACGCCCCCGTGCGGTACGGACAGGGGAACGATGCGGCTGTCCATGAGCGCCAGCCGCTGCACGGCGGCGGTCGTTTTTTCGTCCGCGCCGTCGCTGACGCACAAAAGTTCAAAGTGGCGGTAGGTCTGATCCAAGATGCTGTTGATGCACCGCTCGATGGTGTCGCTGTTGTGATAGTACGGTAAAATGACCGAGATTTTTTCCATGTCACTGCTCCTCATATGATAACGGTTTTCCGTAGACGCTCTCATAGGTCTCCTTGCAAAATCGAAAGCTCTCCTCCCGCAAAAAGGCGATGTTTTCGCGGCGGGAGAGGTCGGCCTTCGGGTAGACGGGGCGGCCGATATGCACGGTGAACTGCTTTTTCGGCAGTCCCTCGGCATCGCATTTTTTGCGGTCGCGGAAGGTGATGAACTGCGGCACGACGGGCACGCCGTATTTGGCGGCAAAGCTGAAGGCGCCGTCCTTATACGGCCGCGGTTTTTCATAGTGCCACCACATTGCCGCCTCGGGATACACCAAAAGAAATTTCTTGCGGCGGGTGAGGATTTCCTCGATCACACGGGCAAACTGTATCCTGCCGTGCATGGTGGTGTTGAGCGGCACCATGTCGCCCGCCCGCATCATTTCGCCGAGAAAACCGCTCATGTTGTTGAAGTCCGCCGCCAGGACAAAGGTGCGGTGCGGCCGCGCGCCGTATTTCACCGCAAGACAGTCGAATTTGTCCACATGGTTGCAGGTGAGCACCGCCGCATGCAGTCCGCGCAGGTTTTCCCGCCCGACATACCGCGTTTTGAGCACAAAGGTGTTTTCATACCAGGTGAACGGCCACACGCAGAAAAATTTTTCCAGGCGATATTTCACGCCCTCCAAAAAGGTGCGGTGCCCGACATAGCGATAGGTTTCGTCCACGGGCAGCGTCAGCTCCCGCGGGATGGGATCGACATGCACATCAAATGTCCCCGCCGCCTCGCAGCGGGCGATCTCAGCCAAAACATCCCTTCTGGTCATACGGTTTCCTCCTCAAGGGCGGCCAGCGCCGCCGTAAAGCGCGCATAGAGCGCGTCATAGCGCGTGGTGTGATATTGCGCGTGGATGCCGTCGATGTCCCACGGCTTGACATTGACGGTGTGGAAAACGGGGAAAAGGCGAATGGTCTTGGAAAAATGGCGGATGACCGTGTCGTCCCGTTCGCGGAACTGCTCGTTGAAGCGGCGCGGCAAAAACCGCTTGCGCCGCGCCAGTCGATTGAGCACATCCTGGTCGGGAAAGGGAAACTTTTTGCGGCAGCAAAGAGCGCGCGCCTTCGTGAGCAGATCGCTCTCCCGCAGCGCGGGCAGCGAAAACAGCATCACCCCCGCATTCATATAGCGCGGATGTATGAAAAACTTGCCGAGAAAATCGCGCGCCGCCGCAAATTCCCGCCCCGCCAGATCGAAGGTATACAGCGGCGTGATGTCCGCCAGTGCCACCGTGTCGGTGTCGAGATACAAAAGTCGCTCCGGCAGCGTCGGCAGGCGGTCGATGAGCAGACGCAGCAGCGTATACGGCGTATAGCCGGTCGCGGCGTTGGGGCTGTCCGCCAGTGTCTCGCGGTAGAGAGCGCCGCAATCGTGCAGCGTGACACGGCTCTCGCCGTTCACCCTTTGCAGCGTCGTTTCCAAAAACGCCGCCTGTTTTTCCGTCACGGGGGTGAACCGCGCGTCGGTGTCGGTCAGATCCATCGTGAGGATGTGCACCCAAAGCGGCGCCTTGCAGTGCTCCGTCACCGACAGCAGCGACAGCAGCATGCCGGAAAACACGGCGCGGTTGCCGCAATATAGCAGTGCGATCATGTGGTCTCCTCCCGTTCATAGCGAATAAAGGTGTGATTTTCGGGCGTTTCGGCGCGGCTCTTCATCGCCGCAAGCAGCTTTTCCCGCAAGCTTTGCTGCCGCTCCTTGCGCGTGTCCCCCTCGCCGAAAAACGGCCCGTCCACAAAAACGACCATGCGCGGCTTGCCTCTTTTGGAGGCGCGGTAGGTGACGGTGAAGGTGAAGGCGGGGGTCGAAAGCGCGACGGGATAGCGGCAGGACACCGCCGTGAACGGGCGGATGACGGTCGCATAGGGCCAGATGTGCGCCTCCGGAAACACGACGACGCACCTGCCCCTTTCGATGTGATGCCGCATCGCCTCTTCAAAAGCGGGAAATCCGTCCCGCACGGTGGGGATGGGCAGAGCGCCCAGCATCTGCATCAGCGTGCGTGTGCCGGGCAGGGCAACATTGTCGCTGTTGACCAGCACATGCGTCTCGGTCGGGAACGGGATGACGGCGCTCAGAAAGCCGTCGGCGGGCGCTTGGGTGTGGTTGCCGTAGAGAAAATAGCCGCGCTGCCCCTTGAGCTTTTCCCTGCCGACAATCCTAAGGCGGAATTTCATCCGGCAATAGAGAAACGCGACCGGCGTGACCGCCACGCGGTAGACAATGAACTTGAAAAAGCGATACAGCCGTCCTTCCCGCAAAAACGGAAAACGGCTGTCGACCGTGAACGGTTCTCTGCGGATGCCGGAAAACTCGTCCCGCAGCGGATCGCGGTAGTAAATGACGGTGCCGTCCTTCGGCGTGCGCACGGCGCTCCCTCCCTTGTCATATTTTTCGGATAAAGTAATGGGAGCGTATGCTCCCATCCCGGTGTGTCAAAAAATTGTTTTTTGACACACCGGGAGGCTGTCTAAAAACCGCAGGAGCAAGGAAACCGCCCCCGTCGGCATATACCTATATGGTAGGGGGCGGTTGACGCCGACAGCAAAAGCGGGCGTTTCGCAGAAACGCTCCTCTTGCTTGCTAAACCCGTAGCTTTACTTTTTCGTCTAAATGCGCTTTTGCGTCCTGCGGACTTTTTTGACAGTCTGTAATGGGAGCGTATGCTCCTATCAGCCTTATACCGAGCATACTAGATGTATGTCCGTTTGAAAAGGACACGGCGCGTCTTTTCCCTCTAATTCTCGGACGGAGACAAATTCCCGTGTCGCGGGAAGCGGGAATTTGCCACTCTACAAACGGTAGAGTTGGGTAAAAATGACGGAAAAACAACAAATTCCTGCAAAAACGCATTGACAGGCAGAGTCGATTGTGCTATCTTTTATGGGTAATGAGCAAAGGCGTTCATTCCGACAGGGGTCGTTTCCCCTTTTTTCGGAATGAACGCTTTTTTGCGTGAAAAAGGAGCTGTGAACGATGCTGCGAGAGGGGGACGTGCGTATCCCGTCGGGGTGCGCCATATCCGCCGTCATTTCCCGCGAGGGAGAGCGCATGAGCGGCGAGGGGATCATCAAAAGCATGATCCCCATGCACGACCGCTCCAACGGACTCGGCGGCGGCTTTGCGGGATACGGCATCTATCCCGACTATAAGGACTTTTATGCGCTGCACATTTTTTATGACGACAACGACGAGCGCGTCGCCTGCGAGCGGCTGCTCAAGGACCGTTTCGAGATCGTCAAGGCGGAGACCATTCCGATCAGGCGTCACCCGCGCATCGTGGATGTCCCGCTCATCTGGCGCTATTTCGTCGCGCCGCTTTCGTCTGTTTTGATGCGGCTGCAGCTTGACGAGCGCGCATATGTCGCCCGCACGGTCATGGAGATCAACACCCGCCTCAAAGGGGCGTATGTCTTTTCGAGCGGCAAGAACATGGGCGTTTTCAAGGCGGTCGGTTTTCCCGAGGATGTCGGCGCGTTTTATGCCCTCGGGGACTACGGCGCATACTGCTGGACGGCGCACGGGCGCTATCCCACCAACACGCCCGGCTGGTGGGGCGGTGCGCACCCGTTTGCCCTGCTTGACTACACCGTCGTGCACAACGGCGAAATTTCGTCCTATGACGCCAACCGCCGCTATATCGAAATGTTCGGCTACACATGCACGCTGCAGACCGACACCGAGGTCATCACCTATATCGCCGACTATCTCCTGCGGCGGCAAAGGCTGACGCTAGAAGAAACCGCCGCCGTCATGGCAGCGCCCTTCTGGAGCACCGTCGAAAAGCTCCCGCCCGCCGCAAAGGAGCAAATGACCTTCCTGCGCACCGTCTATGCGGGGCTGCTGGTGACGGGGCCTTTCTCCATCGTTTTGGGCTTTGAGGGCGGGCTGATGGCGCTTTGCGACCGTCTGAAGCTGCGCTCCATGGTGGTTGCGGAAAAGGGTGACCGCATATTTGTCGCAAGCGAGGAGGCGGCGATCCGCGCGCTGGAGCCTGCGGCAGAGAACCTGTATGCCCCCGCCGGCGGCGAGCCGGTCATTGTGCGGGTGAAGGAGGGACATTTCTGATGGTACGACAACCGATCGATTATCTCCCCGCCGACTTTGCGGTGCGGCGGGATATGTCACTTTGCACAAGCTGCCGCGTGTGCGAAAAGGAATGTGCAAACGGCGTCCATTTCTATGATGAAAAGCGGCGGCTGATGAAAAGTGACGCCAAAAAATGCGTCAACTGTCAGCGCTGCGTCGCCGTCTGCCCGACGGGCGCTTTGCAGATCACCGATGCGCCGCCCGCCTTTCGGCAAAACGCCAACTGGCAGGATGCCACCATAAAGGAAATTTACAAGCAGGCGGCGACGGGCGGCGTGCTCTTGTCCTCCATGGGCAATCCGAACCCGCTGCCGGTCTATTGGGATCGTATTCTCATCAACGCCTCCCAGGTCACCAACCCGCCCATCGACCCGCTGCGCGAGCCGATGGAGACGCGGGTGTTTCTCGGCAAGAAGCCGACCGGCGTTTCCCGCCGTGCGGACGGCAGCCTTGACACAACCCTCCCGCCGCAGCTTGTGCTGTCCATGCCGGTGATGTTCTCCGCCATGAGCTACGGCTCGATCAGCTATAACGCGCACGAAAGCCTTGCGCGCGCGGCAAAGGAGGTCGGCATCCTCTACAACACCGGTGAGGGCGGACTGCACGAGGATTTCTATTGCTACGGCGAAAGCACCGTCGTGCAGGTCGCGTCGGGACGGTTCGGCGTGCACAAGGATTATCTGAATGCCGGCGCCGCCATCGAGGTAAAGATGGGGCAGGGCGCAAAGCCGGGCATCGGCGGGCATCTGCCGGGGAGGAAGATCGTCGGCGATGTCGCCAAAACGCGCATGATCCCCGAGGGATCGGACGCCATCTCCCCCGCGCCGCACCACGACATCTATTCCATCGAGGATCTGCGGCAGCTTGTCTACTCACTCAAGGAGACCACGCACTATAAAAAGCCCGTCATCGTCAAGGTTGCCGCCGTCCACAACATTGCGGCGATTGCCAGCGGCATCGCCCGCAGCGGCGCGGACATTATCGCCATCGACGGCTTTCGCGGCGGAACGGGCGCTGCGCCGACACGCATCCGCGACAATGTGGGAATCCCGATCGAGCTGGCGCTTGCCGCCGTCGATCAGCGGCTGCGGGATGAGGGCATCCGCGGCACGGTCTCGCTCATTGCGGGCGGCAGCATCCGCTCCGCCGCCGATGTGGTCAAGGCGATCGCGCTCGGCGCGGATGCGTGCTATATCGCAACAGCGGCGCTGCTCGCCATGGGCTGTCACCTTTGCCGTAACTGTCAGAGCGGCAACTGCAACTGGGGCATCGCCACCCAGCGGCCGGAGCTGGTCGCCCGTCTCCATCCCGATGTGGGCGCTGCCCGCCTTGTGCACCTCATGACTGCCTGGCGGCATGAGATCAAGGAAATGATGGGCGGCATGGGCATCAACTCCATTGAGGCGCTGCGGGGCAACCGCGCCATGCTGCGCGGCATCGGACTTTCGGACAGAGAGCTTGCCATTCTCGGCATCGCCCACGCCGGTGCATGATACACACCGGTGCATACATTCGATTTTTTTGCAAAACGCGGTGGAAAAACGAAAAAAGGTGTGATAAAATAGTATGTTCATTGATGCAAGCGGCATGGATTTTGCCGCGCTTAACGAAACGCTGCGCCGTGCCGACCGCCACTGTCACATCGGCGGCTGCCTCGGTCAACGGTTTATCGCCGCCGGCATGAGCGACCTCACGGTCGAGATCGACGGCGTGCCGGGCAATGCGCTCGGGGCATATCTCGACGGCGCCGTCATCACGGTGAACGGCAACGCGCAGGACGCGGTGGGCGACACCATGAACGCGGGCGAGATCGCGGTACACGGCGGCATCGGCGACGCGGCGGGCTATGCCATGCGCGGCGGCGCTTTGTATGTCAAGGGCAACGCCGGCTATCGCGCGGGCACGCACATGAAGGCATACGGCGACACCAAGCCCGTCATCGTCATCGGCGGCAGAACGGGCAGCTTTCTCGGCGAATACCAGGCGGGTGGCTATATCCTCGTTCTGGGACTGCACACCGACAAAAAGCCCATCGTCGGCAACTTCCCCTGCACGGGTATGCACGGCGGCAAGCTGATCCTGCGCGGCGACGCGGCGGGCATTCACTTTCCGCACGGCACGGTCGTCCGGCACGCGACGCCGGAGGATATGGCGGAGATTGCCCCCTTCATCCGGCATTTCTGCGCCCTGTTCGGCGGCGACGCCGCGGCGCTTCTGCAAGGCCCTTATACGGTGGTCACACCGGACAGCAAGACCCCCTATAAACAAATGTACATCACCAACTGAGGAAAGGCGGAGACAGTATGCGCTATTCTGAGGAAGAAGTCCTGCAATATGTCGCGGAGGACGATGTGAAGTTCATCCGCATGGCATTTTGCGATGTTTTCGGGAAACAGAAAAACATTTCCGTCATGCCGGAGGAGCTGCCGCGCGCGTTTCGCGACGGCATTGCCATCGACGGCTCGGCGATCGCGGGCTTTTCCGGCGTGGTTCATTCCGACCTTCTTTTGCACCCCGATCCCACGACGCTGTCGCTGCTGCCGTGGCGACCGGAGCACGGGAAGGTCGTGCGCCTTTTTTGCAGCGTCACCCTCCCCGACGGCACGCCGTTTGCGGCGGATACCCGTGCGCTGCTGAAAAAAGCGGAGGAAAAGGCGGAAGAAAGGGGGCTTTCCTTTGCGTTCGGCAGCGAGATGGAGTTTTATCTTTTCAAGCGGGACGAAAACGGCGAGCCGACCGCCATCCCCTATGACCGCGCGGGCTACATGGACATCGCCCCCGAGGACAAGGGCGAAAATGTGCGGCGGGAGATTTGTCTCACGCTGGAGCAAATGGGCATCCGCCCCGAAAGCTCCCACCATGAGGAAGGTCCGGGGCAGAACGAGATCGATTTTCGCTATGCCGCGCCGCTCACCGCGGCGGACAACGCCGTCACCTTCCGCGCCGTGGTGAACACCATTGCCGCGCGCAACGGGCTTTTCGCGGACTTTTCCCCGAAGCCGCTTCCCGACGCCCCGGGCAACGGGATGCACCTCAATTTTTCAGTCAGGGCGGCAAACGGCAGGGACATCCTGCCGCAGGCGATTGCGGGCGTTTTGGCGCACATTCGGGAAATGACCGCCTTTTTCAACACGACCGACGCCTCGTTTGCCCGTTTCGGCAGCAACAAAGCGCCGCTTTTCCTTTCCTATTCTGCGGAGAACCGCTCCCAACTCATCCGCATCCCCGCCGCCGTCGGCGAATATCGGCGCGCGGAGCTGCGCTCCCCCGATCCGCAGTGTAACCCGTATCTGGCACTTGCGCTGCTGATGTATGCCTGCATGGACGGTATCGAAAACGATCTGCCGCTCCCCGCCGCCGCGGACATCGACCTTTTTGCGGCACCGCATGCGGTGACGGAAAAGCTCGGGACGCTGCCCCAAACGCTCGATGAGGCGAAAGCCGTCGCGCACGACAGTCGGTTCATCGCCGCCTGCCTGCCGCAGGAGATCATCAAGCACTATACCTGAAAACACACACCAAGAAAGGGGGGAAGGCCTATGGCGCTGGCAATACACCGCTACCGTGTACTGCTGGTCTCGTCATCCGAAAAGATCACCGCGTCACTCTCGGCGCTGCTGCCCGAAGGCCTTTTCTCCCCCGTCACGGTGAAGACCGATGTGTCGGGGGCAAGGCGCTTTTTGGCGGAAAACACCGTCGACATTGTCATCATCAGCGCACCGCTGCCGGACGATTTCGGCACGCGGCTGGCGCTCGATGTCTGTGCGGACAGCACGGCGGGCGTGCTGCTTTTGGTGAAAGCGGAGCAATTTTCCGATGTGAGCGCCCGCGTCTCCCCCTTCGGCATCCTCACGCTGTCAAAGCCGACCGCGCCGCAGCTTTTTTCCCAGTCGCTGCTGCTGTTGTGCGGCACACGGGAGCGCCTGCGGCGCATGGAGCAAAAGACCGCCTCCCTGGAGGAGAAAATGGAGGAAATCCGTCTTGTCAACCGCGCCAAATGGCTGCTGATCGAGTGCCTTGGCATGACAGAGGCGCAG
>ERZ1673744.1042-NODE-1042-length-28957-cov-6.472562_pt1 | contig 28957 bp, 29 predicted proteins | sample MGYA00580207_ERZ1673744 | MGnify/ENA primary metagenome ERZ1673744 (study PRJEB41218, sample SAMN15661751) | gut metagenome | host: Homo sapiens | place: Canada: London | collected 2015-08-20/2019-03-30 | study: EMG produced TPA metagenomics assembly of... | reverse complement strand
GCCACTTCGACATTTAAGTTAATTATTCTTTTTTCAACACATTTACCATACTGTTGTGGCGAATGTGCTCCATTGTCGCACCCTCTCAAAAAATGATTATTAATCATTTTTCTCGGCACAGTGCCACTTCGACATTTAAGTTAATTATTCTTTTTTCAACACATTTACCATACTGTTATGGCGGATGAGCTCTAAGCAACACTGCACTGAGCCGCTATTTTATCTTTTTGAAAAATTCATCAGATATCAACTGAGAATATTTACTTTTTTCATTCACTGAAATCAAAAGTCTTGGTGAACCGTCTTTTGTTTCTACTGTTGAAATTATACCACTTACATCTCCAATAGGCAGTTTTTTAACTTTTGCTTCAAATTTCACATAAGGAACTTCCTGTCCGTATGAATTTAGTGTACCGCGTTTTGTAACGTGCAGTTCATCAACTGATACTGCCTGATATTTAATTTTGCTTACTGATTTTTTAAGCTTTTCTTCAACATTATCAGACTTAATATCTTCAGGCGTTAATATCGCATTATCACCTGATTCTACAACAAACATTTTTTGTCCTGAAGCTTTATGTTCAGCTACAACCGCGTTATAACCCATTATACCTGCGGCTTTTTCAAGTTCGAATTCATCATCTATTTTTGAAAAATCACCGACCTTTTTAGCCCTTTCGAGCATGACATCTTTTGAGGGATTGAAAAAATTTCCTAAATATCCGCTAAGCAATTCTTTGCCGCCAAGTGACATAAAACCCACCACAGCAAGCGTAAGGATTATTGCTCTCAAAATATTTTTTAAACAACCCATATTGAAATCCTTGTCATGTTATAATATTATTATAACTATGAAAAAGTCAGAAATCAATCATATCAATACTGCTGACATTAAGGTGGAAGATTTAACACCGGCGATGCAGGAATATTTAAAAGTAAAACACCAAAATCCGGATAAGATTTTGCTTTACAGGCTTGGAGATTTTTACGAAACTTTCTTTGAAGACGCTGTTGTGATGTCTAAAGAACTTGAACTTACACTTACAGGCCGCGAACAGGGTAAATTCGGAAGAATTCCACTTGCAGGTATTCCTGCAAAAGCAATTAACGGCTATATTGAAAAGCTTGTTCAAAAAAACTATAAAGTGGTTATCTGCGACCAGCTTGAAGATCCTAAATTTGCTAAAGGGTTAGTTAAAAGAGGTGTTACACGTATTGTAACTTCAGGAACTTTAACTGAAAGTGACTTTTTACAACAAAACTCAAACAACTATATTTGCGCACTTTTCAAAGATGAAAAAAGCGGTAATTACGGTTTTTCTTATGCCGATATTTCAACCGGTGAATTTAAAGTTACTCAGGCGCCACTGGAACTTATTATGGCTGAACTTATAAGATTGCAGCCTGCTGAGGTAGTAGGGCCATCTCAAAAACAAAAAATTATGCCGTTCCAGATTGTTCCTGACGAAAAAATAGATTTGCCTGAAGAAATTACAAAATTATACAACTGCTCTAAAATTCCTGTGTCAGTATTTGATGAGAATTTTGCTGAAAATAACCTGAAAGCTGTTTTTCAAGCAAACAGCCTTGAAGCATTCGGATATAACAGATACAAACTCGGTTTCAGAGCAGCAGGAGCTCTTTTAGCTTATGTTTGGGAAACTCTAAAGGATAATGTTCCTAAATTTGACAGAATAGAGCCTTATGAGCTTTCTGAATATATGATTCTTGACGGAAGCACAAGGAAAAACCTTGAACTTGTTGAAACTTTAAGGGATAAGAATAAGTTTGGTTCTCTGCTTTGGTCAATCGATAAAACCAAAACAAATATGGGGGCAAGGCTTCTCAAAAACTGGCTGTGTCAGCCGTTAAAAAATATCGACGATATTTTGACAAGACAAAACTCTATTACAGAACTGGTTGAGAAAAGCGATGAACGTATTAATATCACCAATTGTCTTGAAAAAATCTATGATATTCAAAGACTTGCAACAAGAATGTCTAACAGTTCAGCTAACCCGAAAGATTTCTTGAGTTTAAAGACCTCATTATCTATACTTCCTGAACTGCTTGATGCTGCTTCAACACTTGAATTTAACCCGTTAAAAGGTATTGAAGAATACAAAAATGAAATTATTGAGTATACAGAATTAATAGAACGTACAATTTCTGAAACAGCACCTAATTTAATAAAAGAAGGCGGAATAATAAAACCCGGTGTTTCAGGTGAATTGGATTACTTCCGCGAGTTATTGACAGGCGGTGAAAACTGGTTAAAGCAATATGAAGAAACCGAAAAAGAAAAATCAGGTATAAAATCTTTAAAAGTCGGATTTAACAAGGTCTTCGGATACTTTATCGAAATCTCAAATTCTTATCTTAACCAAATTCCTGAAGGCTATATAAGAAAACAAACTTTGACAAACGGCGAAAGATTTATAACAGAAGATTTGAAAAAACACGAAGATGATGTACTTTCAGCCAGATTTAAATCAACCGAACTTGAATATAAATTATTCTGTGATTTTAGAGAATACTCAAAAGAATTCGTAACTAAAATCAGAGAAATAGCAGACTGTATTGCAAAATGTGATGTTTACGCAGGGCTTGCTCAGGCTGCCGTTGAAAACAATTATTGTAAGCCGATAATTGATGATTCCGATGATTTTATAATTAAAAACGGACGTCACGCTGTTTTGGAAAAAATTCTTCCGCTGGGTGAATACGTTGCAAACGATTTGGAGTTGAAATGCAACAGTTCGGATTCTACACAATTCATGATTCTGACAGGACCTAATATGGCAGGTAAATCAACCTATATGAGGCAAAATGCATTAATTGCAATACTTGCTCAAATAGGTTCCTGGGTTCCTGCTGATTTCGCAAAAATCGGTATTATTGACAAAATATTTACACGTGTAGGCGCTTCGGATGATTTGACACTCGGTCAATCAACATTTATGGTTGAAATGATTGAAACAGCTTGCATTTTAAACTCTGCCACCGACAGAAGTTTTATTCTCCTTGATGAAATAGGCAGAGGAACAAGTACATATGACGGGGTTGCAATTGCATGGTCTGTCGCGGAATACATCGCTACTAAAATAAAAGCAAGATGTATTTTTGCTACACATTATCATGAATTAAACGTTATGACTAAAACTTATCCGCAAATCAAAAACTACCGAATTACAATCAGCGAGGAAAACGGCGAGATTGAATTTTTAAGAAAAATCGTTCAAGGCGGAGCAAGCAAAAGCTATGGTATTCAGGTTGCTAAAATGGCAGGGCTTCCAAATGCAGTTATCAGACGTTCTGAGGATTTAATGACAAGAATGCAGAGAGATTTTTCAAATAATCTTGCTACCCGTAAAAAATCCGCAGATGCACCGAGCGTTGACATTCCTCAGCTTAATTTATTTAATTAATTTTTGTAAAAAAGAGAGTATTATTATAACAAAAATTATTCTGTTCGGGTTTAAATTAAACAGGAGAATTTTTATGTCAGGTTTAGATGTCAACAAAGTTACGGTACCGCCTCAGCTTCAAAGTATAGAAGCCATTGAAAAAGAGCAGCCAAAAGCAGCTGAAATTCAGTCTGAAGTAATTCCTGATGAAAAACCTGATACATTTGAAAAGAGTACTGAACCGAAAGAAGCTGTTAAAGAAACTAAACAGAATAAAAAAACTGAAAAAACTCCCAAAACCTTTAAAGAAAAACTCGCAAGATTTTGCAAAACATTTGTAAAAACCGGTGAATATTTGAAAGCAACGGGAGCAACAGTAATATATGGCGGTCTTGCAGCAGGTGCAATCATGTTTTCTAACTGGCTTGTAAAAGGCTGGTCAAAAGTATTTAAAAAACAAATTCCGTTTAAAGAAATGTTTAACAAGCCGTTAAAATGCGTCAGCAGACCTGCAAAAATTTGGGCAGGAGTGGCATTTGCAGCCATTGGCGGATTTGAATTTGCAAAAGCATATTTAAAAGCAAACCAGCACAGTGCAAATGTTGATCACAAATTAAAAACACATTAATAACTAAATTGTGAAGAACTCCAGAAAATCTGCATTCATTAGACCTTGAGTTTCACCTCCGTTTAAGAAAATAAACACCTGAGGATCATCAATATTTAAGGTTTCAAATTGCATGTTTTTATCAACCGCTTCCATATCATTATCTTGCGGCAACACAATCCGCTGTGAAATATTTTCATCTTCAGGACAAATTTCCTCTAAAATTAAATCCAAGTCAGTGTCAGTCATACATTAAACCTCATTATTTCTTATATTATGTTAATAATGATTTTTCAATGTAAGTCAAGCTAAATCAGCATAATGCTCATTATAAAAATCTTCAAATCTGTCTTGTAATATAGCTTTGCGTGCAGTTTTGGCAAAATCAATCAAGAACTTTGAATTATGTATTGAAAGCAGAGTAGCTGCTGTACTTTCACCGCATCTCCACAAATGTCTTACATAAGCTCTTGAATGGTTTTTGCAGGTATAACAATTGCAGCCTTCAACAAGCGGTCTGTCATCTTCATGAAATTCTTTATTTTTAATATTCTTTTTGCCTTCCCAAGTAAAGAATGAACCGTGACGAGCATTTCGTGTCGGAAGCACACAGTCAAACATATCAATACCGCGTTTAATTCCGTCCAGTAAATCCTCAGGAGTACCTACGCCCATAAGATATCTTGGTTTATACTTAGGCAGAAGCGGAGCCGTGAATTCAACAAAATGATTCATTATATCTTTTGTTTCACCTACGCTTAAACCTCCTATGGCGTATCCTACTGCGTCATATGATGAAATAACTGCAGCGCTTTCTTGTCTTAAATCATCAAAAAATGCCCCCTGTACAATAGGGAATAAAGCCTGACGGGGGTTTGTTTTCGCTTTAAAACATCTTTCAAGCCATCTGTGGGTTCGTTCCATAGCTTTTTTAGCCGTGTCATAATCACAAGGGAACGGTGCACACTGGTCAAACGCCATAATTATATCTGCGCCAATATCCTGCTGAATTTCCATAGAAACTTCAGGATTAATAAAATGTTTTTTACCGTCTTTAGGATCTCTGAATTCTACGCCATCTTCAGTAATTTTATTCAAATGAGCAAGAGAAAACACCTGAAATCCGCCTGAATCTGTAAGCACAGGTTTATGCCAGTTCATCCAGCCATGAATACCGCCGAATTTTTTAATCAGCTTTGTACCTGCTCTAAGATATAAGTGATAGGAATTTGCAAGGATAATTTGCGCTCCGGTATCTTCTATCTGATCGCATGTTAAAGTCTTGACAGCTGAATTAGTGCCGACAGGCATAAAAATAGGAGTTTCAATTATTCCGTGCGGAGTTGTTAAAATTCCTGCTCTTGCACCTGTCTGTTTACACTCGTGCACAAGTTCGTATTTAAAATATTCATGTGCATTGTCACGCATCACTCATCAACGCCTTCTGTAACAAGTTCCATCATATTTTTATAGTTAGTGCAAAGTTCTTCGGGCTTAAAGTAAATATTGATTTCTCTTTCTGCACTTTCTACACTGTCTGAACCGTGAACAGTATTGTATTCTTTTAACTGAGCGTAATCTGCTCTGATAGAACCAACGTCAGCTTCGCAAGGGTCAGTAACACCTAAAAGGTGGCGAACGCCTTGTACAGCTTTATAACCTTGAAATACCATTGCAACTATCGGTCCGCTTGTAATATATTTTACAAGATTAGGATAAAAAGGTTTTCCGATGTGCTCTTCATAATGCTTTGCTGCTATCTCTTCTGTAACTTGAAGCATTTTAAGACCAATCATTTTATAACCTTTTTTTTCAAAACGGCTTATAATTTCACCGATAAATCCTCTTTTTACTCCATCCGGCTTAATAGCCACAAATGTTCTTTCCTCTGTATGCATGTGTATTTCCTCCATATAGAGCAATTGTACCACAAACAGGGATTTATTGCTACATTCTGCACAAAGGTGTCATTTTAAACATATAAGGCGGCATTCCAAGCTTTATAAGTACTTGCTTAAACTCATCCGAATATTTCGTGTAGTCGCCTTCCGATGCAACAGCTATGTATTCCAATCTGCTTGTATAAGCATAGTCCGCATGGTAATCTTTAATTCCGCTTCTTGTAAGTTCATCTCTATACCAGTTCTTATTTGAATAGGTTCCGAATTTGTAATTTAAGTCAATGTCATCAATGTAATTATTTTTTCTTTCCAAGTATCTTATCTGCACCAAATCATCATCTGCAATTCCATTGGAAGAATCTTTAAGTGTATCATTTATGTGAGTAAGTTCATGGCGCAGTGCATATTTTATGTAATCTTTATTTTTTATTATAACGAAGTCACTGTTCTTAAATGTATACGCTTTATCGGTGCTGTCAACTCCCATAGTTGCGGTTACATAAATAAATGATGGAGTTATTGCTTTTCCGAGAGATTCACTGCGCCATTGAGAAAGTTCTTTGTCTATATATTCCGCATTATCAATATCGTCAGGTTCCGATAAAAAGACGTACGTATTAAACTTTTCTGCTATATCAAGGCATTTTTCTTTTGTAGCTTGCGGCAATGTATCGGAATAGAACTTTTTATAGAAATACATGCAAGTATCTTTATCTGTATTTCTGTATTTATACAAAAACTCCAATAAGTAATTTTGTCCCGCTTCTTTATTAAAATCTTTGGCAAAACGGGTTTTACCAGCGTCAAGTTCTTCACATAGAAGCTTTTTGGCAGTCTTTCCGTTTACATTTTCCCTGCGTTTTATTGATCTTGCTTTTGTCGTAAATTTATTAAGTCCTTCGTCATAAAACGGTGCATATTTTGAGTATTTATTATACTTACCGTTCTGCTCATTTTCAACATCCAACATTAATATTATTTTGTTATATGCTTCATCAATTTGTTTATTATATTTATTATCAGAAAATGGAGAAGTTAACTCGGTCAAAATATCTGCAGAGGCATTAAGAACAAATTCATCGTTGACTGTTGACATTTTTTCAAGAATTTGTTTTTCTAATTTTTCTTTATTCCAGGTCTGAGGTAAAACTTTTAAACTCTTGACTATGTATTCTTTTAATTCGGAATTTGTACTTGTAAATGTGTCCTCTTTTTCAGCAGGCTCCAAGCAGCAAGTATTGTTATAATAAGATGAGAAATTAATTTTATTATTTGTGTATAAATTTAGAGGTAATATGCGCATACAATAATAAAATCCAAACATGTTTTTTCTGAACACAATTTGGATTTTATTTTTATATTTATTAATTTATCTTATTTTGTAATATTTAGATTTTGAAGATTTATAAATACCAATATTGTAATTGTTTTTCAAAGTCACATTAATATTTTCACTGCTTGACGCTTTATCTGACATCAATAAAATATAATTTCCTACCTTATCTGCAAGTTCCTGATTATCAATATCTTTTGTTCTAATTACAATTCCTAAATTCTTATTATCTTTTTCACCGTACTGAGCATAACTGAAAACGTCGAGATTTAATTCTTTAGCAAGCTTATCAGGAAAAACAGTCTTTTTTTCAAAAATATTTTTTGCAGCAACAGAACCAGCAAGAATAGGAACTGAAAACAACAAAGCAACAATGACTGATACAATAATGACAGTAGAATCCGTTTTATCAGGATAAAGTTTTTTTATATTCTCTTTTGATACTACAAAACTTTTCACAGAAAAATCATGTAATGTCTGACGGTTTTTGTTAAACAAAAATATAAGAACAAAAACAAAATATAAAAATAATAAAATTGTTAAAGGTAAAACATTTTTAATATCAAACATATAGTATTCAGGAAGCACAGTTACCATCGCACCTGAAAAAGCTCCAACAGCATATACACAAATAACAAAAATCAAAGCTCTTAAAAATGATTTTCCGACAGGAAGATATTCATTGTTTCTATCAACAACTTTTACAGCAAACAACTTTTTGCCGATTGTCTGACCTTTGCAAAGAACGCTATTCATCAAACCAAAGTATAAAAGATAAACAACAGCACCAATAATTATTCCGTAACCTCCGATTTCAAACCATAAAGATGCACCTGCAGCCCCGATTAGAACTCCTGCTATTTTTAAAATAATTGCGGTATCAAGGAAATAAGCTCCTATTCTTTTCCAAAACACAACAACTGTTGAAGCATCAACAACATCATTACTCGGTTCATCTTGAGAATTTTCAACAGGTTCTTTTTCCTTTATAGAAAATTTACCCGGAATTAAAAGCATTGCAAAGCCGACAGCACTTAATGCCAAACTCAACATTCCGTATGCCGTAGATTTTATCGGAATAAAATACATAGACAAAGTTAAGATAACCACAGATATGGCAATTAAAAAACTCCTTTGTCTGTCAGCAGATATATCATATAGCCGCTTTGTATTATTTATAAAACTTAAAAAGCAACCCAGTGAAATCAAAATAAGCCATACGACTAAATCTTCTGTTGAAGCAGTTTTAATAATAGAAATCATATTTGTATTAATTCCTGCTACTGAATTTTCCATTATGGTTTGGAAAACAGAACGGCAAAATAAAAACTGCATAGCCGACAAAACAACTGCTATAACTAAACCGATTAAAAAATAATATTTTCGTCCTAAATACCCCTCAATACTGAACGGATTTAAATTTTCCTTAACTTCTTCCATTACCTGCTCCTAAATTTCTCTTTAAACGAATGATAACATTTTTAAACATTGGTTGCAATAGTCATTTTGCGAATTTCTTTTTTAAGCATAGTTACCATCATCACGCAGAGTATTACCGCAGAAACACACAATCCGTACCAGAAACCTCTCAATTTAAGTCCGAAATTGAATGCTAAAACATAACCAACAGGAAGATAAATTAACCAATAAGCAATAAAATTAGAAATTAACACAACCTTAGTTTTCTTTATACCTTTAAACACGCCGGCAAGGGCAACCTGTAAACCGTCACAAACCTGAAACATAGATAAAATATAGATTACCGGCACACAAATATCAACAAGAGCTTTGTCTTTTGTAAACAGCCCTACTAAGAAATTTGGGAATGTTGCAAACACCACAGAACTGCAAGCCATAAATCCCGTAGCCATGACTATTCCGACAAATGCATATTTCTTCAAATCTCTTAAATTATTTGCTCCGTTTGCAAAACCGACTTTAACAGCAATAGCATTTGATAAAGCAAGCGGAACCATAAATGACACTGTTGTCAATGTACATACAAGGTTTTGCGCAGCTGCATAAATACCTGCCACCCTTCCCATAATTATAGCTATACTATTAAAAGCGACGAACTCAACCATTACAGCTAATGATATAGGAAGTCCGACCTGCATTATGCTTCTGTAATAGCTTTTGTCATGAAAATCTCTGGTATTCATACGTATTAAGCAATAGAAATATAAAGCCAGCCCCATAACCCATCTTACGATTAAACTTGCAATAGCAAGCCCTGCAACTCCCAAAGAAGGTATAGGACCAAACCCGAATACCAATACCGCATTAAGTATCAAATTCAAAAACACACATATTACAGTCACCAAATTGGGGAACAAAACAATTTCAAATGCCTGCAAATATTCTTTTAACGCGGCATTCAGATACATGCCCACTGTTGCAAAGGCTGATATAAACATATATTCTTTAATTGCAGGCACAAGCCTTGCTTCAAAATGAAGATAATCAATTAAAGGGATTGCCAAAAATACCGCAACAGAAGTGATTAAAGACATAATCAAGGCAAATCTAATAGTCGGATAAAAATATCTTTTTGCAGGCTGTTTTGCTCCTCTTTTATTTGAAAGTATCGGAGAAACGCTTCCAAGAAGACCTATTCCAAATATAAAAATAACATTAATAACAGCAGTAGCAATAGAAATTGCAGCAAGAGTATCTGTTGAATGTCTTCCCGCAATCAAAACATCACCCGCGCCAATAAGGATGAAACCCAAGTTTCCCATAATAATCGGCAGGGCAATGTTTAATAACTCTTTTGCATAATGTCTGAATTGATTACTCATACAAAACAATTATACTATAAATATAAAATTTTACTTAAGTGATTCTTGAAGCATTTGCAAAGGAGTTCTACCGCCTTTTTCGGTTAAAGTCATCGCGTAAGTGTTAACTGTATACTGTGTCATCCCGTTAGCATCACCTACTGCTTGAAAAGTAAATATATCATATCCCCATTTATTAGGTTTTTTATTTCCGTTTATATCAACAGCATAAGCTTTCCAGCCGCTAAAGTTTAAGTCAATCAGAATCATACCGTCAGCCAAAACATAAGCCGGGCGTTTTTTAAGATTTGCCGTTGACATTCCAGAATTTGGATCAGGCTTTGCATCAGGGTTTGACTCCTTTTGAATATCATCAGAACCTTTTATATACTTTATACATCCCTGTTCATATCCTCTTGAAGAACACGTTTTTGCAATGTTCAAATTCTTTAAAAATGCTTTGGTAAAATCAGTGCAATCCTCATACATACCGTTTAAATTTGACGGACAAGGCTGTCCTCCGTTACAAGTGTAACGTGTACAGGTACCGTATTCATTTTTTTCGGCACATTCTGCTGTTGCAGGTCTGTCAGAATATTTCGCCCACGCATGGCACATAGGACTGTAACCTAAATCCGACTTAGCTTTTAACATCGCATTATTCAGTGTGTTGTAAGCTTTTTTAAATTGCTGTTTTCTTACATTATCCTGATAATTTGCAATCAAAGACGGCATGGTTAAAGCCGCAACCACACCAATAATCCCGAGTGTGACCAATACTTCGGCGAGAGTAAATCCGAAACGGCGTTGACTGTTCAACATGACAACGTGCGTAGCACCTTCGGCGAGAGTAAATGCAGGAGCTTTTAGTCTGCCCCCCCCCCGACATAACTTAATCTTTTCATAAATCTCCTTTCAATAATTTTAAGCAATTATGCATACCCTATTGTTGCACCTCAAGCGGCGACGCCGATTGCTCCTTTCATGTATAACCTTATTCAGTATAACAAATTATTCTACAATTTTCAACTAGGCATTATAATCCAGCTTATTTCCAACACCTTTAGATTTTATAGCTTGAGCCTGCATTTTAATACTTTCAGCCTGTGCTGCTACTCTAAAATCCTGACCTGAAGGATCAGAGGGAGCCATTGCTGAACGGATAACAGTATTTGCATCATCAATTGTTTTTTGAGGATTAGCGGAATCTGAAGCAGGCATCTTTATATCAACGTGACCTGCCATCGGAATTCCGTCAGCATTTCTTTCAATTACAATAGAACCCGCAAGAGAACCGCCTGCTGCTTTATGTGCAGCCTCATGAGCATATATCTCATCATAGTTCTTTTTAATCAAAGCATCTCTTTGCTGCTCTTTTTGCTTTTCAATAGGATTTGTAAAATTGTAGAACAGATTAATTCCAGCCATACACAAAACCTCACACACATATTACCTGCTACAATTATAGCATATTTTTTCAAAGATTTCAAGCCTTAATTCAGATATTATTACCAGGGATAATCATTTTTAATATCCCAACTATCCATTAATATAAGTTCTCCACATGTAAAACCTGTATGATTTTTAGCACAACCTGCAGATATTACCCTATCTCTCGTTATCCCATGACCATACATATATAAGCCTGCTACTGGGATATTATGTATACCGTCAGAAAAATCTTTTGATGTTAATGTCATAACAAAAATATCTTTGCCATAAACATTAGGTCTCTTATCTCCATTAAGGTCAACATGTATATGAATATGATTATTATCCTGCTTTATTAAAGCCACAAATGTTCCATCCATTAAACTTAATTTAGAAGCTAAACCATTGGATGTAAAGGATGGAGCATCTGAATATTTATTACCATTTAGCTGAAATCCTCCATCAGTATTCCAACACCCTTCTCCATTACCACAATTCTTCAAAACTGAAAAATTTGAACTTAAATATCTCTTGAAAAAATCTTCAGAAGTCAAACCCCAATCCCAATTACAAATATCTCCATAATTATTCTGAGATAATTGAATTGACTGTTGCAATGCAGAGTAAATTTTTTTTAATTGAGTAACAGTCTGCTTTTTTTTATAGTTTTCAATCAATACAGGCATTGTCATAGCTGCGACCACGCCGATAATACCTAAGGTTATAAGTATCTCTGCTAACGTAAAAGCTTTTTTAAACATATTTCCCCCTTTTGTTCTCTTTTAGACTACATACATTTACAATAGTATCACATAAAATACGTTTGTGAACAATAAGACTACAAAAATTTTACAATTAGGAAGAAATATATTTAAGTTCCGCAAAGAAAAAGGTCTTTCGCAAAACCAGCTTGCAGAAAAACTTGAAATATCAAGGGAACACCTTGCAAAAATAGAGACAGCAAAACGATGTGTAAGTTTAGGGCTTTTAATAGATATTGCAGAAAAACTGAATATTCCCGTAAAAGATTTTTTTGATTTTTAAAAAATAAACCGAAGATATAATCTTCGGTTTACTAAAATTATTTTTTATCTTTTCCTGTTCTCTTATAGAAATCTTCTATAAATCCGGTATTGAAATTACCGCTTACAAATACAGGATCTTCTATTATTGATTGGTGGAACGGGATTGTTGTTTCAACACCTGTTACAACATATTCTTTCAAAGCTCGATACATTCTGCGTCTTGCTTCGTTACGAGTTCTACCCCAGCAAATAAGCTTACCTATCATAGAATCATAATATGGTGGTATAGAATAATCCTGATAAGCGTGGGAATCAACTCTTACACCAAATCCGCCAGGAGTTACATAACCTGTAATCAGTCCGGGATTAGGCATAAAGTCTTTTGCAGGATTTTCCGCATTAATACGGCACTCAATAGCATGACCTCTTAATACGATATCATCTTGAGTAAAATCAAGTTTTTCGCCCGATGCTACCATAATTTGTTCTCTTACCAAATCAACGTTAGAAATCATTTCTGTTACACAGTGTTCAACCTGAATTCTTGTATTCATCTCCATGAAATACCAGCTTCCGTCATGGTCAAGAAGGAATTCACAAGTTCCTGCGCCTTCATAATTAATGGCTTTCGCCGCACGAACAGCTGCTGCCCCCATTTCCTGACGAGTCTTTTCGTCAATAGCAGGAGAAGGAGCTTCTTCCAATAATTTTTGGTGACGACGCTGAATTGAACAATCTCTTTCACCTAAGTGAACAACATTTCCGAATTGGTCACCGAGAATTTGAACTTCAATATGACGAGGATTTTCTAAGAATTTTTCAGCATAAACATCAGGGTTACCGAAGAAATTTTGAGCCTCAGACTGGCAAAGATTCATATTTGTTTCAACTTCCTCATCACTTCTGACAATTCTCATACCTTTACCGCCGCCGCCTGCTGTTGCTTTTAAAATAATAGGATAACCTACTCTGTGTGCAAATTCTTTAACTTCTTCAACGGTTTTCAAAATTCCTGTACCGGGTGTAACCGGAACGTTATTTTCAATCATTGTCTTACGAGCAGTAGCTTTATCACCCATTTTGCGCATAGCTTCAGCAGTAGGACCGATAAACTTAATGCCGTGTTTTTCGCAAATTTCAGCAAAATCAGCTCTTTCTGACATAAAGCCGTATCCCGGGTGAATTGCATCTGCACCCGATACAATGGCAGCAGAAATAATTGCAGGAATACTCAAATAGCTTTTAGCACTTTGAGCAGGTCCTATACAGTAAGCTTCTGTTGCAAGTCTTACATGGAGAGAATTTGCATCAGCTTGAGAATAAATTGCAACTGTCGGAATACCGATTTCTCTGCAAGCTCTTATAATTCTTACTGCAATCTCCCCGCGGTTTGCGATTAATACTTTTCTAAACATTTTTCTTATCCCTATTAAAACAGCGAAAAGTGAATTTGCTTATGCCATTCACTATTCACTGTTAACTATTCACTATTTATTCAATATACATTAATACTTGTCCGAATTCGACAGGCTGTCCGTCAGATACACATATCTCAACGATTTTTCCTGAAAATTCAGATTCAATTTCATTCATAAGTTTCATTGCTTCAACAATACAAACAACGTCACCTTCTTTTACTGTTTGCCCTACCTTAACAAATGCTTCAGCATCAGGAGACGGAGCAGAATAGAAAGTACCTACCATTGGAGAAGTCAACGGTTTTCCTTTTTTAACTTCTGCCTGTGCAGCAGGTGCTTGAGCTGCCGCAGGCTGAGGAGCTGCTTGTACAGCAACCGGAGCTTGAGCAACGCCAATAACTTCTTTTCTCAAAGTAATAGCTTGCTCGCCATCTTCAAGAGAAATTTCTGTAAGTGAATTATCAGCTAATACTTTTGCTAATTTTTCAACATATTCAATATCAAATTTCATTTTTTTGCCTTTCTGTTAGGTTAAGTGTGATGAGTGAAGATTAAAACTTCACATCAACTAAAAAATATTGTTAAGCCCTGTCAAGGTACTCGTTAGTTCTTGTATCAACTCTGATTTTATCTCCGTTAGAAATAAAGAAAGGAACGTTAACAACAGCACCTGTTTCAAGAGTAGCAGGTTTAGTACCGCCTTGAGCAGTATTTCCTTTTTCTGACGGCGGTGTATCAGTAACTTCCAAAACTACGTGAGCAGGAATATCAACACCGATAATTCTTGAGTCGTGCATCAAAACTTGGACAATCATATTTTCTTTCATGTATTTAAGACCGTCGCCTATTTGATCAGCAGTCAATTGCAGCTGTTCATAAGATTCGTTATCCATCATAACGTATTCCTGACCTTCTTTATACAAATATTGCATTTCGCGTCTGTCTAACATAGCTTTTGCAACTTTTTCGCCGGCTCTGAATGTTTTTTCAACAACTTGACCTGTTTCTACGTTTTTAAGCTTTGATCTTACAAACGCTGCGCCCTTGCCGGGTTTTACGTGTAAAAATTCAACAACAGACCATAAACCGTTGTCTAACTGAAGCGTTAAGCCTGTTTTTAAATCGTTTACTGATATCATATTTTTCCCCTTATTAAAATAATATAGTCATTTATGTAAGTCGATAATACCATAAACATCAAAAACTTCAAATAATTGTTACAAATAAAATTCAAATTATTAACATAGTAGCAAAAAAATAAATGTTGCGTTATTATATATGCCATAAGCAATATAAGGAGTGTACATATGAGAATTTCAGCTATCGACAGATGTTGCCCTAAACCACAATTTACAGCATCCAGAAATGGATATGAAAATCCTATTAATCGTAAATCGGAAAAAGGATTGGCAATTTGGGGTTCAATAGGCGGCAGCGCACTTGTAGGCGCAACAGCAGCGGGAATCGGCAGCTGCTTTATCAAGTCAGGGGCTTCCAAAAGAGCCTGGAAACTCGGCGGAATCGGTGTTGCAGCAGGATTGCTGACAATGGCGCTTACATTACCTGCAAAACTTTATGATACCAAAGTAAAAGCTTTTGCCCGTGAAAAAGAAATGGACGTTTTCAGCCGCGACAGAGAATTAAAATCAAACATTATGGAAGAAGTTGATAAAGAGGTTAAAGACGAAGACGTATCTCTTGACCAGAAAATCAACCACTACACTACTGTTCAAATGGCTAACAACGGAAACGGATTATTAGTTAAGGGAGCATAAATGAGAGTCGGCGCTATTAATAACAGCTACTCATTCGCTCAACAAAACATTCCATCAAAAAACAAAGACAACAATCCTATTTCAAAATCAGGAGAAAAAGCAAAACTGGTTAAGGCAACTTTTGTTGCGGGTTTGGGTGTAGGAGCAAAATTGTTGTTTGAATTAATGGACGGTGATTTTGTTGTGGATAAACTTGGTGACAGCGCTGATAAAATCGTAGAAAAACAACATAGAAATGTGTCAAAAAATAAAAAAAGCTTGTTAAAACTTGGAGCCGCAGCAGGATTGGTTATGGCATTTATCGGCGGTTTTGCAATGTTATATACAATTTTCAAAGCACCAAAAATAAATTATGAAGGTAACATAAATGCATTTAAAAAAGGAAAAGATGTTGACGTTTATGTTAAAGGAAATTCGGCAGAAAAAGAAATCTACACTCAAATGAACGAAAAAGCAAAGCAAGCTGACAAAGAAGAAAAAGCAAAACTAAAAGAACAATACATGCAGATGCAAATGGCTAAAAACAGGGTTCCTGATTTTATTAACCTTGACAGAAAGAAAAAGAATAAATAACATTTCGTTAAACAATATAACAAAATTATTAAATTAATCTTAAGTTTACATGCAAATAATACAATTTGTGTTATAATAAATAACAAATGGAGATTATTTAATGTTCAGATATATAAAATTAAAAAACTACAAGTCATTAATCAGTTTAGATGTTGACTTTACCAGTAAAAAAAATACCCCAAAAAATATAATACTTATATATGGTGAAAATGGAGTTGGAAAATCAAATTTTATTTCAGCTTTTTATACATTATTTGAAACAATGAGAACAAAGTCTATAAAAGAATTCCTTAATAAAATAAAAGAAGATATCGATGCTGAAGCTAATCATGAAATGCCTATACAAGATTTTATAAATTTTTTAAAACGGGATTTTAAAGAAACCGAAAACATTATAACTGAATGCAAAACTATTGATTCTACAGACAATATGGTTATTGAAGTAGGATTCAGGATAAAAAATAAAAACGGTGTTTATCGAATAGAAACTGATGATAAAAAAATAATTTTTGAAAAATTAGATTTTGTATTGAATAAAAAAAGGGTAAATTTTTTTGAATTATATGAAGAAAGTTTTCATGTTAATGAAAATATATTTAATAATCAAGATTACTATTCAGAAATCTGTGAATTAATTCAAAAATATTTTGGCAAACATTCTTTATTATCAATATTAAATTATGAAATAAACGATAAATCTGAAAGTTTTATGAAAAAACAAATTTCAAACAGTTTATTTGAAGTCATTAAATATTTCAATGGAATATATATACATGTAAATGCCAGTTATAATTCAATAAAAGGCAAAATTGGCATTTCTAATAAACTACTTGAAATTCCAGAATTTGAAAGTGGTACTATTACAACAAAAAATATACACCGTCTGGACAGAACTGAAGAATTATTAAATGAGTTCTTTACTCATTTATATTCTGACATAAAACAGGTATATTATCAAAGACAGCAAAAAGGGAAAAAAGTAAAATATAAATTATATTTTAAAAAACAAATCTATAACAAACTAATTGATATTAGTTCCAAAAATGAATCAACCGGTACAAGAAAACTATTGGATTTATTTCCTTTCTTTATTGGTTGCTTGAATAATAAAATTTCGATTATTGATGAGATTGATTCAGGAATTCACGATATTTTAGTTGACCAGGTTCTTCAAAGTTTGCAACAATGTTTAAATGGTCAGCTAATATTTACTACTCATAATACATTGCTTTTAGAATCAGATATTCCAAAAGACAGTATTTATGTATTTAGAAGTGACGCTTGCTCAAATAAAGAACTTATACCTATTACAGATATTGAAGGCAGAATACATCCAAACTTAAATATAAGAAAACGTTACTTAAATAACATTTATGGCGGGGCTCCAACCCCAATGAGTATAGATTTTGATGATTTGGCTAAAATTTTGGAATAGGAGCGCCGATGAATCGAAAGCCGTCTTATTTAAAAGCTGTTGTAATAGTGCATGGTAAGTCTGAAAAACACTTGTGTGATTATATAAAATCGAACCTTAAATTAAAAATTGATATATATGGAGATAAACATGGTGGCAAATCAATACAGATAACGAGCCTTAACAAATTTTTAAATAATATGAAATTCAAATCTTTAAATAATTTTATTAAAAATTATGAGAATGACTTTCCTAATGATATGAAAAAACTGCCAAAAGATTTTAAAATATTTATAATAATGGACACTGATGATTGTACTGAAGCACAAAAGGAGGCATACATTAATAAATCAATGTTTAACCAGCATTGGGCCAAAGAATATATATATCCAATTTATAACATTAAAAATCTTGAAGATGTTATGAGAAAATCCGGTATAGACATAGAAAAGAAAAGCGATTATATAAAAATTTTTCCAACAGATAAAAATTACTTACATAACGACTCCAAACAAATTAATGAATTTATGAATAACATTTTAAAAAATTCTGATATAACTAATTTACAAGAATTTATAAAATTTTGTGTGGATATTGCTTATGAAAACTGCTATTTTTCAAGATAGCATTTTTATGTTAAACTAACCTTGTAATGACACAAGGACAGATATATAAAATTCATTCTGATTTTTATTACGTCGATGACGGCGTTAATTCTTTTGAATGTAAAATAAGAGAAGTCTTAAAGAAACAAAAAGAAAAAATAATCGTAGGGGATTTTGTCGAATTTGAAAACGGCGTTATAAAAAAAATCATCCATCGTAAAAATTATATTAAGCGTCCGAGTGTCGCAAATATTGATCAGGTCATTATTGTTTCCGCATTAAAAGAACCTGATTTGGACCTGCACCAGTTAAACAGATATATTGCACTTGCTAAGTATTATAAAATCCCTGCTGTTTTGTGCTTTAATAAAGACGATTTAAAGTGGGATAAACATCTCGGTGAGAATATTAAAAATATTTATGAGCCGTTAGGATATAAAATTGTGTATACTTCTGCAACAGAGCATAAAGGAATCAAGAATTTTGAAAAACTTTTGGAAGGAAAAACAAGCGTATTATGCGGCAACTCAGGTGTAGGAAAATCCAGCCTTATTAATGCAATTAACCCTGATTTAAATCTCAGAACAAAAAATGTAAGCGAAAAGACACAAAGAGGCACACACACAACACGCCATTGCGAAATTATAAAAATAAATAATTCTTCAAGAATAGTTGATACACCGGGTTTCAGCAACGTAAGATTTGATTTTATTCTTCCTGCTGATGTAGATTTACTTTTTGAAGATATCGCAGGGTTCAGAGATAACTGCAAATACTCAGACTGTCTGCATATAAATGAAGACGGCTGTAACGTGCTTGATAATATAGATAAAATAGATTCAACCCGTTATGAAAGTTATCTTGCATTTATTGATGAAGCTAAAGAATACAAAGAAAAAATTAAATTTGAAGGCAAAAAAGAAGAACATTCGATAAAAATTGTTCACAACAAACAAATAGCCAAAATAAGCGAAAAAAAACGTCAGAGTGCAAGAAACACTTTAAAACAAAAAATATATAAAGACATTGAAAATTACAAGGAAGGATTAGAAAATGAAGATGAATAATTATATAGAAGCAGTTAACAAAAAATTAGAAGAATTCATTCCTGTTCTATATCCTGAAGATATTTTTAAAGCAATGAAATACACGGTAACCCTTCCAGGCAAACGTTTAAGACCTGTTATGTGTCTTGAAACCTGCAGAATGTTTGGCGGAAACATTGAAGATGCTATCCCAACAGCCTGTGCTATTGAAATGCTTCATGCACAAACGCTTATACATGATGACTTACCTTGTATGGATAACGATGATTTCAGACGTGGAAAACCGACAAACCACAAAGTTTTCGGGGAAGCTAATGCTGTACTGGCAGGCGATGCTCTTTTAACTTTTGCGCCGCAAATCATTATTAAAAACTCTAAAAATTTAGGTCCAGATAAACTCATAAGGGTTATGGAAGAATATTTTCACGCAGCCGGAGCTTTTGGCGTAATTGCAGGACAAGTTGTAGATATTGAAAGTGAAAAAAATTACCCTGAAAACGCTCAAGAAACTCTTGAATATATTCACACACATAAAACAGCTGATTTGTTTAAACTTGCACTTAGAACAGGTGCAATAATTGCAGATGCTTCAGAAAAAGAGATTGAAGAAATTACAGAATTCGGTCAAAATATGGGCGTTGCTTTTCAAATTGCTGATGATATATTAGATGAAACCTCTACTTTTGAAGAAATGGGTAAAACATTAGGTAAAGACAAAGAAGCTGGTAAATTAACTTATACAAACTTATACGGTATTGAAAAATCAAGAGAGGATTTAAATAATCTTATTGAAAGATGTTTTGAAATCCTGAAAAAAAATAATCTCAAATCAGAAGTATTTGAAGAAATTCTTAACAAAATAAAAAAATGCTGATGCAAAACTTAATAAATGTAAATTTATTTGTTAAGCTTCTTGCTTATGGTATACTAAAATAACGCGAACAATTTTTGAAAAAGAGAGTAGGAATTAATTAATGATTACAAGCATATCAAACACAGGATATGAAGTTATATCTTCCGGAGTATTATCTGCATTTTTAGCACAAGTTTTAAAATTTATTATATTTACAATTAAATCAAGAAAAATTAATTTTAAAATCTTTACAACAACAGGCGGTATGCCGAGTTCACATTCTGCAGGCGTTATGGCTGTTTCTACGACAGTAGGAATTATTGAAGGTTTTGATTCCGTTATATTTGCCGTAGCATTGGGTTTTTCATTAATTACAATGTATGATGCGGCAGGTGTCAGACGTGCGGCAGGAAAGACAGCAGCATGCTTAAACAGAATGATGGATGACTTTTACAAGCATGATGTGCAATCTATCGGCGGCAAATTAAAAGAACTTCTGGGACATACTCCTTTAGAAGTTATTATGGGAGCTATATTCGGAATCGCATTTGCTTATGTTTACCATTACTTTATTTTGGGATAAAACAAATTGGTTTCTATAAAAAAAATATTAAATTATTCAGTTTTAGCAATAATTATCTTACTGGGAATATATTTCCGAATAAAGTATTTTTCATTTAACCGTGCTTTTTGGGGTGATGAAATTGCAATTCTTGTAAATCTGCGAAATCCGTCCTGGTTATCTGTTTTTCATCCTTTATCAATGGGGCAAAGCACTCCGCCTTTATACCTTTTAATTTCAAAAATTCAATATACTCTTTTCAAAGACGGAAATCTGGAGCTTATTTTCAGAAGTATACCTCTTTTAAGCTCTATTCTTTCAATATTTGCATTTTATTATATGTGCAAAAGATTTGTGAAAAATAAAATCTGCCAAATCATATGTATGATTATTTTTTGTCTGAACTTCCACTTTATATATTTTGCACAGGAATTTAAACAATACAGTTCTGACATATTAATATTTATTTTAATACTGCTTTCATACTTCCATATTGATTTAAACAATAAGAAATCTTCAATCATATACAGTTTATTATATGCAATTGCAATATGGTTTTCATATACTTCGCTGTTTGCAATGGGAGCAGTATTGTTAACAATGCTTTTACAAAAAACAGATATAAAAAAATTGTTTAAATTTGCTTTGCCGTTAATTATAAGTTTCATTCTATTTTATATAAACCTGAAACATCTTGCCAACAGTGACTATCTGCATACATACTGGAACAACGGCTTTGTAACATTAAAAACTTTCTTCGAAATATTTATTAAAGCCTGGAAATTCTTCCTGACAGGAATAAATGGAACATCATGCTATATAGTATTTTTTATACTTGGAATAATCACTGCATTTATAAACTTTAAAGACAGCAGAAATAAATTGCTGCTTGCTTCTTTAGCATTCATGCTCGCTGCATCTGCAATGCACCTTTACCCGTTCTTCGGAAGAACTGCATTATATTTATTCCCCGTATTTATAATTCTTTTAGTAAAAGTATTTGATATAGACTTAAAAAGACTTGAACCTTATAAAAATATTGCTTTAACCATTCTGTGCATATTTGTATTTATGGGGTTTTGGAATTATAAAAACCTTCACAATTATAAATTTGTCAATATTAAATCGCCAATTTTGACAGCACAACAGGTAAGTGAGGACAAGGAAAATGATATTCTTGTATTTTTAAAATGGGATTATGTAACATATGAAGCTTATTATAAAGACAAACTTAATATAACATTTAAGCACGCATTATGTATGGATCAATGGTTCTACCCTGAAGAATTTGACAGTCTGCCAAAAGGTTACACATATTATTTTGCAATGTCTGTGTATGACAAAGATCCTAACTGCCTTACATCCAAGTATAAAAAACAATATTTGCTCAGACTTCTTAACTGGGCAGAAATTCAAAAGGATTACAAGTTATATCTTGATGACAATTTAAATGTTCTTATAAGATTTTCTAAGTAAAAAGCTTGCCTTTTTTTATTATTCATGTAATAATCTAATTAAATAAGGGCTTATAGAAATTAATTCTATATCCGAAAGTTGTACCCTTAGGGAAAGAAAGAGATACTCAAACAGTAATGAGTGTTAAACAGCAGGAATTTAATTACAAGTTTATAAAAGAGAATGCTAGTGCCGGAAGCTGGCGCAGAGGTTACGAATATCATTTAAAAGATATGGTATTCGATTCGTATCCTGAAAAAAACTTCTATATGGCAAAAGTTAAAGGGAACTTTCAGGCGCATTACAATACTGACCTTATCTTTAAGAAAAATAAGGTGGAAGCCCGCTGCAACTGTCCTTTAAAAGAAGAATGGTGCAAGCATGCCGTTGCGGTTGCTCTAAAAGCAATTGATGAGCATGCCTATGAGGATTGGCTTGAAACAAAATTCGGTATTGAAACAGATTTTCCTGATGAAAATACCGCCTTAACCGAACCGCCTCAAGGCAACTATATTTTCCATTTTAATTCAAAAAGAAAAGCTAATTTTTTCTCTGTTCTGGTCCGCTCAAGAGAAACAGGAAAAGTCGTAAGACAAATCGAACCTATCTTAAGAGCATTGATAGAAGCGCAAAGACAGGATAAGTCTTTTGAATTAAATAATTCTCAAAAAGTTGAAGTTGCAATATTTCAGCAGCTTTTAACCGTTTCCCGTCAGGACAAAAAAGCAGGATGGTATGATATTCCTATCACCAAATTCGGTCCTATGTTTACACTTCTTTCTAAAGCCGATGAAGTTTTGGATGAAAAAACTAAAGAACGTTTAAAGTTTACAGATGATGAATGGAAACTTGTTTTGAATGTAAACACAGGCGCACAAGGCACAATACTTTTATCTCTTGAATGGAAAAGACCTGATACGGATGATGTTTATCCTCTTGAGGAAGTAAGATATTTCTCAAGACACTTGAAATGGGGAAGGTATAAGAACCTTATTTTCCCGACAAATATAGCAATGAATTCATTACCGCAGAATATTCTAAAATCTTCATTTACCGATTTAAAAGATGCTGACGGCGGAAAATTTATTTATGAAGAATTACCAAAACTTCAAGAAATTATGGACGTTGAAATTGCTGATAACATTAGCAAATTAATGTTAGAAGAACGCCCTCCTTTAAATGTTGTTACAATGGGTATTGACTATGACCAGTCTTTAAAAGCTTCTTTAGAGTTTGAATATGACGGTGTTATTGTACCTTATTCAAAAACAACAGCTGAAAAAGCCCCATATATAACAGTAAAAAAACAGGGCGAAGATTTGGTTTACTGGATTAAGAGAAACTTAAAACACGAACAGGAAGCTTATGCAATGCTTCTTGCGTGCAAATTTGTTCCGATGCAGACTAACAACCTTGCATTGGAAAAAGAAAATGCGATAGATTTTTATAATTACTATATTAAACAGGCAGGAGAAGGCTGGAAATTTGTTGAAAAAGACGATATGAACTTCTTTAAGCTTATGGATGACCCGTTTAAGCTTTGCGCAAAAATTGACTTTTCCCAAGAAAACCAGGACAGTTTTGAAATTTTATTATACGGTCAAGTCGGTGAAGAAATTATCAACTTTGATGAGATATATGATACAATCCAAAGCGGTGAAAAATATAACCGTATCAGAAGTTTAGGCTTTGTAGAATATCCGGCTCAAAATATTTATGCTCTGATGCGCGCTTTCAATTCATTTGATGTATACAGAAATCCTGACAACAAATTTATTGTAAAAACATACCGCGCAGGCTTAATAAATGAACTTAAAAACCTTGATGTTGAACTTGTTTTGAGTGACGAGTTTAAAAATTTCTGGGAGCAAATGTCTACGTTCTCAACTTCTGAAGAACTTACACTTCCTAAAGGAATTAATGCAGAATTCCGTGAATATCAGACAAAAGGTTTCGGCTGGCTGTGGTTTATGTATAAATACGGTCTGAATGGTATTCTTGCAGATGATATGGGACTTGGTAAAACACTTCAGGCTCTGACTGTACTTCAAAAAGCAAAAGAAGAAGACGGTCCTATGCCAACTTTAGTAATTTGTCCTACAACAGTTGTGTTTAACTGGGAATCAGAAATTCAAAAATTCGCACCTACACTTACAACTTTAAAACTTTCAGGTGTTGACAGAAAACAATTATTTAAAGAGATACCGAATTACGATGTTGTTATAACAAGTTATGCACTTGTAAGACGTGATATTGCTAAACTTAAAGAATATAATTTCAGGTATGTAATTCTTGATGAATCGCAAAATATCAAAAACGCAATGTCACAAACAGCGCAGGCTGTTAAAAAACTTCAAGCAGTGCATAAACTGGCACTTTCCGGCACTCCGATTGAAAATAAACTCGAAGAATTATGGTCAGTATTTGATTTTCTTATGCCCGGATTTATGTTCAGCGTTTCTGAATTCAATTATAGGTATGTTAACCCGATTATGGAACGTCAGGACAAAACAGTTGAAAAACGTCTTAAACTTCAAATTTATCCGTTCATTTTACGCCGTATGAAACGCGATGTAGCTAAAGATCTTCCTGATAAAGTTGAAAACATTGCGTACTGCGAACTTACTGATGAACAAAGAGATTTCTATTTACAGGTTCTTGACAGCACTAAAGAAGAATTGTTTAAATCTATTGAACAAAACGGTCTTGAAAAGAGCAGATTATCAATCTTCTCTGCGCTTTTAAGATTACGCCAAATCTGCTGCCACCCGAGACTTTATGATAAAGAAAATGTTAAAAATATCATGAAATCAGGTAAGTTTGAAAAACTTAAAGCAATGCTTGAAGAAATCATTGATGAAGGTCACAGAATACTTCTGTTCAGCCAATTTGTAGATATGCTCGATTTAATTAAAGGCTGGCTTGAAAGAGAAGGTATACCTTATGAATATCTTACAGGTAAGACCAAAGACAGACAGGGGGCTGTTGAAAGATTTAATTCAACTCCGTCTATTCCTATTTTCTTAATTAGCTTGAAAGCAGGCGGTACAGGGCTAAACCTGACAGGTGCGGATTATGTAATCCATTATGATCCGTGGTGGAACCCTGCAGTAGAAGATCAGGCTACTGACAGAGCTTACCGTATAGGACAAACTAAAAAAGTATTTGTTTACAGACTTATCACCAAAAACACGGTTGAAGAAAAAATTCAAAAACTCAAAACAGTAAAACGCAACCTTGTTGACAGCGTTATTTCGGTTGATAGAAATATCGTTAAGTCACTTACTATGGATGATATTAAAGAAATTTTCTCTGTTGACTAGGAGCGTAGCCGCTCCACCCAAGACATCGGATATTTTTAAATGGTCGATGATTTTTTTAGATTACAGATGCAGAATATGACAAACAAAAGACACCCCATATGGAGTGTCTTTTTTAAATTTACATTATAGGTAAATTTCTTATTTGCCGTTAACAGCAGTTTTGAATTTTTTACCTGCAGAGAAAGCAGGAACTGTTGTTGCAGGGATTTTAAGTTCTTTACCTGTTTGAGGGTTACGTCCGATTCTAGCAGCTCTTTTTCTAGATTCGAATGTACCGAAACCTACTAAAGTAACTTTTTTACCTTTAGAAACTGTTTTTTGGATAGTTTCGATTAAAGCACCCAAAACTTCAGCAGCTTCTTTTTGAGTTACGTTTGATTTTTTTGCGATTTCTTGTACTAATTCTTCTTTGTTCATAATAAAACTCCTTCTATCTTTGTACATGCTCAATTATAGCCTAATTTATTTTAAAAGCAAGTATTTTAAGGATTTTTAACACTTTTTTAGTGATAAAACGTATAAACAGAGGAATTTGTATTACGAAAAGTAATAAAAATGATAAATATGAGCTTTTTTGGCAAGTTTTTGGTACAATATATTAGGAATTTGTAATATGGGAGTAGTGACTCAGGTATGAAAGAAAGAGTTTTATTATTTACGATAGTTTTCGGGCTTGGTGTATTTATTTACATCTTTCAAAGTTACTTTAATACTGTTTGGGGACTAGCTTTTTTATGCACATTTATGTTTATTTACGCACTTTTTATGAACCTGTCTTACAAATTGCAAAAACGTAAATTGCAAAAGTTTCCGCAAATTATTAATGAAAATTACAAACCTTTTGTTTCTGTAATGATTCCTGCACACAACGAAGAAGCAGTCATAACTAATACTGTTGAAAACATTTTGAAAATGGATTATGAAAACTTTGAAGTAATAGTTATTGATGACAGAAGTTCTGATAATACTGCTTCAGTTATTAAAGATTTAGAAAAAAAATATAGTAAAGTTACCGCATTAATAAGACAAGCAGATGCATTCCCCGGCAAATCCGCAGTATTAAACGATGCTTTGAAAATCGCAAAGGGAGAAGCCATTTTAGTTTTTGATGCCGATGCAACAGTCGATTCTGATTTCCTTTCAAAACTTGTACCTAATCTTGAACCTAAAGATGTGGGGGCAGTTCAGGCAAGAAAAGTTATTAGAAACAGAAATGCAAATCTTCTTACAAGATGCCAGAATAATGAATATACAATGGATGCGCATTTCCAAGTAGGTCGTGATTCAATAAAGGGCGCAGTAGAGCTCAGAGGAAACGGCGAACTTCTTAAACGCGAAGCAATAGAAGACATAGGCGGATGGAATAATTATACAATTACAGATGACCTTGATATGTCAACAAGATTACACATAAAAGGCTGGGATATCCGTTTTTGCATAGATGCAGTAGTTTATGAAGAAGGTATTATTTATTTGTGGCCTCTTTACAGACAGCGCAGAAGATGGCTTGAAGGTACAATAAGAAGATATTTGGAATATTTTGGAGATGTGCTGTTTTCTAAAGATATGTCACTTCGTGCAAGTTTGGATATGACAGCATATATCACTCAGTTCATTATGCCTGGCTGGTTTTTAATGGAAATACTCGTCAGAGGCTTTAAAGTTCTTGCAAAACAAGCACCGCCTCACATGCTTTATTCATCTATATTTATCGGCTGTGTAATAGGCTTCGGGTTCTTTTTCGGGGCAAGATATGCTTTAAGAAGATATGATTTTATGCCTAGACTTGATGCAACTTTTGAAGCATTAGAAACTTCCATATATCTTTTAATCATCTGGTTCCCGTTAGTTTTATATATCTGCTTCAAAATATTGTTTATGAAGAAAGATATGAACTGGGGTAAAACCGCACACGGTCTTGTAATGGAAGAAGAAGCAAGCATAAAAGCTTTTATAAAAAAAGAATTACAAAAAACAAAAGAATACACTAAAGAATATACAGAAAAATACACTGAAAAATTGAAACAAATACTGGCTGAAAAGACCTCTGACAATGAAATAAAAGGTTACACAAAAATCAACAAAGAGGATTAAAAAAGGAGAAAAATAAATGACTACCCAAACAATTATTGATGTAAAAAATAAAATCAGAGCTGTAAATGATTTTCCAAAACAAGGAATAATTTTCCGTGATATCACAACGGCTTTAAAAGATTCTGAAACTCTAAAAGTAATGATTGACTATCTTTGCGACCAATTCAGAAATGAAAAAATTGATTACATTGCAGGTATTGAAAGCCGCGGTTTTATTTTCGGTATGCCTATGGCTTACAAATTAAACGCGGGATTTGTACCTATCAGAAAACCTAACAAACTTCCTGCAGCAACATACTCACAAGAATATGAGCTTGAATACGGAACAGATAAAATCGAAGTTCACCAGGATGCTTTCCCTCAAGGAGCTAATGTTTTAATCGTTGATGACTTGCTTGCAACAGGCGGAACTGCAGAAGCCGCTGCTAAACTTGTTAAAAAGACAGGTGCTAATTTAGTCGGAATGGCTTTCTTAATCGAATTGGAAGCCCTGCAAGGCAGAGAAAAGCTTACAGATGCCGGAAAAATAGTTTCAATGTTAACATATTAAAAAAGAGCCTTTAAAGGCTCTTTTTAGTATGTCATCTGCCAGTTATCATTCAAAATTTTGCCAAAACATCCATGTCTGTTAGCTGCATGTCCATCTAAACAGTATGTTAAAAATTGAGTTTCTCTGTAATCAGAGGATAAAGCTTCTGCCGCATTACCTGACAAAAGTAAATCATCGATAAGTAAACCGTTATCAGTGTTGTAAACAAAAAGTTCAAATAAATCTCTGCCCTGAATATTGGGGCCTTTTGCACCGTTTATATCTACAAGAAATGAGGCTAAATATGAATATATTCCGACATCATTATAGAAAATGTTTATTGTCTGCCCGCTTGCAAGTGTAAATGTATATCCTTTTGAAGAAGTTATATCTAATTCATTTCCGTTCATTTTTTTATATGAGTTTGCAAAGCAAGGAGTTTTATCTTCACCGCAATCTTCAATCACTTTAAAATACTTTTCTATAAATTTGTTAGCAGCGTCTTGACTTACTAACCCTGACTCTTTTAAATTTACAGCATTAGCATCTGTCTGATACAGTGTTAAAGCTTGTGATATTTCATTATATGTTTTATGCAATTGAGTAACATAGCTTTGACGTTGGTAATTCTGCATCAATGAAGGTACAGTCATAGCAGATACAACACCGATTATTCCGAGTGTTACCAAAACCTCTGCTAATGTAAATCCCTTAAGGTTGGAGCTTAAAAGGCTGCCCCCCCCCCGCAACCGTAGCCGCTTGACCCGTCAAATTGGAGCTTTGTTAAAGTTTCTCCAACTAACGTAGCAGCTTTTTTACTTAATCT
>ERZ1673744.1036-NODE-1036-length-29093-cov-5.813038_pt1 | contig 29093 bp, 22 predicted proteins | sample MGYA00580207_ERZ1673744 | MGnify/ENA primary metagenome ERZ1673744 (study PRJEB41218, sample SAMN15661751) | gut metagenome | host: Homo sapiens | place: Canada: London | collected 2015-08-20/2019-03-30 | study: EMG produced TPA metagenomics assembly of... | reverse complement strand
CCGGCCCCTTGTCCGCGAATCCCTGCCTGAGGCCCATTCCGGCCCTCTTGGTCAGGCTCTCCGGACGGAAGAGCAGGTCGTAGACGTTCACCGCGTGCTCCCTGGCGCGGCTGTCGGCCAGGAACGCCAGCTCGGCGTCGTCCTTGGCCTCGTCCTCGTGGACGAAGACCTCGATAATGTGTTTGTTCGTCATCAGCTGCGCCATCATCAGGCCCGTTGAGGCCTCATGGGCGCACATCTTGTCCTTCTCCATGGGTCCGGGCATGCCGAGGGCCATGACTATGTCGCAGCCCTGCTCCTCTATGAGCTTCTTGCATGCCACGGGCAGGTCCTTGAAGCCCGGGACGGTGTACCTGACGATGGTGAACCCGGTCCCGGTCTTCTGGAGCTGGTCGATGGCCGAGCGCCCCATGTCGAACCTGGCGAAGGTCGTGTCTGCTATCCCTATCTTCTTCACGGGGCTCCCCCCATGCTGCGGATCCTCGATATGATCCTGCGTGTCGCGTTCAGGTCCTCGGCGCACTCCGTCGCCCTCACGACCCTGATGTCCCCGAGGCCCTCCTCGGCGAGACGGGCCTGCAGCTCCTGCGCGTCGAACTTCTGGTCGTAGCCGAGGACTATGACGTCCGGCCTCACGTAGCGCACGGTGTCGAAGATGTCCCCGTGCCCTCCGACGATCGCCCTGTCCACCGGCTTCAGCGCCCCCACGATCCTGGCCCTCATGGCCTCGGGGGTTATGGGCTCGTGCTTGCTCCTACGGACGGTGTCGTCGTTGGCGACGACCACCACGAGCTCGTCCCCGTAGGAGCGTGCCTGCTCCAGATAGGAGATATGGCCGGGGTGGATGATGTCGAAGACGCCGGAGGCCATGACCCTGGTCATTCAGAGGTCCTCCCCGCGCTCGGACCTGAAGGCCTCCCACCTGTCCAGGATCTCCGTCCCGGTGATGAAGCTCAGGCCCCTCTCCGCGGCGTACTCCTCGACCCTCTCGCGCGGCATAGCCCCGCCGTCGTCGCCCATCATCTCGCAGATGGTGGCCGAGGGCTTCACGCCGGCCATGTACATCATGGCGGTGCAGAGCTCGGTGTGGCCTCTCCTGTCCACCAGGATCCTGTCCGTGGTGTTGAGGAGGTGGACGTGCCCCGGCGCCCTGAACCTCTCGCCCATCTGCCTGCGGATCTCCTCCACGGGTGCGTCCTGGAAGATGGTCTCGGCGTACTGGGTGATGGTCAGCGCGCGGTCGTCGTCGGTGATGCCGGTGTACGTGTCGCGGTGGTTGATCGTGATGCCGAAGGAGGACTTCGTCCTGTCGTACGGGATGTCCGTGGGGGCCATGGCCCTCAGGAGTGGGTACCTCCCCACGTCGTCCCAGAAGACGTCCGACATGAATGGGAGTCCGATCTCCTCGGCGAGCCTCCCGGGCGTGGTCGTGCAGACGAGACCGCCCGCATCGTGCCTCATCGTCCTGAGCGTGGACGCGGTCACGAACTGGGATGCGACCGTCATGTCGGTCTCCCGCTCCCTGTCGTCGAAGTCGTAGACGAGGACGGGCCTGCCGGCCCTGATGTCATCAAGCGCCCTTTCGAATCCGCTCATGTTCTCGCCGGTGAATCGCCGTGCATAAGATAAGGCGGAGCGAACTACCAGGAAAAAAGTAGATGACGGCCGCGGTTGTAACATGACGCCGCCGTACCCCGGGTCACATCGGGGACATGGCAGGCAGATTAGAAAGCTTTCGCCCCGATCAGACGCTGTCGGCAGAGGACGATGGGTCCCGTTTATATACCTGCAGACAGGACGGGCACCCATGGATGCCAAGACGGTAGCCGGGAAGAGTCTGTTCTTCATCCTCATATGCCTATTCGTGGCGGTCTTCGCCAAGGTGTTCGGTCAGGAGAACTCCCTGACGGGTGTGGTAGTGGTGGTGCTGGCCCTGATGATGCTGGGCCAGGACCTCTCCGTGCGCCCCATGCTGAACCTGGGCGGGCTGATCGCCTTCACCCTGCTCATGGGGCTAGGAGCCTACGCCTCGGTGAGCTGCGGGAACGCCTTCGTGGGGGCCGCGATCAACTTCACGGTCGTCTTCGCCCTGAGCTACCTCACGACACAGGACCTCAGGTCGCCGATGCACTTCCCGTTCCTGCTGGGGTACGCTTTCATGCTCTCCGTCCCCGTCTCGGCGGAGGACCTGCCGGTGAGGGTGCTCGCCCTCGTTGTCGGCTCGGTGTTCATAGTCGCGCTTAACGTCCTGATAAACAGGAACAGGCACGCCAGGACCTGCCACGAGGGCATAGCTTCGCTCTGCTCCGAGGTCTCGTCCTGCTGCGAGACCGTCCTGAGCGGGGGATCCCCCTCCGCCGAGTCCGTCGACGCCCTATGCCTCAGGCTCAGGAGCTCCATGTACGACAGGCTCAGGAGGAGCTTCTTCTCCACGCCCGGGGACCGCAAGGTCCTGGACCTGGCGTCCTCGCTGCACATGGCAGGGAGGGCGGTCTGCGAGAGGGAGCGCGACCCGGAGGTGCTGAGGTCCCTGATGTCCTTCATGGGGACCGTCGCCTCCCACGAGAGAGGGGAGTGCGACGTCTCCGCCGTCCGCGAGGCGGCCGACCGCTTCCTCTCCGACCATCCCGGAGCCGACGGGGTCCTGACCGCCTCCGTGCTGTCCCTCAGGGACGGCCTGTCGTCGCTCGCCTCGGATCAGTCCCCGGACTCGGCTACGGACCTCCGCGGGAGGATGAGGGCCATGGCGTTCGAGAGCTTCCACACCGACTCCGCGAGGTTCACCTTCGCCGTGCGCATGTCCGTGGTGTTCACCCTGTTCGCCTTCGTGTGGCAGTACTGGGACCTGGAGAACGCAAAGTGGCTGCTGTTCACCACCGTCGCCCTGGTCCTGCCCTATGTCGACAACGCCTGGCGCAAGTCCGCCATGAGGCTCACCGGGACCCTCGTGGGGGTGGCCGCCTTCGCGGCGGTGCTGGCGCTCGTCGGCGGGGACGCCGGCCTGCTGTCCGCGGCGCTGCTGGTCGCCAACTACGTCTACACCGTGCTGGACCCGAAGAGGTACGACGTGATGATGGTCTTCATCACGTTCTCCGCGCTGATAGCCGCGTCCATGGCCTCGCCCGCAGGGGACGCCGTGGCGGAGAGGATCCTGTTCATCCTGCTGGGAGTCGTCGCCGCGACCCTCGCCAACTACCTTGTGCTGCCCTACCGCATAAGGAACGAAGAGGTCTCCATGGGCGGGAGGTACCTGGCGCTGTCCGACAGGATGATGTCCCTCGTGGCGGACTCTCTGAGCGGCCGCAGGGACCCCGACGGGGAGACCGTCACTTCCCTCACAGCAACCGGACTCTCCGCGAAGCTCCACATGAACGTGGAGGCCGACCCGGACGCCGACGCCGGGCTGTTCCTCGCACACCAGGACAGCGTCCTGTCGCAGTGCTCATACCTCTGCGGGGAGTCGAATGGACTGTCGGACGCGGGACGCAGGAACGCCCTGTCGATGCTGGGCGAAGGAGACGCGCCGGACACGTCGGAGCTGACCGACGGGGACAGGACGTACGCCTCCGTGCTGTCCGCCACGGCGGAGACGCTGGAGTCCTCCAGGCTGCTGCTGGCCCGCATGGTGGAGGCCCGCTCCTCAGCGTGACTATATAGGATGCGGAACATCCAGGTGCGATAACAATGGCACAGGAAGACGCCAAATTCATCCGCGACAAGGTCATGGCCCACAACAAGTGGTTCGAGGAGTGCATCCCCATGATCGCCTCAGAGAACCTCATGAGCCCGCTGGCCAAGGAGATGCTCATCTCCGACTTCGCAGACAGGTACGCAGAGGGACTCCCCAAGAAGCGCTACTACCAGGGCAACATCTACGTCGACGAGGTCGAGCTCAAGACCATCGAGCTCGCCAAGAAGGTCTTCGACGCCCAGTTCGCCGACGTCAGACCCATCTCCGGGACCGTCGCGAACATGGCCGTCCTGTTCGCCTTCGCCCAGCCCGGCGACACGATCACCACCTGCGCGCTCGCCCAGGGCGCCCACATCTCCACCTGCGAGTTCGGTGCTTTCGGACAGAGGGCCGTCAACTCCGTCAACTACCCGTTCAACGAGCACGACATGAACCTGGACGTGGACGGGACCATCAAGCTGCTGAAGGAGGTCAGGCCCAAGGTCGCCCAGTTCGGTCTGTCCGTCTTCCTGTTCCCCCCACCGCTCAAAGAGCTCCAGGACACCTTCAACGAGATCGGCTGCCTGGTCTGGGAGGACTGCGCCCACGTCCTCGGCCTCATCGCCGGCGGACAGTTCCACGACCCCCTCAGGGAGGGAGTCAACGTGGTGTCCTCGTCCACCCACAAGACGTTCCCCGGACCCAACCACGGCCTCCTCCTCGGACAGAACCTGACCGAGGAGCAGGAGAAGAAGCTGCAGAAGGCCGTCTTCCCCGGAGTCACCTCCAGCCACCACCTCCACGCCATGGCCGCCCTGGGCATCACCCTGGCCGAGATGGACGTCTTCGGAAAGGAGTACGCCGCCCAGGCCTGCAAGAACGCCAGGGCCCTCGGAGAGGCCCTCTACGAGCTGGGCGTCCCCGTCCTCTGCCCCGACCTCGGCTTCACCAGGTCCCACGCAATCGCCGTCGACGTCGGCCAGTTCGGCGGAGGCAAGGACTGCGCCCAGGCCCTCGAGGACGCGAACATCATCTGCAACAAGAACATGCTCCCCAGGGACACCAGCTCCGTCAGGCCCTCCGGACTCAGGCTCGGATCGCAGGAGATGACCAGGATCGGAATGAAGGAGAGCGACATGAAGGAGGTCGCCGAGCTCATAGCCAGAGTGGTCGTCAAGAAGGAGGACCCTGCCAAGGTTAAAGAGGACGTGAAGGCATTCAAGAAGCAGTTCACGACGATCCAGTACTGCTTCAACGCCGGCGAGCCCGCCTACGGATACCACAAGCTGGTCGAGTGAAAGAGAGGTGACAACAATGGGTTTCATGGACAAGGTCAAGGACTCCGTCAAGAACGCTGACGAGAAGCTCGGGAACGCCATCGACAAGGAGAAGCTCGACAGCGAGATCCGCAAGCAGGAGAAGGCCATCGAGGACTTCACCAAGCAGATCGGCGACAAGGTCCTGGAGGCCCTGAGGGCCGGCAAGACCGCCGCCGAGGCCGACGTGGCCGGAATCTACGAGGACATCAAGAAGTGCGAGGAGAAGATCTCCGACCTGAAGTCCCAGAAGGAGTCCATCGGCAAGAAGGAGGAGTGATCCCCTTCCCTTCGACGGGGGGCATCCCCCGTCCCAAACCGGTTACACCCGAGGGTGGTTCTATCAGAAGATCGCACATCGCAGTCGGACTTGCCGTGACGCTGATCGCCACGGCGTTCTGCCTCCGTGCGCCTTTCACCTGCGTCGGGCCGCTCGCCGACGTCATCCAGAGCGACCTCGGGGTCTCGTCCGGGGCCATGGGCACCATCACCACCATCCCCCTGATCATGTTCGCGGCGTTCTCCGTTGTGATGGGCGACCTGGGCAGGAGGCACCCGGCGGGGCATGTGATGGTCCTGGGGCTCGCCATGGTCCTCTCGGGGGTGCTGTGCCGCTCCCTCCTGGGGACCTACGGGCTGTTCCTGGGGACGGCGGTGGTCGGCATCGGGATAACCGCCGGGAACGTGCTCATACCCGCCTTCATCAAGGCGCACTACCCCGGGAGGATCGGGAGGCTGACCGGGATCTACACCGCGATGATGTCCCTCATGTCCGCCGTGGTCGGAGCCGTGAGCGTTCCCATCGGCGACACAGTCGGATGGAGGGGCTCGCTGCTCGTCTAGGCCGTCCTGGTCGCAGTGGTCCTCCTGATGTGGGTCCCCCACAGGGACGCCGGAATCGAGGAGGGGGTGCCGGAGGCCGGGAGCAGGAGGTCGCTGCTCTCCTCGCCCACAACCTGGTTCATAGCCCTGTACTGGGTCTGCAGTCGCTGATTTACTATGCCATGGTCGCCTGGATGGCCGTCATTCTGCAGTCGAAGGGGCTCGACCCGTCGGAGGCCGGGGTGGTCGTCTCCGTCCACATGGTGATGGGCATCGCCGGCTCGATCCTGCTGCCTGTGATCACCGGAATCCGCAGGGACCTGCGCGCCGTCGGGGCGTCCCTCGGTGCGATGTACATCGTCGGGCTGGCACTGCTCCAGCTGTCGTCCGGGAGCCCTGCGTCCCTGGCGGCCCCCGTCCTCCTGTGCGGCCTCTGCGGAGGGGCCTGCATAACCTACCCCTCGATGCTGTTCGGGCTCAGGACGAGGACCTCCAGGGACTCGTCCAGCGTCTCCGGGATAGCCCAGTCCGTCGGCTACCTTGTGGCGGCCGTCGGGCCCGTCGCCGTCGGGGCTATGCACGACGCGGCCTCGGACTGGGAGCCCGGCATACTGTTCCTCATCTGCGTCGCCGCATCGCTCGTCGTGCTCAGATACCTCATCGGAAGGGACGTCGTCATCGGCGCCCCGGAGGCATAAGCCAGCACCCGTCGGGACGGTGCTTCGGAAGGGTTAGATTAGGTAGACCTTAACTATAAATAGGAATGCCTTAATGATGGAGCAATGACTACAGGAAATCGCGAGGACTATCTGATCAACATCCTCAGGCTGACAGAGGGGGAGGGCGTGGCGAAGACCACCGAGCTCGCCGCCTACATGAACGTCTCCCCTGCGAGCGTCAGCGAGATGATCAAGGTCCTGGCGAAGGAAGGTCTTGTGAACTACGAGAAGTACAAGGGCGTCTCACTCACCGAGGAGGGACTCACATACGCCAGGCAGCTGCGCAAGAAGCACCACGTCCTGGAGAGGTTCCTCACGGACTATCTCAACATCGACCACAAGACCGCGCACGAGGAGGCCTGCAGGATGGAACACGCGATCTCCGACGAATCGGCGATCAAGATGTGCCACATGATGGGCACTCCCGTCGACTCGGACTGCCAGAGCTGCAAAAAGCCCTGCAAGGCCGTTTCCGAGGGCATCACGAGGATCACGCCGCTCAACAAGCTGGCCCAGAGCGAGTCCGGAAGGATCTCCCACATCACGTCGGATGACACGGAGGTCGTCAAGAGGCTCATCTCCATGGGCTTCGTCCCCGGACGCGAGATCTCCATCGAGACTATCCTGTCCGACGGAGGCCCCCGCATCGTAAGGATTGGCAACGCCACCATGGCTCTGGACTACCATCTGGCATCCCACATCTTCGTAGACACCGCCACAGAGTCAGAATGAAACCGCAGGGGAAGCCCATTGGCTCATGGGAAAACATTCAAGGTAGCCCTGGTAGGACAGCCTAACGTGGGCAAGTCATCCCTTTTCACACGCCTGACCGGCGTGGGGGTCATATCGTCCAACTATCCCGGCACGACCGTGGAGTTCGACGAGGGAGTGGTAACGAGGAACGGCAAGACCGTCAGCGTCCACGACCTCCCCGGAACCTACAGCATGTCCGGGAACTCCGACGACGAGAAGGTCGTACTCAGGGACCTCTGGGAGGGCCGCAACGACACCGTCATCCTCGTCGCCGACGCCACCAACCTGGTCAGCAGCCTCGTCCTCTGCTTCGAGGCACTGGAGTTGGGACTCCCCACAATCATCGCTCTCACCAAGATCGACGAGGCCAGGAAGAGGAACAGGATCGACATCGACGCCCTCTCCGGAATCCTCGGCGTCCCGGTGATGCCCGTGTCCTCCAAGACCTCGGAAGGGGTCGACGCCCTCGCGGACGCCGTCTGCGAGGGGAGGGCTAGGGCCTCCGGGTTCAGGGTCGAGTACATGCCCGACATCGAGAAGGCCATCGTCGCACTGGAGGACGGCCTCCCCGACAACCTCAAGTTCAACAAACGCGGGGTCGCCGTCAAGCTCCTGGAGGAGTCGGAGCCCTTCGACGAGATGATCGGTACGGATCTGAAGCACACCGTGGCCGTCATGAAGAAGCTCTACAGGGACGGAACCGGCCAGAGCCTGGCGGTCGGCATCGCCTCGTCCAGGTACGCCGAGGCCGAGAACATCGTCAGCGACGTGGTCTCCGAGAGCGACATCAAGCCGTCACTGGCCGACAGGATATCCGACGTGATGATCACCCCGGTCACCGGCATACCGATCCTGCTGGCGGTCTGCCTGGTGATCCTCACGACCATCGTCTACGTGGGATCGTTCCTGGACGGTGTCGTCTCCTCCGTCTACGAGGCAGTTGTGGGCACCGCCATCATCGACCTGGGCGGCGACAGCGAGTTCTGGACCGCCGTCCTCACCGGCATAGACGGGAGCATCCAGGCGATCATGTCCCTTGTCATCCCGTACATCATGGTATTCTACATCATACTGGGGATACTGGAGGACTCCGGGTACCTGACCAGGGCCGTCGTCCTCCTCGACAGGACCATGCACCACTTCGGCCTCCACGGAGGGTCGTTTATACCCATCATCGTCGGACTCGGATGCAACGTGCCCGCCATCATGGCGGTCCGCACCGTCCAGTCCCGCAGGGAGAAGGTCATCCTCTCCTCGATGATCGTCATGGCCGTGCCCTGCTCCGCCCAGATGGCCATCATCATGGGGGCCACTGGAAGCTACTCCGGCATCGTCTACGCGTTCGGGATCCTGGTGATGCTCGTGTGCCTCGCCGTGGTCACGGGAGTCCTGATGAACAGGTTCATGAAGTACGAGCCCAGCAACCTGGCGATGGAGCTCCCCGACCTCCAGGTCCCGAGCGCCAAGAACGTCCTGTTCAAGACCTGGTACAGGATCAAGGACTTCTTCTACATCGCCTTCCCGCTGCTGGTCGTGGGGTCCATCGTGGTGGAGTTGCTCCTGCAGTACGACCTCCTGAACGTCATCGTGGATCCGCTCTCGCCCGTCATCGTCGGCATGCTCGGACTGCCGGCGGTGTGCTCCATAGCGTTCATCGTGGGCATCCTGAGGAAGGAGATGGCCCTCGGCATGCTGCAGATCCTGGCAGGAGGAGTCGCGCTGGAGGCGTTCATGACCCCCGACCAGTTCGTCGTGTTCGGTGTCGTGATGGCCGTGTACATGCCGTGCGTGGCGACCCTCATCACCATGTGGAGGGAGATCGGCTGGAAGGAGACCATCGGGGTCAGCGTCCTGTCCATCGTCGTGGCCATCCTGCTGGGAACGGCGACGAACCTCCTCCTGCAGGCGTTCTGAGCCGTCGCCGACAGAGGCCTCCGTCTTCGATTTATATACCTCTAACCGATTCATATGTCATAAGGAAGAGCGTCATCGCAACCACCGCGGTGATCGCCATAGTCGCGATTCTGGCAGCCAGCTTCGTCTGGTACAACGACGACGGGGGAGGAGGTTCCGACACAACGGAGGAATCCGAGCCCGTGCTGTCCAACTACACCAACACATCGTCATTCTTCGAGGCCTACAAGGACGGGGCCATGATCTCCGTGTTCAAGATGCCATATCAGCTCGAGCCGGTCGGGAACGTCATCGAGCTTCGCCCCAACGACCGCGTGTCCAGCGTCTCGGACAACGGCGACGGGACCTATGCATTCACACTCGTATACGATACAGGGGTGACGCACACCATGACCGTCGAGTTCAGGAACGTCTCCAATCTCGTATCCTCCGTCTCCGACGGCATCGTGACACTTACGTTCGACGCCCTGTGGGATGTCACGCTGATAGTGGACGCCGACGTCTACGGAGGCATGCCCCCGGAGATGACACCGCCACCGTGACCGGCTACAACCTCCAGGGCAAGGGATGGAGCATACAGATCGACGGGACGCCCGTGGAGTCCATCAAGTTCCCCGTGACGATCCCGAAGACAGGTGCCGTCATCCAGATCGTCGGAGATGCGGATCTCCGCGGCGAGTACTACTGCGAGTCGCTCCAGCTGATCATGTTCTTCGTGCCGAACGAAAGGCACAGCTACAGCATGAAGTTCCAACTGGACGGTGCCGTGCTTACGGAATCCTCATATGACTCCGATGGCAAGACGCTCACGCTCGTGGTCGACTGCGAATCCTCCATGAGCATCAACGTCAACAGCGCATACGGCCGGTGAAAATATTTCGGGATCGGGGCTCTGGCCCCGTCCCATCTTCCGATTCGTTAGGGACGGCGACCGCCGATTCCATCGTCTCTCCACAAGCCCCTCACGCCGCAACATTCCATGCATCCGATCCATGGATGTCGTACCTGGCAATTTCCGACATGGATACGCTCCCGGAGTCCCAAACATCGGACGTCCGATCCTTTGAAATCCTATTTGGTGACAAATCATTCACTCCTGAAATTCTATTTGGTGACACATTGGATACATCTAAAATCTTATTTGGTGACAAATTTACCAGTTCTGAAATTCCATTTGGTGACAAAATCATATATTATGAAATCCTATTTGGTGACAGAAACATGAACTCCCCTCATAGTGATGACAGACCGCCTTACATGAAAAGGAAAATCTACGACGACCTTGTGCAATGGAAAATAGCCAGCGATGGCAGGACCGCCGTACTTATAGACGGCGCCCGTCGTGTCGGCAAGAGTTTCGTCGTGGAGGAGTTCGCGAGAAATGAATATCGCTCTTTCCTATGGATAGACTTCAACGATGCGCCCCCGACGGTCATTGATGTGTTCGAGAACGACAGCCTGGACCTCGACCTTTTCTTCAACGAGCTGTCGGCCATCTACGGAGTCACGTTGTACAGACGTGAATCCCTCGTCATTTTCGACGAGGTGCAGCTCTACCCCAAGGCGAGACAGATGATAAAAAGACTGGTGAAGGACCGCAGATTCGATTACATCGAGACGGGTTCCCTCATCTCTATAAAAACCAATGTCTCCAACATCTTGATCCCTTCGGAGGAGAAGCACATTTACATGCATCCCATGGACTTCGAGGAATTCTTATGGGCGATGGGGAACACCGAGACGGTTCCACTGATCAAGAGATGCTTCGAAGAGCGCAAAACGGTAAGCGAGGCCGTCCACAGATCCACGATGAACCTTCTGAGACAGTACATGCTTGTGGGCGGGATGCCCCAGGCAGTCTCGACCTATGTGAACACCAAGGACTTCCGCCTGACCGATGATGTGAAGAGGGACATCCTCCAACTGTACAGGAACGACATAGGCAAGTTCGCCGAACAGTACCAGACGAAGGTCCGGGAGGTCTTCGAGACCATACCTTCGCAGCTGTCCAAGAAAGAGAAGAAGTTCAACATCACATCGATCAACAAAAAAGCGAAATCACGGAGGTACTCCGATGCTTTCCTATGGCTGACCGACGGGATGATCGTCAACCCCTGCTTCAACTCCGTGGATCCCAACGTTGGCCTTGCCCTGAGCCTCGACGACAGCAAGGTCAAGTACTACATGGCCGACACGGGCCTGCTGATAACGATGGCGTTCGGTGACGGTCCGTACACCGACAATCCGCTGTACAAGGCCGTGCTGACCGGGAAGCTTGGGATCAACGAGGGCATGATCACCGAGAACCTGGTCGCGCAGATGCTGGTCGCCAGCGGACACAGGCTGTACTTCTACTCCAGATACGGTGACGACCCGGACGACAACATGGAGATCGACTTCCTCATCAGGAGGGGGATAAAGGTCTGCCCGGTGGAGGTCAAATCATCCAGGAGCAGGATGCATGTGTCTCTTGACCGGTTCATGAGAAGGTTCGCCCGCCAGACCGGTGACGGGTACGTACTTCATCCGAAGAACGTCGAGAGTGACGGCAGGACGGTCTACCTGCCGCTGTACATGGCGATTTTCCTGTGACGGGGGATGGACCCCCGTCTTTGAGCGTTTCAGCGGTGCGCGAACACCATGGAGACCTTTCCGGGCTCCCTCTTCTCGATCCTGGCGAACCCGATCCTCTCCAGCTGGACCATCTCGCCGGGCTCGTCCATGAGTGCCCTCTCGGCCAGACCGGACCAGACCTCTCCGTCGGGCATCAGCAGGGTCGCCTCCTCGGAGTCCCTTCCGACCCACTGAACGGCGCGGACGCCCTGCTTGAGTATGGAGACGTCGTTCCCAGCGTACTTGGCGGGGAGGCCGTACTCGAGATTGCACAGGTCCTTGAGCCTGATCCTCTCGGCCTCCTGGAACAGCTTGGAGTCCTCGCCTGCGAGGAACACGGTCCTGGGGTCCTCCAGCCTGTAGACCCTGTCGCCCCTCTCGGGGTGGTCGGGATGCTTGGGGGCTGAGCCCTCGATCACGTCGACGCCGTCGATGTCGTACCTGACCGGGTCGCGGACGAAGAAGTACCTGTTGCTCTCGGCGTCGATGATGTCCCTGTTCATGCCGTACAGGTTGTCCCAGGAGAACTGGATGTCCACGGCCTTCATGCCGGCCTCGACCCAGTACCTGCGGATCGCCTCGGGCCTGATGCCCCTGCGCTCCATGGCGCGGACGGTCCCTGTCCTGACGTCGTCCCATCCGGAGTACGTCCCGTTCTGGATCTCGCCCTTGATGATGGAGGTCTTCAGGACGGTGTCGGGGATGTTGACGAGCCCGTAGTGGTAGTACTCGGGCTTCTTCCATCCGAAGTAGTCGAAGATGTACTCCTGGCGGAGGGTGTTGTTGAGGTGGTCCTTCCCGCGGATGACGTGCGTCATGCCCATCTCGTGATCGTCGATGGCCACGGAGAGATTCATCATCGGGTACGCGACGTACCTGTCGCCGGTCCTGGGGTGGGGATGGGAGACGAGCCTCAGGGCGACGAAGTCCCTCACGGCGGGGTTGGGGTGGTTGAGGTCGGTCTTGACGACCACGACGGCCTTGCCCTCCTCGTACTCCCCGGCCAGGAACCTGTCGTACCTGTCCAGCTGCTCCTCGACCGGGAGGTCGTGGCACGGGCAGGCCTGCCTGTGCTCCTTGAGCTCCCTCCAGTGGTCCGCGTCGCATGTGCACACGTAGGCCTTGCCCATCTCCAGGAGCTTCCTCGTGTAGTCGTAGTACATCTCGAACCTGTCCGACTGGATGTAGGTCCTGTTGCATTTGACGCCGAGCCAGTCCAGGTCCTCGGGGATCATGTCGTAGGCGTCGGGGTCGATCTTCTCGGGGTTCGTGTCCTCGAACCTGAGGACGAGGTCCCCTCCGTACCTCTTGACGTACTCGTCGTTGAGCACGGAGACCCTCGTGTGGCCGATGTGCAGCGGGCCGGAGGGGCCGGGTGCGATGCGCATGACGACCCTGCCGTCCACGTTCTTGAGCTCCGGGAGCTCGTAGTGGCGCTCCTTCTTCTCCTTGACCAGCATGGAGGAGTCCATCTCGCTCAGGGCCTTCGTCTGCGCCTCCAGACCCATGGCGTTGACCTCCTCCACGATCTGGTTGATCAGAGGGGTGATCTCGGCGGCCTTGGACCTGAGTTCGGGGCATCCCCCGAGGATCTTCCCGACGACGGCCTTGGGGTTGGCCTTGCCTTTGAAGAAGACGGCGTTCTGAAGAGCGAATTTCCTGATCGTATCCTCGATCTGGTCGGACATGAGTGTTCATCGCGAACCCGTATTTTACACATTCGCGCGAGAGAGTGGAGCCGGGACAGAGGACGTCGGTCGATCAGCTCCGGACCCGTGCATGGGATCGTTCGATTGTTCATTCTCGAACGTTCAGAATCACGCAGAATCGTTTTTTCCGGTTATTTAGTAGAATAATCGATGAGGCCTGCATGTTGTCTTTTCCAATGACCACCCCTTGTTGTGGGGGTAAATCGTAATATGCTTCATTGTTGTTCCGACATCCATGGTTGTCCACCCATCATCCGACGCCAAATCAGTCTTTATCAGAGAAGCGGCATGCGATGTGAAGAGTGTTCGGGAGAGCCTCCCCAGAAGCCTCTGGGAGACGTATTCCGCATTCGCCAACACCAACGGAGGGACAATAGTTCTCGGGGTGGTGGAAGATGACGAGAAGGGGATGGTCATCGAAGGTGTTCCTGACGTACAGGGCACATTGAACGGACTCTGGAACGTACTGAACAACACAGAGAAGGTCAGCGCGAACCTGCTCACGGATTCGGACGTGGTTATCACCGATGTCGATGGGAAGGAACTCATCGTCATCAGGGTACCACGCGCGGACCGCAAAGACCGTCCCTTGTTCATCAACGGCAATACACGCAACTCCTTCAGAAGAAACGGGGAAGGAGGATTACAGATGCACCCCCGACGAGATCAACTCGATGATCACGGACTCGATGTCCGGCCCCACGGACAGGGTGCCCGTCAACACATCCGGCATCAGCGATTTCGACCCCGGAACAGTCTCCGCATTCAGGAACAGCATGCGCACCCTGAAAGGAGAGCACCCCTGGAACAACCTGGATGACGGGGAGTTCCTGAGAGTCGTGGGTGCAGCGGTGGATTCGGAAGGGACGCTCGTGCCGACGCTCGCCGGACTCCTTATGTTCGGACGCTCGTACTGCATAATGTCCGAGTCGTACAACTACCATCTCGACTACCGCGAATACGTCTCGGATGACGAATGGAGCCTGAGGATCACCAGCGGGGACGGCGAATGGTCCGGGAACGTCTACGACTTCTACATCAGGGTCATGAACTCATTGAAGACCGTCACCGGAAGGAGGATGGCGATAGACGACGACATGAGGCGCGTGGAGGACACCCATCTTGACAAATGCATGAGGGAGATGCTGGTAAACGCACTTGTCAACGCTGACTATCGCGGAAGAGGAGGGATCCTCGTGGAATGGCGCCCCAGGTCGTTCTCTGTCCGCAACTGCGGCACGTTCCGCATACCTCTGGAGACGGCGATGGCTGGAGGGGTCAGCGATCCGAGGAACCAGACGATGGCGACCATGTTCTCCCTCATAGGTGCTATGGAACATGCCGGGAGCGGCATCCATCGCATACTGTCCTACAGCAAGAACCTGGGGCTGCCCAGTCCAGCGTTCACCGATGAGATGGAACCGGCCAGGGTCACCGTCCGCCTGTCGCTCGTGCCGTCCGACACGGACAAGGACATCCTGGATGGACAGGTCGTCTCCCTGCTTTCCGAGGACGGAACGCTCTCCATATCGGCCATAGCCGAACGGTTGAACGTACCCCGGTCCCGTGTGGTCACGGCGGTTGACAGGCTGAAGACGTCCGGGATGCTCACCAGGGTCGACGGCACCAGAGGGAGATGGGTCGTCAGCGGCAGGCTGCGACGACAGAAAATAGAAACACGGGCCACTGCATACGGGTGCTCATGTCAGTCAAGGAATCCATCTCCGGAGACGTCGTGACCGTCCAGGGCCCCACCGACCCCGACACCCGCGACGTCACGAGGAAGCTCATGGAGGACCAGTCGAAGACCGTCGTGTTCGAGGACCTCAACGGCGGGAGGGCAGTCGGCAACCTGTTCTCCACCAGGGAGAAGATCGCCGCCGCTCTCAACGTCCCGAAGGACGGCATCGTGGAGCACCTCCTCCACGCAATCACCAGCCCCGAGCCCTGCGAGGTCGTGGACTCCCCCGAGTTCAGGGAGGTCCAGGCGGAGCTGGACCTCATGAAGCTGCCCATCCCGAAGTACTTCCCCGAGGACGGCGGCCGCTACATCACGTCCGGCGTGATCGTGACCGACTACAACGGCACCAAGAACGTGTCCTTCCACAGGATGATGATCATGGACCGCAACCACATCGCGGTCAGGCTCGTCCCCAGGCACCTCTTCACGATCTACAACATGGCCAAGAAGAACGGCGAGGAGCTCAGGATCGCCATCTGCGTCGGCGCCAGGGCGGAGGTCCTGCTCGCCGCCGCCACGTCCATGGACTTCGGCGCCGACGAGCTGGAGGTCGCATCCTCCATGTTCAGAAAGGGCCACGGCACCCCCCTGAAGGTGGGTCGCACCGACAACGGCCTCCTGGTCCCCGCGGACACCGACTACGTCCTGGAGGGGAGGATCACCCTGAACGAGACCAAGGAGGGGCCGTTCGTGGACATCACCGGAACCTACGACTTCGAGAGGCAGCAGCCCGTCATCGAGATCGACCGCATCTGGACCAGGAAGGACCCGATCTTCCACGCCCTCCTGCCCGGAGGCTGGGAGCACTACATGCTCATGGGACTCCCCAGGGAGCCCATGATCCTGAAGACCGTGAGGCAGGCCGTCCCCCGCGTGAAGAACGTGAGGCTCACCGAGGGAGGATGCTGCTGGCTGAACGGGGTCGTCTCCATCGCCAAGAACAAGGAGGGCGACGGAGTGAACGCGATCATGGCCGCGTTCACCGGGCACCCCTCCATGAAGCAGGTCATCATCGTGGACGACGACATCGACATCTTCGACGACAAGGAGGTCGAGTGGGCCGTCGCCACCAGGATGCAGGCCGACAGGATCCTGAAGATCCCCGGCGCCGCCGGCTCGTCGCTGGACCCCAGCTCCCACGGGAAGACCACGTGGAAGGTGGGCTTCGACGCCACCATCCCCCTGGGCGCCGACCTGTCGCTCTACAAGAAGGCCACGCTCGACTGAGCGTCAGCTGGCGGCGGGGGCGGCGTTTCCGTCTCCGCCGTTAAACCCCATACAACGTTCTTGGACGCCTTCGTACGTCCCGCCTATATGCGAAGAACCGGCCGTCATCCGGATCGACCTGGTGCCGACTGGAGCACCTACTGAGAACCGTGTTCCGTCACGGCCGCGGCTCAATCCGTGGCCATCGGGGCCGGAACCGACACGTTCTGCATCAGCATCCTCCCCTTGCTGGTCAGCACGAGCACCCCGTCGCAGTACTCCATGTACCCGAGGGTCATGATCGTGTGGACCGACTTCGAGGCCCTGTAGTCGGACCTGACGTTGTCCTCCGTCCATCCCGTGTACTTCTGCACGTCCCTCTGGAGAGACGACACGTACCTGGGACGGTCCGAACGGGGAGCGTCGCGTCCGCGTCTGGACTCGAAGAGTCTTAGTTTCATAGGCATCCTATCCCTAAGTGCCAGATGTATTGGTCCTATTTAATTCGGTATGCAGAGTCGTACATAGGCATACGTAGAATTTCGACTATCGACGGACATCCGAGGCCCTACTGAGGAATCTATACCTTCGTCCGCCCTTAGGTTTAACCTCGCTATTGAACAGCACCTCGGTGAAATACGCAGCCGCTGGATGACCATCCGCAGACCGTTCGAACGGTCGCAGCGGGTGATCAAATGAACAAAGCGATAATGGCCACGGCCCTGGCCGTGGTGATGCTGGCGATGACGCTGGCGCTGGTCTCCGACCCACAGGAGACGGACGCCGACGGCACACCTCTGAAGGAGGGGGACACCATAAGGATCGGCAGCATCGACTACCACGTCGTGCTGGCGCAGAAGCGGTACACCGACGCCACGCTCGACGGGCACAGATACATCTACGTCATCGGGAACGGGAGCGACACCCTAGTGGACGACGCATTCAACGGATGCACGACCATCAGGGACGTGTACTTCTCGGACACGGTGAAGCACATCGGCAACCGCGCGTTCAAGGAGACGACCAACCTGTCCTATGTGTACGCCATCGGCGCCGAGTCGATCGGCGAGAAGGCGTTCATGGGCTCCGGACTGGAGTCGTGCCTCTTCAGGGAGAAGCTGACCGCCATCGGCGACGACGCCTTCAGGGACTGCGCCGACTTCGAGAGGTTCCGCTTCCACTACACCTCGGTGACCAGCATCGGCAGCGGCGTGTTCGCCGGAAGCGGGCTCGAGTGCCTGGACCTGAGGAAGGTCACGAGCATCCACCCCGACGCCTTCACCGGCTCGGCGCTCACTATCCAGATCGTCGGCACGGAGCAGGAGGCGACGGTCATCGGCGTCGACAAGCTCTACTTCGACGGCGCGGCCGACCTCTACGAGTCGGCGCACTGCCTGAACGGCACATTGACCTTCAACCTGGACCACGCGGAGTTCCTTAGGGTCACGGACGAAGACGGGAACCCCGTGAACCTGACGGTCACGGGCAAACCCTACGACTGCAACTTCTCGTTCATGCCCGTGGAGGGCACGGACTACCACCTGAACCAGTCCAAGGCCGTGGTGAGGTACCCCGACGGACTGGGTCTGGATGAGACCGTGGTGGAACTGGAGCCGGGCACGACCTCCTTCGAGCTGACCGAGCCGACGCTCGGGGACCTGGAGTTCGACCACTGGGAGATCGAGGGCCTCGAGGGGGAGTACACGCAGATCGACTGGGACACGCTAGTCTCGACCGGCGGCGACGTGACCCTCGTCCCGGTGTTCGGCAACGCCGTCCTTACCCTGGACCACTCCGGCATCTCGGCCTTCGCGGACACGTCGGAGCTTGAGACACAGGTCCTGTTCACCTTCGGAAGCTCCTACCCTGAACTGCCGGACCTTGTCGGGTACGGGTTCGCGGGATGGTCCGTGGGGGACAGGAGCTACGCCGCCGGCGACATGATCGAGACGTTCACCGCCCACACCGCGGTCAGCGTCTGGGAGCCAACGGCGTTCCGCACGCTGTCCTACCTCGGACCGGACGGGGAGGTTGTCGCCTCCTCGCAGCACGCGTACAACGTCACCGCCCACGTCGACCCGGCCGTCGTGACCGACGGGGAGGCCCACCAGAGGTTCCTCGGATGGTCCCTCGACGGAGCGACCGTCCTCGGTGCCGACGACGGCATCCTCATGGATGGGGACAGGACCCTGACCCCGGTCTTCGGGGAGAGGGAGCTCCGCACCGTGACATTCCTGGTGGGGGAGGAGAAGTGGGCCGAGGAGACCTGCTACGACGGCAGGGAGCTCACGATCGACGTGGACGAACCAACGTCAGACCTGATCTTCGACCATTGGTCGGGGCCGGGAGGGCTGGAGCTGTCCACCGGCGGGAGGGTGACCGTGACGTCCGACCTTGTGCTGACGGCACAGTGGAGGGACAGGGCGGCCTACGAGATAACCTTCGTCGACCCCTACGGAGACACCGTCACCGACCACAAGATCGAGGGGATCCCCTACACCGTGACCCTGGAGTGCGAGGACACGGAGGACCTCGTGTTCGACCACTGGCTGAGGGAGGACGGGACCCCGGTCCGTGTCGGTGACACCATCCTCGAGGACGGGAAGCTGACGCTGACGGCCTCGTACCACGAGCGCATGAAGTTCCTCGTCAAGTTCGTCGACGACGGAACGACCGTCTCGACCGTCGACTGCAGGGAGGGAGACACGATCGTCATCGAAATCGACGACCCCGTGTGCGACGGCAAGGTCTTCGCTGGGTGGATGGGACCCGACGGGAGGCACTACGAGCGCGGGGACGGGCTGACACCGGCGTCGGACATCACCCTCACGGCCCAGTGGAGGGCCCCGGGAGAGTTCACGGTGAGGTACATGGACGGCGACGTCCAGCTGTACCAGTCCACGGGCACCGAGGGCGACGAGGTCACCATAGGGTTCGCGGATCCCGTCAGGGAGGGGATGATCTTCCTGGGATGGTCCGACGGATCCGGCGACACCCACGTCCTCGGGGACAGCTTCGTGCTACGGTCGGACACGGTCCTGACCGCCTAGTGGAGGGCCGCGGAGGAGTTCACCGTCACCTACGTGAACGGGGGGACCGTGGTCGCCGAGGCCGAGGGACTGGAGGCCTCCGAGTTCGAAATCACGCAGCCCGACCCGGCTGACACCTACACGAGGGAGTTCGTCGGCTGGTCCGACGGGGAGGGCACCCACGTCCTCGGGGACTCCTTCGTCCTGACAGGGGACGTGACCCTCACCGCACAGTGGAGGGACTTCGAGTTCCACGACGTGACCTTCGTTTCCCAGGGAAAGACGGTGGCGACGGAGACCGTGAGGGAGGATGGGACCCTCACGATAGACGTCGACCCCGGGACCAGGGATGGCCACGAGTTCTCAGGATGGTCCCTCTCCGATGGTGGGGAGGTCGCCTACACCACGGGATCCGCCCTGTCGCCCACCGGCGACATGACGCTCCACGCCGTGTGGACCGCCGTCACCGCGGAGCCCGACCCTCCGGACACCGAGGACCCCCCGGACGGGGACGACACCCCGGCCGGACCCGATAACGAGGACAAGGACTACGACACGCCATCCGGCGGTGACGACGGGCCGGACGACTCGCAGGAGCCTTCCGATCCCAGCGGCCCGTCAACCGATCCGGGCGGCGGCACCTGGAACCCAGGAAGGCCTGTGGACCCTACCCCTGGAGGCGACGGCGGCTCGGAGGACCCAGAGGTGCCTGGCGGAGACGATGGAACCGATGATCCGGAGAACCCTGACGACGGAAGTGGCGACGGCGACGTCACGCAACCTGAGGACCCCGGGACGTCCGGCGAAGACACCGGGGACGGCTCAGGCGGGAGGGGCGTCAGCCTAGCCGCCGTGGGCATCGTGGCCGGCGTGCTCGCCGCCGTGGCGGCGGTGTTCGTCATGGTGCTGAGGAGGTCGTGATAATCCTAAATAGGCCCAGGGCCTGTACCTGACTGAGGAAATCATGGGAGCTATAAGACTTGGAAAGAACCACCTGAGATGGTGCTACGGGTGCAACCTGCCCATACTCGAGTCCAAGGAGTGCCCGGTGTGCGGAGAGCCCACCGAGGAGATCGAGCTGACGCCGCCGGGCGATGCACGTCCGGCCTTCCAGCACGACATCGACCTGATAAGGTCCATCCTGGACAGGGACTACGGGGAGGGCACCGGACAGGCCGTGCTCCCGGAGGGACACATCGTCATCCTCAGCAAGGCGCCGGCCCTGGACCGCATGGACGAGGTCATCGTCGACGGCGCCATCGTCGCCTCCCTGCGCTACGACATGGGCTCCGGATGGAAGTTCGTGTCCAGGATGCAGGGGGCCTACCGCATAGGCAAGGCCTACTCCAAGGGGTACGTAGTATGCGACCCCGGAGCGGTGCCGTTCGTCAGGGAGAGCAAGAACCTGATGGCCCCCGGCGTCGTCGACGCCGACCCCGACATCAAGCCCGGGGACGAGATCCTCATCGTCACCGCAGAACGCGAGGTCGTCGCCACCGGGATGGCGAGGATGACCGGCCCCGAGATGGTCGCCGCCGACAAGGGCGTCGCCGTGAAGACCAGATGGTACAAGCCAGAGGAGTTCAGGGACCTGCAGACCCCCCACACCTGGGACGACGTAGTCGAGGCCAACCACGACGTGATCGAGAAGAGGGTCACCGAGGCCGTCGGGTTCATCAGGAACACGATCGAGAAGAACCAGAAGCCCGCCATCGTGTCATTCTCCGGCGGGAAGGACAGCCTCGCCTCGCTCCTCCTGACCATCGACGCCGGCCTCAGCCTCCCCGTCCTATTCGTGGACACCGGACTGGAGTTCGACGAGACCGTGGAGCACGTCCGCGACGTGTGCAGGAGGCACAACCTCAAGCTGATCGAGGAGAAGGCGCCCACCGACGCCTTCTTCGGAAACCTGGTCTACTTCGGGCCGCCGGCCAAGGACTACAGGTGGTGCTGCAAGACCAACAAGCTCGGCCCCACCGTCGGCGCCATCACGAAGAACTTCCCGGACGGGGTGCTGTCGTTCATCGGCCAGAGGAAGTACGAGTCCGAGGCCAGGAACGCCAAGCCCAGGGTCTGGACCAACCCCTGGACCCCCGGGCAGATCGGGGCGTCCCCCATCCAGAACTGGTGCGCCATGCACGTGTGGCTGTACATCTTCTCCAGGAAGGAGCCCTTCAACGTGTGGTACACCCGCGGCCTGGACAGGATCGGATGCTTCCTCTGCCCCGCGTCGGACCTGGCGGAGTTCGAGGCCATCGCCGGCAAGAGCTCCCGCTGGGACCAGTGGGACGAGTACCTCACGCAGTACATGCAGGAGCGCGGGCTGCCCGAGGAGTGGAAGGAGTACGGGCTCTGGAGATGGAAGAACGCACCGAAATCCATCAGGGAGGAGGTGCACAGAATATCGGGAAAGGAGGTGTCGGAACTGACCAAACAGACGAAGGCCCCGGAGAGGGGACCTCTGACGATCAAGGTGCAGGAGGGCTACTCCCCCTGCACGATAGGGTACAGCATCGAGGCGGCGCTGTCCAGGACCATCGACATAGCGAAGGTGAAGCCCTTCTGCCACGCCATAGGCTGGGTGGTGACCGAGGACCCCGAGGGGGAGTTCGTGTCCGCTGACTACACCACGATCTACCGCGAGGGCGCGATCATATGCAAGGCGAACGTGGAGAACGACGCCAGGAAGCACATGGACCACGCCTTCCAGGTCGTCGTCAGGGCGGAACAGTGCGTCGGATGCGGGCTCTGCGCTGCGAGGTGCGACCCGGGCGCCCTGTACATGGAGGACGGCCACGTGAAGATCCACGAGGATGACTGCATCTACTGCAGGGACTGCTTCGGGCCCTGCCCGTCGGTCAACTTCGCAAGGGACAACGACGGGTTCGACCAGTGAAAACAACTAGGAGGGGCCCGGGGAGGGCCTCTCCAATCTTCCTCAATCCCGCGACGGCTGGCGTCTCATGTTTGTTTTCGACCGGTTCAGATTTCGCTATAGGTGTATTTTTTCCGGTGGAAGATTTCGTCATAGGTGTATGGATTGCTAATCCACAACGATGCTGGACATGCAATCCGCGCCTGTATCGGAATGAACTGCTTCTGACGATCTCAGATGCGAAGCCGTTGCTCGGCCCCATCGCCGACCCCATTCTCTACGGACCCCTCCCTTGGAACCCACTTATACTCAGACGTCGATGCTCCGGCGATAAAATGAGGATAGACCCGGACGACCTCGCGGTGGTCATGGAGAAGGACCCGGCCATCGTGGACGAAGAGGACGCCAGGAGGTTCCACACGGGACTGCAGGCGGTCAGCATGTACAGGGAGAGCCACGAGCTCTGGCTCCAGGGGAGGAAGATGGAGGCCAGGGAGATCAACTTCAGGGCGCACCAGCTCACCGGCTGCGACATCCACCCCGGCGCGACCATCGGCAAGAGGTTCTTCATAGACCACGCCACGGGAGTGGTGATCGGCGAGACCGCCATCATAGGGGACAACGTCTCCCTGTACCAGGGCGTCACCCTGGGGGGCGTCTCGACAAACAAGGGCAAGAGGCACCCCACGATCGGGAACCACGTCGTCGTCGGATGCAACGCGTCCGTGCTCGGGGACATCACCATCGGGAACAACGTGCGCATCGGTGCGGGATCGGTCGTCCTGAAGGACGTGCCCGACGACTGCACGGTGGTGGGCGTCCCCGGGAGGATCGTCAGGAGGGCAGGGTTGAAGACCAGCGAGTGCGACCTGATGCACAACCAGCTGCCCGACCCAGAGAAGGACAGGATGGCCTCCATGGAGGCTGAGATTTCCGTGCTCAGGGCGCAGGTCGCCGCGCTGGAGAAGCTCATAAAGGACAGGGAGTCGGACGAGTTCTGACTCCGGTCCCGCGAACGCGTCCCAACGGACGCTCGTGACTTTTCACGGTTCCGGGGTCACTCCCCGGAGCCCACGTTCCTTCCGCGCATCCAGACAAGGACCGCGGCGACGGCGAAGACTATCGCCAGAATCATGAAGACGATCCACGTCGGGAAGGGGCTAACGTCGGGTACGTCGCCGGGGTACGAGGAGTAGTAGGGCTCCCCGTCGATGGACACTAAGATGTCCGACGTGATCCCGTTCAGGGTGTAGATCCCGCCCTCCGGCTGGAGGATTTCGTCGCCGACGGCGACCTTCACGGTGGAGGGGTTTATGGAGATGCCCTGCTCGCCGACGACCTTGAACGAGACGGAGTCGCCGTCCCTGTCGAGGATCTCGTAGCTAATGCCGATCGTCGGGCTGAAGGTGATCAAGTAGTCCCCGACGGTGACGGAGCCCGCGGAGACCGGGGCGTCACGGATGTCGGCATCGCCCTGGACGATGCCGTCCTCGACCTCGGCATCGGAGGCGGCTGAGAAGACGGGCACCACGGCTACGAGCAGGGCAATCGACATGACCTCGACCAACTTCGAGACCTCCATGCAGGCACCTCCTCTCATCCAAGGGCAGGACACGGAGGCGACGGCGGCACTGTCCGAACATTGGATGGATATAGGCCGACAAACACCCGTATTCTTACCTTCTAAAATCAATATCCATGTATGCTATATTTAATTTATTATCCGAAATAATCCATAGCATCTAAGGTATTAGGTAATCATACCATCGTTCTTTCGTTTTCGACATGATCCTCTGAAAATGAGCCTGTTTCCGAATGAATTCACTCAGATGCTTGGATATTATTTCATCAACCGTGAATTTCGAAGCGGAAATGGGGATTCCATAATGCAGAACAATCTGCATTCCAGATGCGTCACAAGCATGGATGCTCTGTACGGATGCTCAACATGCATCCGCTCTTCGACTTGTACAGTAATCAGATTAGACTGAATCGGTTAAACCTGCTGGATGTACAATCCAACCGATTCCACCGTAACATGAATACAGGAGAAAGATTGAAAGAGTGTTTATGAGACCCAGCCCGGGCAGACCCGGGACGAGCCTCCGAAAGGTTTCAGGCGACGCCGCTGCCGGGGAACTCGGAGGTCCTGATCGCGGCGTCGATGTCGCGGAGCTTGGAGGCCACGTGGACGCCGAGGTCCGTGAGCCCGATTGTGGAGCGGTTGGGGTTGTCCCCGCCGTAGTACACCAGACCCATGTCCCTCAGGACGTCCAGCTTGTCGGGGAGGCGGTTGTTCCTCCCGACCGCGTTGTAGATCTCCATCCTGCGGGACTCGCCGTTCTCATAGAGGTACAGCAGCATGGAGACCATGCGCGTCGACTCGAGCACGTCGGCGCCCGCGCCGGCTTCGCCCCTTGCTCCGGATGTCATCATACCCTGCTCCCGCGGCTCCTCATGATGTAGACGGCCAGTGCGATGCAGATGACGGCCAGGATGATCAGGAGGATGGCGTACAGCGTGTAGTCGGTACCACCGTCGTCCGAGGGGACGTTGGGGTTGTCGGATGTGACGACCTCGCCGGTTATCTGGACGATGACGTCGCTGTTGATTCGGGAGAGAGTGTAGACGCCGCTGAGGTACGACACGTCGCAGTAGTCCGCGGTGACCTCGACGGTTGACCAGACGACCCAAAACGCACAAAGACATTGTATCCTACCTCTTTCCCCTCCTCTGCGATCCCTCAGGCGCCTGACGAATCCGAATGCATCATACGTCGATTCCACGAATTCTGTTTGTGCATCCGTCGAACTCTCAGGTGATACATTCAACATCCTTGCACAATATAATGACTCGCCCATCATCCATTGGATGCATCATCCAATCGCACATATCCGACGCCTCCCGTCCAGCCACATATTAATAAATGCAGGCGATTAACCGACGATTCCGATGTCACTCAGGATCCACAACACCCTCACGAACTCCCTGGAGGAGTTCAAGCCCATCGAGCCCGGAAAGGTCAGGATGTACGTCTGCGGAGTGACCGTCTACGACGACATCCACATGGGCCACGCCAGGAGCATGATCGTATTCGACATGGTCGCCAGGTACCTGAGGTACTCCGGCTACGAGGTCACCCACGTCACCAACTTCACCGACGTGGACGACAAGATCATCGCCCGCGCCGCGCAGGAGGGCGTGGAGCCCCTGGAGCTCTCCGCGAGGTACATCCAGAAGTACTTCGAGGACTCCGCCAGGCTGGGGATCAACCGCGCCGACATCTATCCCAAGGCGAGCGAGTGCATCGGCGACATCGTATCCATGGTCCAGAAGATCATCGACAACGGCTACGCCTACGTCGCAGAGGACGGCAGCGTCTACTTCGACGTCGCGAAGATGGGCGGCGAGGGCAGGCTCACCAACCGCACCGCCGACCAGATGCAGTCCTCCGGCAGGATCGCAGCGGACCCCTACAAGAGGAACCCGCAGGACTTCGCCGTCTGGAAGGCCGCCAAGCCCGGGGAGGTCTCCTGGGACTCGCCCTGGGGCAAGGGCAGGCCGGGGTGGCACATCGAGTGCTCCGCCATGATCTACCGCTACCTCGGCGAGCAGATCGACATCCACGGCGGCGGGAACGACCTGATCTTCCCGCACCACGAGAACGAGATCCTCCAGACCGAGGCCGTCACCGGGAAGCCGCTGGCCAACTACTGGATGCACAACGGCATGCTGCAGGTGAAGGGCCACGGCATGTCCAAGGAGGAGAAGATGTCCAAGTCCCTGGGCAACTTCTTCACCGTCAAGGACGTGCTGGCCAAGTACGACACCCGCACCGTCAGGTTCTACTTCCTCAACACCCACTACATGAGCCCCCTTGTCTACGGCGAGGACATGCTGATCGAGGCCGGGGCCGCCCTTGGCAGGCTCACCAACAACTACAGGGAGCTGCAGGCCTACGTCCGCGACGCCCCCGAGGGCGCCGCCGACGGCGACGCTATCGCCTCGTACAGGAACAGGTTCAGAGAGGCCATGGACAACGACTTCAACACCCGCGAGGCCATCGGCGTGATGTTCGAGATGGCCTCGGAGTCCAACAGGGCCATGTCCGAGGGGACGATGACCGCCTCCACCGCCAGGGAGTGGATGTCCCTCATCGCGGAGTTCGACACCGTGCTGGGCATCATGCCACAGGACGGCGAGACCGGCGAGGACCTTGACGCCGTCATGTCCATCCTGGTGGACCTGCGCCAGGAGCTCAGGAAGCGCAAGATGTACGACCTCGCCGACATGATCCGCGACCGCGTCAAGGATGCCGGGTTCTCCCTGGAGGATTCGGCGGAGGGCGCCAAATGGAAGAGGCTCTGAGGCGCAAGGCCGTCCTGACCCTGGGCGGGGCCGTGAGGCTGCCCGAGAGTTTCGAGCCGCCCTGCAGGATATCGCACTCCACCGCCGGGCCCGGCGCCGGGTTCGGATCGGCGGTGTTCGCCTTCGACGGGTACCGCGTGAAGAAGACCGTCTCCCGCGAGTCGGGCGAGTTCGAGCTCGTCGTCGGCAAGAGGGGGAGGCTGTCCCTCACCAGGAGGGGCAGGCAGTTCATCCCCAGGGTGGAGATCGTCCCCGTTGTGAGGCACTGCCCGGAGCAGGCGTTCTTCAACCTGGACCCCAGGTGCATGTACAGGTGCGCCTTCTGCAACTCCCCGCTGCTGGACCCCTCGGAGGACAAGCACCTCTCCACCGAGAGGATCATGGGGATGCTGGAGGAGTCGCTCTCCTCCTCCAAGGTCAAGGCGGTGTCGCTCACCAGCGGCGTCGTCGGCGACGTGGGATCCACGGTGGACAGGTTCGTCGACGTGATCCGCGCCGTCCGCTCCAGGTGCCCCGACATGCCCATCGGCGTGGAGCCGTACGTCTCGTCCAGGGAGCACATCGAGAGGCTGAAGGAGGCCGGCGCCGACGAGATCAAGCTGAACCTGGAGTCGCCCAGCAGGGAAATCTTCTCCAGAGCCTGCCCGGACCTGGACATGGACTCCATATGGTCCCTGCTGTCCGACGCCGTTGACGTCTTCGGCAGGGGGAAGGTGGTGTCCAACATCATCTACGGGATGGGGGAGACCGACGCCGACCTGGACGTCGCCATGGAGAGGATATGCAGGATGGGCGTGCTTCCCGGGCTGAGGGCGCTCAGGGTCAACGACATCAACCGCGTGAGGCTCATGGAGGCCGGCATCAGGTGCGAGCAGGTGACGCCCGAGAGGGCGATTAGGCTTGCTGATATGCAGAAGGCCGCAATGAGGAGGCACGGGCTGACCACCGAGACCTCGGTGACGATGTGCTTCGAGTGCGGATGCTGCGACCTGGTGCCCTTCAGGGACTTCTGATGACTGATGGGGCATACGATTGCGTTAACACATCTGTTTTATATATGAATACAACAATCCCGTTCGGAGGACCTGGCCCCGAGGGGCCGAAGTGTTTCTCAGAATAACCGAACGATCTTGATGATCATACGGGCTATTCCAAGGACCGGGGCCGCAGCTTGCAACCTAAGGCTCTGGTCCTTTCCCTCCTCGGACGTGTTTTCTCATTTCCTTGAAGCTACTCGTAACGGAACCCGCTCGCAAGGTCCGGAAGTCCTCGCGCGTGGACTTCCACCCCGGCATTCTTCGGCAACGGGCTCTTAATCCCGATATCCAAGAAGGACGTGGAGCGCATGGGCCTGTCGCCCGGCGACGACGTGGACGTGACCGTCTCCCTGCCGGAGATGGTGGACTATCGCGAATGACGGGGGCGGGTCGTGAAGGGGCCATTCGGAAGGCACCGTCCCGCCGGACTCGGAGGAACATGCGCCTGTACCTCTGGTACCTGCTGTGCGGGCTTCCCGGCTCCGTCATGGACACCAACCCCCACTCGATCGCCGGCCTCATGTAGTTCGCCATGAAATACGGCTTGTGCCTCATGCCCATCCTCCCCATGATCTCCGAGGAGGTCATCGGATCGGGGCCCATCGCGTCCATGAGCCTGGACATCCGCGGGTCCTTGAGGTGCAGAACGTCCGTCAGAGAGCCGACGTTCATCGCGAGGCAGAACTCGATGACCCCCGTGCAGTCCTGCCTTTCGTGATGCTGGCACCTCTCCAGGACCGCGTAGTACTCATACTGGCTCCCGCGTATATTGGTCTCCATCGGGACAAGGTCGAAGACAGGGTCGCAGCGATGCAGGACCTCCGAGTGCCAGAGGCGCCCGATCCTGCCGTTGCCGTCCGGGAACGGATGCACGGATTCGATGTAGTAGTGGGCGATGGCCGCGGTGACGGGAGCGGGATAGTCGGAGTCACGGCACCAGTCGAACAGCCTGCGCACCATCGGCTCCACCTGGTCGTGGCCGGGGGCGACGTACACCACCCTGCCGTCGCCTTCGGCGATGCAGACCCCATGTGTTCTGAACCCCTCCTGCTCCACGCATCCGAACATCAGGGTTCCGTGTATGCGCAGGAAGTCGTCCACGGACCAGAGGTCGGCGTCCCGGACCTCGTCGTAGGCCCGTATGGCGTTCCTCGTCTCGAGGATCTCGTCGAATGGACCTTCCACGGTCCTGCCGTTGATGACATCCCTCATCCTGAGGATGTCTAGTCCGTTCCCCTCGATCGCCAGGGACGAGTTTATGGAGCGGAGACGGCTGGTCCGCCTCAGCCTGGACTCCATCCTCCTGTTGGCCACACCCCTG
>ERZ1673744.1032-NODE-1032-length-29165-cov-6.483064_pt1 | contig 29165 bp, 18 predicted proteins | sample MGYA00580207_ERZ1673744 | MGnify/ENA primary metagenome ERZ1673744 (study PRJEB41218, sample SAMN15661751) | gut metagenome | host: Homo sapiens | place: Canada: London | collected 2015-08-20/2019-03-30 | study: EMG produced TPA metagenomics assembly of... | reverse complement strand
TCCTGCTCATCGGGACTTTCACCCTATAGAAATCGCCCATGCCGGGCACACAACAGAAATCCCCGCGTCGTTTCAGGTGCGGGGATTTCAAATGGAAGCTTCCTGTCGGACTGTCTTCCTATTTCTCTTTCTTAAGCCCGAAGCTCAGGAGCTGCATCGTCCTCGACTTCCCGGAGAAGGCGCTCGAGCGCGTCCGCCCCCGCGCCGCCTCTCTCGAGATAAATCCGCACAACTTCGCGGTAGTACCAGAGCGTGAGGCGCTTTTTCTCTTCCATGACGGGCGTCGACCCCACAAACCGCCTGAAGACCTCATCGCCGACCTTGCGCTGATCGTCCCGGATCGAGGTGAGGTTGTGCCATTTGTCGGCGGCGGAGACGAGGAGCACTTCGTCGTCGGCTTGAGCGAGGTGCGCGAGATATTCGGTCTTTCGCTCAACCCAGGGCTTCTTCTTTTCGCCAGCCTTCGGGAGCGCGTCGGAGAGCGCCTTGACGATCCGGAGCACATTGGGTCCGAAATCGGCTTCAATCGATTCGGCATATTCGACGCCGCCGTCTTCGAGCACGTCGTGCAGGAGCGCCGCGATGAACTGGTCTTCCGTGCCGCCCCAGACGAGAACCTGCGAGGCAACAGCCATTGGGTGCGAGATGTAGGGAATTGAAGTGCCTTTGCGCTTCTGGCTTTCATGCACTTTTGCGGCAAGCGCGAAGGCGGCGGCAATGCGGGAAGTGTTGAGCAGCGGCATGGTCTCTTGTCCTCAGGGAAAAACGATTCACAACACTATGTTAACCCGCTCTTCAGCCAATAAATGACGCAAAGAAAAGCCCCGGCGCTTCGCAAAAGGAAATGCCGGGGCGATGCCTAATTCAATCAGAATGACGCAGACGAATTACTTCAGTTCCGCACGGAGGAATTCAAAGCCGCCGTCGGGAAGGCTGTGGAAGTTGACGAGGTTCTTCGCGTGCGCGGAGATGTCATGGTCGACCGTGAGGAAGACCCACGGGGCATCATCCCAAATCATCTTCTGCGCTTCGTCGTAGATCTTCTGCTTCGTGGTGCGGTCGGTGGTCTTCAGAGCAGCCACGAGCGCATTGTCGACCTTCGGATTGCTGTAGTAGGCGTAGTTGGAATTGGCGGGCGGGAAGCTCGAGGTGGCAAGGAGCGGACGAAGCACCCAGTCGAGTTCGCCGGTTGAGGCCGACCAGCCCCAGGTGAACATTTCCATCTGGCTCTTCTCGGGGCCCACCGACTGCACGAGCGAAACGCGCTGGCCGGCTTCCAGAGCGCGGACCTGAAGCTTCACGCCGATGCGGGAATACTGCTGCTGCAGGAACTGCAGAAGCTTCTGGTTGGCGGAAGAGTTCGAAGCCGCCCAGAGAGTGGCCGTGAAGCCGTTGGGGTAGCCCGCTTCCTTGAGGAGCTCCTTCGCCTTATTGACGTCGTAGGGCCAGGCGCCGAACTGCGTGGCGTAGTCGATGCCCTGGGGCGCGACGCCCGTGGCAGGCGCCGCATAGCCCTTGAAGAGGACCTTGACGAGCGCTTCCTTGTTGAGGCCGTAGTTGAGGGCCTTTCTCACGCGGACGTCGCTGAAGGGCTTCTTCGTGTTGTTGAGGTAGATCTGGCGCTGAACGATCGAGGGCGCGACCTCGACGACGATGTCCTTCGCTTCCTTCAGGCGCTCGACCTGTTCGGGCGGCACCACGTCGCAGTACTGGGCTTCGCCCGTGCGCAGCATCGCAACGCGCGTGGCGTCTTCAAGAACCGGACGGAAATTGATGCGGTCGAGCTTCGGCAGCCCCGCCTGCCAGTAGTTCGGGTTCTTCTTCACGATGAGGTACTCGGCAGGGTTGTACTTCTCAAGCGTGTAGGGGCCGGTGCCGCAGGGGTTGAAGGCAATGTCCTTCTTCGGGAGATCGAGAATCTTCGGGCACATCATCACGCCGCTCGGATGCGCGAGCTGGTTGACGAAGGCGGAGAAGGCTTCCTTCAGATGGAATTTGACGGTGTATTCGTCGACCGCCTCAATGCGGTCGATGTTCTTGTAGAGCGTGTAGCGGGTGAGGTGCTTGTCGGGATTGATGACGCGCTCGAAATTCGCCTTGACCGCAGCGGCGTTGAAGGGTTCGCCGTCGCTGAACTTGACGCCTTTACGGAGCTTCACGGTATAGACGAGGCCGTCGTCGCTCACTTCATAGCTTTCGGCGAGGACGTTCTGAAGCTTCATGTCCTTGTCGAACCCGAAGAGGCCTTCATAGAAGGACTTGGCAACGTTCTGCGAGAGCGTGTCGCTTGCATCGTAGGGGTCGAGCGTCGTGAAGGCGGAATAAACGCTCACGGTGATTTCGGCGGCTGAAGCAGCAGCGCCGACGCCCGCAAGCGCGAGCACGAGAAGAGCCTTGGGAAAACGGGTCATGGATGAAACTCCTCTTAAGAAGACGTGCGAGTTGTGAGGGAGGAGGTCCCGGAGATTCCGAGATGAATGCGCTCCGGCATCCTCGTCACACGAATGGGTTCCATCAGAGTAGACCGTGCATCGCGTGAATGCTGCATCCGGCGCATATAAAAACGCCCCGAATGTGATGAACATTCGGGGCGCAGCAAAAAGAACAGGGTTTAATCCTTAGTTCTTCTTCGTTTCCACCTGCACGAGCACTTCAGCCTGAGCGGCTTCAGCGCTCGATTCGACCTTGCGGCCCGGCTGGATGACGGGCGCATAGTCGACCGGGCGGCAGAGCTCGGGCTTCGTGTGAACCTGCGTGAGAGGACCTTCCTCGGCTTCAGCCGCAGCGTGCTCGATCACGCGGCCGGGCTGAACCACGGGTTCGTAGCCGGTAGCTGCCGAGGGCTTCGCGGTGTGGACCTGCACGAGGCCCGCGGAGCGGAGGTTCTCCTCAAGGCCGTCGGCGATGGAGCCAGCGGATGCCGTCTCTTCGACCTGCGGTTCCTCTGCGGGTTCGGCAGGGGCTTCCTCCTGAGGAGCAGCGGCTTCAGCCGGCGCTTCAGGCGCCGTTGCGGGAGCTGCTTCAGGAACCGCTTCAGGAGCAGGAGCCTCGGGAGCAGCTTCAGGAGCCTTGCGGGTCTCGATCTGAATGAGCTTCTCCTCGGGTTCGGGCGCCTTCACGGCTTCTACGGCGGCTTCCTGCTGAGGTTCTTCGGACTTTTTCTCCTCGCGAACCTCGGCGCGCTGAGCGGCCTCATCCGCAGCCTTATCGCCCTCAACGATGCCTTCGTCGAGCGAAATCACTTCAGCGAGGACGGGCGAGGGAGCGGCAGCGCCTTCCTTCGTTTCCTTCGCCTCAGGAATGCGGTCTGCCTGGGCTTCCGTACGGGGCTTTCTCGAGCGGCGGCTGCGGCGGCGTTCGCCGTCGTGGGCATTGCCCTCCGTCTGAGCGCCGGCAAAGGCGCCTTCAACGGCCTGAGAAACTGCGGACTTGGTCTCGATCTGCACGAGCGGTTCCGCGGCAGGCGTCCAGACGGGCTGCTGGGCGACTTCGGCGGCAAGACCCTGAGGTTCTGCCGGCTGAGCCGACTGGCCTTCAGCGCCTTCCTGAGCTTCCGAGCCGCGGCCGGAACGACGGCGGCGGCGCGGACGGCGGCGGCGGGCGCCTTCCTCATCGGCTTCCTCGCGGGCTTCCGACTGTTCGGCGGCCTTGTCGCCCTCAACGATGCCTTCGTCGAGCGAAATCACTTCGGCGAGTGCGGGCTGAGGCGCGGCGGCGCCTTCCTGGGTCTCTTCCGCTTCAGGGATGCGGTCGGCCTGGGCTTCGTCTTCCTGAGGACGACGGCGCGAACGACGGCGGCGCGAACGACGCTCCTCGTCGCCCGATTCCGCCTCGACCGTAAAGACCGGCGCTTCGACTTCCGTCTGGCTCGCGGCATCGGGGAGGCTTTCGGCCGTCATGGTCGCGATGTCCTCATTGGGACGTGCGGCCTCTTCCTCGGTGCGGCGCTGCTGACGGCGATCGTCGCGGTCGCTCCTCTCAGCGCGCTCGGTGCGGGGCGTGCGTTCGGCGCGCTCAGTGCGTTCCGTACGATCGGCACGTTCGGTGCGCGTTCTGCGGGTGCGGCCTTCGGTCTTTTCCGTGCGCTCGGCGCGTTCCGTGCGTTCCGCACGTTCGGATCTCTCGGACCTTTCCGTTTTTTCAGAACGGTCGCCGCGTTCCGCGCGTTCAAGACGATCGGTGCGCTCCGTGCGGGTGCGGCCCGAACGCGTGCGGCGGTCGTTCCTGCCTCCGCGCGTGCGGCGCTTCTCTTCCGTCTTTTCAGCGGGCTTCTGCTGAGGCTTCTCCTCGGTCTTCTTTTCCGCGTCGTCGCCGCCCGTGAAGAAAGCGATGATGCGCTGGAAGAGAGACTTCTGAGGCGTGACCGGGGTCATCTGCTTCATCTTCCCGGCTTCGGGCTTCTCGCTCTTTTCTTCCTTCGGCGCTTCAGCCTGATGGACCGGAGCAGGATCGCGCTCGATCAGGTTCTTGATGACGGGAACCTGCTTGGGACGCTGGGGCTTCTCTTCCTGAGACTTCTGAGCGTACGGGTCGTCGGCCGTCGTTTCGATTTCCTCGGCGAGGTCGAAGCTCGGGACGTGCGTGTCGAGGCGCTCGTCGTCCTGACGGATGCGCTCGATGTGATAGTGCGGCGTCTCAAGGTAGGTGTTGGGAATGAGCACGATCGGCACGCGGTGGCGCGCTTCGAGCTTCGTGATGTCGTTTCTCTTCTCGTTGAGAAGGAACGTAGCAACATCGACGGGCACCTGGGCCTGAACGGCGCCGGTGCCTTCCTTCATCGCCTCTTCCTGGAGGATGCGCAGCACCTGGATCGCGCAGGACTCGGTGTCGCGGATCACGCCCACGCCGTTGCAGCGCGGGCAGGTGATGTGGCTGCCTTCGGAGAGCGCCGGGCGCAGACGCTGGCGCGAGAGCTCCATCAGGCCGAAGCGGCTGATCTTGGCCGTCTGGACGCGGGCGCGGTCGTAGCGGATGGCGTCCTTGAGGCGCTGCTCAACCGCGCGCTGGTTCTTCGATTCGGCCATATCGATGAAGTCGATCACGATGAGGCCGCCGAGGTCTCTGAGGCGCATCTGGCGGGCGACTTCGTCCGCGGCTTCGCAGTTCGTGCGGAAGGCCGTGTCCTCAATGTCGGCGCCGCGCGTGGCGCGTGCGGAGTTGACGTCGATCGCAACGAGCGCTTCCGTGTGGTCGATCACGATGGCGCCGCCCGAGGGGAGCGGAACGGTGCGCGAGTAGGCGGTTTCGATCTGCTGCTCGATCTGGAAGCGCGTGAAGAGCGGAATGTCGTCGCGGTAGCGCTTCACGCGGTCGACCATGTCGGGCATGACGTTCGCCATGAACTGGCGCGCCTGCTCGTAGATTTCATCCGTGTCGACGAGGATTTCGCCGATCTCGGGCTGGAAGTAGTCGCGGATCGCGCGCACGACGAGGTTCGATTCCTCAACGATGAGGAAGGGAGCCGGATTGAGGCGCTTGCCGCTGCGGCCGTTCTTCGTGGGTTCGGACGAGACCGTGCGGACCTTGCGGCCGTTTTCTTCCGTTACGTATTCGTACTGCGGACGCGCGGCGTCGACGATTGCATTCCAGAGCTTCAGGAGGTAGTTGAGGTCCCACTGAAGCTCTTCGGTCGTGCGGCCGATGCCGGCAGTGCGGGCGATGGTCGACATGCCGCCCGGGATGTCGAGCTTGTCCATCGCTTCGCGAAGCTCCTGACGCTCCTCGCCCTCAATGCGGCGCGAGACGCCGCCCGCGCGGGGGTTGTTGGGCATCAGAACGAGGTAGCGGCCGGCGAGGCTGATGAAGGTCGTGAGCGCGGCGCCCTTGTTGCCGCGCTCTTCCTTCTCAACCTGGACGATGAGCTCCAGGCCCTCGCGGATGGCTTCCTTGATGGTCGCCATGCGAACGTCGACGCCTTCGGCGAAGTAGCTTCGCGAGATTTCCTTGAAGGGCAGGAAGCCGTGGCGTTCCTCGCCGTAGTCGACGAAGCAGGCTTCAAGCGAGGGCTCGATACGGGTGACGACGCCCTTGTAGATGTTCGACTTGCGGGCTTCGCGGCCGGCAGTCTCAATGTCGATGTCGATCAGCTTCTGGCCGTCGACAATGCCAACGCGCGTTTCCTCGGGATGCGTGGCATTGAAAAGCATGCGCTTCATTTGGGATTTCACTCCTCGCCGCCCATTGGCCGCGGGCGGACTGTGGCGTGCCGCAGCGGAAGGCAGGAGTTTTGCCCTGAAGCTTCAGGGATATTCGTCTCGTGAGGGTGCCTGACGGTATTCCTGCGGAAACGATTCTTTCTCTCATCTGCGGAGAAAAAACCGCAGGGAGCTTCCCTCAAGCTGAAGCTCCCGCAGCGGCGCCCGAGGAGAATCTTCTCCGTAAGGGCATTGCCGCGCCGCTATCCGGCTGATGTGTTGCGCTCGTCTTCCATCCGGTCCCGAAGCAGCGGGTGCTGGACGGGAAGGAAAAGAACGATTTGGGGAGAGTCACATCCGTCCGGAAGAACCTTCACCGCCTCATCTTCAGAAGATTTCTTAAAAGGAGAAAAGCTTCGGAGGCGAGCGGGAAATTCTTCGGGAAGGAGCTCAATCCCTCACGATCTGCCGGCAAAACTCACGAAAAGCCAGGCGCCTTCTTCATGCATTCAAAAGGGCCGGAAAAGACGAACGAAGCCCGCGTCATGCCCTGGCGAGGCCCGGCTTGAAATGGGACGGACGAAGGAAGAAAGCGGCATGCATTCTGCGCGGGAGGATTCCCCTGCCGAAAGAAATCCGGGCGTTCGGATAAAGATCCTGCAGGGCTTTCCCGCTTCAGAAAATGAAGGGCGCACGCGAAGCGCTTCATCGAACCCGAGGCAGTGCATGAAGGAATTCACGGACCGGCATCAATCGTCCTCGCGCCTCAGGGCCGGAAAAGGGCCTCAGATGATTTCGCAGGAGCGTCCTGCGGCTGAGCTCGACCAAAAGTCCGGCGAAGCATCACTATCAGGCTTCGCCCTCGGGAGCACGCAAAAGCCGCAATCGGGCCCGCGAAGAAGCGGTTGAGGGGATTGAATTGTCGGAAAAGAAATCCTTCATCTGCCATGGGGCTCGGAGCGTTCCGGCGCTTTTCTTCCATGAAGGGAAAAACCAGGAGGAACCTTCCGGACGTCCGTCTCTTTCCTAAAGAAGAATCCGCAGGCGCGAAAGCTTCCGGGCTTTCAGCTCTCCCGAACCCGATTTCCGAAGAACGGACCTCAAGGGCGTGGGTGCCTTGCGTTCTCTCTCCGGCGCTCTTTTGAGGAGCGCATGTCAAGAGCGGATGGCGAACGAAAAAAACTTTGCCTGTTGCGGCATCAGCCCGAAAGGCCTCCTGCCTGAGCACTCGTTGCCCAAGGCAGAAAGCCTCACGGACCGAGCCTGCGGCGCCGCATTCCTCATAAAGGCACTGCGCCGCCGCGTCAAAAAAAACTCTGCCTCCTTCGATCACGGGAATCCTCGACGCCTTTCTTAGGCGGAAATCGTTCCGGGCGACCGAAGGAACAAATCCTTTGTGAGGCGTGAGAAAATGAACCTTCACGCCGGCTGGAGCTTTTGCGCTTCAGCCCTCTGCGCGTGCGGATCCATCCGCTCATGCACTCGATCGCTTCGAAGCGGAAAAGCCGACTTCGAACGACAGCCCCTAAGTATAAGCACTACAGGATATGACAGACACAACCAAGGCCGAAATTAAGCCGCTCGCCTCATCAAAGGTGCGTGCGCTCCCGTCGGATCGGGTGAGCTACATCGAGATCGGCGAGGATTCGGACGGTCAGCGGCTCGACAACTTCCTCATGCGTCTTGCGCGCGGGGTGCCCAAGGGTCATATCTATCGCGTCATTCGGGCGGGTGAAGTCCGGGTGAGCAAAAGCCGCGCGAAGGCAGAAACGAAATTAAAGCTCGGAGACGTCGTCCGCGTGCCTCCGATGCGCGTTGCGGAGCGCTCCCCGGCGGCTGAGGCCCCTGCGGCGCCCCTTGCGAAGGGCCAGCTTGAAGTCCTCCACGAAGACCGGCATCTTCTGATCGTCATGAAGCCCTCGGGCCTTGCGGCTCATGGGGGCTCAGGAATTGCGCACGGCCTGATCGAGCGCCTGAGGGCCACGCGCCCCGAGGAGCCCTTCCTCGAGCTCTGCCACCGTCTCGACAAGGAAACGAGCGGCGCCATCGTGATTGCCAAAACTCGGAAAGCGCTCGTGCGCATGCACGACCTCATGAAGGAAGGCGGTATCGAAAAGCACTACAAGCTCCTCGTGAAGGGAGACTGGGTGAATGAACGACGCCACGTGAAGGCGCCGCTTGAGCGTTATCTCCTTCCCTCGGGCGAGAGGCGCGTCCGCGTGTCCCCGCTCGGCATGAGCGCGCACACAATCTTCACGGTACTGAAGCGCTTCGGAGTCGTTACCTATCTCGACGCTGAACTCAAAACCGGCCGCACGCACCAGATCCGAGTTCATGCGCTCTCGGAAGGGTTCCCGCTCGCTGGCGACGACAAGTACGGCGACTTCACCTTCAATAAGGAGCTTGCCGCGGGGCTCCTCGGTGCACCCTTGAAGCGGATGTTCCTTCATGCCTGGAAGCTCAAATTCATTCATCCCGTTACGGGCGAGGCGCTCGACATTGAGGCGCCTCTCCCCGAAGAACTCGCCCAGGTAATCAGTGCACTGGAGAAGCAGCATGATTGACGAAATGAATTCCGCAGCAAAAGTGCCGCCGGCCGGTTCCTATAAGCTTGTTGTCTTTGACTGGGACGGCACGATTCTCGATACGACAGCCGCCATCGCGATCAGCATTCAGTACGCGGCGGAAAAGATGGGGCTTCCGGTGCCGTCCGCCACAAAGGCGCGCTCGGTGATCGGCCTCGGCTGGCGCGACGCCATGAAGATCATTGCGCCCACCTGTCCCGAGGAAGAGTTCCCGCAGTTCGGCGCCTATTACGTTGAGCGCTATCGTCCTGAGGAAGGAAAGGTCCATCTCTTTCCCGGCATCGAGAACGTCATCCGCACGCTTCATGAGAGGGGCGTCACGCTCGCGATTGCCACCGGCAAAAGCCGGCGGGGCCTCAATCGGGTTCTGGAAGCAACGGGACTCGGAAAATACTTTACTGATACGGAAACGGCCGACGAAAACCCGTCGAAGCCCGATCCGGGAATGCTCGAAGCCATCGGCATTGCGACCGGGATTGAACCCGCCGACACGATCATGGTGGGCGACACAACGCACGACCTCGGCATGGCCAATGCCTGGGGCTGCCGCTCGATCGGCATGACCTACGGCGCCATGACGGCTGAGATGCTCGAAGCCGAGAAGCCCGTTGCCCTCTGCCGCGATGCAGAGGAGCTCGCCCGCGTTCTCGGGCTGCATTGAAGCCGAATGAAGGCGGGTTTTTCTCAGAAATTGAGAAGAAGACCTTTGCGCTCCCGGCATCGATTCCCCGATCGTAATCTGGCAGAACGTAATCTGCCAGATTACGATCTGCGACAAAAAGGAGCGCTCTTCGATGAACCGGCTTGAATGTTTTGGGCGTACCGAAGAGCTCGAGGCGCTCGAAGGCGTTTGCGGGAGCCGTCGCACGGCAATGGTGATCGTCTACGGCCGGAGACGAGTGGGAAAGACAGCGCTCATTCAGAAAGTCTGCGAAGAAAGAGAGACCTTCTGGTACACGGCAAAAGCGTGGAAGGATGAGTTCCAGCTCGAGCTTTTTTCCGAGGCTTTAAGTGCACGGCTCGGCAAATCCGGCGTGCGCTATGAGAGCTGGACCGCGGCTTTTAAGGCTTACGCAGCCGCGCCCGGTGAGGGACGCCGCATTCTCGTCATCGACGAGTTCCAGCACATTGCTCAGAAACACTTGGGCTTTCTCTCGGAACTCCGTGTCGTCTGGGATGACGTGCTTTCACAGAAGAATTTTCTTCTGATTCTCTTGAGCAGCGCCGTTTCCTACGTGGAGAAGGACGTGCTCGGCGACCGGAGTCCTTTGTCCGGCCGGGCGGGAATTGTCCTGAAAGTCCCGCCGCTTTCGTTTCAAACCGTGTCGGACTTTGCGCCGGAATATGCCGCCGACGATCTCGTCAGGGGCTACGCCGCATTGGGCGGGATTCCCTACTACTGGCAGTTCCTCGATGCCCGCCAGTCGATGGAAGAGAATCTGGCGCTCAACCTGCTTCGCGCCAATGGTTTTCTCCATGACGAACCGCAGTCTCTTTTGCGGCAGGAATTCCGGGATCCTTCAACCTACAACGCGATTCTGAGGTCGATTGCCATGGGCGCTTCAACCAGAAGCGAAATTGCTGAGCAGAGTCATGTGGACAACCGGACGCTCACGAAGTATCTGACTGTGCTCGGGGATATGGATCTGATAGAGCAGGAATTTCCTGTCTTTTCGGGACCGAACGAACCGGGAAGCGCTTCGCTGGGTCGCTATAGACTCAATGATTCCCTGCAGAAATTCTGGTTCCGGTTCCTCGCCGATGAGCCGGATCTCATTCGGTCGCAGGAAGAGGCACAGCTCAAGTGGAAGGAGAAGGTCGAGCCGTATTTTGCTGAATTCGCTCATGAAGCATTTGCGGCGGCATGCAGGGAGTATCTGTTTCGATGGCGCCTCGAAGGACTGATCCCGGAAGCATTGACGCACTTCGGACGCTGGTGGTCGGGAGACGCTGAGATCGATATTGTCGGCGCCGATAAAAGGCGGCAGCACTGCATCGCCGCAGCGTGCAGATATCGGCGGGAGGCGGCAGACCTCAAGGTGCTCCGGTCGCTGCAGAAAAAATGCGCGCTGCTCCCGGTGGCGGACGATGCCGTCTTTTCCTATTGGATTTTTTCCCGGAGCGGCTTTGATGAGGCGCTGAAAAACGAAGCCGAAGCGCATTCAAACATCCATCTCGTTCCGATGAAAGCGCTCCTCGATTGAGGATTTATTTCGCATTGCCTAATCAGGAATGCGGATCTCTGCTGTGTGCGCTCAAGAGTTGCGCTTTTCCATAGATATATGTCCTATGCGGCCCGCTCCCGGCGCGTGCATGATGAAAGAAGCTTCCTAAAGACATGCGCGGGGGCGCGGGCGCAGAGCCTTCATTCCCTCGCTCATGGAGAAGAAGCGCGCACACGCCAACATCGAGGAGAAAGAAGATGCACATGCAGCGACGTCAGGTTATCGGGGCCGCCATAGGCGGGGCATTTGCCGCGGCGCTTGCGCCTCAGGGAGCGGCCCGTGCCGCAGAGGCGCCTCTTGCCGAAAAATTCGTGAAGCCGACGGCGGATAAGCCGCTCCTTGCCTGCTTCAACGAAAATCCCCTCGGGCTTTCCATGGAAGCCCGCGCGGCGGTCGCTAAGTCCGCTGCCGTCTGCAACCGGTATCCCTTTGCGCGCGCCGAGGCGCTTCGCAAAGCCTGCGCCGATTTCGTGGGCGGCAAGCCCGAAGAGATCGTTCTCTCCCAGGGCTCGGCCGAGGCCATTCGCGCTTCCGTTGAATCCTATGCCCATGAACCGGGCGCAACGCTCATCATTCCGGAACTCACCTACAGCGACGGCGAGATGGCCGCAAAGAGGAACGGCATGCCGGTCGTCAAGGTGAAGATGGGTAAGAACTGGTCGATCGATATTCCGGCCATGCGTGCGGCGGCAGCGGAAGCCGCGAAGAAGGGCATGGCGGTCGTCTACTTCGTGAATCCCAACAATCCCACCTCGACCATCGCCGACACGAATCAGCTTTTCGACTGGATCCGCTCGCAGCCGAAGAACACGGTCTTCCTCATGGACGAAGCCTACGGCGAATTCGTGGTCGACCCCAACTGGAAGTCGACGATCGAACTCGTCAATGCGGGTGCGAAGAACGTCATTGTTCTGAAGACCTTCTCGAAGATCTTCGGCATGGCCGGTCTCCGTCTGGGCTTTGCCTATACGGCGTCCCCCGAGCTCCATAAGCGCGTGCACGACCACATTGCCTACGATTTCTTCATGAATACGCCGGCGATTGAAGCGGCGCTCGCGGAAATCGGCGACCTCGGATTCCTGCGCCTTTCGAATTCGGAAAATAAGGAAGCACGCAAGATCATGGAGGACCTCTTCAAGGAACTCAACCTTGAATATCTCCCGAGCCAGACGAACTTCTGCTTCTTCAATCTCAAGGGCCCGCTCGAGCCCTTCGCGAAGGCGATGAAGGCCGAGAACATTCTGGTCGGCCGCCCCTTCCCGCCCGCCCTCACGTGGTGCCGCATCTCCTACGTGCGTCCTCAGGAGATGCAGTATGTGGCCGACGTGATGAGAGGCCTTAGGAAGAAAGGCGTCATCTGACCGGGAAGCGGAGTTCCTGCCGGAAAAAAGAATGACTTTTTCCGGCCGCTCCGCCCCGCGGCCTGAACGCTAATATTTCAAAAAACATTCCCCGAACCCGGCTGAGCTCATGGAAAAGCTTCCGCCGGGTTCTCTTTTGCGAGATTGATCCAACATGCCCTGGCCCGCTTTTGACCCCCTTGACTATCCTCATTCCTCCCGCCGCACGGTGGTCTATGCCGCGAACGGCATGACCTGCGCGGGGAACCCCACCGCTGCCTCGATCGGCCTTCAGATTCTCCTGAAGGGCGGGAATGCCGTCGATGCTGCCGTCGCGATGGCGGCGGCGATGCCGCTCGTGGAGCCCACCGGCAACGGTCTCGGGTCCGACGCCTACGTTATGGTCTGGAAGGACGGAAAGCTCTACGGCCTCAACGGCTCCGGCCCGTCGCCCGCCAGCGCGACGCTTGAAGGTATGAAGGAGCGCGGCCTCACGGAAGTCCCGGCCTACGGCTCGCTTTCGTCGGACGTTCCGGGGTGCGTCGCTGCATGGAGCGCCGTGCATAAGCGCTTCGGAAGCCTCTCCTTCAAGGACGTGCTCGCGCCCGCGATCCGCTATGCCGCGGAAGGCTTTGTGGTGTCGCCCACCGTGGCGCTCCTCTGGGAGCGCGCCTTCCGGCTCTATTCCGGCATGAAGGCGGATCCTCAGTACGCGCCCTGGTTAGAGACTTTCGCGCCGGAGGGCAGGGCTCCCCGGGCGGGCGAAATCTTCCGCTCTCCCGATATGGCAAAGACCCTCCTGCGCATTGCTGAAACAGAGGGCGAAGCCTTCTACCGGGGCGAAATTGCTGAGGCCATCGGGCGATTCTACGAAGACCATCAGGGGTTCCTGAGGGCGAGCGATCTCGCCGCCTACAAGCCCGAATGGGTTGATCCGATCAGCATCAACTACAAGGGCTACGACGTCTGGGAGATGCCTCCCAACGGCCACGGCATTACGGTGCTGATGGCGCTCAGAATCCTCGCCGGAATGAAGCTGGGTGCACCCCTTACGGCCGAAACCATGCATCAGCAGATCGAGGCGATGAAGCTCGCCATGGCCGATACCGCGATGCATGTGACGGAGCCTTCCGCCATGCGGGTCACGACGGACGACCTTCTTTCGGAAGACTATGCCGCGTCGCGCCGGGCGCTCATCGGCGAAAAGGCAATGCTCCCGAAGGCTGGCGACCCGCGCGGAAGCTCTACCGTCTACTTTGCCGCCGCCGACCGGGACGGCATGATGGTGTCCTTCATTCAGAGCAACTACCGCGGCTTCGGCTCCGGGATCGTCATCCCGGGAACGGGCATTTCGATGAATGACCGCGCGAACAACTTTACGCTTGACCCCGGGCACGTCAACTGCCTCGCAGGATCGAAGCGCCCCTACCACACGATCATCCCCGGGTTCCTCACGAAGAACGGCGAGGCGGTCGGCCCCTTCGGCGTCATGGGCGGCTTCATGCAGCCTCAGGCCCATGTGCAGGTGGTGGAGAACCTGATCGACTGGCACCTCAATCCCCAGCAGGCGCTCGACGCTCCCCGCTGGCAGTGGGTGGGCGGAAAGCGCGTTGAGCTTGAAGCCGACATGCCGCAGGCGGAAATCCTGAAGCTCGCGCGCATGGGTCACGAGGTGAGCATCAAGGCCGACATGACGCTCATGGGACGCGGGCAGATGATTCTCAGAAATCGCGACGGCGTTCTCTGCGGCGCGACCGAAAAGCGCACCGACGGCCAGGTGATGTGCTTTTAAGAAAAAGGGAGCGTCTTTCCTAGAAAGACGCTCCCTGGATGCTTTGAACAGCTGTTCCGGGCGCGGGCCCGGAACAATGACTGCGATTACTTGGTCGAGAGGATGTGCTTCACAGCCATGAGGCCGGAGGTCACAGCGAAGGACGAGGCCGTGCCTTCGCCCACCTTCAGGTCGTAGGAGTCGCCGTACATGCCGCCCGCGTCATGACCGATGGCATAGAGGCCCGGGATGACGTGATCGTTCTTGTCGAGAACCTGGAGGTCGGCATTCACCTTGACGCCGTTGAGGCTCGTGAGGGTATTGAGCTTGCCGCGGACCACGTAGAAGGGACCTTCAGAGACGGCGCGGAGGTAGTAGGGGTCCTTGCCGAACTGTTCGTCCTTGCCTTCCTTCGCATACTTCGTCATCGCGTCGGCCGAGGCCTTCAGGATCTTCGGATCCATGCCGGCCTTCTTGGCGACTTCCTCGATGGTGCTGCCGATGAAGACATTGCCCTTCTTTTCGTTTTCAAGAAGGAGGGCTTCAAGCTGCGTGGCGGCCTGATGGCGCTGGATGAAGTTGCCGCAGGGGTTGGGATAGCCCTTGCCCTTCGTCGAGAAGTCGCGGACCGTCGCGGCATCGAAGACGATGTAGGTCCATTCGCCCGTGCGGGCAATGGCGTTCGAGGCGGTGGGCCAGTCGATCGTGAGCTCTTCATTGAAGAAGCGGTTGCCCGTGCCGTCGACGTAGAGGAGGCCCTGGCGGAACATCGCGCGCAGTTCCTTGTTGGCGCCGTTGCAGATCGCCTCGCCCTCGGCAGGCATGAAGGCGCCGTTGATCATCATGGGACCGATGTTGTCGCCCACGGCGCCAACCTGCATCGCCATGTTGATGCCGTCGCCCGTGCGGCCCGGAGCACCCACCGGAATCATGTCGATGCCGGTCATTTCCTTCACCATCGGGACGTTGAAGTTGTAGCCGCCGGTGGCGAGAATGACGTTCTTCGCGCGGACCGTGACCTTTTCGCCCGAACCGTTCTTGGCTTCGACGCCCACCACCTTGCCGTTTTCAACGATGAGCTTCTCGGCCGGGGTGGAAAGGAGGAGCTGGCCACCCTTTTCCTTGAAGATCTTCACCATCGTGGAGGGAAGCGCACCGGCCTTCGGATAGATGTGCCACGTGAGGACGTCGTTGTTGCGCCAGGCGGTCTTCACTTCCTTCCAGTGCACGCCGTGATCCCAGACCCACTGAACCATGTCGGCGGAATTGTCGACGAAGGCCTTCATGAGGGGGGCATTCACGCGCCAGTGATGGTAGGCGGCCATGCGGTTGAAGGCTTCGGTCTTCGTGAGCTTCACGCCCTTTTCCTTCTGCATGAAGCTTTCCGCAGCGAAGGAGCCTTCCATGAAGTTGCCCGCGCCGCCCGCAAAGGCGTTCTTTTCAAGCATGATGGTCTTGAGGCCGCCTTCAACGGCTTCAACAGCGGCAATCGTGCCGCCGGCACCGGCGCCCACGACGACGAGGTCGGCCGTGAGGTTCTGGTCGGCCCAGGCGGGAAGCGTCATTGCAGCGGCAACGGCAAAGGCGAGGGTTTTGAGCTTGGCCATGGAAATTTCTCCTTTTTCTCTAGGCGTTGCAAATGGGGTGCGTCCTTTGGAAGGACTCCTTTCGATGGAATTGAATTTGCCCGAGCAGAGGACTTCCTGTCAGTCTCCTTTGACACCCGTCTCATTTGATACCGCTACTCTTTGCAAATCGAAAGGAGGAAAGTAGAATTTAAAAACACATAAATATCAAAGCAGAGCGATATGGCGTATTCGACTCAATGGCTTAATGTCGTGCGGCGGCCCCGCATGAGGTTATGGAAATTACCAGCTGGTTCGGCTGAGCCTCTGATGCCCTGGATTACGCCTCCTGTCCCTCCCGAGCTCGAGGCGCTTTTTCGCGCCGAGGGACAGGTGAGGCAGTTGAATGGCGGCGAATACGTCTACACGCCCCGGATGCCCCTCTCGCTCATGTCTCTCATCACGCAGGGAGTGGCAGGCAGAACCTTCGGGAGCATGTACAGCCAGTCGAAGCAGGGCATGGCCCTGGCTGTGGCGCATCGGATCTGCGGCGGGAACCATACCTTCCACTCCGGGCGGCCGGGAAACGGCAGGTATTTCGCCGTGACGCCCCTCGAGGTGATCACGCTCCCCAATGCCCGGATCAAGGAGCGGATGGGAGAGTGCCAAACCCTGCGGCAGGCCGTTGAGGTGCAGCTCGAATGCTGCATTCAGTCGGACCGCATCGGGCTTGCGGCCAATTCGGTGCTCCCCGTGCAGGACAGGGTCCGGCTCTATTTTCTTTCCTGGGCATTCGCCTACGGCGAGCTCGAAATGAGATCCGGCGCCGAGTGGGTGCGGCTTGAGGCCGTGCTGCCTCAAACCCAGGTGCAGCGCGTCACGAGTTCGAGCCTCATCCAGGTGAAGCGCTGCTATGCGGAATTGAAGGCTGCGGGAGACCTTGAAAGCGATGGAAGCACAGTCTTCATCCGCGCTTCGGCTCTGGACGGCGTCTGGGCCTGGCTATGTTCGAGCGAGGAAATTACGTGCGACTATGCGCGCCCGAAGGACTGGCGCGGGTTTCTCCAGAATTGATGCGTCAAAGAAAACGGGCCTCTCCGAAGTACCGGAGAAGCCCGTTCTGAAGCTTTCAGGTTCAGCGCGGCCGCTTAATTTGCCTCTGCGGAGGATTCTGATTCCTCCCCGTAGAGGTCCTTATTCACCATCGCCGCCACGCAGCTGTCAGACCAGACGTTGAGCGTGGTCTCAACCGCGTCGATCACGGCGTAGAAGGGCAGAATGACGCCCATCAGGAGAATGGGCACATTCATGCTCGCGAGAAGCGAGGCGGAGAGGAAGAAGCATCCCATCGGGACGCCGGCGTTGCCGACGGCGGCAATCGTCGAAATCAGCACCCAGGCGGCAAGCGTGCCGAACGTGATGTCGGCGCCTGCGTTCTGCATGAGATAGACGACGGTAAGCAGGATGAAGGCCGCGCACCCGTTCATGTTGATGGTCGTGCAGATGGGAAGCACGAAGCGCGAGACGGGACGGCGAATGCCGAGGCGGTTCTCGGCGCTAGCCATCGTGACGGGAAGCGTGCCCGCGGAGGACTTGGAGAAGAAGGCGACGGTAAGCGCCGGCACCATGGCGCGGACAACCTTGATGGGGTTGAGGCCGCGGGCAAGAAGCACGAGCGGGAGGACAACCGCCATCTGGATTACGTTGGCGCCGAGCACCACCATGAAGTAGGTACCGAGGCCGCCCAATTCAATGCCCGAAGAGAGATCCGAGGCAAGCACGGAGGTGAAGCCGAAGATGCCGATGGGGAGCGCCTTGATCACCCAGGAAACGATCTTGAAGAGCACTTCCTGGAGTCCCGCAAAGAAGGCAAGGAGCACTTCCTGCGAACGTGATGCGGGAATCCGGGCGATCGCAATGCCGACCGCGGCGGAGATGAGGAGAACCGAGAGAACATTGGCCGAAAGGAAGGGCGCGAGGATGTTGTCCGGAATCACCGATTCAACGTACTTGAGGTAGCCTTCGCCGCCGGCGTTCGCAACGGAGGAGAGCGGCGCCGCAGCGGAAGCCGCCACGGAGACGTTCTCGGGCGTGAAGAGCTCGTAGAGGAGCGCTGCAAGCGCCGCGGCAAGAATCGTCGTGAAGAGCGTGTAGAAGATTGTGTGGCGGAAGATCTTCCCGGAATTCCCTGAGCGCGAGATGCCGGCAAGCGTCGAAATGATCGACACCGCAATGATCGGCACCGAGACGAATTTGAAGATGCGGATGAAGAGGGTCGAAATGAAGTCGGCGCTCGTGCGTCCGAGTTCAGACCCCCAGAGGCCGTTCGCAACGCCGAGAAGGATGGCGGCAACATAAAGGATGAGAAGCGTCCAGCCGCTCGAACGCGCTGAGGCGTTCTCCGGGGCTTCGACGGCTTCTTTTGGATTTTGGGTTTCCATGGTCGGGTGTCCTTGTTCAGGCGTTCGGAATAGAGGGATGGGGTAATTCTATTCTTGATTGAATAAGTCAGGAATAGACTCTTCAGAAAGCCGGGAACCTGCATCACCGGGGAGAAGCCCGGAGCGCTTTAATCGGGAAGCCGTCCGATAGCAGCAAAGCGCTTTGTGTCCTTTGCAAACACCAGACCCAGACGAAGGAGCGGACGCCCCGGGCGCTTGAAGCCGTATCGGCACGCTTCAATCTGTGCGAGCGCCATTTCAAGGCGACGAGGCGCCTCTTTTTCCGTTTGCGCCATCTTGAATTCAAGCACCGCATCGGTTTTTCGGGTTTCAAGCTCAAGATCGCTTCGCCCGCTGGGAGAAACGCGCTCAATGCTCGCGTCAAGACCGGCGCCTTCGCAGAAGACCTGCACGATTTGCCGAATAAGTTCCTCGTTCGGATGCTGCATGCCCTGGTAGGAAAGGCGATGGATGAGCTCGTTCAATGATTCAAGAACGTGATCCGGATTGCCGGCTTCAAGCCCGTGGACAAAGCGCCTCGCAATTTGCGAACGCATGAGATCCTGCGGCCAGTAGGCCGTTGAAAGGATTTCAGCAAAGGACTCACGCACTTCCTGATTGGGGTAGCCGAGGACGAGAAGCCCGTTCTCTTTGCCTTTAATGGTCAGGTAGCCGACATTCGTCAGAAGGAGCTTCGGATCGAGTTCGAGGATATGCGCGCAGGATTCAAGTTCCGAGCGCTTCGCGTACTGAGGCTTGTCGAAGGCTTCAAACCTGAGCTCGCCATTTTCCTTCAGAAAATTAATGAGGAGCCGAGGAGATCCGCCGGACTTAACCCAGTATCGTCCGAACTGCTCCTCCGGATAGCGTCTCAGGAAGTTTTGAACGGACCATGGACTGAAGACGTGCTTCGTGGCCGTCGCCTCAAAGCAGTAGCCGTCATAGTGCCCTGCCATTTCCCTGATGAGTTGATCGACCGTCAGACCGAAGTAGAGCGCCGCCTTTTCAAGATACGGTGAGAAATAGCTGCGTATCTCCGCTTCGGTGTAGCCGAGTAGCGTGCCGAAATGTTCGTCAAGAGAAATGTCGACGATGTTGTTGAAGGCGGAAAAAATGGATGCCTGCGGGAACTTCATGATTCCCGTTATGAAGGTGAAGTCGAACTTTCCAGACTGCTTCTTGTTTGCGATGAAAAATCCGGAAATCGTGCTTCGGACGGATTCAAACAATTCCGGTTCATTCAAAGCGGCGGAGAGCGGCGAATCGTATTCATCCACGAGGAGCACCAGACTCACCGGCTCGAGGCGGCTAAGAAACATGCGCCACTTAAGGAGCGGATTGCCTGCCGGGACATTCGGCTCCTCAAAACCCGCTTCTACAATGGCCATCGTGAGGAGTTCATCGAAGGCCTGCAGAAATTCTTCATGGTTTTGAAACACCATGTCTGAAAAATCCAGATGGAGGACTTTTCGCTTCGGTCGCGTCCAAAGTTTTTCGGCCTTGAGACCCTGGCAAGCTGAGGCGCCTTCCGTAAAAAGCGTTTTCAACGTGGAAATGAGTAGTGATTTACCAAAGCGGCGCGGGCGAGAGAGAAAGACGTACTGATCTCGGTTCACAAGATCAACGATCAGATCGGTTTTATCGACATAAATCATTCCCTTCCGAAGCAGTCCGACAAAATCGGCAATGCCTGTGGAAAGAGGATTGGCTGCAGGAACGTTTTCAGTCATAAAACTCGGGAAAAGCGAAGGAATCTGAAGAGACTCCGTTAGTCTACGACAGGCCGTGGAAAACTACGGCCTGTCCTCAGGAAGAAGGAAAACGATAGAAAAAACGAGGACGTCTGCAAAGTGCCGGCGTCCTCAAAATCCCGAGACGGGAGGAAAGAATTTGTTGTCAGCAAAAAACTATGTGTGCGTCACGCAATTCACGCACGACTCCCGATGCCGATGAGGCGTTCGGGATGCGTATAGACGTTGGCGCGCGAGCGCCGGCAGAAGGCAACGAGCGTAATGCCGGCGCGCTTCGCGACGTCAATGGCGAGCGCTGTGGGCGCGGAAACCGCAAAAATAATTTCAACTCCGCACATTGCGGCCTTCTGAACCATTTCATAGGAGGCGCGGGAGCTGATGACGAGGGCGCCGTCGGTCCACCCCCGGCGCGCGCGAAGGCCGAGGAGCTTGTCGAGTGCAACGTGGCGGCCGACGTCTTCGGCGCCGCCCGCAAGGCTTCCGTCCGGATGCACCCAGGCGGCGGCGTGAGTCGACCCGGTGAGCGATCCGAGGGTTTCGACCTTCTGGAGGTATTCGAGCGCCCGGCCGTAATGCTCCATGTCGAAGGTCTGCGTGAAGGGCAGAACCGGCGTCGGCCTCATGGCGTCGTCAAGCGACTCCGTGCCGCAGATGCCGCAGCCCGTACGGCCCGTCATGGAACGGCGGTGCTCCTTCAATTTCCAGAAAGCTTCGGATGAAATCGTGAGATTGACGTTCTTCCCGCCCCGGCAGCCGTCCGTCACCTCGATGTCATAAATGTCCTCGAGCGACCTGACAATGCCTTCGGCGAGCGAAAAGCCCACGGCAAAGTCCTCGAGCATGGTCGGGGTCGTCATCATGACGGCGTGCGAAATGCCGTTGTAGACGAGCGCCACCGGAACTTCCTCAGCCACCCAGTCCGTGTCGGGGCCGGAGGTTGAGCCCGCGATGCGGATGATTTCCGCCGGGCGCGCGCCGAGGGCTTCCTCTTCCTTCGCCCCATCAATTTCAGGGGCGAAAGTGCCGGGAAGAAACGGAATGCTGTCGGTGCCGGTCATGAAGTTCTTCACGATGCTCTCCTTGCCTTCGAAGAGTGTCAGGAAAAGTTTATCCGGAATCGGTCTTTAGTACAGTCCGCGCCCCGGGCCGCGGCCGGCCTGCGTGGCGTCGCCCTGCTTGAGCACCTTCTGCGGGACGGTCCCCTGAGTAACGGCGGCTTCATAAGCCTCCTCGAGGCCCGTGAGTACGATCCCTTCAACGTCGGGGTTGAAGGTGAGTTCGTCCCCGCCCGCAAAGAGGGTCGGCATCGCGGCGTGGCAGTTGGTGCAGATGTGAAGGCGGTGCGTGTCGTCGGCTTCATCGCTCACGTAGGAGAGGTCCGACAGGGCTTCATCGCCGCAGCGGGCGCACCGGATGCGCTCGAAGGACCAGGAGGCGCCGCAGGTCGAGCAGTAGAGCTTCTTCACGTTGCCGCGATTCGTAGTGGCGGCAACCGCAGCAATGTCGGGTTCCGACCCGCAGCAGAAGCAGGTCGTTCTGCGGTCGAAGGACGGGGCTCCGGTTTCGGTGCGCGCGAGCGCCTGAGAGGCGTCGCGGGCGAATTTGTCGAGGAAGGCGCGGATCGTCATGCCGAGAACCGGGTAGACCCAGACGGCGGCGAGCGCCTCGTCGATGTTTGCGGTGAGTCTCTCCGCCATCACGAGGGCGTCCTGGGGCGAAAGAGAGGCGGCGTCGACAAAGTCGGCAGAGGCAAAGGGCGTCCAGTCGAAGGCTTCCGCTTCAGCATGAAGCTTTTCATCGAGCTTGAGCGTCCCGAGAAGGACTTTCCCGAGACGTTCGAGCCCGGCCCTGAAGGAATCCGGACGGATGCGGACCAGATCGAGCGAAAGAAGCGTCGCGCCTCCTTTGGCGGCAGCGAGGATTTCCGCTTCAGTGGGTTCGCGCACGATGGTTGAATCTTCGTCCGTGAGGGAATTCGAAAGGGCGGCGGCTTCAAGAAGAAGCGGCCCGAAGATCTCAAGACGCGTGCGAACGTCTTCGTCCTTATAGGCACGGTAGCGCTGAAGGGCTCGTTCGATCGACTTCGAATTCATGATTTTTCCTTTTCGTTTGTATAGGGGTCTTTCCTCGTCCCGGATCCGCTGGGCAATCATAGCCGTCGCGGCCGGAAGCGCCGGGAAGCATTTCTTCCCGTCCTTGCACTCTCTCGGGGGAGTGCGATGAAGTCTCAATGAAAAGGCTTCATCGCACTCACCGCCCGCTTAGAAGGTTCCGGGGAAAACCTTTTTAGAGCGGGCGGAGCGTGCTTTATGCGGGGCTCCTCAGCGGGAGCCCCGGAAAGTCCGGAGACTTACTTGCCGTCCTTTTCAACGGTGACGTTCTTGCCGCTCGTAAGCTCCTGGTTGGCCCAGTAGCCCCAGTGGTAGAGAGCGTCCGATTCGCTCACCTTGCCGTCGCCGAACATGATGCGGGCCGTGCCCTTGTAGGGCTCGAAGATGCCCGCGCCCAGGTAGATGTGGGCGATGCCGACGATCACCGTGAGAGCGAAGAAGATGTCATGGAGCAGACGCGCCCAGAGGAGAACGTCCGTGCTGAAGGCCACCTTCATGCCGCCGTTCGGAAGAAGCCCCGTGTTGAGCCACAGGATCATGCCGGTGACGGCCATGATGATGCAGAAGAACACGAGCGCGCCGTCAGCGAGACGCTGCGCGGACTTCACGTGGTGCTGCGGGGGCATGTGCACCTTGGACGGGAAGAAGAGGTAGAAGGGGAACTTCATCGCCCAGAGGTAGTCGTCCTTATCCCACTTGCCGAAGATGTCTTCCTTGAAGAGATGCACGCACCCCTTCGGCGAACGGAAGACCGCGTAAAGCGGAATCAGGATGAAGGGGATGGCGATGATGCGGTGCAGCATGCGCATCCAGTGGGTGAATTCGCCGCCCATCACCGAGCCGCCGAGCTCGGGCCAGAAGACGAAGAGGCCGGTCACCGCGAGCAGGATGCAGGTGATGGCGACCACGCCGTGAGTGATGCGCGTCAGAAGCGAGTGACGCTGGATATAACGGGTCATGATCTCTCCTTATTTAGCAGCCTTGCGGATTTCGGCGGCTTCGGCCTCGGCCTTCGCGCGCTGTTCAGGCGTCCAGCTTGCCTTCGCCTCTTCAAGGGTAACCGCCTTTCTGCGGTAGCCGAGGTTGGCGAGGAAGGACACGGCGAGCGCGCCCACGACGGCGGCAGCGCCCACGGCCGTGACGGGCTTCATCACGTCGATCGCGTTGATCACCTTCTTGGGTTCGGGGTTGGTCGGCAGACCGTAGGCTTCGTGACCGAGCGCGCAGACCTGAATGACGTGCAGGCCCCCGCATTCGTTCTCGCCGTAGACCTCAGCCTTAGCGAATCCCTTCTTCTTAAGGAATTCGACGCGGGCATGGGCTTTCTTGAGCATTTCCTCGCGCGGCCCGAAGTCGAGCGCCTCAGGCTGGCAGGTATGCACGCAGGCGGGCTTGCTGCCCTGTTCGAGTCGATCCATGCAGAGCGTGCACTTGTCGATCTTGCCGTCCATCGGACGGAAGCGCGGCACGTCGAAGGGGCAGGCGGCCTGGCAGAAGGTGCAGCCGTTGCACTTGTCGGTGTCGAAGGTCACCACGCCGTTCTCGTTCTTCTGGAGGGCGCCCGAGGAGCACGCCTGAACGCAGCCCGGGTCCGTGCAGTGGTAGCAGGAACGCCGGCCGATGGCCCAGTCGATCGGGTGGTACTTGTTCCCCGAGGGCTTCTCATCAAAGGTCATGATGAGGCGCGTGTCGCCGTTGAGGTCCATCGGGCCCTGGTAGGAGCCGGTGAAGGGATTTGCATTGAGTCCGAGCCGTGCAGGCAGCACGTTCCACTCCTTGCACGCCACCTGGCAGCCGCGGCAGCCGGTGCAGTGCGAGGCGTCGAAGAGCATCGCGACTTCTTTCGTATTTGCCATTTGGTTGTCTCCTGTGGGTCCGGCCGGTTAGTTCGCCTTCTCGATGTTGACGAGGAAGGCCTTGTATTCCGGAATGAAGCTGTTCGGATCGGCCACATTCGGACTCAGGTCGTTGATGTTGTCGCCCGTGGCGAAGGTGCCGGCCCACGAGAAGTGGTGCGGCATGCCGACCACGTGAACCTTCTTGCCGTCGATCGTCATCGGCTTGATGCGGATCGTCACCATCGCGCGGACCTTGACGGAGCCGCGGTTGTTCCAGACGCGAACGACGTCGCCGTTCTTGATGCCCTTTTCCTCTGCAAGTTCAGGCGAAAGCTCGATGAAGTTGCAGCTGATGAGCTCGTTCAGCCACGGGATGCAGCGGGTCTGCGTGCCCGTCTGCCAGTGCTCGGTAACGGAGTAGGTCGTGACCACGTACGGGAACTCTTCCTTCGTGCCGCGCTTCGCCGACTTGTCGTCCGTGAAGAGCGCGCAGGGATTCTGCTCGGCATTGTTGAGGAGGTTCTTCGCAGGCGATTCAAAAGGCTCGAAGTGTTCGGGCAGCGGGCCGTCCGCCATCGGATAGGCGAAGAGGCGGGCGTTCTGCTCCCAGGTCATGAAGAAGGCGTTGTTGTCCGGGCCCTTCGCGGTATTGAAGTCGCCCACGTCGTTCTGGATCCACTTGCCGTCCTTCCATTCGACGAAGACCTTGTCGGGGTTCCAGGGACGGCCCTTCGTGTCGGCCGAAGCGCGGTTGTAGAGCACGCGGCGGTTGGCCGGCCAGGCGAAGGACCACTGCGGGAAGAGGCCGAGCCCGGTCGGGTCGCTCTTCGAGCGGCGGGCAAGAGGCTGCTTCATCGGGTCGAGCTTTTCGGCCTCGTTGTTGTAGTAGCCCGAGTAGATCCACATGCCGCAGGCAGTCGACCCGTCGGCGCCGAGCTTCGCATAGCCCGGGAGGAGCTTGCCGTCGGCGACGGTGTAGCCGTTGATCGCCCAGCAGACGGCGCGGATGTCGTACTTGCCGTTGATCCGGTAGTCCATGTTGGCCTTCAGAATCGGGTCGGGGTAGGCGCCGCCTTCCTTTTCATAGAGTTCGCGGATCTTCGCGAAGAGGCACTCGATGATTTCAAAGTCGGACTTGCATTCGCCCGGCGGGAGAATGCCCTGCTGACGCCACTGGACCCAGCGGCCGGAGTTCGAGATCGAGCCCGTCTTTTCGTAAATGAGCGCGGCCGGGAGGAAGTAGACCTCGGTCTTCACGTCCTCGGGCTTCATGTCCGGAGCCTTCCAGAAGGAGGCGGTTTCGGTCACGAACCAGTCGGCGCAGACCATCCAGTCGAGGTTGGCCATCGCCTGACGGGCGAACTTGGCGTTCGGCGTCGAGTGAGCCGGATTCATGCCCCAGGCGAAGTAGCCCTTCATTTTGCCGTCGCGCATCATGTGGAAGGTGCCGATCGTCGTCCAGGCCGAGGCCGGGAGCTTCGGACCGATCTTCGGGAGCATGTCGTAGCCGTAGTCGTTCTCAAAAGTCGCGTTCTTGCCGAAGAATTCCTTCAGGAAGGAGACCATGAACTTGGGCTTGTTCGAGTAGTAGCCCGCCGCATAGGCTTCCTTGTGGCAGTAGTCGGCGAGCGTGAGGTGCTTCGGCACCGTCGGCCACTTGAGGTAGCCCGGAAGATCGGGCACCGTGCAGGCGACGTCGGTCGCGCCCTGAACGTTCGGTTCGCCGCGCAGCGCGTTGATGCCGCCGCCCGGGATGCCGACGTTGCCGAGAAGAAGCTGAACCATGCACATCGCGCGGCAGTTCTGCGAGCCGTAGGTGTGCTGCGTCTGGCCGAGCGCGTAGAGGATCGAACCGGCCTTCCCGGGCTTGCCGGTGGAGGCGTAGACCTCCCAGATTCTCTTCATCACGTCGATGTCCATGCCGGTCACGCGCGAAACGAGTTCAGGCGTGTAGCGGGCATAGTGGCGGCGAAGAACGTTGAGGACGCACATTGGGTCCTTCAGCGTCATGTCGCGCTTGAGGACCTCGAGCTCGGGCGGCTCGAACTTCGGCGTGCCGGGCTTGTTCACCCAGGCGTATTCGCCCGTGGGCGAGGTGTCCCACTTCTCGAAGTGGTCGACGTCGTAGCCCCAGGTTTCGTCGGAATACTTCTTCGTCTTCGGATCCCAGCCGGAGAAGAGGCCCGTGTTGGGATCGAACTTGAAGTCCTTCCTCAGGATGCAGGCGGCGTTCGTGTAGTTGAGAACGTATTCCTCCTGGTAGAGGTGGTTCTCAAGAATGTAGTTGATGAGGCCGCCGTAGAAGGCGATGTCGGTGCCCGGACGGATCGGGCTGTAAAGGTCGGCGTTCTTCGCCGAGCGCGTGAAGCGCGGGTCGACGACGATCCATGTCGCGCCCTTGTCCTGAGCGCGTTCAACCCAGCGCGAGGAGAGCGGATGGTTTTCGACGTTGTTCGAGCCGCAGGAGAGAATCACGTCGGAGTTGGCGAAGTCGCACCAGTGCGAGGTCATGGAGCCGCGGCCGAAGGAAGGCGCGAGGCCCGCAACGGTCGACGAGTGGCAGACGCGGGTCTGGTTGTCGATCGCGATCGAACCGAGCGCGCGGGTGAACTTCTGCAGAAGCCAGCATTCTTCGTTGTTGATCTGCGAGCCGCCGAGAACCGCAAAGCCTTCCGTACGGTTGACGGTGATGCCGTCCTCCGTCTTCTTGAAGGTTTCGTCGCGGGTCTTCTTCACATGGCGGGCAATCCCTTCGATCGCTTCGTCCCAGCTGATGCGCTCCCAGTCCTTCTTGCCCGGACGGCGGACCATCGGATAGAGAACGCGGCCAGGGTTGATCTGAGTCTTGCGGTCGGGTGTGACGATGTTGCGCAGACCCCAGAGGGCCGAACCCTTCGGGCAGAGGCCGCCCAGGTTCACCGGATGGTCCGGGTCGCCTTCGATGTTGATGAGTTCGCCGTTTCTGGCCGAAACGATCGTGCCGCAGCCGCCGGAGCAGTAGCAGCAGATGTTGAATGCTTCCTGAACGTTCGCGAGCTTGAAGGGCTTCTTGTGAACGGGGACCGCCATCGCGGCAGTGCTCGCAAGCCCAGCGGCAACCGGTGAGGCGCCGAGCAAAAAGCCGCGCTTCAGAAAACTTCTGCGGGTAACTTCCATGAGTCCTCCTTCTTGGGGAGTTTGATTCTTCACTTTGAATTTCCGGGCTCGTTTTCTTGGAAATATCCTTCTGAGGCCGGAAAGGGTCATTGATCGACGAAAGGCTTTTCAGGGGGATTGCTTCGGAAGAGAAGCGCGCCTGCCGCTGAAAGCTTTAAGAGGGCCGATGGGCACGATTTTCCGCATATGCCGAACAGGAGGAAATCATTCGTGCGGTTAAACCGAACCATCGGAATGCGTAGAGTTCGACGGACGCCATTTACGTCGTTTGCCACCATTTCTACCTTAAAGTAGGTACGTAGAAATAATCTGACGGGTTCCATCGCAGAAAGCATCTGCACTTGCCGATATTCCGCAGATGAATAACGAAACGATGAACTCTCTTTGCAATAAATTCTTAAATTTGATATAAATCAAATAAACATTAAATAGAAAATATCTATCAAGCTGGTAAACAAAAACCAAGCGAGAGGGTTTACCCGCTGAGGGATTATTAAGGCAATCATCCATTAGTTACGTATGGATCAATGAAAATTCAAGTTAATCAATGATGTTATCTGAGTTGCGTCAACTAAATGATAGCTTCGTTAATAACCCTGAAAAGTTCGGATGGAGGCTGATGCTTTTGAGACCGAGCGACGAGAGCTCCGGCGGCAGGGCGGACGGCAGTTTGCTATTCTTCTCGGTATCAGGGTTTCCCCGCTAGCTAGTTTCTCCATCCCTTCACATGACCCCCGATGTTTTCCCATGCGCCGCGATGACGCGCCGCAGACTTTTCGCCCTTGCGGGCTGTCTCGGAGTGCCGGCGCTTCCCGCTTCGCTCAAGGCGGCCGAAAGGCCGGACTGCTGCAACTTCTCGTGCGATGTCGCCGTAATCGGCGGCGGGGCCGCCGGGCTTGCCGCGGCCATTGCCGCGCATGAGGCGGGCGCGCGCGTGCTCGTGGTGGAAAAAATGCCGATGGTGGGCGGGAACTCTCTTCTCGCCTGTGAAGCGATGCTCTATGCCGAGGATCCGAAGGATGTCCGCTCGGCGAAGGAGAGGAGCGAAATTGCCCGGGAGCGCGAGACGTTCCTGAAGCAGGTTCTTGCACGCGGGAAGACCGGGCACGAAGAGCTGAGCCGCATCCTGATCGAAGGGTCTCCCGATGCCGTGAAGTGGCTTGAGTCCCTTGGCTGCAACCTCTCGGAGCGCACCGAGGGCTTCGGGCTCGACCATATCTGGGAGTGCCGGCCGTCCAATCAGGTTCCGCTCGGCGTTGAGGTCATGCGGCACCTGCTCTACCGCGCTGAACAGCACAACATTCCGGTTCTCACCCGGATGAGAGCCATGAAGCTTGAGCAGGGCGCGGCGGGTTCCTCGCTCTTCATTCATGCCGAGAGCGCCGACGGCAGGTCCGTACTTGTTGAAGCCCGCGACGTCGTCATCGCGACGGGTGGCTTTGCCGGAAGTCTTGAAGCCGTTTCGAGGCTCTGCCCCAATGCGCCCGTACTCATGACGACGAACGCCGCTTCAGCGACGGGGGACGGCCTGAGGCTCGCCAACAACCTGGGCGCCAAGTTCCTCGACCTCGACTCCGTCGTGATGCAGCCGACGACGCTTCCGCTTTCGGGCGAGATCATTCCGATGGCGCTGAGGCGCGAGGGCGCCATTCTCGTCAATGCGGACGGCAGGAGGTTCGTCAACGAACTCGCCGAACCCGAGGTGATTTCGCAGGCGATGCTCGAGCAGCCGGGCGCGAGCGCCTGGCTCCTTATCGATCGTTCAAGCGCGACGGCGCGGGCCCTGAGGGACGATCTCCTCTCTCCGGTCTACTTCCATTCGGACGATTCCATTCTTGAGCTTTCCGCCACCATTGATGCGGACTTCAGCACGCTCGCGACGACGCTCGACTGCTGCCGCAGAACGCGGTGCCTGCACGACTGCGCGTTCGAGCGCCCGCTCGCGTCGGCTTCCTTCACGATGAAGCCCTTTTATTCGATCAAGGTGCGTCCGGCCTATCACGGCACGCCGGGAGGCATCGCCGTCGACGCCGCTTCGCGCGTGGAATCGAAGACCGGAGGCCTCATCCCGAGGCTTTATGCCGCGGGCGAAGCGACGGGCGGTCTCTGGGGGCGCGAGCGCTTCGACAACCTCGGGCTCTCGGGCGCCATCGTTTTCGGCCGCATCGCCGGCGCCAATGCCGCGAGGAGCGCTTTGTCGTGTGCCCGGCATGGGCGATTTCTATAGGGTGAAAGTCCCGATGAGCAG
>ERZ1673744.1022-NODE-1022-length-29383-cov-5.806022_pt1 | contig 29383 bp, 19 predicted proteins | sample MGYA00580207_ERZ1673744 | MGnify/ENA primary metagenome ERZ1673744 (study PRJEB41218, sample SAMN15661751) | gut metagenome | host: Homo sapiens | place: Canada: London | collected 2015-08-20/2019-03-30 | study: EMG produced TPA metagenomics assembly of... | reverse complement strand
GGATGGTGGTGTACGTACAGCCGGAGAAGACCGACCCGCTGGCAGTCAAGCTGGCGAGGCTGGAGGGGATCCCGCTGGTCACCACCGACCTGGACGTGGAGGGCGTCGTCGCAAGGATGCAGACCCTCAAGGAGGGGATTTGATGGATGTAGGAATCGTAAGTTACGGAGGATATGTCCCCAGGTACAGGATCAAACCCGAGGAGATCGGGAGGATCTGGGGAGTGGATGGGAAATCTATGGGCAAGGGGCTGATGATCTATCAGAAGTCCGTGCCCTCACCGGACGAGGACGTCGTCACCATCGCCACTGAGGCGGCGAGGTACATGATGGACAGGGTCCCCGAGGTGGACCCCAAGGACATCGGCGCCATCTACGTCGGATCCGAGTCCCATCCCTACGCAGTCAAACCGACCGCGACCATCGTCGCGGAGGCCATCGAGGCCACCCCCGCCATGACCGCGGCCGACATGGAGTTCGCGTGCAAGGCGGGAACCGCCGGCATCCAGGCCTGCATGGGTCTGGTCGGCGCGGGCATGGTGAAGTACGGCGTCGCGATCGGCGCCGACACGTCCCAGGGAGCCCCCGGGGACGCCCTGGAGTACTCCGCCTCCGCCGGAGGCGCGGCCTACCTGATCGGAAGCGAGAAGGTCATCGCCAAGATCAACAAGACGCTCAGCTTCACCACCGACACCCCCGACTTCTGGAGGAGGGAGGGCCAGCCCTATCCCAAGCACGGAGGAAGGTTCACAGGCGAGCCCGCCTACTTCAGGCACATCACGTCCGCGGCAAAGATGATGCTCGAGGCCATGGGCACCACCCCCGAGGACTACAAGTACGCGGTGTTCCACCAGCCCAACGGCAAGTTCCCCACCAGGGTCGCCAAGCAGCTCGGGTTCACCGACGAGCAGATCCAGTACGGCCTGCTCACGCCCAACATCGGCAACACGTACAGCGGCGCCGTGCCGCTGGGACTGGCCAACATCCTGGACCACGCCGAGCCCGGCGACAGGATCTTCGTCACGTCCTACGGGTCGGGGGCAGGAAGCGACGCCTTCGACATCACCGTCACGGACGAGATGGCCAACTACAAGAGGGACAACGCACCGACGCTGGAGAAGGTCATGGCCGACCCGATCTACGTCGACTACGGGATCTATGCCAAGTTCAAGGGCAAGATCGTCATGCCGGAGTGATAACATGAGGGACGTAGCAATCATAGGGGCCGGAGTCACCAAGTTCGGCGAGCTCTGGAACAAATCGTTCAGGGCGATCGGCATCGAGGCCGGCGTCAAGGCCATGGGCGACGCCAACCTCTCGGGAAGCGAGATCGACGGCGTGTTCATCGGGAACATGTCCGCAGGGCAGTTCATCAAACAGAAGCACATCGACGCGCTCATCGCGGACTACTCCGGGATGGCGACCAACCACATCCCCGCCACCAGGGTCGAGGCCGGAGGGGCCTCCGGAGGCGTCGCGTTCAGGCAGGCCGTCATGGCCGTCGCGTCCGGGATGCACGACGTGGTCCTGGTCGGAGGGGCCGAGAAGATGACCGACATGGACGACGTGTCCATCAACAGCGTCCTCGATGCCACGGCCGACGCCGAGTGGGAGGCCGGCATGGGAGTGACCTTCGCGGGTCTCCACGCCATGATCGCCAACCGCATGATCCACGACGGCATCGCCACCAGGGAGGAGATCGCATCCTTCTCCGTCAACAGCCACTTCCACGGCGCGCTGAACCCCAACGCCCAGTTCAGGAAGGCCATCACCCTCGACACCGTCCTGAGGTCCGGGCCGGTCGCATCGCCCCTCGGCATGTTCGACTGCGCGCCCATCTCCGACGGAGCCGCCAGTCTGGTGCTGTGCCCCCTGGAGGACGCCAAGAAGTACACCGACTCCTACGTGAAGGTCTCCGCCGTCACTCAGGCGAGCGACACCCTGGCACTGTTCCAGAGGCCCGACATCACCACCTACCAGGCCACCGTCGAGGCGGCCAGGAGGGCGTACGAGCAGGCCCACATCACCGCCCAGGACATCAGCGTCGCGGAGGTGCACGACACCTACACCGTCACAGGCATCATGGCCCTGCAGGACCTCGGCTTCTACAAGAGGGGCGAGGCGGGCAAGGCCGTCCTCAACGAGGAGTGCCACTTCGACTCCGGCAAGGTCGCAATCAACACCTCCGGAGGACTCAAGGCCCGCGGACACCCGATCGGAGCCACCGGCGTGGCGCAGATCGTGGAGCTCGTGGAGCAGCTCAGGGGATCCGCCGACAAGAGGCAGGTCGAGAACGCCAAGTACGGACTGGCCCAGAACACCGGAGGAACCGGTTCCGCGGTCACCGTCAGCATCCTGGAGGCGATGTGATGTCATCTGTTGCAAGGGAGTGGAGGGAGGTCCCCGGCAGGTACAACCTGAAGGGAACCAAGTGCGCCAACTGCGGGACGATCTACTTCCCCAGGCGCGACTTCTGCCCGAAGTGCCGCCGTGCGGGGATCGGGAAGATCGAGGACTACGACATCAGCAGGACCGGGGAGGTCTACTCCTTCTCCATCGTCTACGACGCGCCTGCTATGTGCGACATGATCAAGCCCTACGCGGTCGTCATGGTGAAGACCGACGACGGCGTCATGATCACCGGCCAGCTGGTCGACGTCGACCTGGAGAAGGTCGCCATCGGCATGAGGGTCAGGGCCGTCATGCGCAAGCTGTCCACCGACGGCGACGCGGGCGTCATCCGCTACGGGTTCAAGTTCGTCCCCGCCGAGTGATTTGAAACTTCAAACCCCGGGGCCCGTCCCCGGGGCCACAACTTCTGTTCCCGACGTCGGGGCTGGGTCCCGACGGTTTAACCGGGGTGCACATTCCGGTCCGGGGAATCATGTATTTGTCAGGTGCCAGTCGGATTATCCCGCGATCAAATGAACTCCACCGACGTCACGATGATTGCAGTGGTGTTCGTTGCGATACTAGTCTGCGCCGGTGTCTTCGAGGAGGGGGACGGCATGTGGCTGTGCCCCGAGGACAGGTTCCAGATATGGTGGGGGTAATCTTTCCCGGAGTCAAACACAGGGGGTGGGGATTCCCACCTCCGCAAAACTTCTAAGAGAACAGCATCCCTGACGGGTCATGCCGTTTTGTGTAGTTTTTAAGATTCCCGTCTGGACTTGTATCGATGGATTTTACATTTCGCGAACACTGTATGAAGGTTTCAAGAGCTGTTAAGCACGAAACGTGATTCATTCGTATTCGGAGCAGATTCTGCGGAGCTTCCCGTCAGGCTCCCATAATCTCAGGATGTCCTCAGCCACGATGTCCCCCTCGATGTCGTAGCGGCCCATAATGCACTCGTGCTGCAGCAGTTCTGTTATCGCCACAAGTTTCCCGCGCTGTGTCAGGGAGTACCTGAGGCACTTCCTGCCTTTCGTGGGTATGCGGACGTCCAGCAGGCCAGCCTCCCTCATGGCGTTGAGATTCTCGTCGACGATCCTCCAGTTGGTGGTCATCCAGGAGAAGTCCATTGACCCCACCTCTCCGACCTTCAGAATGTGCACGAGCATGCGGTTGACGTGCTTCCTGTCCATGACAAAGGGAGGTGCAGAGTCCATGGTCATGAGAAGTGCTTCTTCAAAAAGCCAGTTTTCAGATATATGTAATAGTACTTATCATACATCCATATATTAGATACTAATTTATAGTACTTGAGAATCTCTCAAGTCAAGCTTTAAGAAACTTGGAGTTAGGAGCACCATGCCCATACAACCCGAAGTCCCCACGAAAGCGCTTCCAGCCCAGCTGGCGTCTACCATACTGGAGGAGAAGCACATGGTGTCGATCATCATGTACCTGGCAGAGAACGACGGTTGCATGAAGACCGACGTCTACACAGACGTGGCCAGGAACTCCCGCATGCCCGAGAAGCTGGGGATGCTGGAGGATGCGGGCATCATCGTGATGAACAGGATGAGCGGCGCCGTGCAAATCCACATCACGAAAACCGGACGGGAGGTTGTGGACCAACTCCGCAACATCGAGGGGTTGATCGTCTCGGCGATGCAGGAGGGATGCGGGGAGTGAATGCTCCTGGATTAGACCGCAGAAGGAACGCCACAATTTTCGCGGCGTTCGCGGTCCTGCTGATGGTTTCGTCCGCTGTGATTCCGCTGATAAATCACGGAGAATCATGGGCAGATTTCACCGATGACGATTACTACGTGGTCTACGACCCCGGCTCCATAGAAGGGCTGTACACTGGATTCAACGATGTGCCTAATGAAAAAAGTGATGCGAACTGTGTTACAACAATCAAGGACAGTTCGAACAGCACATCTTACGTGTACAAACCGGTGAAGGTCAAGTACGACGGGGTGCCGGTTTCAGAGTACAATCCGCAATTCTGGGCAGGAAGCATCGATAGTCATGCCACACCCATCCTGGACGATGTCAGTTATTCTAAGAAAGTCGTGAACTGGTATCCCATCAAAGACTATGTCGCCGGATTCAACAATGGTGGGAAATCGGCAACGTTGGTCTTCACAGGATGGAAGGTATCAGGCACAGAAACAGCGGTCGATCCGGGAACCAACCTCTCCAAATATTTCAATCAATCAGATTCCAACACTCTCGTTCTGGAAGCCACTTGGGATTACCTATGGGATGTGAGGTTCGTTGATGGGGAAAACGATGATGACAATGGTTCATGGTCACCAAGAGAAAGAGATGATGGAGTAAAAGAGCGCCCAACATCGATGTCAACTGCACTGAACGGGGGAAATTATGCTTTTAGCAGTTTCGAGGGTCTAAGTACTGACTGTTCTTCTGCCAAGTATCGTAGTTTCCTCGTCCTCTACTTCAACGATTCAGGGGAAAACAGAGACATCGGCGTTTCAACCATTGACAAATCGTTGACCATCAGGAGCTATGACACATATAATCCGGCAACACTATCCTTGGGGGACACATGGGACATCAACAAAGAGATCATCATCGATAATGTTGTATTGAAGGGCTCCAGCGATTCCGATCACGGTGCTTTGAACACTGGCATATATTTGAATGGAAACGCTACAATATTCGGCACAGGTCTTTCCGGATCAGATGTTCAGATAAGCGGAGGGTCCAGAAGTAAAGACCAGATTTCTTCAAACATTGTGATTTTCAGCGGGGATTATCTGAACATATTCGGGGGGTCCAGCGGTCAAAACGAATATTGGGGTTGGCCTAATGACAAGTACAGATATTACACGGTGTTACAAACCAATATCAGAATACTGGGTGGAACCATCACCGACTCGGTATACGGTGGAGACTACGGTGGAGTGAGCGATTATCTGGATTACAGTCCTACCACGAAAGCCGCCACAACCAACATACTCATTGTGGGTGGCAAAGTGTGGGACGGCACAACCACCGAAATCGAGGGAGATGTCTCGTATCAAACAGTTGTGGGAGGTTCACGTTTCGGCGATGCTGGAACCACGAACATCACGATCTCGGGGAAAGCCGAGGTGTTCGCCGTGCAGGGCGGGGGAAGGTCCGGCGTGAAAACATGTACAGATGAGACGAACGTCCAAGTCAACGGGAATGCCCAGGTAATCTATCTCGTGTGCGGAAGCGTTACGGATGGAAACGACACTAATTCTACTGCTGCTCCTGTGGGGTCCTCCAACGTGGAGATCGGCGGAAGCTCCAGTATAGGATCGGAATCCAACGATGCCGGTGTTTACGCTGGAGGGTGGGACACATACACAGCCAGTGTCCATCCGAGTACAGAAAAGACGAAGCTTGTGATCAAGGACATTTGTACGATCCACGGCAACGTCTTCGGCGGTGGGTTCAGGGGAACCGTTGGGATGGGCAGTTCCGATGTTGATTATGTTGTGGACATAGACATCGTCGGAGGGCAGATCATCGGTTCACTGTACGGAGGCGGCAGTGGCGGACCTGATCCATTGAAACATGCCAGCGATTCCTATGGTAAGGCCTATGTCCAGGGGAACGTGAGCATCCTTATCCAGAATGCGACGATCAGCGGATCAGTATACGGCGGGGGTCTCGGAGTACCCGAGTCTGGTGACTCCGAACTGGCGAAAGTGACAGGCGATGTAGAACTGGACATTATCTCCTCGTCTATCGAAGGATCAGTCTATGGCGGGGGTGCATATGGTAGCGTTGGCAGTAGCGAAGATTCCAGCGAGATCAACATCATGTTGTCCGGATGTTCCTCTGTGAAGAGCATCTTCGGTGGAGGACAGGGTTACGAAAAAGACTTGAAACTCGGTGGAGTCACGGCTGGAAACCTGACCATATCGGTGTCCGGAGGATCCACGGTAAGCGAGTACATCTACGGCGGTGGACGGCTCGGTTCTACCAGTGCGGACGGCGTCTCGATAACCGTTGCGGGCTCTAATGTCAATGGGGCGGTTTTCGGAGGAGGCATGGGCGAGACGGGAGAGCCCTCGGTTGCAAAGTCCACTTTCAAATCGATCTCCATCATCATCGACGGAGGGTCCCAGATTGGTGATCTGAAAGATCAGTACGCTCTCTTCGGCGGAGGTGCAGCCGCTTATACGGACGTGGACGAAGTCAGCGTGGTTCTCGGAGAGTCCACCATCAACGGAGATGTCCACGGCGGAGGTTACGGGTTAGTTCCAGGTAGTACAGAGCCAGAGAGCACGATGCCGATAATGTCCCATGACCGCACCGGCACCATAATTATGAACGGAGCGACGGTCAACGGTAGCGTCTATGGAGGCAGCAGGTCAGGCCACGACATGCCCCTTGAAGGAAGCGATTCAGTGTCGGATTTCGGACAGTCCAACGTATATCTCCTGTCAGGGGTCGTCATGCAGGGTGTGTTCGGTGGCGGGTTCATGGGCGAGACCTACATGAACGCCACGATCCTGGTCGGAACCTCGGCGTTCGATGCAACGGGTACGCTCCCCTATGTCAGACCTGGGGACAACGGGCCAGACCTGAGATTGAACAACATATATGGCGGGGGCAACCTGAACTCACCAGGCAACGATCCATTCGGCGATGGGAGCGAGCTTCTGATGGGGGACGTCAGCATCACAATCTCCGGAGGGCCGTCCACTCATGGTGGCATATCATTCAGCGGGTACCGGATGCCCGGTCCCGGAGATGCATCGGACGTTCCAAAAATCAGCATCTACGGCGACATATTCGGTCAGGGCAATTACAGCGCCATCGGCGGAACATCAGAGATTTACATTCACGACTACGACCAGGACAACCAGTACTACATACAGTCAATCCAGCGTGCGACGGAGCTGCACATCAGCGACTCCAGCATCATCATTGAGGGTTCTGCGGACGGAACGTCCACCGGGATGTCCGTCATGGTATCCATCAACAGCATCACTGGGTCGGTCAACCTGGAGGGCGGAGTGGTCCTCGGTCTGATGGCACAGACTTCCGGGATCCAAAGCTACAATAGTTTCGTCGAGGGAAGTCCCGCCAGCGACAGGGTTTACACAGGCGGTGATGCCGAGAAGGGTAACGAGATCATTCTGTACGAGGGCAGGCTCCTGTACGTTTTGGGCCCTAACGACACCGGACTCGATGGCAAGGATAAAGTCGGTAAGATCACTGGTTACACTCTCCTGTCCAGGCCCGATGGTGACACGTACTACGGTGCGTTCGCCATTGGATCTCACACATCAGGGGATCAAAACGAAGTGTACGGTTTCGTTGTCAACAACGAAGGCAGCATGGAGGTTGCTGCGTTCATAGCCGACAGCAACGAGATCACCAATATATGGTACATCTCGGGACACATAAGCGTCGGAATGGTCATGACATTCGGAGATGAAACCGATGAGGGCGGTGTACAGTTGTGGACAGATTCCGACACCGTTACATTGCCCAAGCTGTCTGAGGGATCACTTCTGGCGTATTCCGCGAGCTATGTAGATCCCACAGTCCAGAATGGACTGTATTTCCTGACGAAAAGTGACTACAATGGTTTCATCGGAGGCGAATTCAACGCCGTAGACGACGTTGGCTACAGGGACTTCTTCTCTATGACTCTGAAAGCAACGAACGGCTCCAATAATCCGGTCAGTGTCAGGACACATACTTATAATTCAGATGCAACAGGAAGCCAATTTGAGAGGCTCGAAAGGTACTATTTCGACGGAGTCAACTACGAGGCCACCAGCACTAACTTCTCCATAAAAATTGATGCGGAATTCCTGTCCTCGACATACTACGGGGACGTCGGTGACAACATCCTGGGAACATCCGGAAATGTCGGTTCTGTGATCATCCACCTTGTGGAGGTCACGCAGTACACAGTCAATGGAAAAGTCCAGTACATGCCAGTGAACATGATCGATCTGAACGTGTCGCTGAATGTGATGCCAAAGAACCAGACCCCTCAGAACATCACAATCACCGTGATGACATCCCGTTCTGCATCTGGTTATGTGGGTACCGGCTACGTGATTTTCCCCTCAAAGGGATCCAGACAGACCTACACGATGTCTGATTACAGTAATAGCATCGGTGGGGAGATTGTGATGTACGCTGACAGTACCTACCTTTCATACCAGGGTTGGGTCGGCTCCCAGTACATGAGCGAGGGACACGGTCTGAACGGGTCACAGCTCACGGATACAAGCATCGTATTCGGGGAGGGTGGCGTCAAAGACTCTGTCATGAGAGTCCAGTATGAAGGTTCGGGATCATGCGGAAAAGTCGAGTTCACTATGGGCACAACGGACGGGACAACATACCGGGTGACCGTCAACTTCGTCGCCTCACAGCCTGTCGATTTGGGGCTCGCGTATACAGATCTTGACGGTAAAACATGGATACTGTCTGTTCAACATGTTGACAGTGACGGAGGATACTACATCCTGTCCTGGGTCCCAGAGGGTACTTCTGATGTAGAGAGCACAATAGAGTTGCCGTACGGATCCGTACTGTCGAGTCATGAGATCCAGTACTCCGACACATACGGTTCGAAACCTATGTCTGGCACCGTGGAGGAGGCGATGGGCTGGCTCCTGACGAAGATCCCGGACTACCTGTTCAAAGACGGCAGTGGTGAGAAGTTCGTCTATGCCGACAACCTTGACGGATGGTATGTAGGCAACACGCTGAAGTACAGCATGACCTCGCCACTCAAGGAGTCCTTGACACTCACCGCAAAGTTCGGTGTGAAGGTGACATTCCATGGGGACAACGTCAGTCTCACTCACACATGGGTCATGATTCCTCCGGGGACATCTCTCCATGACAACGGTATCGGTGCCCCAGGAGAGACACAGTACAACATCGTCCCCTGGAATGGTAACGGGACTCGTGGCGGGTACCATCTGGCTACTGGTCTCGATGGGAACACGTACTGGGTCAAGTCCCAGGACTCGCCCGAGGACGCATTCGATTTCGGACAGGATCTGTATTCTGACATCGACCTGTACATCCCTTGGATTCCCAACCAATATACGATGACCGTGACGGTCGATGGCATTGAGGATCAAACTCAGCTGACTACATTGATCGGAATGACAGGTGATGGCGAGCCCTTGTCATTTACGGTGAATGAGAACAATATCAAAGTGACGGTTTCCTACGACATGGAGGTGTCATTGACACTCATTGGAGAAGAGTACCGTGTGATGTCTGCTGTATACGGGGACTTAATAGGAAATACTGTCGTAATCAGTGGTGTTCCAGGGACACACATCTCGTTCATCGTCCCGAACGCCGGTGACAACAACGCCTCCAGAGTGACGCTGGATCTGACTCTGTCCAACGGACTGACGTTCAATATCGAGTACATGGGTGAGACCGAGCTGTCCAACGGCATCCCCGAAGGGCAGAACATCACTCTGACGGTTGGTGGAGAAAGGCTCACATTCGAAGGGACCGACAGTTACGTACAGGGTATTTTAGTTGAAGCCGGAATTGTAACTATCAGAGTGGTGGTTCCAGACGGATATTGGTACGCCATCTGGATCGACAACAAATTGAAAGATGACTGGTCCGACAGTATCGGGGGAAGGACACAGGCTGAAAGTTTCACCATTAATGTGACCGACGACACCGTGCTTGCATTCGCAGTCTACAGGGGAGTCGGGCTCACAGTAGATGGAAGACTTAGCGAAAAACCAAGCGTATCGATCGGCGCAGTGGACGTTACTGGGAAATCTACAAGCGATTACAATGGAGAGAATCTGTTCAAGGGTTACGAAGTGACCGTGACGGTCGGAGAAAACTGGGCGCTTCCTCCAACACAGGTCGGAACCAACAGTGGGCAGGTCAGCGGAGGTACGGGAGTATACGCTGTACTGGGGACAGAAGACGTTGTAATAACCGCCGAGATTACCGCGGTAACCGTCCACATCTCAATCGGTTTCAGGGATGGTACGGATGCGATAGGGAAAACCAAACTGTCAGTTCTGACAGGCTATGTCCTAACCTATACGGTGAACAAGGTCACAGGGTCACTTGTGCTGACAGACAATGTGGGAGATGACGGAACCGTGTCCGTATCCGTCAGGCTCCCGGCCGCGGACGTCGGAGGTACAGTCGTTGTATCTGCATCGATGCCCGGGTTCAGCCAAGGGAGCAGTACCATGTCTCCTGGCTCTGGCACTGAAGTCAATGTTGACGTGTTCCTCACCCTGTTATCCTATGAGGTCCGTTACCATACTCTTGACGGCAGGACGCAGATAGGGACGTCCGTTTGGAATGTGCTGATGAGTCCTGAGGAATCTAGGCCGGGCATAGAGTCCAACAATGGTGTCACCGTGGTGACTGGAGACAACCATCAAGTCTGGATGTCCAAGGGGAGCGGTTCCTACAGCATAGTAGAGATGATTGCTCCCGGAATGTTCGCTACGTCGACCGTTCTGGATCTCTACGCCCTCCCACCCCTTGATGGTGAGGCGGGCAATGTGTGGGAAGTGACTGTGGTCGCAACTCCCTCTCAGTTCGCGCAGGGTGTCTACGTGAACCTGGGCAACTCAAGCTTCACGACCTCCGTCAGCGTGGGCGCATCGACCGTCGATGTTGTCTACGACGGAGTGGAGAAGATTCTCGTTCTGAATGGTACGGGCACAGGCTCGTTCACAGTCCAGTATGAGAATGTCCGCATCACCGTGCTGGTGCTTGCGGATTTGGAAGGCGGTTCGGAGGCGGTTTGATGGTATGCGGCCGTCAACCGTCTCTTGGATCGAGAACAAACTTCTTGGAATCGATGCCGGCAAGGGGTCTATGATCCGTACCGGTGCGAGGAGTGATATGATGAACAACAAAGCTATGGCAATGGTCGCCGTTGTGGCGATGATGGTCGCAACTTTCACCGGTGTCGCCCTGGCTCAGGATGTGGACGCCGACACTGTTCCGACATCATACGAGCTAGGCGAAGAAACTGTTAGTCTGAAAGTCGGTGGTGACTCAGCCGCAATCCTCTACACGGTGTCCGAGGCAGAGTACGTACCGACAGGCTATACACTCAACTGGTATGTGGGAGTTGTAGATGGAGACACTGTGGATTTCAATAGCGGGTCTCTTGGAACCTGGACATACAACAGCATCGACTCCATTGGAACATCTAGTTACGAACAACCTCTAGGTGTTGATGTTGATGGTTTCATCACAGTTTCCGAAAATTACAAATTTAAGATGACCGCCCTCACCACTCTTGGACAGTATATCCTCGAGGTAAAGGCTACCGAAAATGCTAACAACGTAGCATTCGTACTGAAATGTGCGGTTAAAGTCGGTGTTGATGATGGCTATGACGTTCCTCCAATTTACGGAAAGATTGCGACGACCATAGTTAGTGATTCCACTGCAAAGACTCTTGCTCCTATGGAGTTCACTGTCGGAAAGCCTGGAATGTCTAAGATCTCCATGACAGATGACGAAAGCTTTGACACCAGTGGAAAGTCCTGGTATGCTGTCGACCTACCCGCAGGTCTTTCCATGTCCTCAGATGGATGGGTCTCCGGACTGCCTACCAAGGTTCCTACAAAGAATCCAGCTATTGTTACCGTATACTGCTCTTATATGAATGGAAATGACACTGGGATTGTCGTGGAGGAGTATTCGCTCTCCATAGAGATCGAAGAAGCGGCTACCAATCTGTCAATGAAGTTCTCAGTTGGAGATAAAAGCATCTCATCTAAGGGCACATACACTGTTGATGAAGGTACATCATTTACATTGACAGTCGCCAGTGGTACTGAAGGCGGATCCATAGAGAACATCGTGGTGAACGTTGTGCAGAATGGTGGAGCCACAAGGGTTGACTACAAAGAAAATGGAGCAATCATCACGGCTGACGGAATCGGAGAGTTCCATGTAGTGGTCAGTGCGGTCGTCGACGGACAGGCTATTACCGACTACTTCAAGGTCAACTCGGTCTCCGGTCTCAACAATCTGACGACCAGCTTGGTGGTAAACGGAGCATAAACAGGTGGGGTCAACCCCACCATCTAATCTATGGGGTTTGAAGCATGGAGCGCCGGACTGTGATTTGCCTGGCTATGGCGACTGTTCTGGTCATGATTGCACCAGCGATTCTGTCTGGAGATGTCGATGCCGTCGACGGGGCAGACGGGTATGAAACCTACTACTGCTACGGGGACCATCCGACGATATCGTTCGAAGAGGATCCTACAGGCCGTACTGTAGATTGGTCTATCACTAAGATTTCAGATGATGGTACGAAATATATCGAGGAGAGAGAAAATCAGCTTTCCATCGAACTGGATATCAGTGACTGTAAGGAGGTTCAAGTCACACAGACCGTCACCGATGTCAATACGAACGAGAACGTGACTGAGACGATCGTCCTCATCCCGCTCCATCTTCTGGGTGACGGTGAGAAATTCCAGGTGACGTTCATGGATGGGAGCAAGGTCTTCGACACCCAGGAGATAACCAACCATACTGTGGTCAAGGCTGGGGATGACCATGTCTTCACCCCTGCTGATCCCGAGAAGGACGGCTACAGGTTCTCGGGATGGTACGACCAGACACTCACCATGGCGTTTAATTCTGAGTCGATTATAACCGATCACACAATATTCTATGCGAAGTGGGTCTCCACTGGGGATGAAACCACGAACCCGCCAGAGCAAGTGGGTAACCATATAGTCACCTTCAACGTCAGTCCCGGTCTGGAGTACACCGTAATCGGAACGGATTCTGGAAAGATTGTGTTCAAAGTCACAGAGGTCAGCGGTTTCAAGGTCAATGGTGAGATTAGTGTCACATCCAATTCAGGAACCCTTGAAGGTAGTGATTTGGTGTACACACTATCGGACATCGTAAAGGATACTGTAGTCACCATCTGTGCAGACACGAGCATCGTATCCGGTGGGTCTTCATCTGTTAACACCGGCAGAGGCATAGTTACCTTCAACGTCAGTCCTGGTCTGGAATACAAGGTGCTGTCCCAAAGCGGGAATGCCGTCACTTTTGAGATCAATGTGTCAGAAGGATTCAAACTCATTGGTGATCTGAGCATCACATCCAATCGCGGGAACGTGGTGGAATCCAACGGGACATACACGTTGACGGGGATATCCGGCAACGTCACGGTAAATGTGAACGGGGATACGATGTACATTACGGATTACAACCCTAACGACCCAGATGTTCCGACACCTGAGCGCAAGGGAGATTTCCCTCTTTGGGCGATCCTGGCAGTCTTAGCGGCAATAATCATGGTTGTTGCGGTTGTAATCTACATCCGTAACAGGTGATTCTAAAAACCAAACCGGGGCTTCGGCCCCGAAATAAACTGTTTACAATAAACAATATTGATAAAAAAGGGCCAAGATGGCCCTATGATCAACATTATGGTTCAGTCCACGGACACCTCCACGCGGCTCCCATCCTTCTCGCGGGTCACCGTCATCCTCCTGTCTATCCTCTCCCTGAGCAGGTCCACGTGGGAGATTACCCCGACCATCACGTCCCCTGCCGTAAGACTGTCCAAGACGTCCAGAGCCTGCTCCAGCGAGTCCGAGTCCAGCGACCCGAACCCCTCGTCGATGAACAGGGCGTCCACCCTGCTGCCGCCCGCCATCATCTGTATGGAGTCCGACAGGCCCAGGGCCAGCGACAGCGCGGCCTTGAAGGACTCACCGCCGGAGAGGGACTTCACGGTCCTCACCTTGCCGGTGAAGTTGTCCAGCACGTCGATGTCCAGGGCGGTCTGGGACCTGTTGTCCCCGGTCTCGACCCTCCTGCGGAGCTCGAACCTGCCCCCGGACATGTCGGAGAGCCTGCGGTTTGCGCATTCCAGCACCCTGTCGAAGTAGATCGTCTGGATGTACTGCTCGAACTGCACCTTCCTGGCCCCGGACAGTCTCCCGTTGGCCACGTCGGACATGCGCTGCAGGGCGTCCAGCTCCCTGCCCTTGGCGTCGATCTCGTCCCATCTGGTCCTGAGGAACGCCCATGCGTCGGAGTTGCCCTTCAGCACCTCCGTCGCATGTGCCAGCTCCTCGGCGACGGCCTCCTTGGCCCCCGTGGCCTCGGCGACGGCGGCCTCCACCGCGCCCATGTCGGGACGCTCCAGCCCCTCCAGCTCCGCGGTCAGCTCCGCGGACCTGCTGCGGCAGTAGGACTCCTCGCTCTCGAAAGCGGATATCGATGCGTTGAGCTCGTCGAGGTCCGTGGACATCAGATCGTGGAACCCGTCCAGGTCCATGCCCATGGCGTCCAGCAGCGCAGACAGCCTGGCCCCGGCCTCGTCGACCTTCGGGACGAGTCCCCTGACCTCCTCCTCGGACTTCCTCAGACGGTCGTTCTGCACGGCGAACTGCCCTTCTGACTGCGCCTTGCGGTTCGCGACGATGTTGGAGAGCGCCTCCGCAGACTGGATGTCCACCCTGTTCCTGTGCAGGGTCTCCCTGGCCTCATCCTCGGAGGAGAGCTCCAGTCCGGCGGCGACCTCCGCCAGCTGGGCCTCGATCGCGGCGCGGGACCTCTCCAGGGCGCCCCTCCTGGACTCCATCTCGGCCAGCCCCGCCTCGCCGTCCGCGAGGGACTTCTCCAGCATCTCCCTCCTGGACTCCATCTCGGCCATGCTCCTGAGGAGGATCTCCATCTCGTTCAGCTTCCTGCGGCTCTCAGCCAGCCTCGACTCGGAGTCGGATATCATGGCGTCGAGGGCGTCCATTGCCTCCGCCGCGGTCCCGGAGGTGCCTGAGGCCTCCCTGAGCCTGTCCAGCAGCGTCTCGTACTCGGTACGGCGCTGGGCCAGGTCGGCGACGACCTTCTCCCTGGCGGAGTACTCCCTGTCCCTCTTCCTCCTGAGCTTCGTGAGCTCCTCCTCGGTCGGCACTCCCTCGGGGACCGTTGCCGGGGAGGGGTGGTGGACGGAGCCGCACACCGGGCACGGCTGCCCCTCGGCAAGAGAGGATGCCAGCATCCCCGCCTGCGACCTGAAGAACAGCGACTCGGCCAGCGACACCTGGTCGGCTGCCGCCTTCGCCTGGTTGTCGTGGACGGTGAACGAGCTCTCGAGGGTCTTGACGGAGTTCTCAGCGTCGATGCAGGCGACGCCGGCGCTCCTGGCGGCCTTCGACCTGTCCAGCGCCTCCGCCAGCCTCTCACTCTCCATCCTCGCGACGGATATCCCCGATCTCGCCTCGGCGGCGCCTGCCAGCCTGTTCGAGATACCCTGCAGCTCGGCCCTGATCCCGTCGGTCTCCACCCTGGATCTGGCCTCTGCCGAGGACACGGTCTCGAGCTCCGCATTCATCTTGGACAACGCTTCCGTCAGCTCCCTGGCCCTGGCGTACCTCGGCAGGGACTCCTCGATGCGGGAGTTCGCCGCCGACAGCAGCGAGGCCCTCGCGGTCATCTCGGCCGCCCTCTCGGCGTCCTTCATGATGTTCTCCCTGACCTTCTCAAGCCTCTCTAGCTCCTTCGCGGCCGCCTCGCCCTCGTCCTCCGCCTTCCTCAGGGCGCTCCTGGCGGCCTTGAGGTCCGCCTCCGCCTCCACGACGGGCTGCGAGCGTCCGATCATGTCCCTTCTGATCCTGAGCGCGGATATCTCGCCCTCGCGCTGCCTGAGGGACACCTTCCTGGCGTTCACGGTGTCCAGCTCGTCGAACTTCGACTTGATCCCGGCGGCCTCGGCCCTGCGCTCCACGACCGCCCTGTAGCGTCCCTCCGCCTCCTCGCTCCTGGACCTGACGGCGTCGACGGCCGCCCTGTCCGCGGATATGGTGGCCTCGATGACCTTCTCCTGCTCCCCTCTCGGGAGGGACGTCAGGTCGTCGACCAGGTCCGTCACTATCTGGGACAGCCTCTCGTCGGCCTCGGCCTTGCGGTGCCTGTAGGTGTCACCCTTCTCGGAGCACATCCTCGCCAGCGTCTCCTGGAGCCTCCTGAAGTGGTCGGTCCCGAACAGGTTCCTCAGAATCTCCGTCCTGTTCTTGCTGTCCGTGTCCAGCAGCTTCATGAACTCGCCCTGGGCCAACATGACAATCTGGTTCCACTGCTCGGCGTCCATGCCGAGGATGTCCCCGATCCTGGAGTCGACCTCCCTGACCGATGTGCTGACCATCTTGCCGTCCACGATCAGCTCGGCCGTGGGGGAGACCTTCGTGCGGTTGCCGGTGCGTGTCTCCCTCCAGTAAGGCGGCTCCCTCCTCACGGTGTACCTGGTCCCGAGATGGTCGAACGTCAGCCTGACCCACGGCTTCGCGTCGGTCAGGTCGCTGCGGAGGCTGTCCGGCAGCCTCCTGGATCCGCTGGTCTTTCCGAACAGGGCGTATGTCATGGCGTCGAAGATCATCGTCTTCCCGGACCCGGTGTTCCCGGTGATCAGGAACAGTCCGGAGCCCATCCTCTCGAAGTCGACGGTCGTCGGCTGGGAGTACGGCCCGAAGGCCTCCATCTCGAGAAGGACCGGCCTCATTCCTCGCCACCTCCCACGTAGATGCAGTCCTTGAGTATCTCGCGCTGGTAGTCGCTGAGATCCTCGCCTGTCATGTCCCTGTAGAACTCTGCGAACAGGTCCGCAGGGTGGACGGTGACCGCCCTGTCCATCTCAACGGCCCCGGGGGTCCCCGAGGGGCGATCCCTTGGTGCCACCGTCACGTTCATGGTGTGCGGATAGACCTTGTATAGCTCGGAGACCCCCTGTCCCGGGGCCTCGCTGAGCTCGGCTATGATGTAGTCGTCGCGTCCTGTGACCTCGCCGAGGCCGGCGCGGACGATGTCGTCGAGGCTGCCCCTGAGCACCCTGAGATCCCTAAGCGGGACGAGCGGGACTAGCTCCACCGACACGTCTCCCTTGCCGCGGATGTCCGCCAGGACCACGCTCTTCGGGGTCAGCGCCTCGGACCCGGAGTACTTCAGCGGGGATCCGGAGTACCTGACCGTGTCCCTGCCCACGCGCTGGGGGATGTGGAGGTGGCCCAGCGCCACGTAGTCGAACGCGGCGAGGCTGTCGACGGGGATGCATTCGATGCCCCCGACCTCCGGCCTCTGCTCCTCGGACTCTGACGTCTGCGGGAGTCCGGATCCTGCGAAGAACTGGTGGGCCACGAGGATGTTCCTCCCCGCCGGGTCCACGCCCGACTCCCTCATCACCAGGTCCATGGCCCCGCCGTACCCCTGGACGTCGGCGTCCATCAGCGTGCGGACCTCCGAGACCTTGAAGTACGGCAGCATGTAGATCGACAGCTTCCCGTACTCGTCCTCGGTGTCGATCCTCTCGGCTCTCCCGGAGAACTCGCCGGCGATGTGCACGCCGCTCCTGCCGAGGATGGGTCCGCAGAACTCCAGCCTGGCGCCGGAGTCGTGGTTCCCGGAGATAACGTAGACCTCGCAGCCCTCGGCGGTGACCCTCTCCAGGAAGTCGCCGAACATCCTCACGGCCTCCTCCGTCGGTACGGCCCTGTCGTAGACGTCTCCCGCTATGAGCATGGCGTCCGGCTTCCTCTCGCGGACGATCCCGACGATACCGTCGAGGATGTGTCTCTGGTCCTCCGTCATGGAATAGCCGTGGACGCGCTTCCCGAGGTGCAAATCCGAAGTATGTAAGACCTTCATTCTTATCACCATTTCATTTTTGTAGACCATCATTCGGTCTCTCTGACGACTGATATGAGGCCTGACGTATTTATATCTTTACAAAAAGTGTAAACAAAACAGATTGTGTAAACCTATTTATCAGGCGAAAGGTATCGGCAGAGCATGGATAATCCCGGGAGGACGTCCATACAGGCCACCGTCAAGTCGGTGTGCTCCATTTCCTACGTTTCGGAGAAGCTCCAGGTGTCCCGCCCGACACTTTACAAGTACATGGACCTCTACGACTCCGGGGGAAGAGACAGGGTTCCGACGAAGGTCCTTCGCTTCTTCGACTACCTGACATCCGCCAGGAGGTCCGAGGACGACGCGATACTCTACTTCATAAGGGAGTCTGGCAGGGATGAGGGGCCCGAGCCTTCCCAGCGTGAGGATCCGGTCCCCGTCACATGCAGGATCGGCGGTGACAGGGCGATGGTGCTCTTCCCGGATGCGGAGGACCCCTCGGACGTCGAGGTGGACGTCTCCATGGAGATCGACGGGAGGATAACCGTCATCGGACGCTACCGTCCGCAGCCCGGGAGGAGCTTCGTGACGATCGACGACCTGATCCCAGAGAACACATTTTATTACACAGTGAGGACGGCCTCCGACGGGAGGGTCCTGGCCGGGCCGACGGCGTTCTCCGTCGGCGGCGAAAGGGACGGGGTCAGACCTTCTGGAGCTCGACCATCGCGACGTTCTCGACGGCCTGGTCCTCAGGGGACAGGAAGCAGCTCCTGAGCCCCAGCTTCTCCGCCTTCCACGGCGTCGCGTCGATGAGGGAGTCGTCCCTGACCATGCCGATGTCACCGAGGCGGGGGTCGTCCACGTCCATCAGGATCGCCACGTACTCGTCCCTGCCCTCCTTGGGCTTCATCTTCGCCATGGCCTTGCCGATCTGCCTCTCCCAGGCGCAGTAGAGGATGATCTCTGTGGGCAGCGTCTTGGACCTGTTCGTCCCCTCGGCGAACGCCCTCTCGGCGTGGTTGGCGGCGGCGAGCGCGTGGGACTTCCCCGCGATCATGTCGGGGTCGAGGAGAACGACGTCCCCTCCGAGCGATGTGAAGTGTGACACGATTGTCTCGAATGTGGCGGGGCCCCTGATCCCGATGACGTCGAAGCGCATGCCCATGTCACGGACGGCGCCGTATAACAACCTTCTCACATCCTTAACGTCCGTCATCAACACCACTAATAATAAATCGACAGTAGGGGTTCCGCCCTGCAAGGAACTAGTGACCACCATGGCCGACGAATGGATTAGGATAGCTGCGCCCGCGACCACATCCAACATCGGCGCCGGATTCGACGTGTTCGGACTGGCGCTTAAGGAGCCCTACGACATCATCGAGGGAAGGAAGATCGAATCCGGGATCGTGATCTCGGAGGTCTCCGGACCCGGGTCCGAGGGGATCCCCACAGACCCCGACCAGAACTCCGTCAGTATCGCCGCGAAGGAGGTCCTCAGGAGATGCGAGGCCGAATTCGGAATCGAGATCAGGATCAAGAAGGGCATCCGTCCGTGCAGCGGCATCGGGTCCTCCGGGGCGTCCGCCGCCGGAGGCGCATTCCTCGCCCACATCCTGTGCGGAGAGAAGCTGAGCCTCACCGAGGTCGTGCTCTGCGCCGCCCACGCCGAGGACGTCACGTCCGGGGGGTTCCACGCGGACAACGTCGCCCCGTGCGTGCTCGGAGGCTTCACCGTCATCCGCTCCTACGAGCCCTTCGAGGTCGTCTCCATCCAACCCCCCGAGGACCTCGGCATCGTCGTGGCAATGCCCGACGTCATGGTCCCCACCAGGGAGTCCAGGATGGTCCTGCCCCACGAGGTCGCCGTCAAGGACATGGTGTTCCATCTCGGAAACGCCGCATGCATGGTGTACGGCATGCAGACCGGGGACCTGGGACTCATCGGCAGGTCCGTCCAGGACGCCGTGTTCGAGCCCGCCAGGACCTCGCTGGTGCCCTACCTGAAGAAGGCCGAGTCCGTGGCCAAGTCCCACGGCGCCATCGCGTCATTCCTGGGCGGTTCCGGACCCTGCATCATCTCGTTCTACGACAAGAGCTCCCATCAGGGGGAGGCCATAGCTGAGAGTATCAGGGCGCTTTATGCTGAAAACGATATGAAATGCGACACCTGGATCACGGAGCCCGGCTCCGGTTGCAGGAGGATTTGAAATGGCAGCACACAAGGTTGTTTGCTGGGACTGCGGAGCGGAGGTCGACGACCCGTTCGTGAACACATGCCCCAGATGCGGCGGTCTCCTGACCGTCAAGATGGACCTGGAACAGGTCAAGGAGATGAAGCCCGAGGACCTCCACAAGGAGCCCATCGGGGTCTGGAGGTACGCGCCCTTCATGCCCGTGGACCCCGCCCACAAGGTTTCCATCCAGGAGGGAGGCACCCCTCTGTACCCCACGAGGGCGCTGGGAGCCGAGATCGGCGTCGAGAACACCTTCGTCAAGTTCGAGGGTCTGAACCCCACCGGGTCCTTCAAGGACAGGGGGATGACCATCGGCGTCTCCCACGCCAAGGAGCTCGGCGCTAAGGTGGTCGGATGCGCGTCCACCGGCAACACGTCCGCCGCCCTCGCCGCCTACGCGGCCAAGGCCGGCATGAAGTGCGCCGTGTTCCTGCCCTCCGGCAAGGTCGCCATGGGCAAGCTCGCGCAGGCGCTGTTCTTCGGCGCCAAGGTCCTGTCCATCGACGGGAACTTCGACGACGCCCTCGCGCTCGCCAGGAAGATGGCTGACGAGAGGAAGCTGTACCTCCTGAACTCCATCAACCCCTACAGGCCCGAGGGTCAGAAGTCCGTCCTGTTCGAGATCATGGACCAGCTCAGGTACAACGTTCCCGACAGGATCATCCTGCCCGTCGGAAACGCCGCAAACATCTGGGCCGTGTACAAGGCGGTCACCGAGCTCCAGGAGGTCGGATGGATCGACAAGGTCCCCATGCTCACCGGAATCCAGGCCGAGGGCGCCTCGCCCGTCGCCCGCGCGTTCAGGCAGCACTCCGACGACTTCATCCCCGAGGAGAACCCCGAGACCGTGGCCACAGCCATCAGGATCGGGAACCCCGTCAGCGGCAGGAAGGCCCTGAAGGCCATCTACTCAACCGGCGGATTCTCCACCACCGTCACCGACGAGGAGATCATCAGCGCGCAGCAGCTCCTCGGAAGGAGGGAGGGTGTCTGCGTGGAGCCCGCCTCCGCCGCGTCCGTCGCCGGACTCAGGAAGCTCCGCCAGGAGGGCATCGTGGACAGGGACGAGAGGGTCGTGTGCATCTGCACCGGGAACGGCCTGAAGGACCCCGACACAATCATCAACAACTGCGCCCCTCCCATCAAGTGCGGCAACTCCGTCGCCGACGTGGAGAGGATCCTCTCCGAGTAAACCCGAACGCCGTCCCCAGGACGGCATAATTCTCCACCCCCCGGGGAGACCCGGGGGTTTCACCTCATTTTCTCGACCAGGTTGTCGAAGTACCCGTCGATCAGGGCCCCCAGATCCTCCGACTCCGGGTACTGCGGTCCCGCAGGTTTCTTCTGGAGGACGCACACCCCATACCTCCTCCACACGTGGATCTCCAGGCAGCGGGCGAAGGCCTCGGTTCTCCTGAGGTAGTAGTCCCTGTCATCCCCCAGCCTGTCCTCCACGGCCAGAATCTCCCGCCTGTAGAGGTCGTACACCGGGCGGAAGCCCTTGCTCCAGGACAGCCTGCCCAGCGCGTGGTCCGCCATGTGGCCGTACTCGTGCACAAAGTTGGATGTGTCGTGCGCATGGACGAACATGGTCCTGAAGGCGCCGTTGTACCAGGCGGCGGTGTCCATCCTGTCCATCCTGATCCTGCTGTAGCGGCGGAACCTGACGCATGCGTTGAAGCACATCGGCACCTCCGGCACGACCCCGAGTTCCAGAAGGTCCGCGAAGCACCTCCCGACGGATTCCACATCCTCCCGGGTCATCGTCCGGTCGAACTCCGCCTTGCCGAACACGCGGAACAGCGGGTGGCCGGGTCCGACGTGCCTGACGGATCTGGGGGACAGGTCGATGTTCATGGCCACGGTCCGGGGGAACTCCCTGTACAGACCCAGGGCGGCGGCCCTTGCCCTCAGGGCCCTCCAAGCCCCGTCCAGCCTCCTCCAGCGCAGCCCCCATCCCGAGAACCAGTCGTCCGGCGTGATGCCGAGGTGCGTCCTCCCCATCGCCGACAGGAACCCCTGGGTCTCGATCTCGATGCGTGAGGAGGCCACGATCCCCGATATGCGGATGCGCTCGGTGACGGCAACCAGGGCGGCCTCCGCCCTCACGTACGGCCCGTGTCCGAACACGCGGTCGGACCGGCCGTGGACCATCAGGCCGTGCAGGTCGTCGGTCTCCTCGACGGCCTCGCAGGTGATGTAGCGGAACACGCTCCCGGAGTTCACGAAACCGATCGAACGGGGGCGGCCGACGGGAGTGCGGCCGTGCTCCTCCAGGAACGACAGGACGGAATCCCCCATCCCGTCGTCGGGGTCTTCCTCGAACATACGGATGTCCGCCGACCGCAGGAGGCCTTCGATGACGGTGTCCCCGGCTGCCGACATCCATGCGATGAGATCCGACGGCAGCTCCGGCGCGCCGTGCTCCACGTAGGAGCGCGCCAGGTCGTCCAGGTCCCCGTCGGTTGACGCGATCCTGAACACGGTCTCGTACAGGCTCGAAGCCATTGGCGAACGTCCATCCCTTACCTACACAACCATCCCTCCGTGCGGACCCAGGGATATGGCGTGGACGTTCTTAGATGATTCGGACGGTGCTTCCGGAGGCCGGAATCATGCGGAGGGTCCGGAGGTCGGACCGACCGGTCCGGCAGAGTCGGTGCCAGCATGCTCTAAGTTCATAGGTTCTATTGAAATAATGTAATTAGTTGTAGCTAACCGAGTTGGATTATACATCCAAATATATATTTAGGAGCAACTACATTTCCAGACACCAACTCGGCGGTGTTGAGGGATGGACCGCCACGATGGTGATCCAATGGAAAGCAAGCAGATGATTGTCATAATAGCGGTCGTTGTGGTCGTCATCGCCGCGGTGGGGGCGTACTTCGCCTTCAGCGGCGGAGAAGATGAGCCCGGCGAAGTGGATGACGGCAGGGACAGCCTGACCATAACGGAGTACCCCTCCCGTCTCCTCGTTCTGGGGAACACAAACTGCGATGATTACCTTAACACCTCTGACATCTCCTATCTCGAGGGGGTCATAGAGGATGCGGACGGCGGTGTCGTCGATTACCAGACCAACTACATGTGCGACGCCAACTACGACGGCGTCGTGGACAGCGCGGACGTGGACTACCTGACGGCGATGGTCAACGAGAACTGGGGAGACGGAGACGGGGACGTGAGGTACGTCCACTACGTCAACGTGGACCTGGAGGTCGCCAGCTACGACATGACTACGGAGAAGTGGGTCATCACCATCATCTCCCCTCCCCTGGACGACATGCTGATCCTCAACCCCGACCTCGTGATCGGGTTCGACAACAGGATCACGACGAACCAAAGGTCCCCTTACGAAGCGATCTACGACATCGACAGCATGTACGATGTCGGCCTCGCCGCGACACCCGATGTGGAGACCATCGTCGCCGCCGCGGATTCCAAGAACGGCGACGTGACCGTGTTCATCGGTTCGAAGATGTACTACGGCGGCACACTCGAGACCGATCTGGCAGACTACCCCGGGATACAGATCGTCAGGCTCCCCACCTGGGAGGTCGGGGACTCGATAGAGGGCCTTCTGACCATCGGATTCCTCCTGGGCGAGTCCGAGAACGCATACGCGTACCTCGAGTGGTACGAAGGCGTCTGCGAGCTGGTCCAGGACACCGTGGCCACGGTCCCAGAATCCGAGCGTCCCGCTGTCGCCGTGTTCTACCCCCATCGCGGTAGCACGGGCGGCGAACTCCTCGGACCAATGTCCGGAGAGGTCCAGAACCTGGCCCTCCTGGGGATCGTGGACGTCGGCACCGAGTACTTCGACGATATCGGGATGTCCACCCAGTCCGACAGGGTAGACATGACCTACGAGGTGCTCGCCACGCTGATCGACGACTACGACCTCGACGTGCTCATCGGCGCCGTCGGCGCCCCGTTCCAGGTGAACGAGGATTCGGCGGGGCAGATGCAGGGGACCATCGCCGGGATGCAGTACTACTACGAGTTCTGGGAGGACAGGATATCCGACCTGCTCCCGAGCCTGGACGACTACTGCGTGACCGGGTTCACCTTCCTCTCGGGAATCTCCGAGTGCGTTGGTCAGCTCCTGATGGGATACTACCTGTACCCCGACTACTTCTCCGAGGAGATGGTCATCGAGGTCGTGAACGAGCTCTGCGATATCATGGGAATCGGGGACGTCTGGAACTTCGACTCGATGAACCTCATCTACGATCCCGGGGACCCGAGGGAGATTCTCAACGGGGCCTGAACAAACGGGGAGGGGCGACCCTCCCCTTCACAAACGACATCGAGGAGCTGATATCCTGGGATCTAGAACCGGCATTATCGCCGTTCTGTCCGTCTGCGTGGTCATGATGATGGCGCTGACGATGGTAACCTATCTCACCGCGGAGGCGAAGACCGTCGAAACGCCGTACGACGGGGACCGCTTCTACACGGTGGCGGGGGAGAGGGACGGGGTCCCGTTCGAGGAGGAATGCGTGTGCAGGAACGTCTCCGAAGGGACCTACAGGATCTACGAGTTCACCACGGGGTCAGACGTCCCCGCATTCGACATCATGTTCGACCTGGACGACAACCCGCTCTACCCGTGCGTGTACAACGGGGACGGCACATGGCGTTACACTCAGGACGGGGTGGAGTATACCCTGGTCATCGGGGACTACTGCACCGTCGAGAGCTTCGAGGCCGTGGACGGCGATCTGAGGTTCGAGGGGACGCTGACGCACACGGAGGCAGTGTCATGAAGCCCAAGCTCGGAGGGATGGTCCGCGGCATCAGGACGCGCTTCCGTCTCAGCGACGGGCCGTTCAGCAGGATACGTCCGGAGGAGCTGTCCGAGGATGCGGACGAGACCGAGGTCGTCATCAACCACTACATACGCTACCGCTACACCAGGATACTGTTCCTTCTCGGGTTCGTCGTCCTGGCGGTGGTCCTCGCGGGCATCGCCATGGGGGTGGGCGCGTACAACCTGACCATCTCCGAGGTCTACTCCATCATATTCGACCGTCTGACGGACTGGGGTCCGCTGGAGACCAACGCCGAACGTGTGGTGTGGAACTCCCGTCTGCCGAGGGTTCTGACGGCAGTGTTCGTGGGCGTGGGCCTGGCGATAGCCGGCGCGGCCATGCAGAGCATGATGAAGAACCCTCTGGCCGACCCGTACACCACCGGGATATCCTCCGGGGCGGCGTTCGGTGCGACACTGGCCATCACCATGGGGATACAGCTGGGCACCGGGTACGAGGGGCGCATCATCAACGCCTTCGTGTTCTCCCTCATCCCCGCTCTCGTGATCGTGCTGCTGTCCAAGTTCCGCAAGCCCACGCCGGCGATGATCATCCTGGTGGGGATCTCGATCATGTACATACTGAACGCCTTCCAGTCGTACATGATGCTGTACGCGGACCCGAACGCGACGGCGGCGGTCTACGCATGGACAATAGGGAGCCTCAGCCAGACGAACTGGGACACCCTGCCGTTCGTGGCGGTCATAGTCATCGTGTGCGCGTTCGCCATACAGTTCATGACGCGCACCCTCAACACCATGAACTCGGGCGACTCCTACGCCAAGAGCCTGGGGATAAACGTGGACGTGGTCCGCATAGTCATCCTCCTGCTCATATCCGTGATAGCCGCGGGGGTCGTCAGCTTCACGGGGATAATAGGGTTCATCGGTCTGGTGGCGCCGCACATCGCGCGCATGTTCGTGGGTTCCGACAACAGGGTTCTGATCCCCGCGGCCGCCATCATGGGCGCGTGCTTCGTGCTGTTCTCCGACATCCTTGCCAGGACCATCGCCAGCACCGAGCTGCCCATCGGAATCATAACGTCCATGATCGGAGGCCCGATATTCCTGCTTCTGATCATCAGCCAGAAGAAGGAGGTGTGGTGAGATGGTCACCATAACCGCCGAGGGGCTCGGGATGAGCTACGGCGAGACCGAGGTCTGGAAGGACATAGACCTCTCCATACCCGGGCCGGGGATGGTCACCATCCTCGGACCCAACGGGGTGGGGAAGTCCACCTTCATGTATTGCGTGAACAAGATCCTGGAACCCACATCGGGCAGGGTCCTGTTGGACGGTGTGGACGTTTCGGAGATGAGCCACAAGGACATAGCCAAGCTGGTGGCCTATGTGCCGCAGCAGTCCAACGAGACGTTCGCCATGACAGTCATGGACACCGTCATGATGGGGAGGTACCCGCATTCCGGCTACAACACGTCGAGGGCGGACATGGCCGTCGCCGCCCAGTGCCTCAAGCTCCTCAGGATAAGCGACCTGGCAATGCGCAACTTCAACGAGCTGTCCGCCGGCCAGCATCAGAAGGTCATGATAGCCAGGGGCCTGGCCCAGGAGCCGGACATCCTGATGCTGGACGAGCCCACCTCGAACCTCGACATATACCATCAGCTGTACGTCATGAGGATGCTCAGGAACATCGCCCACCGCAGGGGGATCACGGTTCTCACGATATGCCACGACCTGAACGTCGCCGCGAAGTACTCGGACCGCCTCATCATGTTCAGCAAGGGGGCGGTGTACCGCGACGGCACCGTGGACGAGGTCCTGACGCCGGAGACGATCATGAACGTGTACGGTGTGGAGACCGATGTCATGACCGTGGACGGCAGGCCGTATGTGGTCTACCACTCGGACATGTCGGAGGATGACTGAGGGATCGCGGAACAGGCTCAGAAATCGAACAGGCTGGCCTGGCGGGGGCCGCCCTCGTCGTGCCTGTCCTTCTTCTTACCGGAGGGCTGCTTCGGCTTCTCCTCCGGGACGGGCTCCGGCTCCGCCTCGGGGACGTAGCCGTAGGCGGCGGCCATCTCCTCCATCATGGCGTCCTCCTCCTCGGAGGGCGACATGGAGTACTCCACGTGTCCGGAGTCCGAAGGGCCCACCTGGTCCTTCATGCTCCTGGCCAGCGCCGGGCCGATCTTTGGCATCGCCGCCAGCGCGGACTCGTCCGCCGCGGCTATGGACTCCCTGGTGGTGTACCCCGCCTTGAAAAGTATCCTGGCCCTGCTCCTGCCCACGCCCCTCAGCGAGACCAGGTCGGAGAGCTCCTCCTTGACGCCGTACCTTATCCTGGTCGACAGCGGGCGGATCTTGGTGATGGCGTCGGGGTTGAAGATGTAGGCGATCTCGCCCATGGCGTAGATGATCCAGTCCATCCTGTCCACCTTGGCGCGGATGTCCCCGGGACCTATGCCCATGGCGTCCGTCATGGCCTCCTCAGGGACCTCCTCCATCCAGTCGTTCACCAGGACCGCGGTCTTCAGGTCGCTCCTGAAGTACTCGTAGTCGTAGTCCTCGATGTCGTCCGGATCCACCAGAAGCTTATCCATCCACAGGGACTCCTCCCTGTCCAGGCGGTCCTCGTCGCACTTCTTGGGGTACATGCCCACCACGTCGGGGGTCATGGACGCGGCGATGAGAATCTGCATCGGCTCCGTGGAGTCGTCTATCTTCAGGACGGCGTCCCTCAGGATGGATGCCGTGACGGGGTCGATGTACAGGTCGGACACCCTCTTGCCGAACGGCAGTATGACGACGGAGTCCCCCTGGCGGCGGACCATCTTCTCCCCTGCCAGGAAGTCCACCACGTCCCCAACCACGCTCTCGATCCCGAAGAGGCTGGAGGTGGTGCCGAAGAATGTGTCCTTCATGAAGTCCACGATCTCCTCGTCGGACTCGGCGTCACCGGTGGCGATTATCCCCAGGATGTGGCTCCTCAGGACCTTCTCCTGGAACAGCTTCGATGTGAGGCGCTCCGTGTCGTGGTCGACGTAGTCGGTCATGAGGTGCTCGAAGTCGCGGTCGTTCTTCGCCACAAGTACCGCCTCCCCGTAGGGGTCGTACCCGGGCCTGCCGGCGCGGCCGCACATCTGCTTCACCTCCATTACGGAGATGGGCACGTTCGCGCCGTTCTCGTAGCGGTATGTGTCCCTGACGACCACCCTCCTGGCGGGCAGGTTGATCCCGGCGGCCAGCGTGGGCGTCGCCACTATGCACTTGATCGTCCCGGCCCTGAACGAGTCCTCGACGTACTTCCTCTGCCTGTATGTCAGTCCGGCGTTGTGGAACGCGGTGCCGGACCTGACGCAGGATGCGAGCTTGCGGCCCGTGGCCGTGGACTCCGAGTCACCCTCCAGGAGGGCCTCCTCGGACCTCGGCAGCTCCCTGCCGACCTTGGGTCCCAGATGCCCGGCGAGCCTGACCGCCTCGGCCTCCGTGGACCTCCTCGAGTTGACGAACACGAGGCACTGGCCGCCCTCCTCAATCGCCTGGAGGACCAGGGAGGACACGGCGTCCTCCCTCGGGGGGACGGCCTTCTCGGTGCGGTCCCCGAAGACTATCCTGCCGGGCAGGTAGGCGCCCTCCATCAGCGGCACGGGCCTCCAGTCGCTCCTGACCAGGGAGGCGTGGAGCCAGTCAGCCAGGTCGTCTGCGTTTGATATCGTGGCGGACAGGGCGATGACCTGAAGGTCGCTCCTGCGGCGTATCATCTTCGTCAGCGCCACCTCGAGCGTGGGTCCCCTGCCGGGGTCGTGTATCATGTGGATCTCGTCCGCTATGACGAGCTTGACCTCGTCCATCCATCTGCTCCCGTGGCGGATCATGGAGTCCGCCTTCTCGGAGGTGGCGATGATGATGTCGGCCTTGTCGATGCCCCTGTCCTCGGAGTCGAGGTCGCCGGTGCTCATGTGGACGTTGATGCCGAGGTCTGCGAACTGCAGGAAGTCGTCCCTTTTCTCAGAGGCTAGGGCCTTCAGCGGAACGATGTAGAGGACGTGGCCCTGGTGCTCGACGAGCGTCTTCAGGGCGGCGACGTACCCTATCAGGGATTTGCCGCTGGCTGTCGGGATGGCCGCCACGAGGTTCCTCCCCTCGAGCGTTATGGGTATCGCCTCCGCCTGCGGCGGATGGAGCTCCCTGAAGCCTGCCCTCTGGAGGGCGTCCGCGACCCTGTCGGGGACGTCCAGCTCGTCGATCCTCATGAACCACGCCAACAGTGCCAGTGTTGATAAACTGCGTGGTCCCCGGATGACCCTCCGGC
>ERZ1673744.1009-NODE-1009-length-29732-cov-5.524076_pt1 | contig 29732 bp, 34 predicted proteins | sample MGYA00580207_ERZ1673744 | MGnify/ENA primary metagenome ERZ1673744 (study PRJEB41218, sample SAMN15661751) | gut metagenome | host: Homo sapiens | place: Canada: London | collected 2015-08-20/2019-03-30 | study: EMG produced TPA metagenomics assembly of... | reverse complement strand
TGACGACGGTGGCTTTGGCCTCCCTTCCGCCGGGGATCTGCTTCTCGGCGATGGCAATTCCAATCTCCATGGTCTTGGCAGCCATCATGATCTCGGGCAGGTAGTAGATGTGCTCAGCGTACAGCTTAGCAACGCACTCCATTCCGACAACCAGTCCGTTGTTGATAATGTCCAGAGGCTTGTGGGTCTTCAGAGCCTCGGAGGTGGCCGGTCCGACGTCCTTGAACTTCATGTACAGGACGCACTCGGCGACATTCTTCAGGACGGGGTCCGCAGGCAGCATCTTCTTAGCGACGGCCTCGGGGGTTGTCTCGTTCTGAGCCTCAACGTCGTAGCGTTTGAGGATCTTGGAGAAGTCTACTCCTTTGTAGTCTATCATCTATTTTCCTCCTTTTCCAGGCCTCGGTTGCCCGAAACCTGTAGTGATGAGATGGAACGGGACCTTATTTAACCGATTTTGCGGATGGATGGTTTGACCATAGTATTTAAATGAAGTAAAAATCTATAAATACTGTTGTTTCAACAAATAGTGTTAAGCTCATCATTTCTACAATCTGCTTTAAATACTGGATATATAAACAACCAGGGTTTATTTATAAAGAAATTGATTGTTATCCTAATAAGGAAATTCATTTGATTCTTAACTATAACAGGTTAAAATTGAACCTGCTCACAGTTGGATGCACCAATCGTCGGGAGTATCCATATGTTGGATGAATCATACATCCATGAATATGGAGGTCTCCAAAATGCTGGCTCACTCAACATAATTAGGCATGTATGTATAATCTATATATACTATGAGTTGAGGGAATGAATTATCCGAGCATCTTTTTCCACTGTCAATACTAACAATCTACGACTTCATTCTTGTTAGTTGGAACAATATTATAATAGGGGGGATTATAGGCACAACCATGTATGTTTACATCATGGGAGGATTCCTCGGAAGCGGGAAGACCACCCTTCTCATGAAACTAGCCTCCATGTACACCAAACGCGGACTCAAGACCGCGCTTGTCGTAAACGAATCCGGTTCCGTCGGAGTCGACGGGGCCACACTGAAGGCGGAGGGCTACGACGCGGTCGAGCTCCCCGACGGATGCATCTGCTGCTCCCTGTCCGGCACTCTGCAGTCCGCTCTCAAGAACATCAAGAAGGACATCGACCCCGACATAATCATCATCGAGCCCACCGGACTCGCCCTCCCCCACAAGGTCAAGGACCTCGTCCGCGTCTCCATGATCGACGACGACGGAACCTTCATCATCGGCGTCGCCGACGTCCAGAGGTTCGAGGACCTGATCAAGAAGAAGGAGCAGTTCTTCAAGATGCAGATGTCCAAGGCCGACTTCATCCTGATCAACAAGATGGACCTGGCCAAGCCCGGGCAGATCGAGGAGGTCTCCGGCTGGCTGAAGTCGCAGTACCCCGACAAGCCCGTCATGGCGATCTCCGCCAAGACCGATGAGAACATCGACAAGCTGTACGAGATGATGAGATGAGCGGAGAGCACGAGCACCATCATGACCACGATCACGACCATGAGCACGAGCACCACCACGAGCCGACCTCCATCGAGCAGGCCGGGGGATGCGCGGTCGGACTCAGCGGAACCATCACAGGCTTCAACGCCGATGCCGAGGCCAGGTTCGCCAAGGCGCTGATGCAGGTCGGACAGTGGGTCACAGCCGAGTCCGGCTGCCTCCTGGGACACATCAAGGCCGCGATCGTCAAGGAGGACGGTAGCGGAATCACCCTGAACCTCACCGACGTGGAGAACGGCGTCGAGCACCACGGGACCATGGACCCCCAGGAGAAGGTCAGCTTCACATTCATGTGCGCGGCCCTGGACGTCGACGAGCACGAGCTCAGGCACCAGATGTTCCACGCCATCGACGACACCGGCCTGGACTACGAGCTGGAGGAGCATGTCGAGTGCCACTGCCACGACCACGATCACCACCATGACCATGATCACGACCATGAGCACCACCATCACCACGACGGCGAGGAGTGCCACTGCCACGACCATGACCATGATCACCATCACGATGAGGGCCACCACCACGAGCACGGCGAATGCCACTGCCCGGAGTGCGAAGCCAAAAAGGCAAAGGAAGCTGCCGAGCCGAAGGAGAAGAAATCCTTCCTCGACAGGCTAAGGAGGAGAAAGGAATGAGCTATGGAATATCTCTGGACATCGGAACCAGCGGTACCAGGGGGCATGCGATCGAGCTCGAGACCGGCAAGATCATCTCGACTTCCGTCACCGAGTGCCACCCGCTCCCGGGTGCCAACATCATGGACCATCTGACGTTCTGCATCAATGTCGGAACCGAGATGGCCCACAAGATTCTGATCGACACTGTGAACAAACTTATCGCCACCCTCGGCGTCGACCTCAACCAGGTCGAGAGGGTGAGCATTTGCGGAAACCCGATCCAGCTCTCACTGTTCCAGGGCATACCCGTCGACGACCTCGCGTTCGCGGGAGAGAACGCGCACAAGGCCCGCGGGATCAAGGAGCAGAAGAGGGACGCAGGATCGTTCTCCGCCGTCGACGTCGGACTCAACGTCAAGGACGGATGCGAGCTTCTGGTTCCCCCCGCGATCAGGCACGAGATCGGTGCGGATGCTCTTGCCATGATGTACAAGAGCGGGTTCCTCGACCAGAAGGAGAACTGCCTCGTCACCGACTACGGAACCAACGCCGAGATGGCACTCAAGGTAGGAGACGACATCTTCACCGGATCCGCCGCCGCCGGACCCGCCATGGAGGGACAGTCGATCAAATGCGGAATGCTCGCGGGACCCGGAGCCATCTCCGACCTGGAGTACGACTTCCGCTGGATCACCAAGATCCTCGACGAGGACATCCTCCCCAAGGACGGGGACAAGATCGACTTCGGACTCGAGATGATCGAGGAGAACGGACCCATGCACGGGAAGGCCAAGGGAATCACCGGAACCGGTGTCATCGCCGCGGTCACCGTCGCCCTCGACGAGCACCTCTGGAGGAAGGGGAAGCTGACCACCTCCGACGGGAAGATGCACTTCCAGGACGGGGTCTACATCGACTCCCACGACATCTCCGAGGCCCTGAAGGCAATCGGTGCGATGCGCGCAGGACACTTCACCCTGCTCGAGCACGCCGGAATCAAGTTCGACGAGCTCGACATCATGTACATGGCCGGAGCCTCCGGAACATACGTCGACGCCGTCAAGGCCAGGGACGTAGGACTCCTGCCCCCGAGCTGCAACACGATCTACCAGTACGGCAACACCTCTCTGGCCATGGCCACCGACATCCTGAGGAACCCCGAGCTCCTCGACGAGCTGCAGAGCATCGCCAACGGAATCAGGGCCAACCACATCATGTTCGCCGGCGACAAGATCTTCGAGCAGATCTACACCCAGGAGCTCGCCCTGTGCGACGAGGGAATGCCCATGGAGATGTACAACAAGAACAACGCCATGGTCGGCATCCAGGAGCTGCCCAAGCCCAAGGGAATCCCCACCGTCCACCGCATGGTCCAGCGTGACATCCCCGACCTCGGAGAGAGGGGACTGTACATCCTCCACGACATCGGAACCGAGCTCCGCGGATACATGGAGGGCTGCACCGGATGCAAGAAGTGCGAGAAGGAGTGCCCCGAGAACGCTCTCACGGTCACAGACGACAAGGAGATCGTCGTCAAGACCAAGAACTGCCTCGGAACCGCCTGCTACAGGTGCCAGTTCAGCTGCCCCAGCAAGGTCTACAAGTACGACCAGCTGAAGCTGACCTTCTGAAACCCTTCAAGGGGCCTCCGGGCCCCACCTTCCATTTCCCCTTATTATAATATAGAATATTCAGAGACGGTGCACCGTCGGCTCGGGCCTGGGAGCCATGCGCCTGTAGCGTATCCTCGGATGACCGATGACGAACGCGCATCCAAGCCTCTTCCCGGGATCGACGCAGCCTATGAACGACATCAGCTCCCGATGGTCCGCATCGTCCGCCATGCGTATCCACATGGAGTAGAACCCTCCGAGTCCCATGGCCTGTGCCATGATCTCCACCCTGGACATGGCGATGCATGCGTTGGACGGATCCCCGGAGAACGCGAGGATCACCTGCCTCCCCTCCCACATGAAGGGATCGGGACCCTCTCCGGTCCTGACGTGCTCCACATACTGCGCTATGCGGGGATGTTCCCCACTCAGAGGTTCCAGTACGTCCGCCAGCATCCTGCGGAATCCGTCCAGCCTTTCATCGATGACCACGAACTCGACATCCATGGCGTTCTGAGCCGTCGGTGACAGGCGCGCGGCCTCGAAAAGCAGTTCGAACTCCCCGTCGGACACAGGCTCTCCCGTGAAAAGCCTGCAGCTCCTCCGACGGGACAGAAGACCCATGATCCCGTCCGGATCCGCGACTGTCCCATGCACCGCCATCCTCTCCGGGACCGATCCCGGGAACCTGGACATGGTTATTGCACCGGAAGGGCAGACAGCGAAGCACTGGCCGCAGTCGAAGCACGCACCCGAGTCGGATTCCAGGGCCTTCCCGTCTTTGATGGAGATGCCGCCCCTGATGCACACGGAACGACAGAGTCCGCATCCGGTGCAGAGCTGTTCGTCAATGTTTATGTGGCGGCCCATGAGGGTGAATCCCCACGGGCCTGTAAAAGGAAAGCGGTTTGGATCAGTCCATGACGTTCTCTTTCTCGAGTTCTTCCAGGATCCTCTTCCTCAGGGCGGTGAACTCCACGGAGGCACGGTCCCTGGGACGCGGCCAGTCGATCTGGATGACCTCCTTGATCTTCGCAGGACGCTTGGTCAGCACCACGATCCTGTCTGATAGATAGACTGCCTCATCGACCGAGTGGGTGATGAAGATGATCGTCTGGTCGGTCTTCTCCAGTATCCTCAGGAGACCCGCCTGCATGATGTTACGGGTCTGAGCATCCAAGGCACCGAACGGTTCGTCCATCAGAATCACATCGGGATTCGTGACCATCGCCCTTGCGATGGCGACACGCTGTTTCATCCCACCGGAGAGCTCGTGCACCCTGTGATCCGCAAACTTCTCCAGTCCGACGATCTTGAGGTACTTGTCCGCCCTCTCGCGACGCTCCTCCTTGGACAGACCTGCGATCTCCAGGCCGAACTCGACGTTCTTCCTGACCGACCTCCATGGGAACAGAGCGAAGTCCTGGAACACCATTCCGCGGTCTGCGCCCGGTGCTGTGCACTCACGGTTCCCGATGAGGATCTGTCCGGATGTTGGCGGGATGAGCCCGGCCAGCATCCTCAGAATTGTTGTCTTGCCGCATCCAGACGGTCCGACGATGGTGATCAGTTCGCCCTTGCGGATGTCCAGCGAGAAATCCTCCAGGACCACCGTCTCCGACTCATCGGTGACATAGGTCTTGCTGAGGTTCCTTATGTGGATCTGGTCCTCGCCCTCTTTGACATCAGACTCGGGGACGAACGTATCTGTCTCGACAGCGTCCCCGGATATCACTCCTTCCTCTATCAGTTCAGACATTCGACATCCCCATCCTTCTCGTAATTACCTTGTGTATATACTCGGCAAGCCCGGTCGTCAGGATTCCCAGGATCGCAATGACCACGATGGCGGCGAACGCGTTGGGCCACAGGCCGTTGGTGGCCATAGTGGACAGGTAGTATCCGATACCGCCCAGCTGAGGTGCGTACAACTCAGCAGCGACGATACACATCCATCCGACTCCCAGACCGACCTTGACACCGTTCATCAGGTATGGGACCGCGCTCGGGACCATTACCTTGTAGAACACCTGCGTTGAGGACGCACCCATCGTCCTCGCCGCATCCATGAGATTCGGATCTATCTTCTGCACTCCGAACACGACGTTGGTGAGCACCGGGAAGAATATACCGATGAACACCACCAGGATAGGTCCGAGGGTGTAGTCGATGGCCAGGATGAAGATCGGAGCCCAAGCGATTGGTGCGATCGGCCTCATGACCTCGATGACCGGATTGGCGAACTCCCTGATTGTCTTGGAGTACCCGATGATCAGTCCGAGAGGTACTGCCACGACCAGAGCCAGCAGGAATCCCAAGAGGAACGTCCTGAGACTGGATGCGATGTACGCCCATACGGTGCGCCCTCCGGTGATAGAATCGCCGTTGACCACCAGGTCCACCAGGGCATGCCAGGTCTCCAGCGGTGTGGGGATGGCTGTCGAGTTCAGCAGGATGGATACATCCCACCATGCGAACACGAAGCACACCAACGACGTAATCGTGATGACGGCGGTTCTGAACCAGCGATGATACCTGTTGTTGTCATCATAGGTCCAGTTCAGTATAGTGGTCATGATGACACCTTCATGCCGGGATCAGTCCGCCGTTGACCACTGTGGTCGTCATGGGAGGCGCTCCGACGAATCCCACATCGGCCTCGCCGTTCTGCAGGGATGTCGCGACACCGGCTCCATTGGAGGCACTGCTGATGTTGAGGTTTATTCCATAGGACTCGAAGATTCCGAGTTCGTCTCCGAGGTGAACGGCGATCTGATGGATGTCACCTGCGATGACAGCCACAGTCACGGTCCTCATGGAGTAACCCGAGGTGCTCTTCTCGTATGACAGTGCCTGTGACAGGTAACCATCGTTGACGTACCTCTGGGCGAACTCATAGGGGCTGCTGAATCCCTGATTGCTGAGCCTGTTGGTGAGATTGAGATTCTGGACGAGATCGGCGATAGAACTCTCCAGACTCGCCAGCGGACGCTCCTGCGTGTCCCCGAGCTCCTCATCGTACCCGTACGTGTAGATGACGGAATCAAGCGAGGCTTCGATGACCGTGCGGTCGGTTATACCGGTCCTCTGGATGGCGAGGTCCACCAGATAGGCGTAGTCCTCGGAGCTCTTGTCCTGAAGGGCGTTGTTCACCCAGTCGACTGACTCTATGTAAGCCGCAAGGAACCTCACGGTGACATCGGAGTTGTTGGTTATGAAGTTGTGAGAGGCCCCGATGACACAGCAGGTGTGTCCGGGATCGAAATCGGCGGTCGTCATGAGGGAGTTGCAGGGACGCACGGTGCTCTCCAGAAGAGCCTGGTACTGAGGCTGCCAGATGATTCCTCCGTCCAGCTGTGGCGAGTTCTCGAAAGCCGCCGCATTTGTAATACTGTCATTGAAATAGACTGTATTGCAACCGGGGGATGTGTTAGCGCCATTGGTATACACAGTGAATGTGTACCCCATACTTTCCACGATCTGACGCAACTGCACATGCTGGATCGCTGTGGATCCGGGGGTTCCGAAGATCTTTCCCTCCCAGAACTCCTTGTGGTACTGTATGTTGCCGTCGGCATCCGGAAGAGGATTGCCTTCGGAATCCACGACGATGAAGTCGCTCGCCTCGTATTTGGCGTCGATGTAAATTCCCGATCCCTCGGTATTGACCCTTGCGATCAGGTTGATCTCCTTGTCCTCCGTGTCCTGATTGTAGAACAGGACCAGAATCGACGAGGAAAGGAGGAAGGCGACAACGATGGCCGCCGTTAGCACTACTTTCTTGTCCATTTAGGGACACCTTCCGTTGGGGCGACCTAACGAAGTATCCTTATTTAACCGTAGTATGATACCTTTCATACAATTGTACTAATTCAATAAGCGTTTTATCGCATCTTTCCTCCTCGGGAAAGAAATATAGAACCGTGCGAAGGCACGGCATAGAAGATGTTTGCAGAGTATTTGAACATCCCGTCTGTGAGACGGAATCGTCATCCGTTCGTCACAAGGCGTCCATAAAACGCTCCTTTATGTCCACCGCAGCGAACGGGATGTTTCTCGAATCCGAGTTCTTCGGAACTATCATCGCCTGGACGAACCTCATCCCATGACGCTCGGATACAGCACATCTGACACCCTCGGAATCATAGACAGTCTCCACATCGAGTCCGAATGCGATGGCAACGGCACCGATGTCCACAGTATCGTAGGCCTGATTGATCTGGTTGCCCGTCGAGCCGAATGTGCCGTTGTCCACACACAGGATCGTGAGGTTGACCGGCTTTTCAGCAGCCAGGACTGGGAAAATCGACGATCCCAGCAGACTGCCGTCGCCGTCGACCACGAAGACGCGTCTGTCACTGGAAAGAGCCATCCCCAGTGCGATCGGCGTGGCCTGGGTGTAGCTGCCCAGCATGTAGAAGTTCAGAGGACGGTCGAGAGATGCGAAGAGCTCCTTGGATGGGACGCCTATATTGGACACAAGAATGTCTTCCTCCCCGACGGCGTCTGCTAGAGCCGATATCGCTTCGAGACGCGTCATGGTCGGCTGGGCGACATGCTTGTCCAGACAGAACCTGACATCACGTCGTACCAAATCCATAAGGATTTTAATAAAATTTTCAACTTCAACAGTGTTAAAATAAGTTAAATTGTAGAATTGTTAGAGAATATTATTACTATAAGGATAATATTGTCATATTCAGATAATGATAAAAATGTCTAAAAATTACACGATGAGAACAAATCCCCCATCGTATCCATATCATTGGAGAAAGGGCGCCCACTGCATCCCATCCTTCTCCGCATCCCTGATGCGCTTGAGGTCGACCAGATACGACGTCGCCCTCCATGCGACCGCCCCAGTGCGGCCCTCCCCTCCCTCCAGGAACACCGCAGTGAGCTCGTACACGGGGAGGCCCAGGGCGTGCTTCGGAGTGTGTACGCAGGAGCAACCCTGACCGACCGCGTGGCACAGGGCCGCGTCCGCGGGGGACCGCATGTCCCGGGCCATGGCGTGCACGTCCAGTATTGCCCTCTTCGCCTCGGGCATCTTGATCTCTCCCCTGCACCATCTGCTGCAGGTCTCGACGGCGACCGACGGCCTGGGATCATCGGGATGCCTCCTGGCCAGCTCCTCAGCCGTGCGTTCCGCCCTCTCCAGTCCCCATAGCGCGACCGTGCGCCTGTCCGATGATTCTAGAAGCGAGCGCAGTGCGGAGAGGCAGGGACTGTCCCTGGTGAACAGGATGGCGTTCCCCCTCTCGTGTCTGGAGACGGCGTCGGACAGGTCCATGGGTTCCCGACGGATTCCGGTTTATTAAGAGTTGATGCAGAAACAATGAAGGGGCCCGCAGGCCCCGTGGTTTGACTCTCAGATGTTCCTGAAAAGTGTGGCGTACTCCATGGCCTTGGCACCGAAGTACTCCTTGCAGTACTGGGCGGTGGCCTCCGGAGGGAACTCCCTGCAGGAGAACACATCGATGAAGGCGCGGTCCGTGTCCTCGGCGAAATGGCCGGCTATGCAGGATGTCTCGATGAGCTGGATCAGGGAGTAGCCCTCCACTTTGGGCTCCGCCCCGAACCTGACGGCGATGGGCTCGCCGTACCTCTTCATGTGTATGTGGTCCGCGAGGTCGATCGCGAACTGCTTGATGTATTCGCCGTCGGAGATCTTCTGGTGGTCGCACTCTCCGAGGTCGATGGCTATATGCAAGCCCCACTGGCTCTCGTCGTTGTACTTCTTGATCGAGTCCTCGTCGCTGAGGAGTGGGCCTGAACAATGGCTCATGCTGTACATCGTAATCACCGCGGTTTCCCGCTGACGCATGCATCGGAGTACCCTATTTGAAACTGACCCTCGGCCTGTCTCCTGGGAGATAATCGCCGGCCCTCAGTGTCTCCCAGGCGTCATCATATGTAGTCTACGGTCACGGCCAGCGATCACACGGCCTCCATAGGGGTGGCTTCCCACGGCCCGTCCGGCGTCGGAGCCTTCGGAACTGTCCCGGCGAGGACTTTATACAGAGAACCATCTTGACGTGGCATGGGCTCCAAGGTATACTTCACCGACATGAGCTGCCGCATCGGCGACAGCCTCCTGGACAAGCTCGGGAGAGTGGTCCGCGCCGCAGGGATCTGCGACATCGACATGGAGAGGAAGTTCGTCGCCATCAAGCTGCACTTCGGCGAGTACGGCAACCTCTCGTTCCTGAGACCGAACTACGCCAAGGTAATCGCGGACATCGTGAGGGAGAACGGGGGCATGCCGTTCCTCACCGACTGCAACACCCTCTACGTCGGGAGGAGGAAGCACGCGCTGGAGCACATGGACACGGCCAACCTCAACGGGTACGGACCCATGACGACTGGATGCCAGATCGTCATCGCCGACGGGCTGAAGGGTACCGACGACGTGGAGGTCCCCATCGACGGCGAGTACGTCAGGAACGCCAAGATCGGCAGGGCCATCGTGGATTCAGACGTCATCATATCGCTCTCCCACTTCAAGTGCCACGAGCAGACCGGCTACGGGGGTGCGCTGAAGAACCTCGCCATGGGTTGCGGGTCCCGCAGGGGCAAGCTTGAGATGCACGCGGCAGGGAAGCCGAGCGTGGACCCCGACGTCTGCAGGTCCTGCGGGAAGTGCGTCGGGTTCTGCGCGGTGTCCGCCATAACAATTGACAAGAAGGCCGTCATCGACCAGGACAGATGCGTGGGCTGCGGGAGGTGCATCGCCACATGCCCCTTCGACGCCATCGATCCGCTCTACGACGAGGCCCCTGACGTACTCAACTGCAAGATCGTGGAGTACGCCATGGCCGCGGTGAAGGACAAGCCGAGCTTCCACATCAGCATCATATGCGACGTGTCGCCGTTCTGCGACTGCCACGGCGAGAACGACATGCCCGTCGTCCCCAACGTCGGCATCCTCGCGTCCTTTGACCCCGTCGCCCTGGACAGGGCCTGCATAGACCTCGTGCAGAGGCAGCCGATGGTACCGGGGTCCCTCCTTTACAGGAACTGCGACGGAAGGAAGCCCGCGGACATATTCAAGTGCGTTCAGCCGTCGACCCACTGGCAGAGCACCTTCGAGCACGCCGAGCGCTTGGGCTTCGGCACGTCCGACTACGAGCTCGTGGAGATCGGGTGACCGTCATGATCGGCGGGATATTCGAGGTCATAATGCTGCTGTGCTTCGCCGCAGCGTGGCCGGCCAACATACTGAAGGCCTACAGGGCGAGGACCGCCGTGGGGACCAGCCTCCCGTTCATGCTCATCATAGAGGTGGGCTACGTATGCGGCATGCTGAACAAGGTGGTGAACGACGAGGTGTTCATCGACGGCGTGTTCAACTACGTGCTGGCGTTCTACATCCTCGACTTCTGCCTGGTACTCATCGGCGTGATCCTGTACTTCAGGAACAGGGCCATCGACAGGGCCGGAAGGGCCGATGCCGAATAATCCGATATTCGTAAAAGAATAAAATTTACCTCCGACATGGGTTCCGTTCATATAGTAGGACCATGTCGGAGCATTCCAGATGAGCGAGATAGCCTCTGATGCACTGTCAGCCCTCCGTCGCTACAGGTGGGCGATATTCGCCGTCCTGACGGTCGGGTACTTCTTCGTCTACTTCCACAGGATCTCCGTGAGCGTCGTCGGCCAGGACATCGTCGCCGACGTCGGGGGATCGATCGGATTCCTCAGCAGCGTGTACTACTGGACGTACACCGCCATGCAGATCCCGTCCGGCGTGATGGCCGACAGGTTCGGGGCGAGAGCCGCGTCCACCGTCTTCCTGCTGATAGCGTCGATAGGGTCGCTGGTGACCTGCGTGGGCACCGAGTTCTGGATGATCGTCCTCGGCAAGGTCATGATCGCAGCCGGCATGGCGGTCGTCTACGTCCCGCTGATGAAGCTCGTCTCCGTCTGGTTCCCCAAGTCCGACTTCGCCGTCCTCAGCGGGGTCGTCATCGCGGTGGGCAACGTGGGCGCGATAGCCGCCACAGGTCCCCTGGAGCTGATGGCCCAGGCGCTCGGCTGGAGGGAGGTCTTCCTGGTGCTGGGCGTGATCACGCTCGTTCTCGCCGTCCTCTGCGCCACGGTCATACGCAACCACCCCAAGGACAGGGGGCTCCCATCGGTGGAGGCCGTCGAGCTGTCGGAGCACGGCACGGCCGTGGTGGAGTCCTCCGCCGCGAGGATACCCGTCATGAAGGGTCTGCGCATCGTCCTGTCCGGAGGCAGGAAGTTCTGGACCTGCGCCCTGGCCTACTTCCTGGTCTACGGGTCCATCATGACGTTCCAGGGGACCTGGGCGGTGACCTACTTCAACAACGTGTACGACTTCGTTCTCTCCGCATCCTGGATGGTGACGGCTCTGGGAGTGGGGAAGATCCTCAGCACCCTCGCTATCGGCGGCATGACTAGCCGCGGGATCATCCGCTCCAAGAGGAAGGCGATGATCTACGGGACATCCGTGTTCACCGTGCTATGGGCGGTCATATTCGTCTTCGCCGGGGACATAGACAGCTACTGGTTCTGGTTCGCGGTCAGCTTCGTCTTCGGCTTCTTCGGAGGGTTCATGACCCTGTCGTTCACGCAGGTGAAGGAATGGTACCCCATAGCCATCTCGGGCACCGCCGTGTCTGGTACGAACATATTCCTGTTCCTGGGTGCCAGCGTCTGCACCACGATCTCGGGAGCCATCATCGGCACCGCGTACACCCTGGACAACTTCACGGTCCTCTGGGGCCTGATGCTCCTGTTCTCCGCGGTCGCCGTGGTCCTGCTGGTACTGTCGGTCGAGAAGCGCCCCGAGGACCCGCCGGTCGGCGTGGAGCTCGTGAGGAAGGCATCGGACAGCTGATGTGCCAGCATTTACGGCGACTGTCCGGTCGTGCAATCCTATTATATCTTCGGAAGATATGGCAGGGCTAATGGAAACCTTAGAGCAGTTGATTTCCAAGGCCGATGCAGGGGACGTGCAGTCCTGCTTCGAGCTTGGGCAGAGGTTTGCGATCGGAGAAGGGACCGATGCGGACGAATCCGCCGCGTTCGAATGGTACCTCCGCGCCGCCAGGATGGGTCACCCCACGGCGGAGTTCGTGGTGGGCCACTGCTACGCCAACGGAGTCGCTGCGGCGGAGGATCCCTCAGAGGCACACATGTGGCTCTTCCGCTCCGCGATCAAAGGCGGATACGACGCATACGCGGCCCTGTCCGACTACTACGAAACGCACGATACGCCGGATGACGGCGATGTATACGAATATTTCAAGGCGAGGTCCTCCCCCGAGGACCCGGACGCCACGTACGTTCTCGCCAGGCTGACAGAGCTCGCCGTCGGCACCGACTTCAACCCCGCAGGGGCCTACGACCTGTACAAACAGGCCGCCGCCGCGGGACACATCGAGGCCCAGCACCGCGAGGCCCTCTGCGTGCTGAACGGCACCGGCACCGGCCGCGACCGCCCCAAGGGCGTCGAGATGCTCCAGACCCTGGCCAATATCGGCTACTCACCCGCCTGCGTGAGCCTCGCCGAGTGCTACGAGTACGGAATCGGCGTGGAGAGGAGCTACGACAAGGCGTTCTCGATCTACCAGGAGATCGCCGACCTGGGAGCCCCCGAGGGGATGTACAACCTCGGCAGGTGCTACATGGACGGCATCGGCGTGGAGAAGGACAACAACGCCTCCTACGCCTGGTACTGCGCCGCGGTCGGAAGGGCCAGCAGGGACGGCATCTACGGCATCGCCAGGTGCTACCTCGGCGGCGTTGGCGTCGACAAGAACAGGGACAGGGGACTGAAGCTCCTGGAGAGCGCGTCCTACATGGGCCAGACCAACGCCATGATCATGCTCGGCCAGCTCTACGCCAAGGGAAGGCAGGTGCCCAAGAACACCAAGGCCTCCGCGGCATGGTTCAAGAGGGCGGCGGACCTGGGCGACGGATACGCCCAGCTGGTCACCGGCGACAACTACGCCAACGGATCCGGCGTCAAGAAGGACGGCAAGACCGCCCTGAGGTACTACCTGATGTCCGCTGCCAACGGCAACTCCGTGGCCTGCTTCAACGTCGGTACCGCCTACGCGCTCGGACGCGGCGTCGCCAAGAGCGACTCCCAGGCGTTCGTCTGGCTGAGCAGGTCCGCCGAGGACAACTACATGAAGGCCCAGTTCTCCGTCGCCGAGGCGTACGCCAAGGGAAGGGGCACAAAGAAGGACTCCGCGAAGGCCTTCGACATGCACCTCAAACTGGCCGAGAACGGCTTCGGAAAGTCCCAGTACCACGTCGCATACGCCTACTTCGAGGGCGACGGCGTCGCCAAGGACGAGAAGCAGGCCTACGAGTGGTTCGTCAAGGGAGCGAAGAACGACAACGCGATCTGCCAGTACTACGCCGGATACTGCCTCGAGAACGGCATCGGCGTGGAGAAGAACGAGAAGCAGGCGATCGTGTGGTACAAGCGCGCCGCCGAGCTCGGACACGTCCTCTCCAGGCAGATTGTGGAGAGGCTCACCGGCGAGAAGGTCCAGTTCAAGCCCGAGGAGTCCCCGTTCGAGAGCTACCTCCGCGCAGCGGAGAACGGCGACGACGACGCGATGTTCATCGTCGGACGCTGCTACATGGACGGTGTGGGAGTCGAGGCTGACGCCGAGAAGGCCCACATGTGGCTCAACAAGGCCGTCTCCAAGGGCAACGCGGCAGCCAAGAGGATGCTGGCCCAGCAGAGAAGGAACCAGCAGACCTCCGAGTGAAACTCCAAACAGGGGTCCGGGCAACCGGGCCCCGAATCATTTCTTGAAACGGTCCGCGAAGCGGGCCGTATGCATTCCGAACAATATGGGACGAGACCCGGCCGACCAATGCCGGACGGCCGGATCGGAGAATGTAATCCGTTTCAGCACTTCAGATGACGAAGTATGCTACGATGGTGGCGACAGCCAGGATGGCCAGCGCGATCATGGGCATGGCGTTGACAATCTTGTCCTGGGTCGAGATCTTCTCTTCCATGGTTCCGAATCCAGTTCATCATATTTATGGAAAATCCATCGGGAAGGTAGTTATGCATCGAGGGACTGCACCCCCTTGATGGGAAAGATAGGAGTTCTCTTCGTATGCTACGGCAACATATGCCGCAGCCCGATGGCGGAGTTCGTGTTCAGGAAACTACTTGACGAGGAGGGTCTGGCGGACCGCTTCTACGTCGCATCCGCCGCCACCAGCGGCGACCACATAGGCGACCCTGTGGACAGCAGGGCCGCGGCGGAGCTGCGCATGCACGGCATCTCGTGCGAGGGGAAGCGCGGCAGAAGGCTGAAGCGTTCGGACTTCACAGACTACGACTACATAGTGGGCATGGACAACCGCAACATGGAGTACATCAGATGGACCGCGCCCGCGGAACCGACATGCGAGATATCGATGCTCATGGACCATGCGGACGGCGGCGAGGTCGCCGACCCTTACTACACAGGAGACTTCGGCAGGACGTACCGCGACGTCTCCAGGGGTTGCAGGGCCCTGCTCGACCACATCAGGGAAGAGCACCCGGAGCTGATGGGATGACCGACATCAGGGTCTTCATATCGATAGAGATCCCCGACAAGACGTTCCTGGACGGCCCGCTCTCCTACCTCGGGGGAATCAAAGGCGTGAGGACGTCCCCGGCCGAGCAGATCCACATCACCCTCAGATTCATCGGCGACATCGATGAATCGAAGGTCGACACCGTGGAGGACTGCGTGAGGAGGGCCGTCAGCGGCAACGGTCCTTTCAACATCAGGGTGTCCGGGGCAGGTGCGTTCCCGAAACGCGAGAGACCGTCGGTGGTATGGATCGGCGCCTCACCTCAGAAGGAGATGGCCGCCATAGCCGACCGCATCGGCGACAACCTCCGCAGAGCTGGGATCGATTTCGACGGGAAACCTTTCAAGTCGCACATCACCGTGGGCAGATGCAGGGGGCCAGCGGACCTGTCCGGATTCTTCGAGAGGTTCTCCGGATCCGATTTCACAGAGTTCCAATGCGACGAGATCCTCGTCATGAGGAGCGTCCTCGGACCCAGCGGCGCCAAGCACACCGTCCTGAGAAGGATCCCCCTGAACTGAGGGGACGGCATCGACGTGGGGTGACCGGTCCGGGAATCTACTCCGGCACTCTCATCCGCTGGTTTCTCTTCAAAACCCGCATCCTTGATGCCTACGGGCCTTGTCCCGTGAATCAACGTGACCGCACGGTGCCTCCTTTTTATCCTCAGTCCGCGAGAACCGTCCGAGAGACATGAACATACGTCACTTGAGAACGGACAGGGCCGGAGGCATAGAGGGCCTCCCCCTGCAGCTGATGATCGTGATCCTCGTGGCGACCATGGGAACGGCCATCATCGTGGGCTGGATGGGAAACATCGAGACACCGCATTCGATCGGCGATGTCGGCGTGGAGGACATCGTGTACTGCAACAACGGCCAGATAACCGGCTTCTCTGTGGAGGTCAGGGACCAGGACGGCAACTACCTGGAGGGGGCTGTCGTCATCATCGAGAACAGCTACATAACCATGGACAACGGGGCGGGCGGAACGAAGAGTCCCGTGGTCGTCACCGGAACGGACGGAACGGCGTCGTTCGGCAACCTGACGGTCAACCCGCCCGGGAACGTCAGCCACTTCGACATGCATCTGTCCATAAGCAAGACGGACTACGGGGAGAAGGATCTGGAGATAACGGTGGTGCTCGGTTGATATCCGATCGCCGCGGGATCATCGGCATGCCCGTGAAGCTGGCGGTCTGCATCCTTGTACTTGGCCTCATGGTCCCCTTGGTTCTGGATGCTGTCGAGGATGCCGAGGACGAGATGTCCTCGTACGGGATCCTGCAGGAGGCCGAATCCCTGAGGGACGCCATACAGCGGGCGTACTTCCAGGACTGCACCGTCACCCATGAGATTGACCTGCCTTCGGGGCGGTCCATCTCCGTCGGAGGATCCGACGGAAAGGGATACGTGCTGAGGCTGCTAGTCGATGGGGAGCAGGTCGGAACCGTCAGCCTCGGAGCTGCGCAGACCCTCGGCGACGGCATCGTCATATCCGGACACACGACGGTCCGGCTCAACGCGACGGTCGATGCCGACGGGAACTACGGCGTGGAGGTCGTGACGTGATCGAGTTCACGCTATCCCGCGTCGTCCTGATGGCATGCGGGGTCGCGGTACTCGCAGTGGCGATGGCCGCCGTGGATGGGGCTGGCGACAGGATCGATTCCGACCTGGACCAGGAAACCGCCGACAGGATAGCCGCCGCCCTGGACGGGTTCAATGGATCCGTCGCGGATGAGTGCGTGCTGGATCCCCGCGACCTCCTCCCGTCCGGTGACCACCTGCTGTGTGTGGAGGACAACCTGGTGAAACTGGAACACGGCAGGAGAGTGTACACCGCCCACACCGCGTACCCCGGGGAGTTCACTCTGAGCTGGGGTTCAGGGGAGATCGTCCTGGTGAAGGGATCAGTCGCCGAACGTCTCGGCGATGTGCCTGACGGTGTCGGTGAACACGTCGATCTCCTCTACGGTGTTGTACAGGTAGGTCGAGGCGCGGGCGCTGCCGTCGATGCCCCTCGAGACGTAGAACGGATGGGCGCAGTGCATGCCGGAGCGGATCATGACCCCCGCCATGCTGTCCAGCATCATCGCTATGTCGTGGGCTCCGAGACCGTCGATGTTGAACGAGAAAACCCCGCCTCTGTACGCAGCCTCGGTCGGTCCGACGGGATGGACGTTCCTGACGTCCTCCAGGTTGGACAGGATCCTCCTCATGAGCTTAAGGTCCCAGAGCTGGATGTTCTCCATCCCAACCCCGGACAGGTACTCCAGCGCAGCCTTCGTGCCGACAATCCCCGCGTAGTCGTGGAGCCCGGCCTCGAACTTGTCCGGGATCGGTGCGAGGTTGACCGAATTGTAGGTCGCGAGACCGACGGTGCCGCCTCCGAGTGACAGCGGCCTCATCTCCTCCAGGATCTCCCTCTTCCCGTACATGACCCCCATCCCCGAGGGGCCGAGCATCTTGTGGATGGACATGCAGTAGATGTCCGCATCGATGTCGCTCAGGTTCACAGGCATATGCGGAGCGGCCTGGGCGCCGTCGATGATCACCTTGGCCCCGAAGTCGTGGGCTATCTCTGTGACGGCCTTTACAGGGACGGAGCACCCTGTGACATTGCTGGCGTGCTGCACGGAGACGACCTTCACGCCGTGACTCATGCAATTGTAGAATGACTCCATGTCGAACCTGCCGTCCTTGTCGGACCTGGCGAACCTCCTCTCTATGCCGATGTTCTCCTGGAGGTACAGCCAAGGTACGTGGTTGGAGTTATGCTCGGAGTCGGTCGTGACCACCACGTCCCCCCTCTTCAGTCCGAGACCGTAGGCCGCGGTGTTCAGACCCTCGGTGCAGTTCTTGGTGAAGACGTAGCAGTCAGGGTCGTCCGTGCCGAAGAACCCGGCCAGGGCCTCGCGGGTCTCGTCCATCGCCATGGAGACCTTCGTCGCCATGGAGTGAACGCTGCGGCCGCCGCAGGCGGGGTAGTTCTCGTAGTAGTCCGTTATGGCCCGTATGACGCTGTCCGGCCTGAGGGACTGGCATGCGCTGTCGAGGTATATCCCCTGACCGGCGCGGATGGTGGGGAAGTCTTTGCGGATTGCGTCTACGTCCATGCCCCGTCTATCTGCTTCCCCTATTAATGATATGCGCGCGCCCATGCGCATGATTTTAAAGAGCGTCTGCATCCCAAGGCACATGGTGTCGCTTAAGACCGATATTGGCAGCATTTCACTGGAGAGGCCTGGGATCGTGGCCTCCGGGATCATGGACGAGACCGGGCCCTCGATGGTCCGCATGATTGAGAGCGGCGCGGGCGCCGTTGTCACGAAGTCCGTCGGCCTGGAACCCAACGCGGGACATGCCAACCCTTGCTTCACCGAGGTCACGGGCGGCTACGTCAACGCCATGGGACTGCCGAACCCCGGTATCGAGCTCTTCAGAGAGGAGATGGAGGTCGCCGTCCCCAAGGGCAGAATCGTGGGATCGATATACGGCGCAGGACCCGACGACTTCTCCAGGCTCGCCGGGAGGATGGAGGACTACGGCGCATGCGCGGTGGAGCTCAACCTCTCGTGCCCCCACGCGAAGGGATACGGTATGGAGGTCGGCACGGACCCCGCCATGGTGAAGGCCATCGTCTCGGCCGTCAAATCAGCGGTCTCCATCCCCGTCTGGGCCAAGCTGACCCCCAACACGCACATCCTCGGCGACATCGGGATGGCCGTGCAGGACGCGGGAGGCGACGCGGTCGTGGCGATCAACACGCTCAAGGCCATGGTCATCTGCCCTGAGATCGGCAAGCCCCTGCTGAGCAACAAGTTCGGGGGCCTGTCCGGAGCCGCCGTCAAACCCGTCGGGGTCAGGGCCGTCTACGACCTCAGGACCGTTCTCGACATCCCCATCATCGGGGTCGGGGGCATCGAGAACTGGCGCGACGCCGCAGAGTACATCATGGCCGGAGCGTGCGCGTTCCAGGTCGGCAGCGCAATCGGCACCGTCGGGACGGACGTCTTCGCGAGGATCAACGAGGGGCTCTCCGCCTTCATGGAGGAGTACGGCTACTCATCCATCGCCGACATGACGGGGGTGGCACATGACTGACGTCGTCACCATAAAAGAGGTCGTGCAGGAGTGCTACGACACCAAGACGTTCAGGTTCGACTGGGACGCCGACGCCAGGCCCGGCCAGTTCATCATGGTCTGGATACCCGGGACCGACGAGATCCCCATGTCCATCTCCGGGATCGACGGGATGGAGAAGAGCATCACCGTCAAGGCGATCGGGGAGGCGACCAGGAGGCTGCACGAATTCAAGGCCGGCGACCGCCTGAGGATCAGAGGACCCTACGGGAACGGCTACGACCTCTCTAGGGGCGAGCTCCTGATCATCGGCGGAGGCGTGGGGACCGCTTCGATCGTGCCCGCGGTCACCGCATCCGGAGCAGACACGATCATCGCCGCCAGGACCCACAACGATGTCATCCTCGACGGCATCGCGGCAGAGCACGCCAGGAACCTGTGGATCGCCACCGACGACGGCAGCCGCGGGTTCCACGGGAACGCAGTCCAGCTCATAAGGGAGAAGGTGGCTGAGAGGCACTACGACTGCGTCATCGCCTGCGGCCCCGAGGTCATGCTCTGGTTCACGTACCAGGCCTGCAAGGAGCTGGGGATCGACTGCCAGCTGTCCCTTGAAAGGTACATGAAGTGCGGCGCCGGCGTCTGCGGGTGCTGCGTGATGGACGACTCCCGCGTGTGCAGGGACGGACCTGTTTTCGACATGGAGAAGCTCGCGAAGCTCACCGAGTTCGGCAGGTCCAACAGGGACGCCTGCGGGCGCACCGTCAAGTTCAGGTGATCCCCCTGGCCCAGGCCGACCACATCACAGTCGTCCACGGGAGCCTCACGGTGGACGTGCCCCGGAGCATCTTCAGAGGTGCGGAGCTAGAGATCGACCCCGAGCGCGCGGAGCCTTTCAGGAGGATGATCCAGGACAGGTACCCCTGGATAACGGACAACTCCATGGACGTCCTGCTCAACAAGGCCCGCAAGGAGATGATCCGCGTCAGGGACGAGGAGACGAACGGCCGCAGCCACAGCGCGAACCTGGCCGCCAAGGGGAAGCTGGACGAGGCCATCGCGCACCTCCAGCTCCACCTGGAGTCCAATCCACGGGACGCCGATTCGTGGTACAAGCTGGGGGAGCTCCTCTGCAAGGCCGGTAGGGCCGACGAGGGCTACAGGGCCCTGAACCACGGAAGGGAGCTGGCGGTCAGTCAGCAGCAGAGAAAAGGGCGTTGATCGCGTCCACGACCTCGGGCACCGTGGCGCCCCACGGGACCCTGACCACGTCGCCGTCCAGCTCGTGACCCTGCTTCACCTTGCAGCATTTCACGATTGTCTTCACCCCCGGCTCTACGTAGTCGGCGGGACAGACGTTTATAAATGGGACGTCGCGGCCGTACAGCGACCTGAATATCCTCTGGGACAGATGGCAGCCTATCAGGGTGACGTCGCCGACCTCGGACGGGGCGTCGTCCAGGAACGAGTACGGCATGGGCGCCTCCAGATGGGACACCCTGCAGGGGAACATGACCTCCTCCGTGCGCACGTCTGCCACCTTGTCCGCCATGTCTATTATGCGTACCTCCGGGACCACCGGCAGGTCGACGAATCCCGACGCCAGTGCCCTCTCGACGAGAACCCCGAGTTTAGCCGGGGAGGGCGGGACGTTGTCAACGACCATTAGCCTGAGCGGCTCCATGTCCTTGATGTAGTTGATGTGGGAGAACATCCCGCGCACCACCACCGCCTTGCCCGGATGACGCGCCTGCAGCTCCGCCAGTGCGGGGACGTTCAGGACGTCCATGTCGGGGGCCTCCACATAGACGGTTTCATCGGGCAGCGAGAGGATCTCGTACCCCGTCACCTTTCTGAACAGGCCTGTTCCCGGCTCCTTCTCCAGATGAAGTGCGGCGTATCCGTCGCCGTTCCTGAGGATAAGGTCGTCCGTGCGGACGTAAGCCGTCCAGTCCTCCATGAGCGAGGATATGGAGTCCTCGTCCAGAGTGATGCCGACATCGCGCATGGAGACGTCCTTGCAGTGCATGGACCCTAATCGGGATGCCATATTTCAAAGTCTGGCACCTGGGCCGACCACGATAAAGAATATATAGGTTCAAACAATCGGGAGCCGTGCGTCGAGGTACCACAGTGGCTATGGGGCGGACTGCAGATCCGCAGACGGGGGTTCGATCCCCTCCCTCGACTCCATTCCTTTTCAATCCAAGTGTCCGTTGCGCCGTATCTTCTTGAACACCGGCGTTAGCGCCTTCACGACGTATCCCTGCGCGACCATCATGAACACCGTCCCGAGTCCCACGCCGTGGAGGCCGCGGAGCAGGGCAAGAGAGAGCACGAAGGCCAGGATAACGGAGACCACATTGACGACGATGATGCTCCTTCCCAGGGGGATCCCCGTGGCCCTGTGAACGGCCAGCATCAGACCGTCGTCGGGGAGCATCGATACGTTGGCATCCGCCTCCATCGCTATGGCGAGGCTGGTGAGCAGACATCCCGCCAGGACCAGTCCCCACTACCCGGCCAGTGTCTCCGCACCCAGGGAAGCGAGCACGTAATCGAACAAATCCATGCACACGCTGTAGAGGACGGTGTACGGAAGCTGCGAGAAGACCCTGACCGTCATCCCCCTGTCCCTGTACACGGCGCACTGCACCAGAACGAACACGAGATAGACGATGAACGTCATCGTTCCAAGGGTCAGACCGGAGGCCTCGCTCATGACGTATATGAGGGACGACACCGGCGAGACGCCCTGAAGGGACCGCACGGTGATGATCACCCCGAACGCCATGATGAGCACGGAGGCGGTCATCTCGACGAGGTCGACAGGGGTCGGAACGGTCTTGATCCTCTCGATTTCCCGCCTGTCCATGACACTAAATTTGCTTAGTACAAATTTATAAATTATCGATTGATTTTTGTATAAATGTCCAATTCCCTTAGTCGGAAAAAATCGGCATATGATTTGTTCTTTATGGAAACATTTATAAATGGTTTATAAATAGGCCCGATTGGTGAAAAGATGGCCAAAATGAACATTGAGAACGTGGTAGCTTCGACATACCTTGGTCAGGAACTGGACCTGAACAAGATTGAAGACGCTCTGGAGGGTGCCGAATACAACCCCCAGCAGTTCCCCGGTCTCGTCTACAGACTCAAGGAGCCCAAGACCGCCACTCTGATCTTCAGGAGCGGAAAGGTCGTCTGCACGGGTGCCAAGTGCCGCGAGGACGTCAAGGTCGCCATCAGCAAGGTCGCCAAGGACCTTGAGAAGGCCGACGTCCACATCACGATCGAGCCCAAGATAGAGGTTCAGAACATCGTCGCCTCCTCCGACCTGGAGCAGGAGATCAACCTCAACACAGTGGCCATCACACTGGGACTCGAGAAGGTTGAGTACGAGCCCGAGCAGTTCCCCGGACTGGTCTACAGACTGGACGACCCCAAGGTCGTGGTCCTCCTGTTCGGATCCGGCAAGATGGTCTGCACCGGCGCCAAGGTTCCCGAGGATGTGACCCGCGCGGTCGACAAGATCGCCGCCGAGCTCAGGTCCGCGAGCCTGATGGTCTGAAAACGGCGTCCCTCGAAGGGACGCCATTATCCAACCCTTTTACTTCCCCGTTCCCCTCGTCACAGTTCTTGCACCTTTAATGCATCTGGATTCTTTTCGACGCGTACTGACATCGTGTCACCCCCATGGGTTTGATTCCCACGTTCAGAGAACATCGGGTCCGGAGACCTGAGGACAACATCGAGGTCGTCCTGCGGTTCAACGAATTCTATAGGATGGATGAACCGGACCCCTACTCGACCATAGACATCTGACATGATAATCGCATGTGGAGGTCATCACGACCGAGTCCTCCTCTGAGTTAGACACTAGACCAGGGATCTCACCGTGGACATCGGGAATCTCCTGTCAATGGAAAGGATGCTCGCCGTCGGGCTCTCTGGATTCCCTTCTCAGAAACAGATCATCTGCGATCGGCGGAGATATAACGTGCCGAACGCGTGGAACCTATCTTGACAATCTCTCCTGCATCGAGCAAACGTTTGAGCTCGGATGAAATCGTCGCTTCAGAGATACCCGGAAGCATGGAAATGAGGTCCCTCTTAGATACAGGCATGTTCATATTGAGTACCAGATCTCTCACGGCACCGGATTTGCCCTTATTCTGGAACGCATGAGCCAATCTCCGGTCATACTCGCGATAGGAGAGGAAAAGTACTCCCAGGAAGTAATCGATGAACGGCTCGTAGGATGATGTATTGTCAAACCAACCCTCCTCGGAACTCTCCAGAGCATCATAGTACCCCTTTAGATTGGACCTGATCTTGGATTCCAATGACACATATCTGCAGATGTCATAGCCCTCCTGATAGAGAAGCAGAGTCGTAAGAAGCCTTGACATACATCCGTTCCCATCGATGAATGGATGAATACGAAGGAAATCAACGATGAAACATGGAATCAACAGAAGATTGTTGATATCTGTGTCGTTCCTGGCTTCCCAGTATGATGTAATCATGTCATCCATGGCCTTCTCCACATACTGATAAGGGACGGTCCTATGGACTTTCAAAATCTCCCCCTGTGGAGATCTGTCGATAATGACGTTATCCCTAGTCTTGAAGACTGGATCCACGTCCGTGTACGACATCAATATGCCGTATAGTTTGAGAATCGTTTCTGTAGACAGTATGAGGTCTGCATGATTCTGATGAATGTGTCTGAGACAATCGCCATAACCGAGAATCTCCGATTCGGAATGCCCTATCGGCTTTGTACCTCCGACTATCAAGGGCACCATACGCTCAGCCGTCGTACCTATCCCCTCGATTGCATTGGAGTCACGAGTGGAAAGGACAATCGCGATACGCTCCATGCTCTCGAGGATTGACTGCCTCTCCATCCCAAGAACCTTGCTTTTTTGGTTGAATCCCTCCAACTTTGATACGCGATTGAGAACCCCCATGGACACTGTGAAATCCTTGAGGAACCGATAGTCGAAGATGTGCATTATAACCAATCTTATAGTTTTATTTCATCATATTTTATTATTTCTCATAATCTACATAGAATTGTTCCACAAAATATGTAGACCACTCGAATAAAATTATAGTAAAAGGTTTCCAGATCGAGTATTGGTCACATCCTCTTGCATCCGCGGAGAAGCCACTCCCCTATGGATTTGATACCGTATCTGAGCGTGGCCTGGAGATGGCGGCTGTTGCTGCAGACGATGGGCGCGGGATTGTGCATGATGTAGTCCAGGACCTCCTGCCAGGTGGTCAGATCGTCCGGGAGCTCCAGGTATCCCTCCCCGATGCGGTGGGGACTGTGGGCGTCGCTCCCGGCGGTCATCGGCTTGCCGATGCGCTTCGCCAGCTTCTCCGACCTCCTGTTACCGCGGGGTGTCGAACGTCCGTTCCTGGCCTCGACCCCGTCGAAGGGGTACTTCAGGGTGTTCTTCTCCCCGAGCCCCGACCACCATCTGTACGGATGGGCGGCGAAAGCGTATCCCCCCGCCTCGTGGATCTTGTCGATGGTCTCCTGGATGGAGAGGTCCCTGGGGATCAGCCTGTCGATCCCCAGGGCGACGATGTGGCCCTCGGCGGAGGAGACCTCCTCCGCCGGGATGATTATGATCCTGCCGTTGTCCTTCAGCCTGGGATAGGCCTCGAACTCGTTGTGGTCCGTGACGGCCACGCACCCTATCCCGTGACGCTCGGCGTAATCGAGCAGCTCCTCCAGCGTGGTCTTGCCGTCGTTGGAGTAGCACGTATGGACATGCAGGTCTGCTTTCATCTGACCCTCGCACCGTCGATGAAGTCGTCATCGTCGACGGTGATGTAGCAGCCCTTTCCGTCTCCCATGGGGACCCTGAGGTCGCCGTCGTAGACGAGGGCGCAGATGTCGGGGCAGTCCTCCGGCACGTTCCCTCCGAGGATGTGGCCGTCGGTCAGCTTCCCGACGCGGATGTCCACGGCCTCGCAGTGCTTGACCTCGATCCTCGAGGAGGAGCACTCCAGAGCGCAGTCGATCCTGGTCCCGTTGGGCACATCGGCCGAGGGCTTCAGGAGCTTGATCGCGGTTCCCCCGAGATCCTCGTCGTCGAGCGCCATCAGCATTCCGTCGGACTTGACGCCGCGGAACTTGGCCGGCTTGAGGTTGGAGATGACCAGGAGCCTCCTGTTCAGCATCTGATCCCTGGAATAAACCGTCTTGAGGTTCGTGACGATCTGCCTGGGCTCCTCCTCCCCGAGGTCGATCTTCAGGATGTACAGCTTCTCCGCGTCGGGGTGGTCCTCGACGGAGATGACGGTACCGACCCTGATGTCCATCCTCCTGAACGCGGCGAAGGGTCCGGCGGGAGCGGCGGGCTCCTGCTTCTTCTCCTGCTTCTTCTCGGTCTTCTGCTCCTTCACTGTCTCCTGCTTCTCTTCTTCCATCTTGATCTCGACCTTCTTGTATACCGGGACGGGCTCCCTGAGCTCCTGTCCGACCGGGAGGGGCGCGAGGACCTCGTCCAGTCCCGCCTTCTCCAGGCTTCCCTCGTATCCGAGGAATCCCCAGATCCTCTCGGAGGACCTGGGCATGAACGGCCAGGCCATGACGGCCAGGGCCTTTGCGATCCTGAGTGTGTTGTTCATCACACCGCCGCAGGCCTCCTTGTCCTCCTTGACGAGGGCCCACGGCTTCTGGGCGTCGAAGTACCTGTTCCCGAAGCGGGCCAAATCCATGACGACCTTGATCCCCTTCTTGAAGTCGCAGTGGGAGAGGCACTCCCTGTACTCGGCCAGGGACCTCTCGATCTCCGCCGTGACCTCGGCGTCGTCGTTCGCCGCGGGGACCGTTCCGAAGTTCTTCCTGGTGAAGCTGAGGCACCTGTGGTAGTAGTTGCCCAGAGCCGCCACCAGCTCGTTGTTGACCTTGGTCTCGAAGTCCTCCCAGGAGAACTCCGAGTCATGGGTGTCCGGCATGTTGACGGACAGATAGTACCTGACCAGGTCCGCGTCGTAGGTCTGCAGGACCGTGGGGACGTCGATCGCTCCCCCGCGGCTCTTGGAGAGCTTGCCCCCGCTGATCATGAGGTACTCGTTGGCGGGTATGTCGTAGGGCAGGTCCATGTCGCCCAGGCCCATGAGGATGGCCGGCCAGATGATCGAGTGGAACGGGATGTTGTCCTTCCCGATGAAGTAGTAGTGCTTGACCTCGGGGTCCTTCCAGAACTCCTTCCAGTAGTCCGGCTTCCCGATCATCCTGGAGTACTCCACGGACGCGCTGAGGTACCCTATGACGGCCTCGAACCACACGTAGATGACCTTGTCATCCCACCCGTCAACCGGTATGGGCACGCCCCAGGACATGTCCCTGGTGATTGCCCTGTCGTTCAGGCCCTCCTCGAGCCAGTTCTTGGTGAACGCCTTGACGTTCGCCCTCCAGTAGTCCTTGGAGGACACGAAGTCGATGAGCTGGTCCCTGAATGCGCTGAGCCTCAGGAAGAAGTGCTCGGTCGGCCTTATCTCCGGCCTGCTGCCGCAGAGGGTGCAATACGGGTCGATCAGGTCCCCGGGCTCGAAAGTGGTTCCGCACTGGTCGCACTGGTCGCTGCGAGTCTTCTCCGCCCCGCACTTGGGGCAGACTCCCTCCACGTACCTGTCCGGGAGGAAGCGGGCGCATTTGGGACAGTAGTACTGATCGGACTCCTTCGTGTAGATGTAGCCCTTCTTCTGGAGGTCCAGGAACACCTTCTGCACGACCTCGAAGTGGGTGGGGCAGTGGGTCTTGTTGTACAGACTGTACTCTATGCCGAGGTCCTCTATCGCCTTCTTGTTGATCTCGTGGTACTTGTTGGCGTAGTCCTCGGGGGTCATGCCGCACTTCTCAGCGGAGACGGTGATGGGCGTGCCGTGCTGGTCGGAGCCTCCGACCATGAGGACCTCGTTGCCTATGAGGCGGTTGTACCTGCTGAATATGTCCGGCGGAAGAAGTGAACCCGCCACATGTCCGAGATGGATGGGGCCGTTCGAGTACGGCCAGGCGATGTTTATGCAGACTTTCGACATTGTGACCATGCGCGCGTACGCGCATGCATGATTTATAGATGGCGTTCTGACGATGCACGGGTCACGGGGATGGGGCACCGCCCTCGCGGGCCTCCGTCCTCCTCAGGACCAGCCATGCATGGGCGCCCATCATTACCCCGCCCAGTATCTCCGACAGCGCCATCGCCCACCACAGCGAGGTGAGCGTTCCGAAGGTGACGGTCGCCGCGAGGAACGCTAGACTCATGATCACGTTCCTCGCCAGGGAGTTGACCATGGCGCCGGAGGCCTTGTCGATGGACTGCATCAGGGATGACCCGGTGTACACCAGGGACATCACAGGCAGGAACAGGGCGAAGAACAGGAACATCCGGGCGGTCTCGTCGTGGAGGTACGCCAGGTCATCCGAGACGGTGAACACTGACGCGAGCAGCCCCGATCCGAGTGCCAGAACGACGGAAAGTACGATGGTCCACACCACCGACCTCCCCACGGAGAACCTGAATGCGTCCCAGATCATGTCGAACCTCCTCATGCCGTACTCTGCCGCGCACACCGCCACCATCGCCCCTCCCATGGACTGCGCTATGATGAGGATGAAGTTGGCGACCCTCCACCCTGTGGAGTACAGCCCCACCATGTCGGTCCCGCCGCACTCGATCACCATGTAGTTCAGGAAGATGTTGAACAGGTACATGATTGACAGCTCCAGGGCCTCGGGGCCCCCCACCGAGAGGATCCCCCTGCATACCCTGGCGTCCGGACGGTAGTCCGACCTGCGGATTGTGATGTACATCTCCCTGCTGCGGAGGTACCAGAACGACGCCATGGCGCAGGAGACGACGAACGCGATCACGGTGGCCCATGCGGCACCGGCCACACCCATGTCCAGTCCGTAAATCAGGACAGGGTCCAGGACTATGTTCACCAGGGCGCCCACAACCTGGATTGCCATTGAGCGCTTGGCCGCCCCCTCGCCGCGGAGCATCCCGGACATGACCCCGCTGAGGATCACGAAGAACGAGGACAGGTAGATGGGGTAGGCGTATTCCAGACAGTCCCCCAGGGTGTCGCCTGCGCCCATCAGCACCATCGTCTGCTCCGCGGTCAGCAGAAGCACGGGCGTCAACACAAGGCTGACGACGGCTGTGATCACCACGCCCTGGGCCGCCGACCGGTTGGCATCGGCGTGGTTCTTCTGGCCGATGTTCCTGGCTATTGCGGCACCGACACCTATGCCTAGACCGTTACCTATTCCGATGAGGATCGTGTAGATCGGGTATACGATACCCAGAGCGCCCATGGCGGAGCCGCCGAGACCAGCGACCCACAGGCTGTCGACGATGTTGTTCAGCTGCTGGAAGAACAATGCGACGCCTATCGGTATCGCCAGGGCAATCACACCCTTCCTCTGGTTCCCCAGAAGCGTCCTCGTCCCCTCGGTCTCGTCGGCCATCACGGCGTCATGGCTGGCTGGATATAAATGGTGGCGTCGGCCAGTCATGCTGAAATGGAGAAGCTTTTTCAATCCCATTAGCAGAAGGGATGAACATAGACCCCCATGTAATCCGTGTCGACTGATATGATATGATTATATCAATAAACTGTATTGTATTATCATGGACACAATCATCAGGCCCAGCTCGGATCTGAGGAACAAGTACCCTGAGATTTCGGATTACTGCAACTCCACGGGAAACGCAGTCTACATCACACGCAATGGAAGGGATGATACTGTGGTCATGAGTGTCCGCACATTTGAAGACATGGAACGGAAGCTAATCCTCAGTAAAATCGAGGAAGGGCTCAGATCGTTCGAACGCGGAGAATACCAAAGTGCAGAAGAAGCATTCGCCGATATCAGAAAAGAGCTGTTCTCATGAGATACACCGTGGATGTCGGTCTCCGGGCGAAGACTGACGTCTATAACATCGCATCTTACATCTCAAAGACTCTCAAGAATCCCGATGCCGCACTCAGACACATGGATGCCTTCGAAAACGCCGCCACCGGTTTGGCCATGATGCCAGAGCGTATAAGACCCTCGCTGAGGTTTGGTGGAAACGAAATAAGATTCCTACCTGTCATGAACTACTTCTTGGCATTCACCATCGACGGCAGCTCCGTTTAGGTGATCAGAGTACTTTACTCCAGAATGGACCTCTCCGATCCCGGACTTTGGGAGGGACTCCCCTGATCACACAAATCAGCACCGCGCCCGTCGTC